>Ga0182030_10000299_pt1 | contig 88279 bp, 75 predicted proteins | sample 812S3MmetaG_FD_121299 | JGI IMG/M metagenome (GOLD analysis project Ga0182030, IMG submission 121299) | Permafrost microbial communities from Stordalen Mire, Sweden - 812S3M metaG (Illumina Assembly) | ecosystem: Environmental > Terrestrial > Soil > Wetlands > Permafrost | place: Sweden... | reverse complement strand
CAAGACTATGTCGCTGCCGTGAAGTGCGTTCGCCCTGAAAATCAGGCTGCCAAAATAGTACGAGACATAGTCAGGGAGGGCAGATAGTGGCGACTATGTCTCCGGAGACATAGGCGTCACACGGCAGCGAGCTTAATGATCGCGACAGGCGCAGACATCGCGTCCGTTTCGCGCCAACTCGGCCACGCCAATGTGTCGATCACGCTGGGCATCTACACCCACGCGTTCGAGAAGCGCGCGGAGTCCGGCATCGGCGCGAAGCTCGACGAACTCATCCGCGCGGAAAGCGGTGGTGGTGTTTTGGTGGTATCGACGAATTCCGTCACCGCAGCCTCTGCGGTTGGGGCCACATAAGAGCCTGAATCCCCGCAGAAAACCGACTGGAGGCTAAGGTCGGAATCGAACCGGCGTACACGGCTTTGCAGGCCGCTGCATGACCACTCTGCCACTTAGCCCAAGAGAATTGGCGAGGACGCACCGAATCCAGACGAAACTGGAGCGGGGTTTTGTGGTCTCCCTGGCCCTCGCGTAGTGCATAATTATGGACCTTTTCCGAAGGCCTGCCAACCTCGACCGGTTGCGGCCTCGCCTCTCGCCGAGGCGATTGCCCAAGCCCCACGGTGCTCAAGAGGAATGCAAATGCGGTGGGAGCGCTTGGTTTGCGCTGCCGTTGCGGGCGGAGCGAGTTCGGGTCAAACTCCTCGGCACTCCGGGGCCTTGATAGGTGGACGATGAGACTTCTGTCCCTCGCGTTTGTTGCCGTCGTGGCGCTCGGTACCGGTGCGCTCGCCCGGGCGGGAAATGCCTATACCCAAGGTGCCGTGCACCTGCGCGCCGGGCCGAGTTCGGACTATCCTCTGGTGCTCACCATTCCGCCCAACACCCTACTGAACGTATACGGTTGTCTGGACGATTGGACTTGGTGCGACGTGGATTGGGAGGGCAACCGCGGCTGGGTTTACGGGGATTATCTCTACTACGATTACCAAGACCGTCGCGTGCCGGTCCTTCAATTCGGCGCGAGTTTAGGAATCGGCGTCGTCGGGTTCAGCATCGGCGATTATTGGGGCCGCTACTATAACGGCCGTCCCTGGTACGCTCGGCGCAATTACTGGATGCATCGGCCGCCGCCTCCGCGACGTCCGCGGCCGCCGCCACGGCCAAACCCACCGCCGCGCCCAAACCCACCGCCACGGCCAAACCCGCCGCCACGGCCGCGGCCGCCGGTGGTGAGACCGGCGCCCGGCAAGCCCAGTCCTCCCGGCAATGATCGCCCGTCCCGACCACGGCCGCAGCCGCCGGCCGTGAGACCGGTGCCCGACAAGCCCAGTCCTCCCGGCAATGATCGCCCGTCGCGGCCGCAGCCGCCGGCGGCTCAACCGCCGCCTGGATAGCGCAGGATCCGCCGCCGAAAATTCATCGCATAATTTGGTGACGCAACAGGCGAAAGACTAACGCGGCTGCCGACATGCTCAACCGGTTGGCGGCATTCAAAACTTGAAGATCGTCCCCTGGCCGCCCTTGCCCCCGGCTCGGGCTGTGCCGTAAAAATTTCCATCCCTGCCTAGAATCACTACATCCGGATTGCTCCCGTCGGTGGCACCACCCGCGAAGGAATAGAGTACGAATCCGACTCCACTTGATCTGATCTCGAACAGAGTACCGTTGCCGCTCGCGCCTCCTTGACTGGTCGTACCGTAGAGATTGCCGTCGCTGGCCTGTGTCAAGCCAATGGGACTCTGACCTTCAGGTCCGCTATTGAATGAGTAGACCGTGGTCACCGTGCCAGTCGGTGTGATTTTGACGAGACTGCCAGACTGACTGGCTCCGCCACTTTCGGTGGTGGTGTAAAAGTTGCCGTCGATGCCCTGGACCAGCGGCGCCACAGGGAGGCTCCCGCCAGCGCCGCCCGTGAATGAATGGAGCACAACCTCCGCACCGGAGGGAGTAACTCTGTACACGGTACCTTCGTCCTGCAATCGCACCCGCGTTGTGGCCGCCACCAGAAGCCGCAGTGCCATAAAAATTGCCGTCAGCTCCTTCAATCAATCCCGCGGACGGATTGCTTGCAGTTCCGTGGCCGAACGTGAAGGAGTGGAGCACGGACAAGGCGCCCGCGGTCGTGATCTTGAACACCGTACCGCCGTTGGCCGCGCCTCCATTCGCAGTGCCGTAGAGATTTTCATTGAAGGAATGAATCACCGACTCTGCGGCCGGACCGCACGTGACGGTGACACCTGTGACGTTGGCTGTAACGCCGGTCCCTGAGCCGTCGCTCACCGTACATGCTTGCGCCGGAGGTTGGGTCACGACGGATACCGAGTAGCTGCCGTTATAGAGAATCGGCGCGGCAAAGCTGAAGACCCCGTTTGTCTTCACTTGGGTCGTATCGCCGGCGTCGTTCTGGACGATCACTTGCGCGCCGGTGCGCAAACCCGACACCGTGCCGGAAATCGTGTACTTATTGGTCGCGCACGCGACCTGGATGCTGCTGACGTTCGCACCGCTGACAGTGCCGCTGCCGCCCGTCACCAAGCAGGTTTGCCCGGTCGGCTGGGTCAGAACCGTCACGGCATAGCCCGTGCCGCTCGGCGCCTTCGTAGAGAAGTTGAACATCCCGTTGGCCGCGAGCGTGGTGGCATCGCCGCCGCTGTTTTGCAGCTTCACGGTTGCCGCTGGCAAGCCCCGAGAGAGTGCCTCCAACAGAATACAGAGGGGCAGTGGAGCCAGAACCCCCGCCGCAGGCGTTCAAAAGGGAGGCAAAACATACGCAAAAGCCACCCAGGCGGGGAGACTGCAAAAAACTCATGAAAGACCAAACCGGCCATCGCAAGTCATTGATGCGAAAACGGAATGTTTGGAGCGGGAAACGAGGCTCGAACTCGCGACCTCAACCTTGGCAAGGTTGCGCTCTACCAACTGAGCTATTCCCGCCTTGAGCAGACCGGCAATTGTAGGGCCGTACCGTCCGGAGTCAAGCCGCGGCGCGCGGGGACCGGCGCCGTTTCGCCGCGCGCTAAAGCTCTGCGCTCCCGCGCAGCTCCGGCCACGCGATGCGCAGATACAGGATCATCGACCAGAGGGTGAGGACGGCGGCGATGCCGGTAAGAAAGAGGCCAAGCTTGTATATCGGCAGGCCGAACAGGTTCTGCCGGAACAGCAGGAACGAGAGGCCGACGATCTGCATGATGGTTTTGTATTTGCCCCAGATCGAGACCTTGATGCGGCCGGTAGCGCCGATCTCGGCCATCCACTCGCGCAGCGCCGAGACCGCGATCTCTCGCCCGATGATGACCGTGGCGACGATCACCAGTGTCCAACGCGGGTCGCGGCTTACGATCAATACGAGCGCCGCCGCCACGATCAATTTATCCGCGACCGGATCGAGGAAGGCGCCGAGCCGCGAGGTCTGTCCCCAGCGGCGCGCCAAATAACCGTCCAGCGAATCGGTGATGCCCGCGAGCGCAAACGCGGCGCAAGTCGCGGGGTCCTTCCAGGAGTAAGGCAGATAAAAAAGCGCGAATATCGCGGGAATCATGAGAATCCGCAGCCACGTCAGCGCGTTCGGCAAGCGCAGATACCATCGGCTGCTATTTTCCGGGGTGGAGATGCTCATAGATCACTTCGGCCAGTTCGCGCCCCAGTCCCCGAATCTGCACAAAATCCTCCACGCCGGCACGCAAGATCCCCTGCAGGCCGCCGAATTGCTTCAAAAGCTCGCGTCGCTTGACCGGTCCCAAGCCCGGGATGGTTTCGAGTATAGACTGGCTATGGCGCTTCGCGCGTCTGCGTCGGTGTCCGGTGATGGCGAAACGATGCGCCTCGTCGCGCACCCGCTGGATCAGGTGCAGCGCGGCCGAGTCGGGCGGCAGGATCGTCGGAGTATCGCGGCCCAATGCGAAGAGCTGCTCCTGGCCCGGGCGCCGGTCGGCGCCCTTTGCGACGCCGATGAGCGTGACGCCCGCGACCCCCAGCTCATCGAGCACTTTCGCGGCCTCGGCGAGCTGCCCCTTGCCGCCGTCGATCAGCAGCACATCCGGAGCGGCGATCTCGCCGTCGCGGATCCGCTTGTAGCGCCGCGTGAGCGCCTGATACATCGCCGCATAGTCATCGCCCGGCTGGATGCCGCTGATGTTGAAGCGGCGATATTCACTCTTGATCGGACCGTCGACGCCGAACACCACGCATGAGGCCACCGTGTCGGTGCCGCCCGTGTGGCTGATGTCGAAGCACTCGATGCGCCGCGGGGCCTCGTCGAGGTCGAAGGCCTCGCGCAGCTCCTCGAGACTCGACTCGATGCTGCCGCGGGCGAGAGCGCGCATCTTGAGCGCCTGCTCGGCGTTGGCGTGCATCATATCGAGCCAGCGCGCGCGGATGCCGCGGACCTGGGAGGTGATGCGGACCTTGTGGCCGGCGCGCTCGCCGAGTGTCGCCTCCAGCGTGGGGCTTTCATCGAAATCGCGCTCGACGATGATCTCGGCGGGCGATTCGCGCTCGAGGTAGTACTGTGTGACGAACGCCGACAGCACTTCGGGCAGTTCGGCAAGCGGGGCTCTCGGAAAGAAGGTGGTACTGCCGAGGCTGCGGCCGCCGCGCACGAACATGAGCGCGATGCAGAAATCGCCGCCGCCCGCAGCGATTCCGATCACGTCGGCGTCGTGCTCGATGTCCGCGGTGACGAACTGCTGCGCCTGAATCGCCTTGAGATGCTTGATCTGGTCGCGGACGCGCGCGGCTTCCTCGAAGTTGAGATCCCCGGCGGCCGTCTCCATCCGCCGGGCAAGCTCGATCTGCGCCTCGTCGCTGCGCCCCTCGAGCACCTTGATCGCCGCGTGCACGTCGCGCGCGTAATCTTCTTTACCGATGAGCCCGACGCAAGGCGCCGTGCAGCGCTGGATCTGGTACTGCAGACACGGCCGCGAGCGGTTCGCGAAGTAAAGATCGTCGCAATTTCTGATCCGAAACAGCTTCTGCAGCTGCTGCAGGGTCTCACGCACGGCTCCGGCGCTCGGATACGGACCGAAGAATCGTCCGGCCTCCTTGCGCGAGCCGCGGTAGAAGTTCAGCCGCGGAAAGTCGTGCGCCGTCTCGAGGTGCACGTACGGGAAGCTCTTGTCATCGCGCAGCACCACGTTGAAGCGCGGACGATGCTTCTTGATGAGATTGAACTCGAGCAGCAGCGCCTCGGTATCGGAGTTGGTGATCGTCACTTCCATGCGCGCGGTCTTTGCGACCAGCGCCTGCACCTTCGGCTGCACGTTGCTCGGCTGAAAATAAGAGCCCACCCGGCTCTTCAGGTTGCGCGCCTTGCCGACGTAGAGAATTGTGCCCTCGGCATCGAGCATGCGGTACACGCCCGGGCGCGCCGGTAAGCAATCGACGTACGACTTGGCGTCGAACTTCTGGGGGGGCGGGCCATGCGCTGCGGCCGCCCGCACGGCGGACCCCTCGCCGTCCCGCCGCGCCGATTCGTCGGGCCCCGGTGCGCCGGGCGCCGGTGCGCCGCTCATGGCGTCGCGCCGCGGCCGTTCGCGAGCGCCGCCGCCCGCTCGATGACGGTCTCGAACATGCCCGTGGTGAGCCGGCGTGTCTGGGTGTTGTAACGGCTGCAGTGATACGAATCGAGCATCACGCGGCCCGCGCTCAAGGTGTGCTCCGCGCCGTGCCCGAATCGAAACTGACTCGAGCGTTCTTTCGAGGCGCGCAAAACCGCGCCATGCGCGATGGCGCCAAGTGCCACAATAACGCGCACGTCCGAGCTTTGCTCGAGCTCCGCCTCGAGATACCGGTTGCATATCTTGATCTCGAGCGGCGTGGGTTTGTTCTCTGGCGGCAGACACTTCACGGAGTTCGTGATGCGCGCACCCTTGAGCTCGAGCCCGTCGTCCGCGGCACTCGAGGCGGCGGCGCTCGCGAGACCGAACTTGAACAGGGTCGCATAGAGGAGGATTCCCGCATGGTCGCCCGTGAAGGGACGGCCCGTGCGATTCGCGCCGTGCATACCCGGGGCGAGGCCGACGATGAGCAGGCGCGCGTTACGGTCGCCGAACGCTGCGACCGGCTTGCAGTAGTAGGTCGGCCGCTGCTCCCGGACTAAATCGAGAAAGGCCGCGAGGCGCGGACAGCGCCGGCAACTGGGATCGAACATGCTGCTCATGCTGAGGCCGAGCCGTCCGGCTCGGCCGCGAGGCTGTTAGTCGCTTTAAAAAACGGGCTACGCGGATCTCCGCGTAGCCCGCCGTCGATCGCGCCTGGACTTTGGACTAACCCGAGCGCAACCCAACCTTTGCCGACGTCCGGGTCGATTCGCCCGACCCGCTGCGCCGCCGACGCTAACCCTTGGACAGCAACGGCCCCAAAGATTCCTTGCGTTCGGTAAAAATTCTCGCGGTCCGTGCAGCTACCGGACCCCAAAATGGGGCCCAAAAGACTTACCGCGCTCGATTCTCAAGGGCGGGAAAGGTTTGCGAGGGAGGATAGCACCGGATCTGCCTCAGGCAACGACTGTTTTTTGAAAATCGCGGCTGTCTTGCTGAGAATAAATCGACTAATATCGTACAAGCTATTGATTATTAGAACACTTTAAATTTTCTCGCACTCAAGTCCTTAGGGGTTTCCCTGACTCGCGATGGGCCCGCGCGTGGCGTGCGATGAGCATGGCGAGCTCGAGCGCCTGCTCCGCGTTGAGGCGAGGATCGACTTGCGATTTGTACGCGCGCGCGAGATCTGCCTCACGCAGATCGCGAGCGCCACCGATGCACTCGGTGACATCCTCGCCGGTGAGCTCGACGTGCACGCCGCCGAGCATCGACCCGAAGCTCTCGTGAATGCGGAACGCGGCCTCGACCTCGCCGAGAATGTTGTCGAAGCGCCGCGTCTTGATTCCGCCCGCCGTGGTCTCGGTATTGCCGTGCATCGGGTCGCACACCCACAGCACCTGAGAGCCGGTGGCGCGAACCGCTTCGATCATCTTGGGCAGCCGCTGCTCGATGTCCTTGACACCGAAGCGATGAATGAACGTGAGACGGCCCGGCTGGTTCTGCGGATTGAGCACCTGGACCAGCTCCTGCAGCCACTCCGCGCTCATCGAGGCGCCGACCTTCACGCCGATCGGATTCGCAATGCCGCGGAAGTACTCGATGTGCGCGCCATCGATGTTGGCGGTGCGCATGCCGATCCATGGCATGTGGGTCGACAAGTTGTACCACTTCTTCTGACGCTCGATGTACCGGGTCTGCGCCTGTTCGGATAGCAGGTGCAGGCCTTCGTGGCTGGCGTAGAATTCCGCCCGCGCCGCCGCATGCACCTCGCGTCCGCTCATCGATTCGAAGAACTCGAGCGACTCCGCGATCGAATCGAGGATCTTCTGATACGCATCGCGCAGCGCCGCATGGCGCAGGAACCCCAGATCCCAATACTCTGGATGGTGCAAATCGGCGAAGCCGCCGTCGATGAGTGCACGCACGAAGTTGAGCGTGAGCGAGGCGCGCTCGTAGCCGCGCAGCAGGAGCTCGGGATCGGGCTCGCGCTCCGCCGCGCTGAAGCCCGGCCGATTGACGTTGTCGCCCCGATAGGACGGCAGCGTGACACCGCCGCGGGTCTCGGTGTCCGCGGAACGCGGCTTGGCATACTGTCCGGCAAACCGGCCGACGCGGATGAGGGGCTTCTTCAATCCTTGCAGCAGCACCAGGCTCATCTGCAGCAGGATCTTCAGCCGCCTCGCGATGTTGTCGGACTCACAATCCTCGAAGGTCTCGGCGCAATCACCACCCTGCAGCAAAAACGCGCTGCCGCACTGCGCCTGCGCGAGCTTGGCGCGGAGCGCCTCGATTTCCCACGACACGACCAGTGGCGGCAACCGGCTCAACGCGGCGACCACGCGCTCGAGCGCGACAGGATCGGCGTATTTCGGCTGCTGAGTCGCGGGCCGGCTGTGCCAGCTCGCGGGATGCCAATTGGTCAATGTAGGGGGTTTCGACATGCACAGCGGATGCTACACAGCCCGACCACGGCACGCAAAGGCCACGGTGGCGCCGGCGGGTTCGACACGGCAGAATGCCGCCCCCGAATCGAAAAGCGGAATGTTCCCATGTCGAAAATGTCCGAAACGCTAAAGAGCCTCGGGCTCGCGGAGTTGAATGCCGGAGCCTGGTCAGGCAGTCGGGGCTGGAGTGCGCTCGATTCCGGGCCGCTGATCGAGACGATCAACCCCTCCACCGGCGAGAGTCTGGCGCGAGTTCGCGGCGCGACCTCCGCGGACTACGAGCACGTGCTCTCCTCCGCAGTCGAGGCGGCGCGCGCCTGGCGGCAGGTCCCGGCTCCCAAACGCGGCGAGGCAGTGCGCTTGCTCGCCGATGAGCTGCGCGCGCACAAGGGCGTGCTCGGCAGCCTCGTCGCCCTGGAGAACGGCAAGATCAAGGCGGAGGGCGACGGCGAGGTCCAGGAGATGATCGACATCGCGGATTTTGCCGTCGGCCAATCGCGCATGCTCTACGGCTTGACGATGCATTCCGAACGCGACCAGCACCGCATGTACGAGCAATGGCACCCGCTTGGCGTCGTCGGCGTCATCTCGGCCTTCAATTTCCCGGTTGCGGTCTGGTCCTGGAACGCCTTCTTGTCCGCGGTCTGCGGCAACGCCACGGTATGGAAGCCCTCGCCGAAGACCGCCCTGTGCGCGCTCGCCGTGCAGCGGCTGTGCAACCGTGTGCTCGAGAAGCATTCGTTGCCCGCAATTTTTCAGATCCTCGTCGATGCCGGCCACGAGCTCGCCGGCCGCTTGGCGGACGATCCGCGCGTAGCGCTGGTGTCCTTTACCGGCTCGACCCCGGTCGGCCGGCAGATCGGTGTGCGCGTCGCCCAACGGCTGGGCAAAAGCCTGCTCGAGCTCGGCGGCAACAACGCGATCATCGTCGACGAGCACGCCAATCTGAATCTCGCGGTGCCGTCGATCGTGTTCGGCGCGGTGGGAACCGCCGGCCAGCGCTGCACTACCACGCGACGCGTGCTCGTCCACCGTTCGCGGGCCGCGGAGCTCGAGCAGCGGCTCATCGCCGCTTACGCACAAGTGCGCATCGGCGACCCGCTCGAGCCCGGCACGCTGATGGGTCCGCTCATCGATGCCGGAGCGGTCGAGCGCTATCGCGCCGCCATCGCCGCCGCTCACACCCAAGGCGGCACCCTCCTGTGCGGCGGTCGCGTCCTGGATCGTCCCGGATACTTCGTCGAGCCGGCGATCGTGCGCGCGTCAGCGGATATGCCCGTCGTCCGCGCGGAAACCTTTGCGCCCATCCTCTATCTGGTGAGCTATGAGCGGCTCGATGAGGCGATCGAGCTGCACAACGGGGTGAGCTACGGCCTCTCCTCCGCTGTCTTCACCGATCGCTTGCAGGTGGCGGAGCGGTTTCTTTCAGCCGACGGCAGCGATTGCGGCATCGCCAACGTCAATCTGGGGACGTCCGGTGCGGAGATCGGCGGCGCCTTCGGCGGCGAGAAAGATACGGGCGGGGGTCGCGAGGCGGGATCTGATTCGTGGAAGGCGTATATGCGCCGTCAGACGACCACCGTCAACTGGAGCACGCAGCTGCCGCTTGCGCAGGGGATCCGCTTCGACCTCTAACCCTATCGGGCCAGCCAGGCGTCGATTTGGGCGGCGCGCTCCTCGAGGCGCGTTGCGGACACCGGACCCAAGGTCTTGAGCTCCTGCGCGTAGAGCGAGACTCGATACTCCTCGATCCAGAGGCGCAGCTCCTCGAGCTCGGGCAGCCCCCGGAGCTCCGCGTCGACCCGCTCCTTCAACCTCCGATGGCGCAGGGTCCAGCGCTCGAGTTCGTGCAGCAGCTGCGGGGGCTCGGCTCCGCGCGCGAGCAGGCGCTGCCAGCGCCGCTCCTCGGCCTTGAGATAGCGCGGCACCTGCCGCAGCCACTCGGCTGAGATCGCACCGAGCCCCCCTGCGCATAGGAGCCGCGCGAGATGGGCCTGCGTCTCGGCGGCCGTGCCGCCGCCCCTCCCGGCACGCGGATCCTCGAGCAACCGGCGCACCTCGCGCGCCTGCGCGAACCAACCCACAGCCGCCTCGGCAATCGCGTCGAGCGCCGGATAGAGTTCGGCCCGCCCCCGATCGATCGATGCCTCGAAGTCTGCACGCACGCGCGGCGCATCCCGATCCGCGAAACAAGCGCGGCGAAACGTGAGTTCGAGGATGAGATCGACCAGCGTGTCGCGATTGAGGTACGGTGCGGCTCCGAGCGAAAGCCGCGTGTTCGCAGTAACGAGCTCCGCCAAATCGCGCGTCTGGCGCGGAAGCATGAGCTCGGCGAGATAGGCGGCGCCGCTAAGCCACGCGCTCGCAGCCTCGGCTGCCGACCATTCGAAACGGACTGCGACTGCGCCGCGGACGCGCACAAGCGTCGGAAACACCGGCACCGAGCCTTGCGGCAGATCGATCGGAAGCATCCGCGGAAGCTCGTCCGTCTCGAAACGGCGCCAAGGATGGGCGTACAAGCGGCGCGCGTGCTCGTCCAGCCGCCGGCGAGCGTCGGACGCGCAGCGCAGACGTAGCTCCGCAAGGTCCGATCCCGAGCGAAGCTCCTTGCTCTCGTCGAGCACCGATAAGCGTGGCGCGAGATGGGCGGGCACCGAAGCAAGATCGAACTTCACGAGTTCCGCGGGAATCCCGCGCGCTTCCTTGAGCCAGTTTGCGAGCGTCGCGAGATCGGTCGCAGGCGCCGCTGCGAGAAAGCTCTGCGCGGCGGCAGGGATGGGAATCAAATCCCGGCGCGCCTCTTTCGGCATGGAGCGCAGCAGCGCGACGATGCGAGGCTCCACCAGCCCCGGCACGGCGGCATCGATCTCTGCGCGCGTCAGTGCCGGCAAAGCGAGCAGGGGGACTTTGAGTGTCGCGCCGTCCGTGGCCTCGCCGGGTGCGAAACGGTACTCGACCGGTACCGCAACGCGGCCGGTGCGCGCGGTCTCGGGAAATCGTTCGAGCACGTCGGGGTCCGGCGAGCGGGCGAAGATCTGCGCAGGGCCAAGCACGAGCGCTTGCCGTTCCGGTTCGGACAGGTGACGCGTGAAGTGCTCGAGCGTCACGCTGCTCGACACCTGCCGCGGAAGCCGCTCGGCGTAGAAGTCGACGAAGAAATCCGGTGGCTGCACCAGATTGCGCACTCGCAGCCGCTCTTCCAGCTGCTCGGCTGCGCGCAGGGCTGCATCGTTTGCCTGCAGCCACTCCGGGCGGCGCGGTAGCCGCCCATAGACCAGGGCCTCGCGCGCGAAGATCAGCCGCGATTCCTCCGGCGCGATCGGACCATAGTTGACGATGCGATTGGCGCTCAAGACGAGCCCAAAAAACGTCACGCGTTCGCGCGCGACCACTTGCTCGCGCGATTCATCGTAGTCAGGCTCGAGAAATTCCCGTTTCGACAGATGCAGCGCCGCGGATTCGATCCACATCGGCTCGATCTCGGCGACCACCCGGCCGAACACCCGCGAGGTTTCCACGATATTCGCGGCCATCACCCATCGCGGCCGCCGGCGCTTGAGCGCCGATCCGGGAAAGATATGGAATCGAATGCCGCGCGGTCCGAGATACTCACCCTCCTCGCCGCGCATGCCGACCATGGTGCAAAAGCCCGCGAGCAGCGCGCGATGGACGGCCGTGTAGCTCGCCCCCTTGCGTTGGCCCACAAGCCCAAGGGACGCGGCTCGGTCGGCGATCTGCGCGTGCACATCCTCCCATTCCGAAAGGCGCAAGAGCGAGAGCCGGCGCTCCTGGCACCAGCGCCGCAGTTCCCGCCGCGGCCCCTCGCGCGCCTTGCGGTAGGCGCGCCACAGCCTGATGAGCGCGACGAAGTCGGATTTCGAGTCGTCATGGACCGCCACCACCGCGCTCCCTTGCGCGTCCTCGGTGCCCGCGATGCGCACGTCGGGCACGCTCAGGCCGGCGACGACCGCGAGGAGCTCGCTCTCGGCGCGAAACCGGCGGCTCTCGATCAGCGCCCGCGACAAGCGTGGATCGAGCGGCAAACTCGCCATCGCCCGGCCGCGGCCGGTGATGCGCCGCTCGGCGTCCAGCGCTTGGAGCTCTTGCAGCAGGCGATAGCCGTCGGCGAGCGAGCGCGAATCCGGCGGATCGATGAAGGGAAAAGATTCGGCCTCGCCCAATCGATCGGCCGCCAGGCGCAGCAAAAGCGCGGCGAGATTGGTGCGAAGCACCTCGGGTTCCGTGAACTCGGGGCGCGCTTCGAAGTTCTCCTCCGAATACAGTCGCACGCATAACCCCGGCCCGATGCGGCCGCAGCGTCCCTTGCGCTGGTCTGCGCTTGCGCGCGAGACCGGCTCGATCGGCAGCCGCTGCAGCCGGTTGCGCGGACTGTAGCGGCTGGTGCGTGCCAGCCCCGAGTCGATGACCGAGCGGATGCCCGGCACCGTAATCGAAGTCTCCGCCACGTTGGTCGCGAGCACGACCCGCTGGCGCGGACCGCGTTTGAAAATCTTACTCTGCTGCTCCCACGAGAGACGCGAATAAAGGGTGAGCACCTCGACCTCCGGATGCTCACGCTCGAGCAGCTCGGCGACATCGCGGATCTCGCGCTCTCCCGGCAGGAACACCAGCACATCCCCGCCGCCGATCGGCCCCGGCGTCGTGGCAACATCCATAAAGGCGGCCGACACGGTTGCCGGCAGGTCCGGATCCTCCTCATCGTCGGCCGCGGCGTAGCGCACCTCGATCGGATGATTGCGTCCGCTCACTTTCAGTATCGGCGCATCGTCGAAGAAGCGCGAGACACGCTCCACCGCGAGCGTGGCCGAAGTTACGATCAGCTTGAGGTCCGGGCGCTGCGGCAAGATGCGCTTGAGCACGCCCAGCAAGAGATCGACGTTGAGCGAGCGCTCGTGCGCCTCGTCGACGATCACGGTGTCGTAGCGGCGCAGCATGGGATCCGCCGCAAGCTCCGCGAGCAAAAGACCATCGGTCATCAGCACGAGGCGGGTCGCGTTGGACACCTGGTCCGCAAAGCGGACTCGGAAGCCGACCGTTTTTCCAACGGGTTCGGATAGCTCTTCGGCGATGCGCGCAGCCAGGGCGCGTGCAGCGAGGCGGCGCGGCTGAGTGTGGGCGATGAGGCGGTCGCGCCCCCGGCCTTGCTCCAGGCAATACTGCGGCAGCTGAGTGCTCTTGCCCGAACCGGTGTCGCCGGCAACGATCAGGACTTGATGGCGATCGAGCGCCTCGAGGATGTCGGCGCGGCGCGCGGAAATCGGCAGATCGGCGTCATGCCGGAATACCAATGCGGAGCTGCGGGGATGCGCCGGCGCCTCATTCGGCACGTTTGACTTCCGACCAGAGCCTCTCCTGCGCGGCCAGGTTCAAGTCCGCGAAGCACTCGTCGCGCGAGGCCGCCAACGCTTCCATCGCACGGAAGCGCCGTTCGAATTTATCGTTCGCCTGACGCAGCGCTGCCTCGGCGTCGACCTCGAGCTTGCGCGCAAGATTCGCGGCTGCGAACAACAGGTCGCCGATCTCCTCGAAGATCTGCGCGGACGCCGCCGCGCAGTCCGGTGCCGTCCCAGGGGCGGCGGAGTCGAGCGCCGCCGCAGCTTCGCGTACCTCGGCGAGTTCCTCCGCCACCTTGTCGGCGGTTTCTGCGTGATGCTCGAAATCGAATCCGACTCGGGCGGCGCGCTTACTGAGCTTGAAGGCGCGCATCAGCGCCGGCATCGCCCGTGGCACTCCGCCGAGTGCGCTGTCCCGCGGCGATTCGCGCGCCTTGATGTTCTCCCAAGCGACGCTCTGCTCGGCGGCGGTGAGCGAGCCCGCACCGCCAAACACGTGCGGGTGACGCCGCACGAGCTTGTCGCAGATGGCGGCTGCGACGGCGTCGAAATCGAACTCCCCACGCTCGTGCGCCATTTGCGCATGAAATACCACCTGGAACAGGAGATCTCCGAGCTCGTCCTTGAGCTGCTTGAGATCGCTCCGATCGATGGCGTCGGCGACCTCATAGGCCTCCTCGATGGTGTAGGGCGCAATGCTCGCGAAGGTCTGCTCGCGATCCCAGGGGCAGCCGTCCGCGGAGCGCAGCCGCTCCATGATCTTGAGCAGTGCGGCGACGCTCGCGCTCATGCGTCCGGCGATGCCCCACCCGTCGGCGAAAGCTCGTGCTCCGTTCCGGCGCGCGCTTGCAGGAGCCGCCGCAGGGTAAGCAGCATGCCGGCGGTCGCGCCCCAGATATTGCGTTCACCGTACGGAATATCGAAAACCTCCACCGTGTGGCTCCCCATCTTCATCTGCCGGGGCTTGTGGTTCGCCGTGTCGAGGATGAACCGCAAGGGCACCTCGAACGCGTCGTGCACCTCGGCCGCCGCAATGCGCAGCTCAAACGCGGGGTGAACGAAACCTACCGCCGGGGTCACGCGAAAGCCCGTGCCCACCCAGTGATCGGGCAGGTAGCCGGCAAATTCCACGAAGCTCTCGGAGAGCCCGATCTCCTCGTGCGCCTCGCGCAGCGCCGCACGCCAGGCGTCGGCGTCCATGGGGTCGATGCGGCCGCCGGGAAAACTGATCTGGCCGGCATGATCCTTGAGCGTGACGGCGCGCTGGGTGAGCAGTACCGTCCAGTCCGTCTCGCGCTCCACCAGGGGCACAAGCACCGCGGCCGGGATGCGACGCGCGGGCGCCGCGGCGCGTATGCGCACGAGCTGCTCGTACGATCCTCCGACGATCCACATCATGTCCTCATCCGACCCTGAAGGGTGCGGCTTCAGCGATTCGCGGATGTGCGCCTTGGAATACAGACCGTCCATCGTCAAGCGGAAGAGCCCGGTCCCTTTACTCCGCCGCTCGTCAACGCCATGGGATCGAGCAGCCGGCGCAGCTCGCCGATATCGAGCTTGGTCATCTCAGCGGCAACATCCAGGATCGGCCGGCCCTCGGCGTACGCCTTCTTGGCGATGGCGGCGCCTTTCTCATAACCGATGATCGGATTGAGCGCAGTCACCAAAATGGGGTTGCGGTCGAGAGCCTCGCGCAGCCGCTCCTCGTTCACGATAAATCCGGCCAAGGCATGATCGGCGAGGTTGCGGGCCGCGATGGCCAGAAGCTGAATACTTTGCAGCAGGTTGTACGCGATCAACGGCAGCATGACGTTCAACTGAAAATTTCCGGATTGCCCGGCGATGGTGATGGTCGCATCATTGCCGATCACCTGCGCGGCGATCATCGTCACCGACTCCGGCACCACCGGATTGACCTTCCCCGGCATGATGCTCGAGCCGGGCTGCAGCGCCGGCAAGGCAATTTCGCCCAAGCCCGCCAGCGGGCCGCTGTTCATCCAGCGCAGATCGTTGGCGATTTTCATCAGGCTGACGGCCACGACCTTGAGCTGCCCGGACAGCTCCACCGCCGTGTCCTGGCTCGACAGCGCCTCGAAATAATTATGGCTCGGCACGAACTTGAGCTGCGCCGAGGCGGCCAGGTGACGGGCAAACACTGAGCCGAACTTCGCGGGCGCGTTGATGCCGGTACCCACCGCCGTACCGCCTTGCGCCAGCGCGAGCAGCCGGGGCATGACCGAAACCAGACGCGCGCAGCCTTTGTCGATCTGAGCGCGCCATCCGCCGAGTTCCTGCGCGAGCGTGACCGGCATCGCATCCATGAGATGCGTCCGGCCGGTCTTGACCACGTCCTCGAGACCGCTCGCGCGCCGCTCGAGTACCGCGCTCAAGTGGCGCAGCGCCGGAAGCAGGGCCTCATTCAGCATCATTGCAGCTGATACGTGAATCGCGGTTGGGACGACGTCGTTGCTGCTCTGTCCCATGTTCACCTGATCGTTCGCGTGTACCGGCTTGCCCAGCCGCCGGGCGGCGAGCGCAGCGATCACCTCGTTCGCGTTCATGTTGCTGCTGGTGCCCGAGCCCGTCTGGAATACGTCGACCGGGAACTGGTCATCGTAATGCCCGCCGGCGACCTCGAGCGACGCGGCCTCGATCGCCGCCGCCACTTGCGGAGGCAGGTCGCCGAGTTCCATGTTCGCGCTCGCCGCAGCGTGCTTGATGAGCCCGAGCGCGCGGATGAACGCACGCGGCATGGTGAGGCCGCTCGCGGGAAAATTCCGGATCGCACGCTGGGTCTGAGCGCCCCAGAGCGCAGCCGCCGGCACGTCGAGCGCGCCCATGCTGTCGTGCTCGACGCGATATTCGGATGTAGTCATCGCGTCGTCCTACGGGGAGCCTGGCTCCGCGCCGTCTTCAGAGGGTTTCCTGTAATATCGCCTCTTCATTCTATCATCTAGCGCGCGTCATCGAGATGTCCATACCCGCCAACGCCATCGACGCTCTGTCGCCGCTCGACGGACGCTACGCCGCCAAGCTCGGGCCGGTCCGGGAGATCTTCAGCGAGGCGGGGCTCATGCGCGAGCGCGTACGCGTCGAGTGCGCTTGGTTCGCGGCGCTTGCCCGAGGACCTGCGGCCGGCGCTCTGTCCGCGCTTCCGCCTGCGGCGCGCGGCTGGGCGGAAGCGCTCGCCGCGGATCCGAAGGAGACCGACGTCCACGCCATTAAGGGGATCGAGGCGCGCACCAAGCACGATGTGAAGGCGGTCGAGCTCTGGATCCGCGCCGGCCTCGAGCGGCGGGGAGCCACGAAAGCGGAGCTCGAATGGGTGCATTTCGCCTGCACCTCCGAGGACATCAACAATCTCGCTTACGCGCTCATGCTGAAAGAGGCGCGTGGCCGACTCCTCGTGCCCGCGTTGGCGGCGCTCGGCGCGGCGCTCGATTCGCTCGCGGTGCGCTACGCCGCCGCCGGCATGCTGGCACGCACGCACGGTCAGAGCGCGACTCCGACCACCATGGGCAAGGAGCTCGCGAACGTCGCCGCTCGGCTGGCGCGGCAACGGGCCGGTCTCGAGCGGGTCGTAGTGCTCGGCAAGATGAACGGCGCGGTCGGTAATTTCAACGCGCATCTGGCCGCGCTCCCGGAGGTCGACTGGCCGGCGATCAGCACACAGTTCATCAGATCGCTCGGGCTCGATCCGAATCCGCTCACCACCCAGATCGAGCCGCACGATTGGATCGGGGAGTATTGCCACGCGCTGCTGCGCGCCAATACCGTGCTCGTCGATTTTGCGCGCGATATCTGGAGCTACATCTCGCTCGGCTACTTCAAGCAAAGTGTAATCGCAGGCGAGGTCGGATCCTCCACCATGCCGCACAAGGTGAATCCGATCGACTTCGAGAATGCGGAAGGAAATCTCGGGCTCGCGAATGTCTTGCTCGCGCATTTCGCGGAGAAGCTGCCCGTGTCTCGCCTGCAGCGCGATCTTACCGATTCGACCGTGCTGCGTAATCTGGGCGTTGCGATCGGACACTCGGTGCTCGCCTACCAATCGGCAGCTGCCGGCCTCGGGAGACTCGAGCTCGACGAGGCCCGCCTCGAGGCCGATTTGGACGGAGCTTGGGAAGTGCTGGGCGAAGCGGTGCAAACCGTCATGCGCGCCCATGGCATACCGGATGCGTACGATCGGCTGAAGGCCTTTACCCGCGGTCGCCCGATGGATGAACAGACGATGCGCGCCTTCATCGGTTCGCTCGAGCTGCCGGCGGAGGCGAAACAGCGCTTGCTCGCGCTCGAGCCGAAGACGTATCTTGGACTCGCGCCGGAGCTGGCACGGCATGGGCGCTAGGGCCCTCGGGGCCGCTGCGTCGCGTTCGAAACGTGACGCAGTTGGCACGGTACCCGGTAGGCGCACGGTAGTATCGACATTAAGGTATGAGGCCGTGGGAGCGAGTACGCCCCGCTCCCTCCAATTGAGGCATTGATGTATGGCGGGTAATCCGGACGATAGGGCGCAAGCGATCGCGGACAGAGAATCTGTGCCGGGCGGCGACACCGCATCCAGCACTCGCGACACCGTATCCAGCACCCGCGACGCCGCATCCAGCACCCGCACCATTCTCACCACCATGCCCGAGGTTCGCGAAGCGAGCTTGAAGGTGGCGAAATCGGCCCAGCGTCTGCTGTCTATTTTCACGCAGGACCTCGAGCCGCTGATCTACGGCGAAGAGCCGTTCCTCGAAGCGATCAAGCGCCTGGTGCTCGCGCGCTCCTACGCCAAGGTGCGGGTATTGCTCGCGGATCCCTCGCGAGCGATGGTCGACAACAACCGCTTCCTCGCCCTGGCGCGCCGCCTCACGAGCTGCATCGATCTGCGCGCGATGAGCCCCGAATACCCCGCGAGTGCGGGCGCATTCATCATCGCCGACGACAAGGCGCTGGTATATCGGCTGCAAGCGGACCGCTGGGACGGGATTTCGGACATGAACGATCCGGCGGTCGTGCGCCGATATCTGAACTTCTTCGACGAGGTCTGGCAGACCAGCATGCAAGAGTCTCAGATGCGGCAGATGCTGATGTAGCGACCCGCGCGGGCGCTCGACCCTCGCAATGAGCCCGCACCGGTATAATCGGTGCATGGCGTCCGCCCTCCCCGATCCGAGCCCTGAAACCGTCATCGTCGGCATCTCCGGCGGCGTGGATTCCGCCGTCGCAGCGCTGCTGCTGCGCGAGCAGGGCCATGCGGTTCAGGGCTTATTCATGTCGAACTGGGAGGAGGACGACGCCTACTGCACCACGGCCGCCGACTTTCAGGATGCACGGCGGGTTTGCGATGCGCTCGATATCCCGCTGCATCGCGTCAGCTTCGCCGCCGAGTACCGCCGCCGCGTTTTCCGGCACTTTCTGCGCGAGTACGGCTCGGGTCGCACGCCGAATCCGGACGTACTGTGCAACCGCGAGATCAAGTTCGGCGTGTGCCTCGAATACATGCACCGCCTCGGAGCGGGTCGAATCGCCACCGGCCACTACGCGAGGCTGCGTCGGACGGAGCGCGGCACGCAACTTCTCAAGGCATCGGACATATCCAAGGATCAGAGCTATTTCCTGCACGGCGTCGATCCGTCGGCACTCGACCAGACCCTGTTTCCGCTCGGGGAGTTGCGCAAGGACGAAGTTCGCCGTCGCGCCCACGGGGCCGGTCTCTCGGTGCACGACAAGCCCGACAGCACGGGGATCTGCTTCATCGGTGAACGCCCATTCGAGGATTTCCTCGGGCGCTATATCCAAGGATCGGCGGGTCCGATCGAGGACACCCGGGGCACGGTTCTCGGCGAGCATCGTGGCCTCTCGTTCTATACCATCGGTCAGCGATCGGGGCTTCGCTTGGGCGGGCGGGCCGGGGCCGCACAGTCGCCTTGGTACGTCGCCGCCAAGGACCTCGAGCGCAACGCGCTCATCGCGGTGCAGGACCACGACCACCCGCTGCTCATGTCCGACACCTTCGGCGTGGAGGAGCTCAATTGGCTGATCGGTCCCGAGACGCCGCAGCCAGACGAGCCCGCCGTACCGTTCGAGTGCACCGTGAAAACCCGGTATCGCCAGAACGACCTGGAATGCAGCGTCGAGTTCACCCACGGTCAACGCGCACGGGTCATGTTGCGGCGGCCCGCGCGCGCGATCACGTCCGGACAGTACGCCGTGTTCTATCGCGGCGAGCTCTGTCTCGGCGGCGGGGTCATCACCTGAGCCGCGGTTCTTGCCACGTCGAACGCTGCTGCCCGCCAATGCTTTATAATCCCGCTTTTGGGGCGGAGGGGCCATGACGGACAGTTTCAAGGCAAGGACGACGCTCGAGGCGGCCGGGAAGAAGTACCAGATTCTGAGCCTCGCCGCGCTCGAGGCGCACAACGTCTCGCGCCTGCCGTTCTCGCTGAAGATCCTCCTGGAGAACCTGTTGCGCTTCGAGGATGGCGTGAGCGTGAAGAAAAGCGATATCGAGGCGCTCATCAACTGGGACTCGAAGTCCGCGCCTCATCATGAGATCGCATTCACCCCCGCGCGAGTCATCATGCAGGACTTCACGGGAGTACCGTGCATCGTCGATCTGGCGGCGATGCGCGAGGCCATCGTACGCTTGGGCGGTGATCCGCAGCGCGTGAATCCGCTGGCGCCGGCCGAGCTCGTGATCGACCATTCGGTGCAGGTCGACGAATACGGCGCCGCGGACTCGCTCGAGCACAACAATCAGATCGAGTTCAGCCGCAACGGCGAGCGTTACATGTTCTTGCGCTGGGGCCAAAACGCGTTCAGCAACTTTAAGGTGGTGCCGCCCAATACCGGCATCGTGCACCAGGTCAACATCGAGCACCTCGCGCGGGTAATCTTCGCGGACGACACCCGCGGAAGCTTGTGCGCGTACCCCGACACCCTGGTCGGAACCGACTCGCACACCACCATGGTGAACGCCCTGGGCGTGCTTGGCTGGGGCGTCGGCGGCATCGAGGCGGAGGCCGCGATGCTTGGACAACCGGTGACGATGCTGATCCCGCAGGTCATCGGATTCAAGCTCACCGGCAGCCTCCCGGCCGGAACGACCGCCACTGATCTCGTGCTCATGGTCACCGAGATGCTGCGCAAGAAGGGCGTGGTCGATAAATTCGTCGAGTTCTTCGGCGACGGCTTGAGGGGACTGCCGCTCGCCGATCGCGCGACCATCGCCAACATGTCGCCTGAGTTCGGCTCGACGTGCGCGATCTTCCCGATCGACGAGGAGACCCTCCGGTATCTCGAGCTCACCGGGCGCTCGGCCGAGCAGGTCGCGTTGGTGGAGACCTATGCAAAGACGCAGGGTCTGTGGCGGTTCGACGGTGCCCAGGCCGCCGACTACACCGACGTGGTCGAGCTCGATCTTGGCCGGGTCGAGCCCGCGCTCGCGGGACCGAAGCGGCCGCAGGACCGGGTGCCGCTGCGCTCGGCCAAGAGCGTATACCAGGCCAGTGTTCAGAAGATGGCGGAGGAGCGCGCGCAAAAGAACAGCCAAGCGACGGGCACGGCGCCCGCGCTCATTGGCGGTAAGAGCATCGAGATCCGCGACGGCGCCGTGCTCATCGCAGCGATCACCAGCTGCACCAACACCTCGAACCCAGCCGTGCTGGTCGCGGCGGGGCTGCTCGCGCGCAAGGCGCGCGCCCTCGGACTCGCCTCCAAGCCCTGGGTGAAGACCTCGCTTGCGCCGGGCTCGCGGGTCGTCACCGACTACTTGAAGAAGGCCGGCCTGCTCGCGGACCTCGAGGCGCTCGGCTTCTATACGGTGGGCTACGGTTGTACTACCTGTATCGGGAATTCGGGCCCGCTCAAGCCGGAGATCTCCGAGGCGGTGAGAGCGGGCGACGTCGTTGCCTGCTCGGTGCTCTCGGGAAACCGCAATTTCGAGGGCCGCGTGCATCCGGAAATCAAGATGAATTTCCTCGCCTCCCCGCCGCTCGTCGTGGCCTATGCCCTCGCGGGCAACTTGGACATCGACATCACGACTGAGCCCTTGGGCAACGACAAGAACGGCAAACCGGTATACCTCAAGGACATCTGGCCGAGCGCCGCCGAGGTCGCGCGGACCGTGGGCACTTCCGTCGACTCCGCGATGTTCACCAAGGGTTACGCCGATGTATTCAAGGGCGACGCCAACTGGCGCGGCATCAAGATCCCGGACGGCAACATCTATGCGTGGGACGGCAAGTCCACCTATGTGAAGAATCCGCCGTACTTCGACGGCATGACCATGACCCCGGCGCCCATCGGCGATATCCAGGGAGCGCGTGCACTCGCCGTGCTCGGCGATTCGGTAACCACCGATCACATCTCCCCTGCGGGCAACATCTCCAAGTCGAGTCCGGCCGCGAAATATCTCATCGAACAGGGCGTCAAGGCCGCCGACTTCAACTCCTACGGCGCGCGCCGCGGCAATCACGAGGTGATGATGCGCGGCACTTTCGCCAACATCCGGCTGCGCAACCTGCTGCTGCCGGGCACGGAGGGCGGCGTGACGGTGCACATCCCGAGCGCAGAGTCAATGTCGATCTACGACGCCGCCATGAGGTACAAGGCCGAGTCGACGCCGTTGCTGATTCTGGCGGGTAAGGAATACGGCACGGGGAGCTCGCGCGATTGGGCGGCGAAGGGCACGATGCTGCTCGGCGTGAAGGCGGTCATCGCGGAGAGCTTCGAGCGCATCCACCGCTCCAATCTCATCGGCATGGGCGTTCTACCGCTGCAGTTCACCGCGGGGGAGAACGCGGAGAGCTTGGGCCTCACCGGCAAGGAGACCTTCGACATCGCGGCCCTCGACCGCGGCGCCGCGAAGTCGGTGACCGTCATTGCACGCTCGAGCGACGGCAAGACCAAGCAATTCCAGGTCCGGCTGCGCATCGACACGCCGAAGGAGCTCGACTACTACCAGCACGGCGGGATTCTCCACTACGTGCTCCGGCAGCTCGCCGCCGCGCGCAAGGCGGCTTAGCAGCCCGGGTTGCGCCGCTTACCAGGCGTGCGCCATCGAGGAACCGGTTTCCTGATAGTCCGGGATGCGGGAGTGATCCAAGCGCAGCGCCGTGCGATCTATGAGCGCACCTTCCTTCATTACGACGAGGATACGGCGCGAGTCGCCGATCCGCCGATCCGGTTTGCCGTCGACGATGATCAGATTGGCCAATTTGCCTGGCTCCAGAGTGCCCCACTCATCGGATGCGCCAACGATCGCGGCGGCGTTCTTGGTCGCGGTGGTGAGCGCTTGGAGCGGCGACAGGCCCGACTCCACCAGCAGTTCGAGCTCTCGGTGTAGACCTTCGCCCTGAAAATCGCCGGGATAGATGGCATCGGTACCGGCTGCGAACAAGATCCCCGCATCGCGCAAGCGCGGCACGTTGCTTTCCGCCCCTTCGAAATCGACGCGATTGGTGAACGTGCTCTTGGCGGCCAGTTGCTCGACGCTGAGCCCCGCGTACTCCTTGCGCAAGCCAGCGAGCGCGGCTTTTGACGTAGTGTCGGCGATCAAAGGATCGTCAAGGAAGCTCAGATCCGTGAATCGCCGCCCGAGGGCCGATTCCTGCACCGCAAGCGTTGAAATCAGGAATACGTTACGCGTTTTGAACGTCGCGATCGTCTCGTCGCTGATTCGATGCGAGGGAAAATGCGCGAAGCCCGCGATCCCTTCCTGCGCGAGGTCGCCGGAGCCGTTGCGAGACCATTGATCGATGATGGTCCTAACATCGCGCTTTCTCGCTTCGGTGGAAATCGCCCGCACCAGTTGATCCGAGAGCCCGACATACAGCTTGATGAAATCGACCTTCTCGGCAGCCAGGTGCGAGACCAGCCGCGGAATCTGATCCTTGGAAGCCACCGCGACCGAAAGAGCCGGCCAGACAGGATCGGCCCCATCGATCAGGGGACCGACGCAATAAATCCTCGGACCCAGCACACGTCCGGCGCGCACCTCCTCCCTGAGCTGCAGTATGAAAGGCTCCACGTTGCCGGTATCCATGACGGTGGTCACTCCGGCATAGAGCAGCGCATTCAAATATTTTTGATATCCAAGGATATCGAGGCCCACGCCATTCGTTCCGCCGAGCAGATGCACGTGCATGTCCGCGAGCCCGGGCAATGCCGATCCGCCCCTGCCGTCGACGCGTTTCGCTCCGGCAGGAAGCGGAATGTCGGAGGAACGGCCCGCCGCCAGGATGCGCCGATCCTGGACGATGATCCTTCCATCCTCGATCGGAGTGCCGCCATTGCCGTCGATGATTCTTACGTTGGTTATCGCCATCGTGGCGGCGCCGACCGGAGCCGCCGCGAACGGTCCCGCGACCGAGCCGACGATGGCGAGCAGCGCCATCCATGGGCATCTGCCCCGACGGGAGCCGCGCGTCGCAGCCATAGACTCTTCGTACATAAACTTATGCGAACTTTGCATGACCCTGTGCCTCATCACGTCGAGACGCGCGCAATGTAGGTTGGAACCGTGCGCAAGGCAACATCCTGTCTCGGGCGACGTGCATCGGCGCTTAGCTCGCCTGCTAGAATGGCCGCGATGACGGAGCCACCGGTTGTGACACGCGAAACGCTCGAGGGGATTCTGCGCGGGAGCCCCTTCCAGGAGATTCTCGGGCTGCGGCTCGAGAGCTTCGATGCCGCGGCGCAGACGCTCGAACTGCGCGCCGTCTATGGACCGCACGTCGAGCGCTCCGCCGGAACTGGCCAATATCATGGGGGAGTGATCGCGAGTCTCATCGACATCGCCGGCGATTTCGCGCTGATCGCGGTGCTTGGCCACGGCGTGCCGACCATCAATTTCCGCGTGGATTATCTGCGTCCGGCATCGAGAACCGACTTGATCGCCCAGGCGCGCGTACGCCGCGCCGGGCGAACCATCGGAGTCGTCGACATCGACGTTCTCGATGCGGATGGCCGGCTGATCGCTCTCGGGCGCGGCTGCTACGGCACCCAGGCCGGCTGATGCATCCGGGAGAACGAACGATGCGAGCTGTTTTGACGACCGCGCATGGCGGACCCGAGGTCCTGCAATTGTGCGGCGATCATCCGATCCCCAAACTCTCGCCCGGTGAGGTGCTGGTTCGCGTGGCCGCGACGGGGGTGAATTTTCACGACATCTTCACCCGCCGCGGCATGCCGGGCGTGAAGATCAGGCTACCTGTGATCGCAGGTTCCGATATCGCAGGAACCGTCGAATTGCTCGGCGAAGGGGTGAAGGCGCACTGGCTCGGTGCGCGCGTGCTCGTCGACCCGGTCATGCGCGGCGGCGACCGAGTCGGCATGCTGGGCGAGACGGCGGACGGCGGGCGGGCGGAGTTTGTCGCGGTCGACGAATCGATGCTGATCGACATTCCGCCACAGGTGAGTTTCGAGCATGCCGCGGCACTGCCCCTCGCCTACGGCACCGCGTACCGGATGATGATCACCCGTGGGGCGGTCAAAGAAGGCGAACGGGTTATGGTGCTCGGTGCGAGTGGCGGCGTCGGCGTCGCTTGCGTACAGCTCGCGCGCATGATCGGCGCCGAGGTGCTTGCCTTCGCCGGCAGTCAGGCGAAGCTCGAGCGTCTGACCGCGCTCGGCGCCGCTCACGCCGCGAACTACCGCGAGCGGCCCTTTCTGGACACCGTCAAGGAGATCTACGGAAAGCCGCGCGTCAACGGTTCGGGAGGCGTGGACGTGGCCGTGAATTTCACCGGCGGCGATACTTTGCCGGCGACGCAGAGATGCGTGAAGACCAACGGCCGCATCCTTTGCTGCGGAGCTACCGCGGGCTACCAGCTCTCACTCGATGCGCGCTACTGGTGGACTTACGAGCACACCATGATCGGCTCCGACGGATGGCTTCGGGAGGATCTTCTCACCCTGCTCGGCCTGGTGGCCGACGGCCGGCTTACCCCATTGATCGACAAGGTGCTTCCGCTCGGAGAGACCGCCGAGGGCGAACGGCTACTCGAAGATCGCGAGGTCGTCGGCAAGGTGTTGATCAAGCCATGACGCAATGATGAAATCTGCTCTTCTGCACAATCTTGGTGATGTGTTACGGCTGCCGCAGCACGGCGAGCGCATCGCGCTCACGGACTTGCGCGACCCGGCGAGCATCGTGGAGCTGTCGGCGCTCGAATTCGACGCCCTGTGCGCCGCGGTGGCGCGAGGACTGCTTCGCCGCGGCATCAGGCGCGGGGCACGCATCGGCATCCTCGCGGAAAATCGGCTCGAGTTCATCGCCGCATACTCCGGCATCATGCGCATGGGTGCGGTGGCCGTCCCGGTCAACCACCGGCTGCCTCGAGCCACCATCGCGCACATTATTCACGACAGCGCGATCGAGCTCGTGCTCAGCGATGCGGAGCGGCGCGCCCTGGTCCCCGACTCCATGACGGCGATCGACTTCGACGATCGCTCTCGCGGGTTCCCGGCGCTGCTCGATCCGGGGTCCATGGACACATTTTTGCCCGAAGAGGAGGACCTCGCCGAGATCCTGTATACGTCCGGTTCGACCGGTATGCCGAAGGGGGTGCCGCTCAACCATCACGGTCAGCTGTGGGCCATGAGCCGATATCTCGAGCCGTTGCCCGCCGAGGCGCCGCACGACACCACGATTGTGGTCGCGCCGCTCTATCACATGAACGGACTCTTCAACATCACCATGGCGCTTGCCCAGCGGACGCGAGTAATTTTACTGCCGCGCTTCGACGCGCGCCGCTTCCTCGATGCGGCGGCCCGCTATCGCTGCACCCGGCTGTCGGGGATTCCAACCATGTTTGCGCTGATGGTGCGCGAGCACGAGCTGATCGAACGGCTCGACTTGAGCTCCGTCCGCGACGTGACCATCGGCTCGGCGCCGTTGACGGATGCCCTGCTCGCGCAGGTACTCGAGCTGTTCCCGAACGCCGAGGTCGAGAACGGCTTCGGCACGACGGAGGCGGGACCGGCGGTGTTCGGACCTCATCCGGACGGCCGCTCGAGGCCGCCGCTGTCACTCGGTTATCCGCTCGCCCATATCGGCTGCAAGCTCATCGACGGTGCCTCCGACGATCACGGTGTACTGGCATTGCGCACGCCGGCGCTGATGCGCGGATACCTCAACCAGCCGCAGGTTACCGCGTCCCGAATGCGCGACGGCTGGTACGTGACGGGCGACGTCATGCGCCGAGATCAGGACGGTTTCTATTTTTTCGTGGGTCGAGCCGACGATATGTTCGTTTGCGGGGGGGAGAACATCTATCCGGGTGAGATCGAGAAGCTGCTCGAGCGGCACGCCGCCGTGGCGGAGGCGATCGTGGTTGCCGCCCCCGACGACATCAAGGGGCAAATTCCCGTTGCCTTCATCGTGCCGCGGAGCGGAGCGGCACCGAGCGCCGAGGACATCAAGAACTACGCCCTGCGCGAAGGCCCGGCATTTGCTCATCCGCGGTTCATCGAATTCATGTCGAGCCTGCCGGTCTCCGGTACTCACAAGATCGACCGCGCATCGCTCACCGCGGAGGCTGCCCGCATCGCACGCGCCGCGGGTCGCAGCAGATGAGCGAGTTTCTCGATCACATCATATGGGCTTGCGATGACCTCGAGCGCGGAGCCCGGCGCTTCGAGGCATTGACCGGTGTGGCCCCAAGCTACGGCGGAGCGCACGCCAGCGGTTTAACCCACAACGCTCTCGTGGGCCTCGGCCCGCGCTGCTACCTCGAGATATTGGCGCCCACCGGACCGGAGACGCCCGCGGAGGACGCTTGGTGCCGGCTTGCCCGCACCGCCCGCGAGCCGCGCATCTTGACCTACTGCCTGCGCAGCTCGCGCCCGCTGCGCCAACTGGCGCAAATTGCCGCAGGCGCCGGCGCCGATAATGCCCTCGTCGCGAGCAACGGCCGGGTCACCCCGCAGGGGATCAGGCTCAACTGGCAATGGCTGGCGCCGGCCTTCGACCGGTTTGGCCTCGCGTTCCCGTTTTTTATCGACTGGCTGGACTCGCCCCATCCGGCCGCATCAGCGCAGAATTCTGGCGAAATCGGGCTCATGGAGTTCGCAGTGGGCCACCCGCAAGCGGACGATCTGCGCCGGACGCTATCCGAGCTGGGCGCGTCGATCGCTACCTATACGGCCGCTGCAATCGAGTTCCGCATGCTGCTTCGCACCCCGCGGGGTACCGTCTCGCTGTGAAGGGCCGAGCGTGATCGATGCGGCAACCACGCAAGCGAGCTCGCGCGCCGGCGAGTGGATCGGCTATCCGAAGGGCGCGTGGCTCATCATCGGCGTCGAATTCTGGGAGCGGTTCAGCTTCTACGGCATGCTGTCGATCCTCGTGTTGTTCTTGACCGGCCGCCCGGACCGAGGTGGATTTGGCTGGTCGGCGAGTGAGGCGCTCGCCCTCCTCGGCATGTATTCGTTTTCGATGTACGCGTTTCCAGCCTTGGGCGGGTTCGTTGCGGATCGGATCCTCGGCCGGCGCCGTGCGGTGACGGTCGGCGCAACCTTCATGCTCATCGGTCAAATCATGCTGTCCTCGCCGGTCTTCCTGCCTGAGTTACTCGGCCGGTGGCATGGCGCACCGCTGCTTCAGAGCTTGCACGAGCTGGGGGTGCCGCTCGGACGGCTGCGGCATTCCGCCGCCCTCGATGCGACGATCGCAAGCCACGGCGCGCTGCTCGATGCCGGCGCCGGAGCCGAGTGGCTCGGGCAGGCATACCTTGCCGCCGCCGCGGGATTCTTCGTCGCGCTCTTTTGCCTCGTGCTCGGCAACGCCCTGATGAAGTCGACACTGGTGGTGCTGTGCGGTGAGACCATGTCCACCGACGACCCGCGCCGCGAGGCTGCGTATGCGTACTATTACCTTGGCATCTCGATCGGCGCCATGCTGTCCGGCATCGCGGTCGGCTGGGTTGCGGAAGCTTTCGGCTGGCACTTTGGATTCGCCCTCGCGGCCGCCGGCATGACGGTGGCTCTCGGCTCTTATCTGCTGTTTGCACGGCGCTGGCTGGGTGAGATCGGCGTGCGCCCGGATACTGCGGCACGGCGTGACGGAGCGCTCCGGCGCGGCGGCGCGACCCGCGCGCCCGCGATGCAGGCTCGCGCCGAGGTGCTACGGCGAATCGGCCTTTTGTCCGTGTTGGCCGCCTTGCTGTGCGCGTTCAGTGTCGGATGGTTCCAGCTGTTCGGCAGCTGGCTGCTATTCATCGAGCGCGATGTCGATCGGACCGTCGGTTCGTTCGTGGTCCCGGTTCCCTGGTTCACCTCGATGAATGCGGCGGTCGTGATCCTGCTCGCGCCGTTGGTGGCGGCTCTTTGGGTACGCCTGGGGATTCGCAATCGGCGCGTGGACATCGTGCAGAAATACGCATTCGCACTGTCGATGGTGGTAATGGGTCACGCGCTGATGTGGCTCGCCGCGCGTCACGCCACGACGGCCGCGCCCGCTCCCGTCTGGATCCCGCTGATCGCTCTGTCGATGCTTGCGATCGGCGAGCTCGTGGCGTGGACCGCGACCTACGGAATGGTGTCGAGAGCCGCGCCCACCGGATTTGCCTCGGTGGCCATGGGCGCCTGGTATCTTTCCACGCTCGGGCTCGGCGGCTATCTCTCCGCCTTCACCGGCCCGTTGATCGATTCGGCGGGATTTGCCGCAGCCTTCGGTGCGGTCGCCGCCGCCATGGGCGCGGTCTGCGTGCTTGCGGTGCTGCTGCGGGCTCCTTTGGCACGCCTGGCCGCCCGCGCCGGTGTGACGCTCTAGCGGGCGACTCCGACGCTACCCGCCTCCACGAGCACCATGGCACTTGGTTTGAGCCGGGTGCGGATCGCGCGGTTGACTTGATCGCGTGTGATCGCGTCGATCGCCCCGGGGTACGCATCCAGCCAGCCGACGTCGTACCCGCGCAGGATCGAGGCAAGGATGGTGCCCGCGAGCCCGCCGGTCGTCGACAGGCTCACCTGATAGGTGCCAACGAGCCCTTTCTTGCGGGCAGCGAGCTCGACGTCGGTGACCCCCTCCTGCCACCACTTGTCGAGCACGCTGCGCGTCGAGGCGATGCCCCGTTCGAGAAGCGCGGGGGCAAAGCTCGCGGAGATGCTCCACTCGCCGTCGGCGATGCTGTCCTCCGCCATGCCGGCCCCGATTTGATAGGTGAGCCCCTCGCGGTCGCGTACCGTGCCCATCAGGCGTCCGGTGAAGCCTTGGCCGAGAATCGCCGTCGCGACCCGAAGCGGGAGTGCGTCCGGATCGCGATAATGCAGTCCCGTCGGCTGCCCCAGTACGACCGAGGTGCTCGGCTTCTCGCTGAGCGGCACGGTGATCTCGCGCGGACCCGCAGGCGGGTGCGCCGGAGTCGCTGGGCGCAGGTAAGCCTCTCCCCCGCTCCAGCCCGAGAAGTCCTTGGCGATCTCCGGCTCGGTCTTATCTGCCGATACATCGCCGACGAGGACCAGCGTGAACGATTTCGGACCATAGTACTTCGCGTGAAACGTCTTGACCTCATCGAGCGTCGCCGCCTTGGCCGCGGCAAGATACTCCTCGATCGCGTGCGGATGATTCGGGTGGCCGTCCGGAAACACCGCGCGCCCGAACGCTTCCTGGGCGCGCTGTGCGGTGTTCTGCAGAGAACGCTGCAGCGAGCCGATGAATTGCTGCTTGGCTTTGGCGAACTCGGCCGCCGATAACGCCGGATCCCGAAGCTCCGCGGCAATCAGACTGAGCACGAGCGGCAAGTCCTTCTGCAAGCATTTCGCGCGTACCTCCAGGCTCTGCGCCCCGACCGTGAAGGAGATCTCCGCGCCCACGTTGTCGAGTTTGTCGGAGATCGCGAACTTGTCGAGCGCCTTCGTGCCGCGGTCGAGCATCATGCCGGTGAGCGTCGGAACCGCGATATTGCCGGGCTCGGCCATGGCGTCGCCGGCGGGCAGTGCGCCCAGGATCGACACCACGTCGCGCACGTTGGTGCGATAGGTGATCAAATCGATGCCGGCGATCTGCGAGCGATGGCTGTTGTCGACCATGAGAGCCTGCGCCCCGGTAGCCGCGAGCACGAGCGCCGCGGCCCAGGCCTTGGTGTAAATGTGCTCTCTGATCACGTTCCCTTCCCCGCTGTGCCGGACGCGGGCACGAACCAGCCGGTCGTGCTCTGATCCTCGTTCAGATACTGCTTGGCGACGCGCTGCACGTCCGCCGGCGTCACCTGCGCGACCTTCTGAGGAAAGCTCACATAGAGCGTCCAGTCGCCGACGGCGATCCAGTCGTTGAGCTCGCCTGCGACCCCGGCGGTGCCGTCGCGCTTGTACGCGTCGGCGGCCAAGAATTGTTGCTTCACCCGCTCGATCTCCTCGGATGTCACTCCGTCGCTCTTGATACGCGCGATCTCCTTGTTGAGCGCCTGCTCGACGTCCGTGTGCGTCGCGCCCGGCGCGAGCGCCGCATACACGGTGTGCAGCGACAGGTCCCGATGTAGATCCGTGCCCGCATCGGCGGACAGCGCCAGTCCTTGGTCCACGAGCGCCCGATACAATCGCGCGCTCTTGCCGGAGCTCAGGATCGCGTCGAGCATCTCGAGCGCCGGGATATCCGCGTCGCGCCCATTCGGTACCTTGTGCGCGATCACCACCGTGCCGAGCTCTCCCGGCCGCGTCACGATCACGCGGCGCGCGCCGCTTTGCGGCGGCTCCTCCGTATAGATCGCCGGAATGGGCTGCGGCGAGCGCGGATAGGCGCCGTAGTATTTCTTCACCAGGGCGAGCGCCGCCGGGGCGTGGACGTCGCCGACCACGGCGACGGTTGCATTGTTGGGCCAATAGAAGGTGTCGTAGAACTCGTGCAGCTTCTCGATCGGCACGTGCTCGATATCGCTCTTCCAGCCGATGGTCGGATGGTGATAAGGGAGCGCCACATAAGCCGCGGCAGTCACCTCCTCCATGAGCGCGTTATTCGGGTCGTTCTTGCCGCGTTCGTATTCGTTGCGCACGACCGTCATCTCGGCCTGGCGGTCCGCCTCGTGCAGCCAGAGGTGGCGCATCCGGTCGGCCTCGATCGCGACGTACCCTTCCAGATCGTCGCGGCCTATGGTCGCGAAATAATTCGTTCGGTCGACCGCCGTGCTGGCGTTGAACTGGCCGCCCACGCGCTCCAGGTATTGCTTGATGCTGTTGCCCTTGGGGTCGTTGAAGGCATCGGATCCCTTGAACATCAGGTGCTCGAGAATGTGTGTCGCACCGGTCGTGCCCGTCACCTCGTTGCGAGAACCGACGCGGTAGGTAACCTGGAAGGTGACCACCGGGGCGGAATGATCCGCGGCGATGAGCACGGTGAGGCCGTTGCCGTCGAGTTGGTACTCGTCGATGCCGCCCAACGATCTCACGAAGCTGTAGCCCGGAACGGCAAGCGGCGGCGGGTTGGCGGCCGGCTCGGCGCGCGCACCTGCGCAAAGAACTGTGCCAAGCAGCGCCGCGCAGACCCGGGGCACGACGGCCCGGGGCGCGTCAGCCCGGGGCGCGGTAGCCCCGTCGCGCGCGGGCGTGCCGCACACCGTTTCGTTTTCCACCATACTCCGCTCCTGATTGTTTCCGGGCGCGACGCCCCGCCGCTCGAGGGCGACATTCTAGCGATTGCGCGACCGCGGCAGAGACTATATTTTTTCGAGAAAAATCTCTCAATACATTGTATTTGATGGTTTATATTCCTAACATGAAACCAGGCACGCCGGCCCTCGCCGTGTTCGATCTCGACGGCACGTTGACTTTCCACGACACGCTGATGCCGTTTCTCGCGGGATATCTGGCGCGGCACCCGGCGCGGCTCTTGCACTTGTGGCGGCTCGCACCTGCGCTATTCGAGTATGCTATTCGCGGCCGCGATCCAGGCCGCTTGAAGTCGCGTGTGATCCGCGCGGTGATGGGTGGCGAGGAGCGCACCGCGATCGATGCCTGGGCAAGAGCGTACGCCTTAAGATTAGGCCCGCAGCGCAAGTTTCGTCCGGCGGCGCTCGCAACGCTCGAGGCTCACCGCGCGGCGGGTGATCATCTGGTGCTCTTATCCGCGAGCCCCGACCTGTATGTGCCCTACATTGGGCGCGCTTTGAACTTCGAGCGCACCCTGTGCACTGAAGTTCTCTGGGCCGGCGATCGCCTCGACGGCGCGTTGCGCACCGCCAATCGGCGCGGCGAGGAAAAGTTACGTTGTCTCGAGACCCTGCGGAAGCAGTATCCGAACGCCCGCGTCACCGCGTACGGCAACAGCGCTTCGGACCTTGCGCATCTGCGGCGCGCCGATCGGGCCGTACTGGTTAACGCCAATGCGGCCGCGCGCTGGCTCGCGGATCGAGCCGGGATCGCCACCGCGGATTGGAAATGAGACTAAAGTCACTGCAACAATTCGGGCGCTCGGACGGTCTTTTGAGTATGCGAAGAGGTAAGCACATGCGAAAGACCTGGTTGGATTCCGTCAAAATCCCCGCATCCGACATCACACCGGAGCGCCGCTTCGTCTCGCGGCGCGAGTTGCTTGCGGGCGGCGCCGGTTTTGCGACGCTCGGGGCGCTCTCGGCGGCGGGACTTACGGGCGCCGGCCGGGCTTTCGGGCGAGACACGGCGGCCGCCGCAGCGGACAACGCCACAGGGCGCGGCGCACCCCTTGTCTTCACGCGCAACGCGGCTTTCAGCGTCACCGAGACGCCGAACTCCTATCAGGACATCACCACTTACAACAATTACTATGAGTTCGGCACCGACAAGTCGGATCCTGCCGAGAATGCGCAAAAATTCCGCACGCAGCCCTGGACCGTCACCATCGGCGGCGAGGCGGAAGTGACCGGGCGATTCAGCCTGGAGGACATCTTGAAGCCGCACCCCCTCGAGGAGCGCGTTTATCGATTGCGCTGCGTGGAGGCCTGGTCGATGGTGGTGCCCTGGGTCGGCTTCCCGCTCGGCGAGCTGCTGAAGCGCTTCAAGCCCACGTCGAAGGCGAAGTACGTCGAGTTCAAGACGATCTACGACCCCGCTCAGATGCCGGGCCAACGCCGCTCCGTGCTCGCGTGGCCCTACGTCGAGGGTCTGCGCATCGACGAAGCCATGCATCCGCTCACGCTCCTGGTGGTGGGCTTGTACGGCAAGATGCTGCCAAACCAGAACGGCGCGCCGCTGCGCCTCATCGTTCCGTGGAAATACGGCTTCAAGGGCATCAAGGCGATCGTGAGCATCTCGTTCACGGAGCGCATGCCCGGCACTACATGGGCGGGCTCCGCTCCCACCGAGTACGGCTTCTTCGCGAACGTCAACCCGGCGGTGGATCATCCCCGCTGGAGCCAGGCAAGCGAGCGTCACATCGGCGGCAACCTGTTCGGCTCGCGCCGCCCCACCTTGCCGTTCAACGGTTACGCAGATCAAGTGGCTTCCCTTTACAGTGGAATGGATCTGCGGAGGTACTTTTGAGCTGGCAGCTGCGCTGGATCGCGAAACCCTTGGTGTTCGCGGCTTGCCTCTATCCGGCGCTGCGCCTGGTTGCGGGCGCGGCCGGTATCGGCGGCGTCTCGCTCGGCGCCGATCCGGTCGCGGTCATGCTGCACACCTGCGGCAAGTGGACGCTCAACTTCCTCATGATCACGCTGTGCATGACGCCGCTCAAGGACTTGACGCATTCGGTGATCTGGCTGCGCTTTCGCCGCATGTTCGGCTTGTTCGCGTTCTTCTACGTGCTCTTGCACCTTCTCGTGTACCTGGTGCTCGACCAGCAGGGCAATTTCGGCGACCTGTGGCAGGACATCGTCAAGCGCCCGTACATCACGATCGGCGTGCTCGGCTTGGCGCTGCTCGTGCCGCTCGCCGTCACCTCGACGGCGAAGTCCCAACGGCGCCTCGGCCGGCGCTGGACGCGCCTGCACCGCCTGATTTACGTCGTTGCGGTGCTCGGCGTGGTGCACTTCTGGTGGCAGGTCAAGAAGGATGTCCGCGAGCCGCTGATCTACGCCTGCGGTCTTGCCGTGCTCCTCGGCTGGCGGGTGTGGAAGGAGCGCCGGTCCTTCAGAGTCAGCGCGATACGCCTTGCAAGGACCGATGGAGCTTGAGCAGCAGCGCTTCGGTGTGCGCCCAGTCGATGCACGGATCGGTGATCGATACCCCGTACTCGAGCGTGCTCAAATCCTTCGGGATCGGTTGATTGCCGGCCTTCAAGTGGCTCTCGAGCATGAGCCCGACGATCGAGCGGTTGCCATCGATGATCTGGGTGACGCAATTCTCGGCGACCAGCGGCTGCGCGCTCGGATCCTTGTTGGAATTTCCATGGCTGCAGTCGACCACGATGTTGGTCGGCAGATTCGCCTGGGCTAGTTGGCGCTCGGCAAGCGCGATGCTGACCGCATCGTAGTTCACGCGTCCCCCGCCTCCGCGCAGCACCAGGTGAGCATGTTGGTTGCCCCGGGTGCGAAACACGGCGGACTGGCCCTGCTGGGTAATGCCGAGAAAGTGGTGCGAATGCCGCACCGACTGCAGCGCGTTGATCGAGGTGGCCAGCGCGCCGTCCGTGCCGTTCTTGAAGCCGACGGGCGTCGACAACCCGCTCGCCATCTCGCGGTGCGTCTGCGATTCGGTGGTGCGCGCGCCGATCGCAGTCCAGGTGATGAGCTCGGATAAATACTGCGGCATGATGGGATCGAGCGCCTCGGTTCCGGCGGGCAGACCGAGTTCGGCGACGTACAGCAGTAGCCCGCGCGCCATGAGGATTCCCTTCTCGATGTGGAACGAGTCGTCGAGGTCGGGATCGTTGATCAATCCTTTCCAGCCGACCGTGGTGCGCGGCTTCTCGAAGTACACACGCATGATGAGGAGCAGCGTCGGCGCCACCTGCTCGGCGAGCGTCTTCAGGCGGTCCGCATACTCGCGCGCCGCTTTCACATCGTGGATGGAGCACGGCCCGACCACGACGAACAGGCGCGCGTCGCGCCGCTCGAGAATCGCGCGGACCACTTCGCGCGAGCGGAACACCGTCTCGGCGGCCCGCGCCGTGAGCGGCAGCCGCCGCTTGACTTCCTCCGGAGTCGCCAACAGGTCGCTCGAAGCGACGTTGACGTTCTGCAATCGATCCTGAATGTCCGACACGCTAAGCCAACCTCCGGCCGGGACGGCGGCCTACATGGACGCCCGGATGGTCCATAGCTCCGGAAAAAACTTGAGCTCGAGCGCCTTGCTGAGATACGAGACGCCGCCGGTGCCGCCGGTGCCGCGCTTTCCGCCGATGATGCGCTCCACGGTTTTCATGTGCGTGAACCGCCACAGTTGAAACTTGTAATCGAGATCCACGAGGCGCTCCGCGAGCTCGTACAAATCCCACTCCTTGACCGAATTGTGATAGACGCTGAGCCACGCCGCCGCCACTTGCTTGCTCGCCTGGTAGGGCTGCGCGAAGTCCCGATCGACGGCCTGCGGTGGGATCGCGAGCCCGCGCCGGCTGAGAAGGCGCAGCACCTCGTCGTACAGGCTCGGCGCGCGCAGCGCGCGCTCCAGGAGCTCGTAGGTCGGCGGGTCGGAGCGGAACACCTCGATCAGGTCGGCGTTTTTGTTGCCGATCAGGAACTCGAGCATGCGGTATTGGGGCGATTGAAATCCGGATGATCGCCCGAGGGTGTTGCGGAACGCCGAATAGTCGTACGGCGTGATGGTCGCCAGGACGTCCCAGGTCTGCAGGAGCTGCTGCTGAATCGTCGAGACCCGTGCCAGCATCTTGAACGTCGGCCCGAGGTCGTCGCGCCGCACGCAGGCGACCACCGCATTCAATTCGTGCAGGCAGAGCTTCATCCACAGTTCGGACACCTGATGGATGACGATGAACAGCATCTCGTCGTGCTGGTAGGAAAGCGGGTGCTGCGCATCGAGCAGCCGGTCGAGATTGAGATACTGAGAGTAGCTCAGCGAACTGGCGAGATCCCAATGGACCGGCTCGTCGCGAACATCGACGAACGGTTTGACGGCCGGCTCGTGTTCGCTCACGGACTAATTCCTGAACACCCACGAAGGAACCGTGCGCCAGCCCGCCAAGAGCTCGCGGTCGAGGCGGCGGTAGTCGGGCTCGAGCGACTCAACCAGGCGCCAGAATCCCGCCGAGTGATTCATGTGCTTGGTATGTGCCAGCTCGTGCACGAACAGGTAGCGCACGATTTCGGCCTTGAGAAAGACCAGTGAGCAGTTGAGGCTCACCGTGCCCCGCGTCGAGCAGCTTCCCCAGCGGGTGCGTTGGCAGCGAACGACTACCCGCTGGACGGAGTAATTCAAATCGTCCGCCAACCTGAGCAGTGCCGGCGCGAGGCGCTGCTCTGCGGCCTCCTTGAGCCAGCGCTGCAGTTCGAGGCGTGCCTGATCGGTGTCGGGGGCGCGCACTGTGAGCCGCGCGCCGCACAGGGCAACGTCCCGCCGCGTGCCGTCGTGCCATTCGACCTCGAAACGCTCGCCGGTGAGCGCAAACTCGATGTTCCGTGGCAGCGCCGCGGGCGGCTCCGCGAAGCAGCGCATGGCGGCGACTTTGCGATCGATCCAAGGCGTGAAGCGCTGGACGAACTCGCGCACGGTGCGCGCATTGACGCCCACCGGGACCACGATCTCCACGCGCCCGCCGATGTGAACGCGGGCGGTCAACCGGCGCGCCCGCGCGCTCACCCGGACCGCAAAGGGGTCGCTCGAGCTGCGCGTCTCGAACAGCGATAGTTGCGTGCCCTGTGGCTTCATCGTCGCGAATCATACCAGGTTCGGCGCCGTCGGCGGTCCGCGCCACGGGCCTCGCTCGAGCCGCTCGCACAACCGAGCGCCCACGCCCCCGGCCGCCTCGCGCCGCCCGCTCAGCGGTGCGCGAGACCCACCATCTGCCTCTGCGCCGCCTTGTAATCGGGCGCCGCGAGCAATGACTTCTCGAGCCAGTTGCGCGCACCGAGCGTATCTCCCCTGGCTTGCAACTGCACGCCGAGGGCGAGATATGCCTCCGCGTGGCCCCAGCCGGGCACGTCGTCGCGGGTGCCGGAAGTTTGGTCGAACAGCTGCGCTGCCTCCTGCAATTGCTCGAAGGCCCGCTTGTTCTCAGGCGAGCCGGGTTTCGAGCGGGCAAGGCCGTCCATGGCCGCGAGATACAAGACGCGGGGATTGCGCGGCGCGAGCCCCTGCGCGGTGTGCAGGCGCTCCTCGGCATGGGAGCGCAGCAGCACCGCCTCCAGGCGGCGGTACTTGGCGAGCTGCGCATAACAGGCGGATTGCAGCGCCAAAGCCTCCACCGACTTCGCATCGCTGTCGAGGATTGGCTTCAGCTGATCGACGCACTCGGCGAACGCCGGCCCCGCGCTCTTCGGCTTCTTCGTCTCCGCGAGCAGCCCGTAGCGATACTCCGCGTGCGCGAGGTGGTAGCGCAACGCCGCGTCGGCGCCACCCGATTTGACCTGATTGGTGAGGTTCTGCACGAGGTTCATGAGCTCGTTGGCATCCTCGGTCTGGTACGCGTAGAGGATCCGTGCCTGCAGATCGCCGCCCTCTTGTGCGAAGGCTGAGAGCGCTGCGCCCGACAAGAGCGCCGCCCACCAGAGACCCCTGACTCGTCTCATTGACTCCCCGGCATTTAAAGCGCGACCGGCTCGCGTGTACGATGAGAAGAAAGATATCACAACAAGGCGGCGATTCTTGAGCGACCAACTGATCGACATCGGATCGAATCTGACGCATTCGAGCTTTGTCCCCGATCTCGATCGGGTTATGGAACGGGCGATGGCGGCCGGCGTTCTGCGTCAGGTGGTGACGGGAGCGGATCTGGCGGGCTCGCGCGCGGCGGCGAGCCTCGCCGCCGTCCATCCGGCGTTGTGGAGCACCGCGGGCGTCCATCCGCACCACGCCTCCGAGTTCGATCCCTCGCGCCACGAGGAGCTGCGCGAGATCTTGCTCCTGCCGCGCGTCGTGGCGGTCGGCGAATGTGGGTTGGACTATTTTCGCGATTTTTCGCCGCGAACCGCCCAGCGTGCGGCCTTCATCGCCCAGCTCGAGATTGCGGCGGCAGGCGGCAAGCCTGTGTTTCTGCACCAGCGCGACGCTCATGAGGACTTCACGGCGATTCTCGCTGAACACCGCTCCGCCCTCGCCGGCGGCGTGGCTCATTGCTTCACCGGCGGTTTGCGCGAGCTCGAGGCCTATCTTGCGCTCGACCTGTCGATCGGCGTCACCGGGTGGGTATGCGATGAGCGGCGCGGCGCGAGCCTGCGCGAGTCGGTACCGCGCATCCCGCGCGAGCGTCTGATGATCGAGACCGACGCGCCCTATCTGCTGCCGCGGGATCTCGAGCCCCGGCCGAAGTCCCGGCGCAACGAGCCCGCGTTCCTAGCGCACATCGCGCGCACGGTTGCGGCGCTGCGCGGCGAATCGCTAGAGGATCTCGCCGCGGCGACGACGCAAAACGCCGTGCGATTCTTCGGTCTGGGCGGAGCCTAGAGACTGGTGAACAGGTGCGGACTCGGCCGCAGCTGGGCGATGAGCCGTGTCCAGACCTCTTCGGACTGCTCGAGCGCCGGCGAGTTGTGATCGACCTGCGGGAATTCCACCTCGATGCCGTCGAGCATCATCACGTACTTCGGCATGCCTTTGGTGAATTTCCCGACATTCGAGAAGAGCAACCGGCCTTCCACGGGAAACTCGCCCGCCAGGGCCTTGACCGCGGCGATCCGGTCATAGAGCGCCGGTTGAGGGTTGTCGAACGTGAAGCGACGCCGGCCCATGACGGTCCAATCGCTCATCTGATCGCCGCCGAAGATGAGCCCCGCGACGCGGCGCGTGTCGAGCACCAGGATTCCCCGCTGGGTGAGCAGCAAATGATCGACATGAATAAATCCGCCCATGCCGTCGGGTACCAGAACCTGGTGAACCGCCCGGTAGGCGACGCGATCCAAGCGCGCAAGCAGCGCTTTGCGGCGAGCTCGGCGCTGATAGGCGCCCATGGCGATGTAACCGCCCGCGCCGATGATCAATAGCGCTGCGCCGGCCGCAACCCATTGCGGCTCGATTCGAAGATCGTTCATTCGAGCGCCGCGGCCACCGCCTTGAGCGTGGGCGGCAGATCCAGCATGTGCTGCGGCAGCTCGAGCAACCGGCCCAGCGCCGCGGGCACCTCGACCGGCTTGCCGATGATCGGCTCGACGATGTCGTTGAATTTGGCGGGATGCGCCGTCGCGACCAGTACCCATGGACCGTCGCGCCGCTCGCTCTCGCTCAGCCGGCGATAGACCTCAGCCGCCGTCGCCGTGTGCGGACACCATTCGCGTCCAAATTGCATGAAATCCTCTCTGATGCGTGTGCGAATTGTAGCGTCATCGACGCTTTCCGCGCTCAGATGTTCGCTGATGGCGTCAAATGTGGGATAAAGCGCACGCAGCCGCTCCATGTTGCTCGGATTTCCGACATCCATGGCGGAGGCCAGCGTCTGGATGCTCGGGCGCGGGAGCCATTCACCGGTACGCAGATAGTCGGGCACGGTGCGATTCGAGTTGTGCGCCAGCACGATGCGCTCGATCGGGAATCCGACCGCCCGCGTCCAAACCGCGGCGAAGGCGTTGCCTAGGTTGCCCGCGGGAACGATGTAGGATGCCTTTGCGCCGGTGCGCCGCTCGATGTCGAGGCTCGACGCCGCGTAATACACCATCTGAGGGAGCAAACGGCCGATGTTGATGCTGTTCGCGGAGCTGAAATGATGTTTGGTCCGCAGCGTGAAGTCCACGAACGCCTCTTTCACCAGCCGCTGGCAGTCGTCGAACGTGCCGTCGATGCGCAGCGCGATGATATTGTCGCCCCAGCATGTGAGCTGCTGCTCCTGCCGCGCGCTGACCATGCCTTTCGGATACAAGATGACGACCCGAACCCACGGCCGCAGGTGAAACGCCGCCGCCACCGCACCGCCGGTGTCGCCCGAGGTCGCCACCAAAATGGTCAGCGGCGGATCGAGCGGCGTTTGCAGCCGTGCGAGTGACTCCGCGAGAAAACGCGCGCCGAAATCCTTGAACGCCGCGGTCGGTCCGTGGAACAGCTCGAGCACGAACAGCGGATCCGCGCTCCTCGAGACAGGCGTCGTCGGCGCCGGAAAGTCGAGCGCCGCCTGCGCGATCTCCCCGAGCATGGGCGCGAGCCGATCCCCCTCGAAGAATCCCCCGAGAGCGCCCCGCGCGATCTCGGGCAGACTGCTCTGGCCGGCGAAGTCCTGAAGGTCGAGGGAGGGTAGCCGCGTCGGCACGTAGAGACCGCCGTTCGGCGCCAACCCCTGCCGGATGGCCTCGCTCAAGCTGACGTCCGGGGTGCCGCTTCGGGAGCTTGTGTATTGCAGGTCCGACATCAGGTATCCACTACCCTGGCGCCCGCGTTGTCGAGCGCGGAAATCCACGAATCGCTAGCGAGCGAGTGGCGCGCAAATGCGGCAACCATGGCCGCCCGCACCGGCTCGGCGCGCCCGACCTCCGCCCAGGCGAACACCGAGGGGCCGGCACCCGAGATCGAGCAACCGAGCGCTCCGGCCGACATGGCGCCGCTCTGCACGTCCTTGAAACCGGGAATCAGGGTCTGGCGCTGTGGCTCGATGATGACGTCGTTGAAGGAATCCCTAATCATGTCCAGATCGTTCGAGTAGCAGCCGCTGATGAACCCCGCGAGATTCGCCGTCTGCCACACGAAATCCGAGCGCGTCACGTCGCTCCGGAGCACGGCGCGTGCCTCGCGGGTGCCGAGATGCATGTGAGGATGGACCAGTACGCAGCGCACCGAGGAGGGCACGGGAATTTGCTTCACACGAGGATTATCGATTCCGACGGTCAATACCAGACCGCCAAACAGGCACGGGGCAATGTTGTCCACGTGAGCCGAGCCGCTCGCGACGATCTCGCCTTCCATCGCGAACTTGAGGAGGCGCAAGGTCGGAACCGGTTCCTCGATCAGGGCGTTGGCAGCAACGACGGCTGCGACCGCCGACGCGGCCGAACCGCCCATCCCGGAGGCCAGCGGGATGCCCTTCTCGATCGTAAGCTCGAAGCCGAAGGTGAGCCCCAAATCGTTGCGCATGGCCTGCACCGCCCTGCCGGCGGTGTTGCTCTTGGGCTCGAGGGGCAGCGCGCCGGCGACACCCGTGACTGCGCGGATGCGCACCACGGGCTCCGCGATGCGCTTGAGACGAACCCGGTCGCCCACCGCTTGTACCGTGTGCCCGAGGATATCGAAGCCGATGCCGACGTTGGCGACGGTCGCGGGCGCGAAAGCGGTGACGGTCTGCACGAGCGATCCTTGACTCATAACTCTAGATATGCGCGCCGAGATATGCCGACAGGCGCAGCAGATCCGAGAACACTCCGCCTGCGGTGACTTCCGGGCCGGCCCCCGGGCCCTGGACGATCAGCGGATTGTCGCAATAGCGGCGCGTCGCAAACCGCACGACGTTGTCGGTGAGAGCGATGTTGGCAAAGGCATGTTTCGCGTCGAGGCGGGTAAGCCCCACTGTCGCGGTGCCGTCGGCATCCACCCGCCCGACGTAGCGCAGCACTTGCCCCGCGCGCTTCGATTGCTCGAGCATCGTTTCCATCCCGTCGTCGAACTCCGAAAGCCGCTGCATGAACTCCTCGACACCGCAGCCGTCGAGCGCGGGAGGCACGAGGCCGGTCACCTCTACATCGGACATCTCCAGGGTGAGGCCCATCTCGCGCCCGAGAATGATCAGCTTGCGCGCGACGTCCATGCCCGAGAGGTCGTCGCGTGGGTCGGGCTCGGTATAGCCCTTTTGCTTGGCGGTGCGCACGATCGATGAGAACGACTCGCGGCCGTCGAAGACATTGAAAAGGTAGGCCAGCGTGCCCGAGAAGATGCCCTCGATGCGGGTGATCTCGTCGCCCGTCTCACGCAGATCTCGCAGCGTCTGGATGACCGGCAATCCCGCACCGACGGTCGCCTCGTAGAGATAGTGCGTGCCGGCGGCGCGCGCCGCGTTCTTGAGCGCCCGGTACGCCGGCAAGGCACCGCTGTTCGCTTTCTTGTTGGGCGTCACCACGTGGATGCCGCGCGCCAGCCATTCCCGGTAGTGCGCGGCGACTTCCGCGCTCGCCGTGCAGTCGATCAGCACGGTGTGCGGAATGTAGTCGGCCTGGCAGTGCGCCGCGAAACTCTCGAGATCGACCGGCTCTCCTTGCTCCGCCAGCAGTTGCGGCCACTGCGCAAGATCGATGGCGCCCTCCGCCAGGATCATGCGCTTCGAACCGGCGATGCCGCGCACGCGCAGATCGAGGTTCAAGGCGCGCAGTCGCTCGAGCTGGGTTGCGATCTGCGCGAGCAGCACCCGACCAACGGTGCCCGGGCCGATCAAACCGATGGACAGCGTGTTCGGCGACAGATAGAACGCGGCGTGCACCGCGCGCAGCGCCTTGGCCGCGACCTTGCCCTCGACCACCAGGGAGATGTTGCGCTCCGAGGCCCCTTGGGCAATCGCACGCACGTTGATGGCGGCATCGCCGAGCGAGTTAAATACCTTGGCGGCGACTCCGTGTGCGCCCGCCATGCCGTCGCCGACCACCGCGAGGATCGCCAGCTCGTGCGCCACATCCACCTGCTGGATCTGACCGTCGCGCAGTTCCGCATCGAATGCCCGGCGCACCGCCTCTTCCGCCCGCTGTGCCTGTGCGGCGGGGATGGCAAAGCAGATCGAGTGCTCGGAACTCCCTTGGGATATCAGGATCACGGAGATGCCCGAGTCGCGCAGCGCCCCGAACAGGCGGTGGGCGGTGCCCGGCACGCCGATCATACCCGCGCCCTCGAGATTCACGAGCGCGACCGGATCGATGGTGGTGATGCCTTTTACCGTCAGCGCCGACCGGGGATTGGCGCAAATCAAGGTCCCGCGCTTTTCGGGTGCGAAGGTGTTTCTGATCCAGATCGGGATATCCCGCGCGACCGCCGGCTCCATGGTCTGAGGATGAATGACCTTCGCCCCGAAGTAGGCGAGCTCCATCGCCTCGTTGTAGGAGAGCTGGTCGATCACCTGGGCATTCGGCACCAGGCGTGGATCGGCCGAGAGCACGCCGTCGACGTCGGTCCAGATGACGATCTCGGGCGCATTGAGCAGCGCACCGAAGATCGATCCTGAAAAATCACTGCCGTTGCGGCCGAGCGTCGTCTGCACGCCGCTCGTCGTGGTCGCGATGAAGCCGGTCACTATCAGCCGTCCGCGGAAGCCTTCAGGCACCCGCTTCCCGAGATTACGCTCGCTCGCCTCCCATTGCACCGCCGGACCCAACGGACCCCATTCGACCACGATGATGTCGCGCGCGTCGACCCATAGCACCTCGCCGCGGATGCGGCCGCGCTCGCGCAGAAACCGAGCGAACAGGCGGGTCGACCAGATCTCGCCGTAGCCCGCGATCACATCGCGCATCGTGCCGGTGGCTTGGCGGATGAGCCGTACGGTTTGCAGCACGCCGGCGATGTCACGGCAGTCGCGCGCGAGCTCTACGCAGTACGACTCGCACTCCGAGGCTGACAAAAGCTCGACCGCAAGCTTCTCGTGCCGCTTACATAGCTCCTCGATCGCCCCGCTCATGTCGCCGTCGGGACGTTCCGCCAGCGATACCGAATTGAGCAGGGCGTCGGTGACGCCACGGCAGGCGGACAACACCACCGCCTCACGCGGATTCTCGGACGCCTCGACGATATCAGCGACGCGGCGGAAACAGGCGGCGTCTGCGACGCTCGAACCGCCGAATTTATGAACGACCCAGTTATCCATTCTTCACACGCCTCGCCGCATTTCAGCGTGACGCGCCATTTCCACGTGACCTGAACGATGAATTGCGGCTGGCCCGCCGCTAGAGCCCCGAACTTTAATCGCACGGCGGGGACCCTAGCAAGCGAAAACGGCCGTTTCAGGCCGGCCCGCGCGAGGCCCCGCGGGTTTTGGATCGGCGTCTCGGGCCCGAATCGCGCTCCGAGCCCGACTTGGGCAGCCCCGTATGCTGCGTACGAAACGGCCGGGCCGCGTCAGGCCGGGCCGCGTTAGGCCGCGCCGCGCTCCGCCGCTCCGCGCCGGGCCGGCCAGTACCCGGCAGGGCCGCGCCGGGCCGGGCCGCGCCGGGCCGCGTCGTGCTTCGGAGGCCGACGGGTTGGTACGCGGGTACCAGATGATGCTTGCCGTTGCCGATCAGGTCCGAGCGTCCCATGCGCTTCAACGCCTCGCGCAGCAGCGGCCAGTTCTCGGCGTCGTGATACCGCAGGAACGCCTTGTGCAGACGGCGGACCCGGTTGCCCTTCGGAATCACCACGGCCTCGCTGTCTCGCGCGATCCTCTTCAACGGATTCTTGCCGGAGTGATACATGGCTGTGGCGGTCGCCATCGGCGAGGGCAGGAACGCCTGCACCTGGTCGGCGCGAAAGCCGTTCTTCTTGAGCCAGACCGCAAGCTCGAGCATGTCCGCATCGGTCGTGCCGGGATGCGCGGCGATGAAGTACGGAATGAGGTATTGCTCCTTGCCCGCGGCCTTCGAGTAGCGGTCGAACAGCTCCTTGAACTTGTGGTAGGCGCCGACGCCCGGCTTCATCATCTTCGACAGAGGCCCGTCGCTGATGGCCTCCGGAGCGATTTTGAGGTAACCGCCGGTGTGATGGGTCGCAAGCTCCTTGACGTACTCGGGCGACTCGACCGCGAGGTCGTAGCGCACACCGGATGCAATCAACACTTTTTTCACGCCCTTCAGCTCGCGCGCGCGACGATAGAGACTGATGAGCGGCGCGTGATCGGTATTCAAGTTCGGGCACACGCCGGGATAGACGCAGGATGGGCGCCGGCACGCAGATTCGACGGCGGTGCTCTTGCAATGCAGGCGGTACATGTTGGCGGTCGGGCCGCCGAGATCGGAGACGACGCCGGTGAATCCGGGCACGGTGTCGCGGATGGTCTCGATCTCGCGAATCACCGAGTCCTCGGAACGGCTCTGGATGATGCGCCCCTCGTGCTCGGTGATCGAGCAGAAAGTGCAGCCGCCGAAGCAGCCGCGCTGAATCGCGACCGAAAATCGAATCATGTGGTAGGCGGGAATTCGCGCGTTGCCGTAGGTGGGATGCGGACGCCGCGCATAGGGCAGCTCATAGATCGCATCCATGTCCGCGGTGGCGAGCGGCACCGGCGGAGGATTGAGCCATACCTCTGCGTTGCCGTGCCGCTGCAGGAGCGCGCGCGCATTTCCGGGGTTCGACTCGAGATGCAGGATCCGCGACGCGTGCGCGTAGAGCACCGGATCCCTCGCCACTTGCTCAAACGACGGCAGGCGGATGACGCTGCGCTCGCGCTCTGCGTTCGGTACCTTGCGAAGAAATCGCACCACTTGGTGCCGCGCTTCGGGTTCCGCGGGGCGCCCGTGCACCGGCTGCCCATGAGTCGGGAGCGGCTGCGCGGCGCGGCGCTGCTCCTCGCTGGCGTAGGGATCGGGCGGCGGCTGGATCGCGCCGGGTGTATCGAGCTCGGTGGAATCGATCTCGATCCAGCCCTCGGGCACGGCGCGGCGGAGGAACACGGTGCCGCGCAGATCCGTGATGTCGGAGAGCGGCTCGCCCGAATCGAGCCGCTGCGCGAGCGCGGTCACCTGCCGCTCCGCGTTGCCGTACACGAGCATGTTCGCCTGGGCGTCGATCAGCACCGAGCGGCGCACTTGATCCGACCAGTAATCGAAATGTGCGATGCGCCGCAGGCTCGCCTCGATACCGCCGATCACGATCGGCACGCTCTTGAAGGCCTCGCGGATCCGCTGCGAGTAGACGATCACGCAGCGGTCCGGCCGCTTTCCACCCGCGCCGCCCGGCGTATAGGCGTCGTCGCTGCGCACCCTCCGATCGGAGGTGTAGCGGTTCACCATCGAGTCCATGTTGCCGCCCGTGACGCCCATGAACAGTCGCGGGGCGCCGAGGCGCGCAAAGTCCTCGGTGCTGCGCCAATCGGGCTGCGCGATGATGCCGACTTTGAAGCCTTGCGATTCCAGCACGCGTCCGATGATGGCCATGCCGAAGCTCGGATGATCCACGTAGGCGTCGCCGGTGACGATGATGACGTCGCACTCGTCCCAACCGAGCGCGCGCATCTCGGCGCGCGAGGTCGGCAGGAACGGTGCGGGCGGGGGCCCTCCCGCGCGCGCCGTGCGCGAGAGCAGCGCTGAATCGCTCACCCGATATCGACCGGGATGTAGATCTGCGCGTCCTCGCGTTGAATCAGCAGAGCGACCGTATGGCCGGCGCGGGCGACCTCACGCTTGAGCTCGGCCACCGTCGAGACGCCCGAGCCGTTGACGCCGAGCACCACATCGCCCGCCTGCAGTCCCGCGGCGAGCGCGGGTCCCGTGACATCCTCGACGACCAGCCGCCCGTGAGTGTGCAATTCCTGCTGCTCGCTCGGGTCGAGCGGCCGCACCGCGAGCCCCAGCTTTCCTCCGCCGTCCTCCGCGCCGTTTCGCGCCGCCTGGGCGGGGGTGTCCTCGAGCAGCACCGTCTTCACCGTCACGTCCGTCGCCTTGCGGTCGTGCCACACGCCAAGCTGCGCCTCGCTCCCGGGAGGCAATTGCGAAATGACGGTGGGCAAATCGTAGGAGTGATCGATGTTCTTGCCGTTGACGCTGGTGATTACATCGCCCGGCTTCAAGCCCGCGCGCTCGCCGGGACTTTGCGGCTCGACCGAGCTGACCAGTGCGCCGTGCGGCGTCGCCAGACCGAACGTCTGGGCGAGCTGTTGGCCGATGTCCTGAACCGCGACGCCGATCCGGCTGCGGTTCACCTTGCCGCTTTTCATCAGCTGGTCTTTGACGTTCAGCGCCACATCGATCGGTATTGCGAACGACATGCCCATGTAGCCGCCGGTGCGGCTGTAAATCTGCGCATTGATGCCGATCACCTGACCGTCGATATTGAACAACGGGCCTCCCGAGTTGCCGGGGTTCACCGCCGCATCGGTTTGGATGAAGGTGACGAACGAGGTGCCGCTGTCATCCGGCAAAGGCCGCCCGATCGCGCTCACCACGCCCGCCGTCACACTGTTCTCGAAACCGAACGGCGAGCCGATGGCGATCGCCCATTGGCCCGGCCGGATACGGGCCGGGTCGCCGAAGCGCACGGTCGGCAAGCCGGTCGCGGGGATCTTGATGAGCGCGATGTCGCTGCGTTTGTCGACCCCGATGACCTTCGCGCGAAACTCGCGCCGGTCGGTGAGCTTGACGGTCACCTCCGAGGCATCCGCGACAACGTGCGCATTGGTGAGCACGTACCCATCGGGGGTGATGATGAAGCCCGAGCCGATTCCGTGGGCGGGCGGCATGTGCTCGGGGCTTGGCATCTGGAAGCGATGGAAGAACTGCGACAACGGATCGTCTTCGCCCTGCTCCCCCATGTTGCTGAATTTCTGAGGCTTCTCGACCACGCTGATATTGACCACTGCGGAGCCGTAGTCGGCGACGAGGCCGGAAAAGTCAGGCAGGCCCGTGACCCGGCCGGAGGCGGGGGCTACTGCCGCCGCAACGGGCGCGGCGGTCGCAGGGGCCGGCGGGAGTGGACCCGAATCGGCGTTCGAGCGCTGGTGCGCCACGACCACGACGAAGATGCCCGCGACCACCGCTAGCGACCAAGTTCTGATGCTTCCCATTGCAATATGTCCTCTCGTAAACCTAAGGCCCGACCGCCCTTCCGACCCGAGCCACTCCTTCAAGACTCTCAATTGTGGGCGTTGTTTCAATTTTCTAGCTTGTTCGGCCGCAATTCCCTCGGCTTTTTGAGCGTCAAGGCCCGAAAAGCCCGCGAACGCCCTGTACCCCACAAGCATCGCACGCCGGGTGGCCCTAGAAATGTGAATTCTCGACGGGCGAGCGGTCGCCGCAGCAGCTAGGCTGGCACCCCTCACAGTCCAGATTTCCCCCGTGTATGCCCGATATGACTGGTCCGGTCCTGTTGGTGGTGGGCGGCGACGCCAAACGCCTCCAATGGTTGACTCATCATGTCACCAGCCACTGGCCAAGCGCGCAAGTAACCACCTCCCCGGCGGCGGATCCGATTTCCTTGGCGCAATTCGTCCAAGAGCGCAACCCGAACGCCGTCATTCTGCAGATCGACTTTTCGAGCGAAGCGCTCGCCAGCGCCGGCCTCAGCCACTTGACGCAGATGCTGCGCGCCCAGCCGAGCGTCCACTGCATCATACTCGCGGAGCACGGCAGCGAGCTGTCGGCCGTCCGAGCGCTCAAGTGTGGCGCCAAGGACTACCTGCCGCTCGCGCGCATCACCCGCGACGCGCTGCTCAAGGCCGTGACCGAGGCCTGCTCCAAGCCGCCCGCCGCCCCAGTGGTCGAGGAGGCGCTGATCACGCCGGCCCCGGACGCCCCCACGATCCAAGTACCCGGCTACATCATCGTGAAGGAGATCGCGACCAGCAACTTCTCCTCGGTGTACCTCGCGCGAAGCGAGCGGCTGCGCCGCAACGTCGTGCTCAAGGTCATGAGCCGCGGCACGACGGCACGCGAGCTCGACGACGCCGAGCGCTTTCAGCGCGAGTACGAGATCATCTCGAGCATCGCGCACCGCGCCATTGCGGAGATCTACGATTTCGGTGCCCTGCCGCAGCACCAGTATCTCGCCCTGGAATACATCCCCTGTGGCGATCTGCGGGATCGGTTGCGCAACCCCATGAGCATCGACGAGAGCCTCTACTACCTGCGCTCGATCGCTGAGGCGCTTCGGGTCATCCACGTGTTCGGCATCTTGCATCGGGATCTGAAGCCGGCGAACGTCATGCTGCGAGAGGATAACTCGCCCGTGCTCATCGATTTCGGGCTTGCCCGCCGCTCGATGGACGACGGCAGCACCACCGGCGCAGGTCAGGTCCTGGGGTCTCCCTACTACATCAGCCCGGAACAGTCGCAGGGGCTTCGGGTCGATGCGCGGACCGACCTGTATAGCCTCGGAGTGATGTTTTACGAGATGCTCACCGGCCAACGCCCATACAGCGGCAAAAGTGCCATCGACATCATGGTCCAACATGCGAGCGCTCCTGTGCCCCGGTTGCCTTCCAATGTGGCCGCGCAGCAGGCGCTGGTCGATCGCTTGATGGCCAAAGAGCTGTCGCAGCGCTACACCTCGGTGGACGAGCTGCTCGCCGACTTGGGCCCTCTCGTCGCAGCGGTTGCGTGACGCGCGTCACATTCGATCCTGACTCGGTGCAGCATATGTAAAGAATCGCCCGGAGCTGTGATCCCCTTCACCACCCCCCACGCGCTGCTTTGGCAGGCTGCAAATCGATATGTTCATTACGGCAAAGAGACACGAGCGCGAGTTACAGGAACTTCTCGGCGCCAGCAACCGCATCACTGAGGCGATCCTGAAGAGCTCCGAGCACGGTCTGTTTGTGCTCGATGCCAAGGACAAGATCCAGCCGCAAGTGTCGCAGTCGCTGTCGACCCTGTTCCGGCGCCAGGACTTCGGCAATCTGAGTTTCGAGAAGCTGATCGCGCCGTTCATCACCGCGAAGATCCTCACAGTGGTGCGCAACCACATCGCAGCGCTCCTCGGCACCTCGCCGCGCGAGGGTCAAAACGATTCGAATCCGCTGCGGGATGTCGAGGTGCGTCTGCCGAACGGCGACGGCTCGTTCGACACCGCGCATTACTCGTTTGATTTCGCGCAGCTCGAGGGCGAGCCGCCGATGTGGCTGGTACGCGTCACCGACATCACCCTGCGAGTGCAGACGGCCCGCGAGCTGGACGAGCTGCAGTCGCAGGTGAGCATGCAGGCCGAGCTCTTGCGCAGCGTTCTCGCGACGGGAGGGTCGCGCTTCGCCGCCTTGCTGCAGAAGACCGACGCCTCGATGAAGACGATCAACGCCGTGCTCAAAAAGCCCGCGCGCGAGCAAGAGGCGTTTCGCGCCAAGCTCGAGGAAGCGCTCGACGAGGTCGACCGTGTGCGGCGCGACGCCGCGGCATTCAAGCTATCCGCGCTCGAGCACGCGGCGCGCCAATTCGAGGACGCGCTTCATGACCTGCGCAGCCGCAGCGCGCTCTCGGGAAGCGACTTCCTGCCGCTCGCGGTCAAACTCGATCGGCTTTACGGCCAGTTCGCCTCCTTGAAAGCGCTCGCGGCCTCCTCGGCGCCGGCACGCGCCAGCGGCGAGCCGCCGCCTGCGGCGAACGTCACGGAGAACGGCACGCAGGTCATCCAGCCGCCGAAATTCCTGGCAGAACGATCGCAGACGCGGCCCTCGGCCGGGCCCGGTGCCAACAGCTCGGCGCCCGCGGGCAGCCTCGAAAACACCCTGCGCGCGCTGACCGATCACGTCGCGCAGGAGCACAAAAAAACCGTGGTGCTCGAGATCCAGGGCCTGCAGCTCGTGCCGGCACCCTATCAATCTGCGATCAAGAACGTAGCCATTCAACTCATCCGCAACGCCGTGATGCACGGCATCGAAACGCCTTTCGCGCGCGATGCCGCGGGTAAGCAGGCCACCGGAACCATGCGGCTCGAATTCCGCCCGCTTGCCGCAGGCGGCTACGAGTTCCTCTTCGAAGACGACGGCTGCGGCCTCGACCCGGAACAGGTGCGCTCGACCGCCATCGCCCGCGGGGTCATCACCGGCGAGGGTGCGGCGCGGCTGCGGGATCGCGAAGCGATCAAGCTCATTTTCAAGTCGGGTTATTCGACGCTGCCGAATTCCCCGGGCGAGGCCCCGCACGGCTCGGGTCTCTCTCTGGTACGCCGCTATGTGCATGAGGCGGGCGGCAAGATCGCGCTCGCGACCCTCTTGGGGCACGAGACTCGCTTCAAGATGACCCTTCCGCCGTTGGCCGCGGCCGCCGAGCCCCTCGCTCTCAAGGACGCGGCCCTTTAGAGCATTTCCCCGGGAGTTCGCGCGGGGCACTCACCCGCGCGCTTTTTCTAAGCCCCGGACGCCTTGAGCTCGACGAGCACCGAGCCCGCGCCGACGCGGTCGGACAAGCCGAACGGCAACCGCTCAACGGTGCCTGCGTACGGCGCCGACACGGTGTGCTCCATTTTCATGGCCTCGAGCGTGATCAGCGGTGCTCCGCGCGCCACCCTCTGCCCGGCCGAGACATGCACGGCGACGACGATGCCGGGAAGCGGCGTGACCAGGGAGCCCGCATCCGCCTCGGTGTTCGACTGCAACGAGTCCTCGGTGTGCGCCACAAGCAAGCTCACGTGCCGGCCGCGCCGGAAGAGCTCGAGATTCCGGCCCGAGGACGCGACGTGGATGCGCTCGACCCGGCCGGACACCTCGGCCTCGAGCCCGTCGGACTGACGCGCGATGAGGCGCACCACGAGTTGCTCGCCGCCGACTTCCGCCCGGTACACGCCCGGCGCGCTCATCTCGAGGCCAACCGTCGTATCGCCGATCCGCCAGCGGGTGAAGCACGGCGCCGCAAGCCGCCAGCCCGAGGTGTTCGACCACAGGGCGTCCGGATCGGCATCGACCGTCGCACACCAAAGGCCCGCAAGCGCGTAGTCCGCCGCCGCCGGCGGCGGCTCGCCGAACTCGAGCTGCGCATGCCGGCGGGCGAGAAAATCTGTCGCCACCTGTCCGCTCTGAAACTCCGCGTCCCCGAGCACGCTGCGGAGCAACGCGCGATTGGTGGTGACGCCGGCGATCTCGAGCTCGCCAAGCGCCCGCGCCAGTACGGCGCCCGCCTGCGCCCGCGACGGGCCCCAGGCGATCAGCTTGCCGAGCATCGGATCGTAGAAGGGCGTAACCTCATCGCCCTGCTCGACTCCGGCGTCGACACGCAAATCGCCCGGTGAGCGCGGCCAGCGCAGATGCGCGATGCGTCCGACGCTCGGGAGATAGTCGTGCGCCGGATCCTCCGCATACAGCCGCGCCTCGATCGCCGCCCCGCGCACGGTGATGTTCGATGCCTCGGGCGGCAAGTGTTCGCCGCCCGCGATCTTCAGCTGCCACTCCACGAGATCGATGCCGGTGATGAGCTCGGTAACCGGGTGCTCGACCTGCAAACGTGTGTTCATTTCCATGAAATAGAACCGCTGCTCGGGATCGACCAGAAACTCGATCGTGCCCGCACCCACGTAACCGACGCTGCGCGCCGCGGTGATCGCCGCCTGTGCCATCGCGGCCCGCACCTCGTCCGCAAGGCCCGGCGCCGGCGCTTCCTCGATGATCTTCTGATGCCGGCGTTGCACCGAGCAGTCGCGATCGAAGAGCGCCGCGACGACACCGTAGGAGTCGGCGAACACCTGCACCTCCACATGCCGCGGGGTCGGGAAATAGCGCTCGAGCAGCAGGCGGTCGTCGCCGAACGCGGCGCGCGCCAGGCGCTGCGCGGAGAGCACGGCAGCGGCTACCTCGTGCGCCGAACGCACCACCTGCATGCCCTTTCCCCCGCCGCCCGCGCTCGCCTTGATGATCAGCGGGAAGCCGATTCGCTCGGCCTCGACCGAGAGCCGCTCGATTGATTGCTCGTGGCCGTGATAGCCCGGCGCGACCGGCACTCCGGCAGACGCCATGGCCGCCTTCGAGGCGCTCTTCGAGCCCATGGCACGTATCGCGGCCGGGGGCGGCCCGACGAACACCAATCCGGCATCGAGGCAGCCCTGCGCGAAATCGGCGTTCTCCGACAGGAAACCGTAACCTGGATGGACCGCGTCGGCGCCTACGCGCCGCGCGAGCTCGATCACCCGGCGCTGATCGAGATAACTCTCTGCGGCCGGCGATGCGCCGAGGTGGTAGGCCTCGTCGGCGCTTCGCACGTGCAGCGCGCCGCGGTCCGCATCGGAATAAACCGCGATGGTGGTCCATCCGAGACGGCGCGCGGTGCGGACGATGCGGCAGACGATTTCGCCGCGATTTGCGATGAGGAGTCGCTTCGAGGGTTTTTGGGACATGTTCAGATGACCGCCGCGACGAGACCCGCTCACATGCGCAATACGCCGAAACGGGTCTCGGCAACCTTTTGCTCGCGCGTCAGCGCGAGCGCGAGGCCGAGCGCACGGCGCGTGTCGATGGGATCGAGCACCCCATCGTCCCACAGCCGCGCCGAGGCATAGAAGGGATGGCCTTGCCGCTCGAATTGTCCGCGGATCGGTGCCTTCAACTGCTCCTCCTCGGCCTCGCTCATCGTGCCGCCGCTGCGCTTCAGCGCGTCGCGCTTGATGGTCGCGAGCACGCTCGCCGCCTGTTCGCCGCCCATGACCGAGGTGCGCGCGTTCGGCCATTGAAACAACAAACGCGGCGAATAGGCGCGGCCGCACATCGCGTAGTTACCGGCGCCGAAGCTCCCCCCGATCACCACGGTGTATTTGGGGACGGCCGCGCAGGCCACGGCGGCCACGAGCTTGGCCCCATCCTTGGCGATTCCGCCGGCCTCGGCGGCCTGGCCGACCATGAAGCCCGAGATGTTCTGCAAGAACAAAAGCGGGATCCCCTCGCGGCAGCAGAGCTCTATGAAGTGCGTTCCCTTCAACGCGCTCTCGGAGAACAAGATACCGTTGTTCCCCAGGATACCGACCGGGATGCCGTGGATCTCGGCGAAACCGCACACGAGCGTCGTTCCATAGAGCGCCTTGAACTCGTCGAACCACGACCGGTCGACCAGACGTGCGATGAGTTCGCGTACATCGTAAGGCCGGCGCGAGGTCTGCGGGATGATGCCGTAGAGCTCGCGCGGATCGTAGTCCGGCTGGGCGGAGCAGAGGCGTGCCGGCGCCACCGCCGGCGGACGCAAGCGCGCGACCGCACGGCGCGCGAACGCGAGCGCGTGCGTGTCGTTTTCTGCGTAGTAATCCGTGACCCCGGAGCGTCGGCAATGCACGTCCGCCCCGCCGAGCGTCTCCGCGCCCACCTCTTCGCCCGTCGCGGCTCGCACCAGCGGCGGGCCGCCGAGAAACACCCGGCCTTGGTTGCGCACGATGATGGCATGGTCGGACATGGCCGGCACGTATGCGCCGCCCGCCGTGCACGAGCCGTGCACCACCGCGATCTGCGCGATGCCGCGCGCCGAGAGCCTGGCCTGATTGAAGAAAATCCGTCCGAAGTGATCCCGGTCGGGGAATACCTCGTCCTGCTTCGGCAAGAACGCACCCCCGCTCTCCACCAGATAGATGCACGGCAGCGCGTTTTCCCCCGCGATCTCCTGAGCCCTCAGGTGTTTTTTCACGGTGAGCGGATAATAAGTCCCGCCCTTCACGGTAGGGTCGTTGGCGACGACCATGCAGGCCCGGCCGGACACGAGGCCAATCCCCGTGATGAGTCCCGCGCCCGGCAAATCGTCGTCGTAGACGCCGAGGGCGGCGAGCGGCGAGAGCTCGAGATAAGGTGATCCCGGATCGAGCAGCGCATCGATCCGCTCGCGCGCCAGAAGCTTGCCGGCCTCTCGATGCTTGTCACGCGCGGCCGAACTGCCGCCCAAGCGGTTGCGCTCCAGCACGCCGCGCAGCTCGGTCACCAGCGCTTGCATCGCAGCGCTGTTGGCCGCGAATTCGGGGGCGCGTACGTCGATTTTGGAGGCGATCTTGGCCATGTGTTGCTCCACCGACCGATGAGGCGCAGAATTGTCGGACAGTCGGATTATCCAACGATTTTGGGTCGCATGACAATGGGGTCCTGAAGATATGCCGAGCGCTGCTTATCGCGAGTTCAATTTCGGCCTGGGAGAAGTCATCGACACGGTGCGCGACCAAGTGCGCCGCTTCGCCGACGAGCGGCTTGCGCCGCGCGCCAATGAGATCGACCGCAGCAACGTGTTTCCGCGCGATCTGTGGCGCGAGCTCGGCGAGCTCGGCTTTCTCGGGATGACCGTGCCTCCCGAGCACGGCGGCGCGGGGCTCGGCTATCTCGCGCATATCATTGCCATGGAAGAAATTTCTCGCGCCTCGGCGGCGATCGGATTGAGCTATGGCGCGCATTCGAATCTGTGCGTGAATCAGATCTCTCTGAACGCTACCGAAGAGCAGAAGCGCCGCTATCTGCCGAAGCTCTTGAGCGGCGAGCACGTCGGCGCGCTCGCCATGTCCGAGCCCGGTGCCGGGTCGGATGTCGTGTCGATGCAGCTGCGCGCACGCAAGCGTGCCGACCGTTACGTGCTCGATGGCCGCAAGATGTGGATCACCAACGGCCCGGAGGCGGACGTGCTCGTGGTCTACGCCAAGACCGATCCCGACGCCGGTGCGCGCGGCATCAGTGCGTTCCTGATCGAGCGCGGCTTTGCGGGTTTCACGCCGGCGCAGAAATTGGACAAGCTCGGCATGCGCGGCTCGAGCACGAGCGAGCTCGTGTTCGACGCCTGCGAGGTGCCGGCGGAGAATCTGCTCGGCGTGGAGAACGCCGGTGTCGCGGTGCTCATGAGCGGCCTCGACTACGAGCGCGTTGTGCTCTCCGGCGGCCCGCTCGGGATCATGGCGGCATCCCTCGACGTAGCGGTACCGTACGTCCGCGAGCGCAAGCAGTTCGGCCAGGCCATCGGCACCTTCGAGCTCATCCAGGGCAAGCTCGCCGACATGTACGCCGCGCTCAACGCCTGCCACAGCTACGCCTACACCGTAGCCGCCGCGTGCGACCGCGGGGAGGCGACGCGCAAGGACGCTGCGGCCTGCATTCTTTTTTGCGCGGAGGCGGCGACCCGCTCGGCGCTCGACGCAATCCAGCTCCTCGGCGGCAACGGCTATATCAATGACTACCCGACCGGTCGGTTATTGCGCGACGCCAAGCTCTATGAGATCGGTGCCGGCACCTCGGAGATCCGCCGCATGCTGATCGGCCGGGAGCTGTTCGGGGAGTCCGGATGAGCGCCGAGCAATCGGCCGCGGCGCCCTCGACCGACCTGTTCGAGCCGCTCGATGACCAGCCCGCGTATCGCCAGATCGCGAACCTCATCGAGCAGCGCATCGTCGATCGCGCGCTCAAGGCCGGCGATCCCCTGCCCTCCGAGACCGATCTCGCGCGCCAGTTCGCGGTCAACCGCTCGACCGTGCGCGAGGCCATTCGCGAGCTCGAGATTCAAGGCCTCATCGGGCGCGTCCGGGGCGAGAAGCGCTTGCGCGTGACTCTGCCCGAGCCCGGTCGCGTGAGCTCGGGCGTGAGCCGCGCGCTCGCGCTGCGCGATGTGACCTACCTCGAGCTGTGGGAAGCCATGATGGCCATCGAGCCGGCGGCGGCGGGCTACGCGGCCGCACGCCGCAGCCCCGCTCAGCTACAGCTTCTGCTGCGCACCAGTGCCCGCTTGCGGGACGGCCAGGTGGGCACGGCTGCCGCCGTATCGGCCGTGGTGGATTTCTTCACCGCCGTGGCCGCCGCGAGCGGCAATCAGGTGCTCGCCTTGTCGCAGGCGCCGCTCAATTTGCTCTTGGCGCCGACCCTCACGCAGATCATCGACCGGGTACCGCAGGCGCGCGCGCGCATCGGCGACGCACAAGCGAGGATCACGCGCGCGGTCAAGCAGAAGCGCAGCGAGGACGCGCGGAGCTGGATGGAAAAGCACATCCGCGACTTCAGGCGCGGCTACGAGCTCGCCTTTCCGCTTTGAAGCCGCCTTACAGGATCTGCTCGCGGCGCGTGTCGGTGCCGAGCGGATCGTGCAGGTTGGTACTGAACGAGACCAGCACCATGACCGAGTCGCCGGTGTTGCGGTAGGCGTGCACTACCCCGGGCGGTATGGTGAATCGCCAAGTCTCTCCCGCCGGGACCTCGACGTCGCGAATCTCGCCTGCCTCCTTGAGTCTCACGAGGCAAGGACCGACCACGGTGCTCATCTCGACCGCGGTCGCATGCACGTGATTGCCGCGCACGCCCGCGGGCTCGGTGAGCACCACGTGCACGTTCTTCTGCGCGGCGAGCTCGGCGTCATCCAAGGGCTCGAACACGCTGCCCCGGACATCGCAGTGGGTCTTGATGGTCTCGATGCGCACGCGCGCCGCCTCCGCGTCATTCATGGGCCGAATTCTACAGCAGTCCGTCGGAGCATGCCGCGTCAGGGCACGAAGGTCCCGATCAGCGGCGGCGCCGATCGGCCGCCCGGCTCCGGTTCCAGGGCCGCAGTGCGGGCCTTCGCATCGCCAGAATCACGCCGGTGACGAAGAGGACGTCGAGCCAGTCGACCGCGCCGCCGCCGCCGCTCTGGGGCACGGTCACGGTAAGCGCGGCCGTCGCCCCGGCACTGTTTGCGCCGCCGGGAGCAGTCACGAGCGTCTGCGCGGCGATGCTGGCGGTATAGACACCGGCGGATGCGCTCTGCACCGCGAGCTCGATGGTGCAATTGCCGTCCGCCGCAATATTCGCACCGCGGAGATGCACTGACGTCGTCGTGTTGGTGAGCGACTTCTGCGCGCCGGTGCAGCTGGTCGTGACGGCGGGGGCAGCGAGAATGGTGAGATTGGAGGGCAACGTCAAATCGAAGCTCGACTGCGTGAGGTCGAAGCCGTTGGCGTTCGCCAGCGCGATGGTGAGCGTCGACGGCGTGTTCTCGCCGACGCTCTCGGGAGAGAACGACTCGCTCACCGTCGGCGCGGCCGGCGAGACCGTCAAGGCGGCCGGGCATGCGGTCGCGCGGGTCCCCGCCGATGTGGGCGCCGCGCTCGAGGCGGAATTCGCCGTCACAACGACGGTTTCCGTGTCGATGTTGCCGGCGGAGTCGGTGATGGTCAGCGTCAAGATACCGGGCCTCGGATCGATCACCACGGTCGGTGTATCGGCGCCATTCACGATGAGGGTCGGCGGAGACGCGCTCCAGCGGTAGGAGGCGATGTCGAGCGGCGCGGGCGTCGCCGAGTTGCCGTCGCACCCCGCGACGCTGCTGCTCGCGTCGATGATGCTGCCCGTGCTCACGGTCGCGGGAATCACGATGACACCGATCGGTTTCTGGGCCGCCTTGACCGCGCTCAACGCGTTCACCATACCGGCGCCGCACTGGTTGCCGCTGGCTGAGCCGCTGTTCGGACAGACGCATTCGCCGCTGGCCGCGTCATTCGCGGGACAAGTCGGCACGCCGGCCGCGCCGCCCGGGAACGCGGTCGCGCTCGCCTGCATGCGCGCGATCAGCTGCGCCGGGGTCAGATTGTTGTTGACCGAACGCATGAGCGCCGCAATGCCCGATACGATCGGCGCGGAGAAACTCGTGCCGAGGTTCACGTTCGTCTCGTTGGTGTACTCGTTCTCGCCGGGCACGGTGGTGCCTGCGTTCGTGGTCGTGTCGATGGACCGGAGGCAGGCGCCGGCTGTCTCTACACAATTGCCGGCGGGCGCCGCGATGGTCGCCTGCGGTCCGAAGCTCGAATAGCCGACCTTGGTGCCGACATTGCGCAGGCCCACGACGGCCATCACACCGGGCACCAGCGTTGAGCAATTGGCGGGCGCCTCCACGGGCGCAGCTGCGCCCGGCGATCCGCCGTTGCCCGCCGAAGCGACCACCAACACGCCCATCTGCGTCACCTGCACAAGGGCGGTTTCATAGTCGCTGGCGCAGCTGCCGCTGCCGCCCAAGCTCAGATTGACGATATCGGCCGGATAGGGATTCGCAGGCACCGGCGAGCCGTCGGGATTCGTGACCGGCAACCCGACCGCCCATTCGACGCCCGCGATGATGTCCGAGTCGTAGCCGCCGCCCTTGCCGAGCGCGCGCACCGGCAATATCCAGGAGCCCCAACTCATGCCCGCGATGCCGACGTCGTTGTTGGTTATCGCGCCGAATACGCCGACGACGCGCGTGCCGTGCCAGGAGCTCGGCGCCACGGCATCGCTCGCGAAGAGCGCGTTTTGCTGGTCGGTGGAATTGATCCAGTCGCCGGGATCCGACGGATCGGGGTCCCAGCCGTCACCATCGTTGGCGATGAGAAACGTCCCCAAGGCCGCGCCGCTGGTCGCGTTGTAGTCCTGGCCCACGAAATCGTACCCGGGCAAAAGCCGCCCGCCGAAACCGGCGCGCTCGAGGTCGGGATGATCGAAGCGCACCCCCGTATCGACGTCGGCGATTACCAGCCCCCGGCTGCCGGTGGTGATGGTCCAGGCCGAGACGGCATCCGTCGCCGACAAGTCCTCTGTCGAGTTGCCTTCCAGTATCTGCGGCGTCGAGCTCGGCGTGTTCAGGTACCACTGCCCGCTCGCTCCCACGGACGGCAAGAACAGCGGATCGTTCGGCAGCACGCGGTGCGCGTGGCGGATCTGATCCACGTCTGCGAACTGGACGGCGGCGTCGGCCCGGAGCTTCCCGAGCGCGGCATCGACGTTCGCGCCATAGAGCGTTTTCGGCAAGAGGAGCACGTGCATGCTCGGGGTCAGCTGGCGAGATCCGGCCACAGGGACCTGCGCGCGCTGCGCCAATGCCAACGCGTCAGGAGCGCTGGTCAGTGCTTGAATGACCGCTTCGCCGCGGACCTGCGGCCGGGCGGTGGTCTTGACCACGGCGCCGCCCTGCTGCGTTCGAAAGCCCACGATCAGGCGGCTCGCTTCGGGCCCGATGCGGATCGGCGGGCGCGGCACTGGGTTGTATTCGGCCGCCGCTTGCGCGCGCTCCGCCGGCCCCGCGCCGAGCGCGATACTCAGGGCAAACCCTGCCGCCACTATGAACTTTCCCGGCATAGAACGCGCTTTTGGACCTCGACGCCGCGGTATTCGCCGACCGCTAGGATCCCAGGCTAAACGGTTCTCGAGGGGTAGAGCTTGCCCAGTTTCATGAAATGCGAACTGTGACCGCTAACCCGCGATCCAAGGGGACGCCGCTCGAAGATCCGGCCGGTTCGTCGGCGGATGGCGACAGCGCCGCAGCGCGGCACCCGGCCAGCGGGTAGAATGCAAATTGGGGCCAACGCAAATTCCGAGGGGTAGATCGATGACTTACGATAATCGGCAGTTTTATATCGACGGGGCCTGGGTCGATCCGGTTGAGGCCAAGGAATTCAAGGTCATCAATCCCGCCACGGAGGAAGTCGCCGGGGTCATCTCGCTGGGCGGGCCCAAGGATGTGGACCGCGCGGTGGCGGCCGCACGGCGCGCCTTCGATAGCTACTCGCGCACGACTCCTGCCGATCGGCTCGCACTGCTCGAACGCGTCCTTGTCGCATATAACGCCCACTACGACGAGATTGCCCAGGCGATCTGCACCGAGATGGGTGCGCCCATCTCGCTCGCCAAGGGCTCTCAGACGCGCATCGGGGTGGGTCACATCAGCGCCATGATCGAGGTCATGAAGACCTTCAAGTTCGAGGAGCGGCGTGGAACCACCCGGCTGGTGCAAGAACCCGTTGGAGTGTGCGCGCTCATCACGCCGTGGAACTGGCCTATGAACCAGGTGGCGGCGAAGGTCGTTCCGGCGCTCGCGGCCGGCTGCACCATGGTCTTGAAGCCATCCGAATACTCGCCGCTCAGCGCGATCCTTTGGGCGAAGGTCATGGACGAGGCGCGGGTGCCTGCGGGCGTATTCAATCTGATCAACGGCGATGGCCCGAGCGTCGGCGCGCCGCTCTCCTCGCACCCTGAGATCGACATGGTCTCCTTCACCGGATCGACGCGCGCGGGCACCGAGGTCGCCAAGAACGCCGCCGCCTCGGTGAAGCGCGTACACCAGGAACTCGGGGGCAAGTCACCCAACGTGCTGCTCGACGACGCCGACTTCGAGCGCGCGGTCAAGCGTAGCGTGCTGCACGTCTACCAAAACTCCGGGCAGTCGTGCAACGCACCGACGCGCATGCTCGTGCCCGCCGCGAAGCTTGCCGAGGTCGAGGCGATCGCGCAGCGCGTCACGGCGGAGGTGGTGGTCGGGGATCCCAAGTCGGAGAAGACCACGGTGGGACCGCTGGTCTCCAAGGTTCAGTTCGATCGGGTCGAGCGCTACATCGAGAAGGGCATCGCGGAAGGCGCGAGGCTCGTGGCCGGCGGCACCGGCCGTCCCGAGGGCCTCGCCAAGGGCTACTACGTCAAGCCCACCGTTTTTTCCGGCGTGCGCAACGATATGACCATCGCGCGCGAGGAAATCTTCGGGCCCGTGCTGTGCATCCTGCCGTACGAGACCGAGGAGCAGGCGGTGCAGATCGCAAACGATACGCCTTACGGTCTCGCAGCTTATGTGTGGTCGAAGGACAACGTCCGTGCGCGCCGCGTCGGCAGCCGCATCCGAGCGGGCCAGGTCGCCTTGAACGGCGCATCGGGCGATATGCAGACGCCGTTCGGCGGCTTCAAAATGTCCGGCAACGGCCGCGAGTACGGCGAGTTCGGCTTGCGTGACTTCTTGGAGGTCAAGGCGGTGATCGGCGTCGACGCTGCCTGACGGGATGGCGGCCGAGGGCGCCGTTCTACGGCTCGAAAATCTGAGCAAGCGATATCGCCGCGACCGACCGCCGATATTCGAGCACCTGAGCCTTGACCTGAAGCGCGGCGAGTACCTCGCCATCATGGGCGAGTCGGGTGTGGGCAAGTCGACCTTGCTCAATCTGCTCGCCGGCCTCGATGAGCCCGACACCGGCCGAGTTCTGCTCGAAGATGTGGACCTTTGCGCGCTGGACGACGACGCGCGCACGCTGCTGCGCCGTCGGGCGATCGGGTTCGTGTTCCAGGCGTTCCACGTCTTGCCCTATCTCACCGTCGAGCAGAACGTGGCGCTGCCTTTGCAGCTCGCGGGCGCGCGGGAGGCGGAGCGTGCGCAGCGCACCGCGGAGATGCTCGACGCCGTCGGGCTCACCGCCTCGACCAACGCCTTTCCGCGCGAGCTGTCGGGGGGCGAGGTCCAACGGATCGCGATCGCCCGCGCCCTGGTTCACCGGCCGAGGCTGGTGCTTGCCGATGAACCGACGGGGAACCTGGATCCGCGTACCGCGATGCAAACGCTCACGCTCTTGCGCGGCCAGATCAAGGCGAACGCCGGCGCCGGCGTACTCATCACGCACTCGAGAGCCGCCGCGGACACCGCCGACCGCATTCTCGTGCTGGATGCGTCGGGGTTGAGGCCCCTGATCGCTTGAGCGCGCCGCGAAACGGCGCCGCGTTCCTCGTCTGGCGAGTGCTGTCGCTCTCGCAGCTGCGAGAGCAGCCGGGAAGGCTTTGCGTCACCGTGCTCGCGATCGCGCTGGGAGTGGCGCTCGGCGCGGCGGTGTACCTCGTCAATAGCGCCGCTCTCAACGAGTTCGGGCTGGCCACCAAAAAACTGGTCGGCGAGGCGGACGTGGTGGTGCGCGGTCCGCGCGAAGGGTTTTCGGAGAGCCTGTTCACGGAGCTCGCGCGCCATCCGGCGGTGCGCTTGGCGAGCCCGCTGCTCGAGCTCGAGGTCGCCCTCCCCGGCCGCCACGACACTCTCAAGGTCTTGGGCCTCGATCCGTTCCGCGCGGCCGCCTTGCAGCCGGCGCTGATCGCGGAGGTCGAAGCCGGCGCCCTCGAGCTGTTCCAGCCCGATGCCATCATCTTGAGCAGCGCCGCCGCTCTCCAACTTGGATTGAGGCGCGGCGACTCGCTGCGAATCCTGGTCGGCAACACGCCGCGTACGCTGCGGGTCATCGGCGTTCTCTCCGAAGACTCCTACAGCCAGGCGCTCGGGATCATGGATATCGCCTCGGCGCAATGGCTTTTCGAGCGGCTCGGCCGCTTGAATCGCATCGACCTCCGATTGGACGCCGGGGTCGACGTCGATTCCTTCCGCGCCGCATTGAAGCAGCGCCTGCCGGCCGGAACACTCGCGGTGGCGCCGCAAGTCGAGCGCGATCGCGCGCTGACCGTAACCCGCGCCTACCGCGTCAATCTCAACATGCTGGCGCTCGTTTCCCTGTGGACCGGCGCGTTCCTGGTGTTCTCCACGCAAGCCCTATCGGTGCTGCGACGGCGCCGATCACTCGGGCTGTTGCGTGCGCTCGGGACAACGCGGGGCGAGCTCGAGCTCGCCCTGATCGGCGAGGGCGCCGTGCTCGGTCTCGCAGGCTCGCTCCTCGGCGTGTTGCTCGGCGCATTGTCCGCCGCCGCCCTGCTGCGGCTTTTGAGCGGCGATCTCGGCAACGGCCAGCTGCATGCAGCAGGCGCCGTGCTCGATGCCGCGCCCTCGAGCCTGTTCGGATTCGTAGCGATTGGGACGGTCGTGGCCGGGGCAGGCGCCTGGTTGCCGGCACGCGCCGCCGCGCGCCGCGCGCCCGCGCTCGCACTCAAGGGCGGCGATCTGGATCTGGGCGCCGCTGCGATCCGGGGATGGGTGCTCGGCGTCGCGCTCTTGGCACTGGGCGCGCTGTTCGCGACGCTGCCCGCGGTCGGCGGCCTCCCGCTATTCGGCTACGCGGCCATCGCGGCCCTTCTGTTCGGCGCCGTGTTGCTCGTGCCGGTGTTGACGGTGCGAATTCTGCAGCTCGCGCCGCGCGCGGGCCGCGTGGTTGCGGACACCGCACTCGCGCAGCTCAGGGACAATATCGGCTTCACCACGTTGAGCCTCGCATCCATCATCGTGAGCTTCAGCTTGATGGTTGCCATGGCGATCATGGTGTACTCGTTTCGCGTGTCGTTCGATCACTGGTTGGGCAAGCTTCTTCCCGCGGATCTCCAGCTGCGCGAGCCGCTCGGCAACGACACGGCATACTGGTCTCCCGGCGAGCAAGTTGCGGTCGCAGCGATCCCCGGCGTCTCCCGGGCGGAGTTCCGGCGCACGCGGCCGCTACTCATGAATCCGTCGCGACCTGCGGTCGTATTGATTGCGCGCTGCACGACCCCGGCCGAAGCCGCCGGCGAGCTTCCCTTGATGCACAGTCTTCCCGCGGGAACGCTCGGCGGCCCCGGCCGGCCCGCCTGGATCTCGGAGGCCGTCCAAGATCTCTACGGCTACCGGCTCGGAGACCCCATCGATCTGCCGCTCGCGGGCCGCATGCAACACTTCACCGTGCGGGGCGTGTGGCGCGATTACGCACGCCCCTTCGGCGCCATCGTCATCACTCGTACCGACTACATCGCCGCCACCAGCGATCGCAACGCGAACGAGGGTTCCCTCTGGCTCGGGTCGGGCACGACGGCGGCGGCGGCCGAGAGCGCGCTGCGCGCTGCCTTGGGCGCCGCACCCGAGATCCTCACGAGCACGGCGTTGCGCGAAAAGTCCCTCAAGATATTCGACCGAGCGTTTGCGATCACCTATGCGCTCGAGGCCGTCGCGGTGCTCATCGGCCTCATGGGGGTGAGCTTTGCCGCGAGCTCGACCGCGCTCGCGCGCCGCGCCGAGTTCGGGATGCTGCGGCATCTCGGGATGCTGCGCGGGCAGGTGATCGGCATGCTCGCGAGCGAGGGTATGCTACTGAGCGCTGTGGGGGTGGCATACGGCCTCGCTCTAGGCATCGGCCTGAGTCTCGTGCTGGTATTCGTCGTCAATCGCCAGTCGTTCAACTGGAGCATCGATCTCGCCGTCCCGATCTGGCAGCTCCTGCTTCTGTCCGTCACTTTGATCGCGGCCGCGGCGCTCACCTCCGTCTGGAGCGGCCGCGCGGCCGTCAACCAAGATGCCGTGCGCGCCGTCCGGGAGGACTGGTGAGCGCTGCGCGCGCCGCGTGGGTAGTCTGGGTGGCGCTGCTCGGCTGGCTGCTCTCATCGTCCGGTGTGACCGCGCAGTCCCCGGCCTACGCCCCGGTGCTTCCCGGTCATGCCCTCGAATTTCCCGCCGACTACGGCAGCCATCCGCAATTTCGCACCGAATGGTGGTACGTCACCGGCTGGATCGAGACGCGAACCGGCGAGCCCCTGGGATTCCAGATCACTTTCTTTCGTACGCGGCCCGCCATCGACGAGGCCAATCCGAGCGCATTCACACCGGGACAACTCCTGATCGCGCACTGTGCGCTCAGCGACCCCAAACTCGGACGATCGTGGCAGGACCAGAGCATCCGGCGCGCCGGGCTGGGGCTCGCACAGGCCGCGGTCGGAGACACCGACGTGACGCTTGATCGCTGGACGCTCAAACGCGAAGGCGAAAGCTACCTCGCGACGATCGATGCGCAAGACTTCGCGCTGCACTTGAAGCTCGTCGTGACTCAGCCTGCGTTGCGGAACGGTGACTCCGGCGTGAGCCGCAAGGGCTCGGCGCCGCAGGCCGCGAGCTACTACTACAGCCTGCCGCACCTGCGCGTCGCAGGCTCGGTCGAACGCGACGGTCGTTGGGACGAGGTGACCGGCGAAGCCTGGTTCGACCACGAGTGGTCGAGCGAGTATCTGGAGGCCGGCGCGGTCGGCTGGGACTGGATCGGCATCAATCTGGCCGATGGCGGCGCGCTGATGGCGTTCCGCATCCGCGGATCGGGAGAAGAGTCCCGCTGGGCCGGCGCGACGCTGCGCGCCTCCAACGGCACGACCGAGATCCTCGGCCCGGCCGAGGTGCAGTTCGTCCCGTCGCGCAGCTGGACCTCGCCGCGCACCGGCATCCGCTACCCGCTCGAGTGGCGGATCAGAGTCGGATCCCACGAGTTCGAGCTCTCGCCGTTGATGGACGATCAGGAAAACGATACTCGCCTATCGACCGGAGCGATCTATTGGGAGGGTGCCGTGCGGGTTTACGAAACGAACCGTCAAGTCGGACGCGGTTATCTCGAGCTCACCGGATACGGCGAGGCGCTGCACCTGCGATAACATTTCGGTTAAGAGCGCCTGCGCCCGCGCAGCAAGTGCTGCTGCGGCCCGGATTGGCAGCGTATTGAATTGAGGATTAACCTAGCAAATGCCCCGCGACAGCCGCTTCAATATTTTGTTCGAGCCGGTCAAGATCGGCCCGCTCACGGCGAAAAACCGCTTCTTTCAGGTGCCTCATTGCAACGGCATGGGCTATGCGAAGCCGCGTGCGCATGCGGAGATGCGCGCTGTCAAAGCCGAGGGTGGATGGGCTGTCGTGAGCACCGAGGAGGTTGAGATTCATCCCTCGAGCGACCTCTCGCCCTATATCGAGGGGCGCTTGTGGGATGATTCCGACATCCCGGCTCTAGAGATGATGACACAGGCGGTGCACCGGCACGGCGCACTCGCGGCCATCGAGCTCGTGCACGCGGGCATGAACGCCGCGAATCTGTATTCGCGCGAGGTCACCCTCGCCCCGAGCGGTATCGCGACGCCTGCGAACTACTCGCCCGGCCAGGCGCGGGCCATGTCGAAGTCCGACATCCGCGCGTTTCGCACCTGGCACCGCCAGGCGGCGCTGCGCGCGCGGCGCGCCGGGTTCGACATCATTTATGTGTACGCCGCCCACAGTTTATCGCTGCCCATGCATTTCTTGCAGCGGCGCCACAATCACCGCACTGATGAGTACGGCGGAACCCTGGTGAACCGGGCGCGCTTACTGCGTGAGCTGATCGAGGACACCAAGGAGGCGGTCGGGGCCGATTGCGCCGTCGCGGTCCGCTTCGCGGTCGATGAACTGCGCGGCGCCGATGGCATCGAGGCCGCCGGCGAGGGCCGCGAGCTCGTCGCGATGCTCGCCGAGCTGCCCGACCTATGGGACGTGAACGTGAGCGACTGGGCGCATGACTCGCGCAGCTCGCGATTCGCTGCGGAGGGGTATCAGGAGGATTTCGTGCGTTTCGTCAAGACCGTGACGAGCAAGCCTGTCGTCGGGGTCGGCCGCTTCACCTCCCCGGATGCAATGGTTTCGCAGATCCGGCGCGGCGTATTGGATTTCATCGGCGCTGCGCGGCCCTCGATCGCAGACCCGTTCCTGCCCCGCAAGATCGAAAACGGCGACGCCGACGACATCCGGGAGTGCATCGGCTGCAACGTGTGCGTGAGCGGCGACTATACGATGACCCCGATTCGCTGCACGCAAAATCCCACCATGGGCGAGGAGTGGCGCAAAGGCTGGCACCCCGAGAAGATCCCGCCACGCGAGGCCGACGACGATTTTCTCATTGTCGGCGCCGGACCGGCCGGCCTCGAGTGCGCGCGATTTCTCGGACGCCGCGGCCACACCGTGCACTTGGTCGATGCACAGGCGGAGCTCGGCGGCCGCGTGACGCGCGAAGCCCGCCTGCCGGGTCTCGCCGCGTGGGCGCGGGTACGCGACTACCGCCTCGGGCAGCTGCTCAAGTTGGGCACTGTCGAGATTCTGCGCGGCAGCGCGGTCACGGCGGAGCAGGTGCTGGAGTTCGGCGCCAAACGCGTGGTGCTCGCCACAGGCGCCGCCTGGCGACGCGACGGCGTCGGCCGCACCCATCCCCTCCCCCCGCCGGGCTTCGAGCGTGAAGGCCAGGTGTTCACGCCCGACGATCTCATGGACGGCAAGCGCCCGGGCGGACCGACCCTCGTATTCGACGACGATCACTATTACATGGGAGGCGTGATCGCCGAGAAGCTGCGCCGTGAGGGACTCGAGGTGATTCTCGTCACCCCCGCGGAACGGGTGTCGGCATGGACGGTCAATACGCTGGAGCAGTACGCTATTCAGCGCCATCTGCTCGAACTCGAGGTTCGCGTCATGACCAGCGCTCATTTGGCGGCGTACGACGGCGACGAGGCGACGCTCGAATGCGTGTACACGGGACGGCGCTCGAGCCTGGCCGCGGCATCCATCGTGACGATCACCTCGCGCACTCCCCACGATGAATTGGCGGTGGCGCTCGCGGCGAGGGGCGAGGCACTCGGCGCGGCGGGCATCGCCTCAGTGGTTTCGATCGGCGATTGCTTCGCGCCGAGCACGATCGCTGCGGCCGTGTACGCCGGCCATCGCTACGCGCGCGAGTTCGACCAACCGCAGACGGACGCCGTGGCATTCAAGCGCGAGCTTCTTCAAATCTGACCGGAGGCATCACTCCATGAAAATCGGTTTTATCGGTCTCGGAAACATGGGTTCGGGAATCGCGGCCAACCTGCTGCGCGCAGGTCACGAGGTCGCGGTCTGGAACCGCTCTGCGCAGAAGGCCCGGAGCCTGCTCGAGCAAGGTGCCCTACCGGCGAGCAGCCCGCGCGCGGCCGCGTTTGGCCGCGAGGTAGTGATGACTATGCTCGCCGATGATGCGGCCCTCGATCAGGTGCTCGCCGGGGACGAGGGCCTGCTCGATGGACTGGGACGCGGCGCCCTGCACATCTCGCTCAGCACAATCTCCGTCGGCGCAGCCGAGCGCACCGCGAGCCTGCATGCCGAGCGCGGACACCGCTTCTTGAGTGCGCCGGTATTCGGGCGCCCGGAGGCCGCCGAGGCGGCCAAGCTCTTCGTCGTGGCCGCCGGGGCGCACGCCGCGTTCGACGCGGCGAATCCGCTGCTCGGCGCGATCAGCCAGCGAATTTTCTACATCGGCGAGACGCCTTCCGCGGCCAATCTGGTCAAGCTCTGCGGGAATTTCGCCATCCTCTCCGCCATCGAGGCAATGGCCGAGGCGATGACCCTCGCGCAGAAAGGCGGCGTGTCGAAAAAGCAGGTATTCGAGATCCTGACAGGTACCTTGTTTGACTGCCCCGTATACCGCAATTACGGAGCCGCGCTGGTCGAGGACCGATTCAGGCCCGCGGGCTTCCCAGCGCCGCTCGGCCTCAAGGACATGCGCCTCGTGAGCCAGTCGGCGGACGCGCTGCGCGTGCCGATGCCCCTCCTCAATGTACTGCACGATCATTTGCTGCAGTCCATCGGCGCGGAGGGCGAGGATATCGATTGGTCGGGCATCGCGCTCACGGTCGCGCGGAACGGTGGAGTGCGTTAGCGGCGGGCGTGCCGGAATTACTTGAACCGATACTTCGCTTGAAAGCCGACCGTGAACGGTAAGTTGTCCGCGGGAATCGGCGGAATCAAGATGAAGTTCAAACCGAATCGCCCGAACTGGGTCATGGCGGCCGGCGCGAGCACCGGACCCGTATGGTTGTTTTCCCCGCCGATGCCGAACTTACCGTAGTTATAGCCCGAGATGATTCCGCCCATGACGCTCAAGCGAAACCAGCCCCAATGCACGAAGCCCGGCGCGTAGACCGCTCCCGCATAGAACGAGGGTCGGTCGAGCGAGTTTCTGAAGTAGCCGGCCGAAGCGGCCCACTGCGGCGTGAACCAGCACTCGAGACCCGCGCCGGGATTCACCTCATCGAAATGCCTGTAGGGATGGATGTGGTACGAACCCAGCATGACGTCGGCCCACCAGCCGTCCTTGCATGGAGCCGCGGCGAGCGCCCTCTCCCGCCGGGTGGGCAATGCCGCCAGCACCATCAAACCCAGGATGGCGGCGCCGAGGCGCAGCGAACGCGATTCTCCCGGCCACATCTACCGGCAGCCGCCGCAAGCGTCTAGCAAAGAGCGCACCTCCGACATCGGGCTCGTATTGTACGGTAGGGCTTCTCGCGGCTACGATACCGGCGTCGCACTTGTGGCGTCGCACTTGTCTCGGGGTTCCGGCGTGAGCGGCAAGAGTTCCTTTCACAGCTTTCGGGATTTCTACCCGTTCTATCTCCGCGAGCATGCGAACAGCACGTCGCGCCGGCTGCACTTCACCGGGACCAGCATCGCGGCCCTGCTGCTCGTCGCAGCCTTGCTGACGCGCGTGTGGTGGCTCGCGGCAGCGGCCTTGATCCAAGGCTACGCCTTTGCGTGGGCCGGGCATTATTTCTTCGAGCACAACAGGCCCGCGACCTTCAAGCATCCCTGGCTCTCGCTCATGGGAGACTGGCGGCTCTGGTGGGAGATCCTCAGCGGCAAAATGCGCTGGTGACTGGCCGGCCTCGCTACCAAGAATAGGCGAGCGAGAGCGCGAGTACGTGCTGCACGCGAACTTGCGTGATCGGACTCTCGCTGGCGCTGCCCAACAGCCGGTTCACCGCCGTGTCCATGTTGACGAACCAATGTTGCGTGAGGAACAGCGTGCCGCTGAAGCCGAATCCCACCGCGTCCGCTCCCGCATGCGCGTCGTAGACCGGATAGCCGGACGCCGCCGACTGCGTCGTGGTCACTCCGAACTCTTTTTGCATATAGCGGTGGTCGGCGTAGGTGACCGAAGGACCGGCGAACATGATCAACTTTCGGGAGCTTCCGGGGAGCGGCAGAAACGCGTCGAGGTCCGCCTCCATCCCGTCCGCGCCGCCCAGAATCTGACGCACGTCGGCGCGCACCACCAGCGGGAAGCTCTTGGAGACTGCATAGGAGAAGAATGCCTTGATCGCCGGTGCCCGCTTGATGTCCCCGAGGCCCTCGAGGTGGCCGACGTCGTTCGATACCAGGCGCCCGAGGTCGTAGCACAGCGCCAGGCCGCCGCGGTAATGCTCCCCGTGCACCAAGTTGAGCCCGAGGCCCTCACCCACCGAGGCAAACGCAAGATCCTTGTATCTGATGTTGATGACCGGACCACCCTGCGTGCGCGTGAGCGAGGCGCCGTCGTACAACGGTTTGTACGCGGCAGCGCCCCCGAGTACGGTGCGCCAATCCGGCACATTCGGTTCGAATAGCTTCTCCAGCGCCACGCCGCCCGAATACTGCCACTCCTGCAGGGGCGACGGTGTCTGGGACCACACGCTGCCCGACAGACCAATCGACGCGGCCAGCACCGAATAGACCAGCCGTCGTGCCGCAACATCCGCTTTGAAAAAATTGCAGAACCTCTCCAAAATCGCTCGCTTCCTCGATGACCGGTCTATGCTGGGACGATATCACAGGCGGATAGTTCGCAACTCACGCGAGCCTCACCGGACTTTCGTCCGAGACGGAGGAGATCATGGCAGACGATGAGAGCCGGGTCAGCTTCCCCGTAAGCTGCCCCGTGTGCGGCAACAAGCTGGTCGCGCAATACCGGCCGGTGGACATCGTCGGCGCGCTGATCAACGGTCGGCCTATCCACCTTTATGCGGCCTGTCACGACAAGAGCTGGATCGCGGGCTACGTCGAGGTGCAGCAGATCCGCTCGTATCTCGGCGCGACCTGGCTGGGCGCCCAGCGCAGCGCCAACCCGAAGGACACCGGTGAATCGACCGATGACTGAGCCTCGATCATCGGCCGGGTGTAATCAGCGCGGCGCCGCGGGCTGCTCGGGCAGCCGCAGCATCTGAATCGGCGAATCCGACCAGGCCGCGATCGCAGCCTCGCAATACTTCGCATCGTACGGACCGCGCGCGAGCCCATCCGCTTGATACCGACCGCAGCGCGTTGCGAGCCCGTGCAGCTGATCGGGGGTCAGCTTCCCGATCGGCGGCGTATTGATCAGCCGCGACTTTGCGGCGGGCGGTGCGGGTGCTTGCCCGCATGCGACCAAGCCGAGAACGAGCAAGCTGAAGACGGCGGCGAAGTTGCGAATCATAATAATCGACCCACGGGACGCGTAGAACTGTACCGCAGCTCGCACTCTAGGGCGCGGTTCGGCGCCATGGTGATATTAGGGACAACCGCACCTGTGCAGCTATGAGAATGTGAGGGCGAGCGCATGACCGGGGAGACACGATCGGAACGCATCGATACAGTCATCATCGATACACGCTATAACGGCCCGACGAGTAACAGCGGCAACGGCGGCTGGGTGGCCGGCAGTTTGGCGCGCTTGCTCGGACGCGGGTCTGTATCGGTGACGCTGCGTGCACCGGCGCCGCTGGCGGTGCCGATGTTCGTGCGCTTTCGGGACGACGGCACCGCGACGCTGGACCACGATGGGACTGTCGTGGCGGAAGCCTCGGTAGCTCCGTTGGAATTGGATGTGCCGATGGCGCCCGGCGCCAACGAAGCCGACGCCGCCGGCAGGCTCGCCCAAGAGGCGAGTGCACGACGCGGAGCGAACTCGCCTTACGCACACTGTTTCGGCTGCGGCTTCGCGCGCGCCGACGGGCTGCGCATCTTGCCGGGGCCAGTGGGAGAGGATGGGATCGTTGCCACGACTTGGACGCCGCCCGTCGCGGTGGCAGATGCCGGGGGTCAACTGACCGTCGAGGCGACATGGGCCGCCCTGGATTGCTCAGGCGGCATCGCTTGGCTCCGCCGCCTCGCAGCCGGGACGTCCATTGTCACGGCGCGGATGACCGTCGTCATCGATCACCCGTTGCTAGTGGGGCGCCGCTACATGGTCATCGGTTGGCCCATCGCGCAGGAGGGCCGTAAGCTCCACGCCGGAACGGCGATCTTCGACGCTGCAGGTAAAGTGCAGGCGCGCTCCAGGCAACTTTGGCTGATTCCCCGAGCTTGAGAGCGTGGTTGCGGTGACGGCCGCACTCAATCGGTAGAGCGACGTCCTGAGTGTCAGGTTCGGCTATAAATTTTGAGTGCGACGCAAAACCTGACGGCTTTTTTGATGCGTTCCGCTTGATGCGTTCAGCGCGGCGCATGCTGCGCGATCCAGTGCCGCGCTATCGCCGCGCGACTGCAGAGCCAAACCGAGTCGTGCCGGCGGATGTGGTGCAGGAGACGCGCCAACGCCCCGATTCGTCCCGGGCGGCCGATGATCCGGCCGTGCAAACTGATCGTCATCATGCGCGGCTGGCCTTCGGAGCCCTTGCGGTACAGCCAGTCGAATGCGTCGCGGCAATAGACGAAAAATTCTTCACCGGTGCCGAAGTCGCCGCCACGCTGCAAACGGCTGTCATTGGCGTCGAAGGTGTGGGGGATCACCAGGTGCGGTCGCGCGCAGACATCAGTCCAGTAGGGCAAATCATCGTTGTACGCATCGCTGTCATACAGAAAGCCGCCGCTCTCGACCACCAGTCGACGCGTGTGGGGGCTCGGCCGGCCGCAGTACCAGCCGAGCGGCGGCCGGCCGATCATGCGCGTGATGGTCTGCGTATTGCGCAACATGTCGGCGCGCTCGACCTCCTCGGAAACGAACTGATAGTCGATCCAGCGCTGTCCGTGGCACGCGACCTCGAAGCCGCTGCGCGCCATGTGGCTCGCCGCCTCAGGATTGCGCTCCAGCGCCATGCCTACGGCGTAGATCGTCGCGTCGACGCCGAACTCCTGCAGCACCCGCATGGTTTCCCAGAAACCCACGCGGCTGCCATATTCGAAATTGGATTCGACGTTGAGGTTTCGCGCCCCCTGCGCCGGCTCGGCGCCGACGTCGGTCAATACCGACTCAGAGCACGCATCGCCGTGCAGCACACAACGTTCGCCGCCTTCCTCGTAGTTGAGCACCACCGAGACCGCGATTCGTGCCTCGTGCGGCCATCGAGGGTGAGGCGGCGTCGCGCCATAACCGACGAGATCGCGAGGATAAGTATCGGAGGAGCTCATATCGTAACTTACCTCGCGCAACGTCCCGCTCGGAACCTCGTGAGCGCCCGTGCATTAAAGGGGGAAGTTCAACAAAAGCCCGAGCAACGCTCGAGTGGCGACCGCGAAATCCTCGAGCGCCATGGTCTCCTCGGGATTATGGCTGCCCCGATCGTTGCGCACGAAAATCATTGCCGTCGGGATGTCCGCCTTGGCGAACACGGCCGCATCGTGGCCGGCACCGCTCGGCATCTCGAAAGGCTGATCGAGCAGGCTCATGAGTCGGGCGCGCAGGCGTGCATCCATCACCGCGGCTGGAGAATCGCTGGTGGGGCCCAGATCGAAGCTCACTCTGTACGCGTCGCCGATGCGCTCGGCCGCCTTGCGCGCCTCGGTCGCCACGGCATCCATGGTCGCATCCGAGACGCTGCGCAGGTCGAGAACGAAACGGGTTTCGCCGGCGATTTTGCTGGGCCCGTGCATGGCCGAGTCGGTGTACAGCTCTCCCGCGGTGACGACCAGGTCGGCTCCGGCGTCCTCCTGCTGCAACCAGACAGCCTCCATGTGGTGCAGCAGCGCGACCGTCGCCGCGACCGCATCATGGCGATACGGACGGTTGACGGCTCCGGAATGAGCATACTCGCCGACGCAGCGCGCGTTACGAAACCGCTTGCAGCCCCGCACGCCCGTCACCACCGCGGCAGGCAGGCCCCGGGCGACCAGCGTCGGACCCTGCTCGATGTGCAGTTCCAGGTAGGCACGGATCTGCGACGGATCGAGGAGGCGCCGTCGCGCACGAATGGCCTCGGGGTCGAAGCCGCGCTCGATCAGCGCGGACTCAAGGGTACGCCCGTCGTCCGATCGCCGCACGGACAAGCTTGCCGGATCGAGCAATCCCAATGCGCCGGCGCTGCCGATGTACGGAACGTCGAACCAAGCGGACTCCTCGCCGCGAATTCCCATGACCGCGAGATCGTAGGGCAATTCGAACCCGGACTCCTTGAGCGCCGACAGAGCGCAGAGACCGGCGACCACGCCCGCGGCGCCGTCGTAATTGCCTCCTTGGGGCACGCTGTCGAGATGAGACCCGATGATCACGCGGGGGATGCCGCGCTCGCGTCCGGGCAGCGTCATCGTGAGGTTGCCGATGGCGTCCACCGAGACCTCGAGACCGATCGTCTCCGCCGCCGAGCGCATGATGTCGTGCGCGGCCTGTTCGCCGGATCCGTAGCTGTCCCGTACGATCCCCCGCCCGCGCCGGGTCGCCTGGCTCAGGCCCTCGAACAGCGATGCGGCCAGCTCGAGATCGGGTTGCACGCGCGTCAGCCCGCCAACCATCCGCCGTCCACCACGAGATTCGAGCCGGTCATGAAGGTCGCTCGATCGCTCGCGAGAAACACGGCGGCATTTGCGATGTCCTGGGGCTGCCCGAGTCGGGGCCAGGGTGTGCGCCGGCGCGCGTACTCGAGATTCGCCGGGTCCATCGCGAGGCCCGACGTGCCCGTCACGATCTTACCCGGCGAGATGCAATTGCATACGATGAGATCCTGCGCATAGTCGACCGCGATTTGCTTGGTCAGATAGATCGCTCCGGCCTTGCTCACGCCGTAGGGCGAATCGCCTCGCGTCGAGATGATGCCGTGCTGCGAACCCAAATTGATCAAGCGCCCGCGCACTTCGTTGCGCGGCTCTTGCGTCAGCATCTGCCGGATTGCACGTTTGCAACCGTTGAACATGCCGGTGAGATTGACGCGCAGCACGTGGTCCCATTGCTCGGCGCTGGTATCGAGAAGCGCGGTGCCGGAATACGTGGCGGCATTGTTCACCAAGATGTCGAGCCGGCCATAACGCGCGATCGTCTTCGCGATCAAGGAATCGATGTCCTCCCAGCGAGCGACATCGGTCGTCTCGAAAAAAGCCTCGCCACCCGATGCCTCGATGATGTCCAGCGTCGGATCGCCCCCCTCGATCGGCCGCGGCTCGATATCCGCGATGACGACTCGCGCACCCTCACTCGCGAAGCTTACCGCGATCGCTCGCCCGATCCCGGAGCTGGCTCCGGTCACGACGGCGGTCTTTCCGGCAAGTAAGCGAGTCATCGACAGTAGCCCTTCGAGCGGTCAATGGCTCGGTATCGAATAAACCTTGCCGCGGTAGGGCGACTTGTCGAGTTCATCGAGCGCCGTGACATAGACGGTCTTGTCGTCGGGGCTGAATGCGAGGTTCGGCACCCCTGGGGAAGGCAGCGTCAGCTTGCGCAGCAATTTACCATCCGCATTGACGACGAAGATCGTTCCAGCGAGCGGCGCATGGATATCCCGGGGGTTCTGGCCGATATAGATCTCGCCCTTAGAATCGATCTTGACCCCGTCCGGATAGATATGGCCGACATTGTTGGTCAGATCGTCGAGGTTCACGAATAGGCGCCGATCGGACAGCGATGCATCCGGCCCGATGTTGAACTGCAGGAGGCGATGTCCCTCGGTTTCGATGACGTAGAGGATCTTGCCGTCCTTCGAGACCGCCACACCGTTGGCGCTCTCCACAGTGTCCGCCTTCTGCTCGATCGTCCCGTCCGCCGCCAGGTAAAAGACCTTGCCGTCGATCGCGCTACCCGGATGTCCCGACGTGGTGAAGTAAATGCCGCCGTGGGCGTCCGGGGCAAAATCGTTCGGACCCACGAACCTGTGGCCGTCCTTGTCTTGTGTATAGGCGGGGAGCGTTCCCCCCTCAGCGGATATCCGGCCGATCGTGCCGTTGTCGTAGCAGGTCGTCAGAAACTCGCCCCGCGCCGTGGCGATCACCGCAGACGGTCCGCAGCCCTTCTGTGACCAGAATATCGTGTTCTTTCCGCCGTCCCAGGTCGTCACCGAATTGCGATCGTATTCGACGTAATACAATTTACCGTGATACCAGATGGGTCCCTCCGGAAAGTGCACGTCCGCGTTCAATACCTTGGCTTCATCGGCATGAGCATTGCACGCGACCGCTGCCGCAAAGACAACGCCGAGCAAGTAGTTCTTCACATCAAATCTCCCGTGAGCTCTCGGGCGCGATCAATCGGCCTTACGCGGTTGCGTAGCCGATGGCGCGCGTTTGGTCGCCGACAACCGTCCTTGCAGCCAACAAAAAATGCCACACTGCCCAAAATCCCGTCGGGGCAAGCACCAACAGTGCCAAGCGCAACGAGGCGGCATCGGCGCCGCGGCCGGCGGCGAATACATCGCTCATGATACCGACGGCCTGCGGCGCCACGATCAGATTGAACACGTTGCCGACGAGGACCGACCAGGCGGTGAATATGGAGCGCATATTGCTCGGCGCCAGATTCAGTACCAAAGCCATGCAGGGCCCGATGAAGAAATAGATGGCGGGAATATAGATCCAGAACATCAGCTTCGCTACCCACAGAGTGTGGGTCCAATAGGCGAAACACGACGGAACGGTCGAGAACCCGACGAATCCCGCCAGCGTCCAAAGCACGCGGGGGGCACTGACCATGTAAGGCCGAGCCATGAGCCAAGCCGCACCGACCGTCGCCAGTATCCCGCCGACCAAGTGAACGTGTCCCGTGACCGCCCCGGCTTGGGCCACGTTCAGATTGTAGGTGCGCATGAGAAATGTCGGTGTCCACCACACCAGTCCCCAACCCCACAGAGAACAAACGCCGCTGGCCATGATCACATGGAACGCGGCCCTTTGGCGCCACAGAAACCGCAGGGATTGCGTCAACGAAGGTTCTCCTTCCCCTCCGATTGCGTCGAGCCGTCCGCGCCTGGGTTCGCGTATGGTCACGAAAACGAGCAGGCCGAGCAGCAGACCCGGCACCCCGAGCGCGAAAAAGGCCGCGCGCCATCCAAACGCCTCGGCGACCGCGCCGGCCAGGTCGGCGCCCATCCAAGCACCGATCGGCGCCCCTAGAGCGAGCACCGACAACGCCATGGGCCGCCGTTCCGGCGGAAAACAATCCGAAACGACTGATGTGGATGGGGGCGTAGCCCCCGCTTCACCCACCCCCACGCCGATGCGCCCCAACAGCAGCTGCCAGTAAGTTTGCGATAGACCGCAAAACAGCGTGAATCCGGACCAAATCACGAGAGACGCCGCCACAATATTGCGCCGATTCGAGCGGTCGGCGAGCCAGGCGATGGGAATCCCGAAGACCACGTAGAACAAGGCAAGCGGAACGCCGGTCAGAAAAGCTGCGCCGGCATCCGTCAGCTTGAGCTCGAGGCGAATCGGTTCGAAGACGGTGGTTACAACATACCGGGCCGCAATATTGATCGAATAGACCAGGCACATCACGATCAGGACGTACCAGCGCTCGGCGGCCGACGGCGCCTCGGATCGCGGGACCGCAATGGCACTCAAGTCATATCCCCATCGGTTACCATTGCCCTGATTTTCAGCTTATCACTTTGCACGCTTCATCGGCATCGTGATTCATCCGCACCGGGAGGAGTGGGCACTTGAAAGCTATCACATGCGGCGAGGCCGTAATGAAATTACTCGCGGCCTATGAAGTGGACACGGTGTTCGGCATGGCCGGAACGATGACCGTCGAGCTGTATCGCGGCATCGCACACGCGGGAATCCGCCACGTGCAGTGTCGCAACGAGCAAGGCGCGAGTCTCATGGCCGACGGCTACGCGCGCGCGACCGGTAGGCCCGGCGTCTGCACGATCATCGCCGGACCCGGTGTGACCAACGCGGCGACCGGGATCGCTCAGGCTTACTGCGATTCTCAACCTCTGCTCGTGCTGTCCGGAGCATGCGCCACTCTCACCCAGGGGAAGGGCTGGGGAGCGGTCCACGAACTCGACGACCAGGCCGCGGTCACGGCCGGGTTCACCGCGTTCAGCGCCATGATCCGAGACCCGGAAGAAGTGCCGGAATTGATCGCTCGTGCTTATGCGGTGTTTCGCGGCAGCCGGCCTCGTCCGGTTCATCTATCGCTCCCTCGGGACATCCTCCCGGCACCGGTGGAGGCCGACTGGAAGACGCGCCGCGCTCCGTCCTTGCCGATGCCCGACCCGGCGGTGATCGAGGAGGCCGCGGATCGCCTCGCTCAGGCTAAGCGCCCTCTGATTCTCGTCGGTGGCGGCGCCGCCGGTACGCGCTTGGCGCTCACCGCCATCGCCGAGCGTATCGGAGCTCCGGTTCTTTCCACCAACGCCGGCAAGGGGATCCTTCCGGAATCTCACCCCCTGTCCCTGGGCTGCTCGATCGTGCAGCAACCGAGCCAGCAAGCTCTGGCCGAGGCCGATGCGGTGCTGCTGGTGGGCTCGGAGGTCGGTCAAGGCGACCACTTCCTGCCGAAACTCGATATTTCGGGCGACATCATTCGGATTGACATCGATCCCACGGAACTGACTTCCATGTATGGCGCGGCGGTGCCCATTCAAGCCGACGCCCGTGCCGCGATGCTCGCCCTCTCGTCCGCGCTCGCTCGCGCTGCGCCGACGGCGCAGCGGCCGCAAGGCGAGCTGCGCGTCCGGGATCTGCTCGCCCGTAATGCCGCGAGCATGACCGAGCTCGAAAAGCTGCACGCGCGCGTATGGAAGATATTGCGGTCAGCCCTTCCCAGCGACGCCATCGTGATGGGGGACGCCTCGCAGATTGTGTATTCCGGCAGTTTTGCGATGCCGATGGAGATGGAGCGCTGCTGGTACTATTCCGGCACGTATTGTTCCCTGGGCGTCGCCTTACCCATGGCCATTGGCGCCAAGATCGGCGCGCCGCATCGGCCGGTGATCGCGGTCGCGGGCGACGGCGGAATCATGTTCACCGTCAATGAGCTTGCCACGGCAGCGGAAGAACGCCTCGCGCTTCCCGTCATCGTGTGGAACAACGACGCCCTGAAGGAAATCGTGGACCAGATGGACCGCCGGCAGATTCCGCGCATCGGCGTGGAGCCCCGCAGCCCCGACTTCCTGCAACTGGCGCAGAGCCTCGGGTGTCATGCCGCGCGCGCGGCGAGCGCCGAACTTTTGGCGCAATCGGTGCGGGATGCGCTCGTCGCCGATCGTCCGACCCTGATCGAAGTCCGAGAGGACAGCGCGTGGCTGAAGGTCTAACGGGCGGCGCGACTCAACCCCCGTGCAGCGCGCGGGGACGCCGCACGGAGTTCTGGTCGTTGATCTCATCGCGCGGCCGGTAGGGCGCCTCGAGGAAGGCCCGTTCCCCGGCATCGAGCTCGAGTCCGAGCGCCTCGACGGCGACCTCGAGGTGCGACGTCTTTGCAGCACCCACGATCGGAATGTTGCGGTTGGGGCTGCCCGCGACCCAGGCCATCGCGACGTGCGCCGTGCTCACGCCCCGGCGCGCAGCCACTTCCCGCACGCGGCGTGCGATCTCGAGATCGATGTCATCGCCGTAGTATTCCTGGTAAGCGTCGTGGGCCGCACGCGCGGTCCGTGCGTCCCGCGCGAGGAAGCCGCGTGCGAGGGGACTGAAGGTCGTGATGGCGATCCCCTCGTCCCGGCAGTAGGGGATCATCTCCCGCTCTTCCTCGCGGTAGAGCACGTTGTACTGGCACTGCATGTTGACGAATGGCGTCCAGCCGTTCATTGCCGCCACGTGGTTCATCTTGGCAAACTGCCACGCGTACATCGTGGAGGCGCCCAGGTAGCGCACCTTACCGGCGCGCACCGTGTCGTTGAGCGCCTCCAACGTCTCCTCGACGGGCGTGGCCGCATCGAAGGCATGGATCACGTAGAGATCGACGTAGTCGGTACCCATCCGCGTCAGCGACCGATCGATCGCGGTCGCGATGTGCTTGCGAGACAGGCCGCGATCGTTCGGGTGCTCGCTCATCGGGTAGTAGACCTTGGTCGCGAGGACCAGACGCTCGCGTGTGCACATCCTGAGCAGGTTCTGGGTGACGACCTCCTCGTTGCGCCCGGTTGAATACCAGTCGGCCATGTCGAAGAAGGTGATACCGAGGTCGAGAGCACGCCTCAGGATAGGAATCGAATCCTTCTCATCGAGCACCCAACCCTTCCAGGCGGAGCTACCCATCGACATCGTACCGAGGCAAAGCTGCGATACCTTGAGGCCCGTCTGCCCGAACCGAATGTAATCCATGGGAAGCCTCATTCCACCGTGTGACTTGCGGTAACCGCTACACGCGCCAGCGGCGTTGCTCCTCGACCGCCAGATCGTAGGCGGAGAGGAAAACGGCGAGGCGCTCTCCTTCGCCCGCGGCGTCGAGCTCCGGCCGGATGTAGTGGCGCGGCGGCAGCGCCACACCCCGGTGCCGCAGCAGCGGAGCCATGCGGCGCCAGTGAAGTCCGTCGCTTAACTGCCCGCGCACCCCGATAGCCGTCACCGCATAGCCATGGTGCGCGTACTCCGCCACCTGATCGGCGATCACGGCGAGCAGCAGCCCACGCTCACCCGCCGGGGGGAGCTGCAGGACCCCGTAGCCGCAGGCCGTGAGGATGCAGAGCACGTTCGGCAGCGCCGCGGCGGCCTCGACCCGCGGATTGATTAGGGTGTCGGGCACCAGCGCCATACGCCAGCCGCGCGCATCGCCGTTCACGTTGCCGTGGAATCCTCGCCGCGGGAGCCCGCGGCGACCTCGCGGCTGTCCAGGAACTCTTCGAGATCTCGGCGCGAGCCGGCCTCATCGTAGCGCCCCATGTCCAGCGCCCAGCCCGTCGCGGGCAAGGGCGGTAGGCCCCGGCGCGCGAGCTCTGACTCCAGCTCCGCGATCCACACACCGCGCCGGGGCACGATTTCCCAGTCATCCTCGGGACGGTTGGGCCGTCCACCCCAATCGGGCTTGCTCGAAGTAAAGCGCACACCGGTCGACGGGCTGCCGTCGAGCCCGATCAGTATCACTTCGTCACCCCGGCGCAAATGGTGCTCAATCAGCGGCGCAATGGCCTGCGCGAGCCGGCGGCAGTGCGCGTGATAGGCGGGCGTGTCATATTGCTCGTAGACGGCCCACCAACGTCGCGCACCGGCGAAGGCCAGCTCGGGGCACGGCAGCTGCTGCAGCTGATATCCACGACTGCGCAGCGCCTCCACCACCGGATTGACGACTCCTCGATAGCGGGCCCCCTCGCAAACTTTGGCGTTCTGGTTCAACAGGCAGTTGGCGAGCAGTGCCACCTTGCGCGGCGCATCCTGCTCGGCGCGAGGCGCCTTGCCGTGATCGATCGGCTGGTTCGTCGTCATTGCAGGAGCCCTAAACGAGTCGCACCTGTCACGCCATCCCCTTGTGGATCATCGGAAGAGTGGGCATGAGCGAAGTTTATCGGAATTGCGGCCGGCCCGCGTCGCAGAGAATGCGGCGCCGAATTGCCCGCACATGGGGAACAGCACAGCGTCGACTTTATCCGCCACTGCTCGCCTAGACAATGCCGACGCGGTTGCTGCGGCGTTCGAAAAAGTGCACATCGCGCCACCGATTCTTGAACGGCCCGAAGCTCATCAGGCCGAGGCGTCGGCGAAGCCCAACGAGCTCAAATCCCAGGGCGCGGTGCAGAGCGGCGCTCGCCGCGTTTTCCGGAAAGATGCCGGCTTGCAGCGTCCAGAAATTTTTTGCCTCGGATCGTTCGATCAAGGCGCCCAGCAGTTGCCGCCCGACCCCCCGACCCTGCGACGCTGTTGCCACATAGACGCTGACTTCGCCGACGCCCGCGTAGACGCAGCGCCCGGATACCCGCGCGAGCGATGCCCAGCCCACCACGGCATCATCGTCGAGAGCGACCACGCTCAGATCGTTCAAGTGATTCTCTTGCCACGCGGCCCACGTGGCCGGAGGCGACTCCGCGAAGGTTGCATGCCCGGTGTCGATACCGGCTTGGTAAATGGCGCGCACCTCGGGCCAGTGCGCTTCGCACATCGCGCCCACGGTCACACTCGAGGGCCGCGAAGTCCGCTCAGGTTCCACAGCGTGCCTTCGCAGTGAATCGTTTCATGTGCGGCGCGTCGGCTGGCAATGATCAGTCCGATTCCCTATCATGGTCTGTGCGCTCAGAGGCGATGCGGATCCGTAGTAAAATGGCACACGAGGACTTGAATCGCAAACAACACGTAGCGGGATCGTCTGACCGCGCGTTCGGTGCGGTAATCGCAGGCGCGTGCGTTTTGCTGGCCCTCGGGCCGCTGCGCCACGGCCATGCGCCGCGCTGGTGGGCGTTTTTTGCAGCGGGCGCGTTGGCGCTGATCGCACTGCTGAAGCCGGTACTGCTCGCGACCGCTAATCGTCTGTGGACACGACTCGGGTTTTTGCTTGGTAAGGTGGTGAGTCCAATAGCGTTAGGGTTCCTCCTTTATGCGGTGCTCACGCCGGTCGCGCTCATATTGCGCTTGACCGGGCAGGACCCGTTGCGGCTCAAGCTCGATCGTGGCGCGGACTCATACTGGATGGTGCGCAACCCGCCCGGCCCTCCACCGGATTCGATGAGCAACCAATTCTGAGGAGAGAGCTGCGGTGTCGCTTATCAAAGAGTTGTGGGCATTCTTGCGGATCCGCAGAAAATATTGGCAATGGCCGATTGTGATGATTGTGGCATTGTTGGGCGTGCTGATCGTGCTCGCCGAGGGTTCAGCGGTGGCACCGTTCATCTACTCGCTGTTCTGAACGAGCGGCGTGCGCATTCTTGGAATCTCTGCGTTCTATCACGACAGCGCGGCGGCATTGATCGAGGACGGGCACATCGTTGCCGCGGCGCAGGAAGAGCGTTTCTCGCGCAAGAAGCATGATCCCGAATTCCCGGCGCGGGCGATCGGGTATTGTCTGGCGGAAGGCCGAATTGCCCTGAGCGACGTAGAGCGGGTGGTGTTCTACGACAAGCCGTTCCTGAAATTCGAGCGGCTGCTCGAGACTTACGCAACGTTTGCGCCGCGCGGGTTCAAATCTCTTTCAATGGCGCTGCCGATTTGGCTGCGCGAAAAACTCTTCCTCAAGAGCCTGTTGCAAAAGCAGTTGGCCCAGTTCGACACTCTCGGCGGCTGGAATCGGGAGCTGCTGTTCAGCGAGCATCATTTGAGCCACGCGGCGAGCGCCTTCTTCCCGTCGCCCTTCGACGAGGCGGTGGTTCTTACGATGGATGGAGTCGGGGAATGGGCCACGACCTCGGCAGCACTCGGCAACGGCAACCGTCTACAGGTGTTCAAGGAGATCCACTTTCCGCATTCGCTCGGCCTCCTGTACTCAGCCTTCACTTACTACACAGGGTTCAAGGTCAATTCGGGCGAGTACAAGCTGATGGGACTCGCCCCTTACGGTGAGCCGAAATACACGCAGAGAATCCTTGAGCACTTGGTGGACGTCAAGGCGGACGGATCATTCAGGCTGGATCAGGCGTATTTCGACTATTGCACCGGCCTTACCATGACCAACAGCAGATTCGACGATTTGTTCGGGGGCCGACCTCGCAAGCCGGACGAGCCTCTCACGCCGCGTCATATGGATCTAGCCGCGTCGATCCAGGCAGTGACCGAAGAGATCGTGCTGCGCCTGACGCGGTCGCTTCGTACGGAAACGGGGATCAAAAATCTGTGTCTGGCCGGCGGCGTTGCGCTCAATTGCGTAGCGAACGGCAAGCTGCTGCGCGATGGCCGCTTCGAACACATTTACATACAACCCGCCGCGGGTGATGCGGGCGGCGCGTTGGGCGCCGCTCTGGTCGGCTATTACTTGCAATTCGACCGCCCGCGCGCGGTGAATGGCGATGCCATGCAAGGTTCCTATCTCGGCCCCGCATTCGCCCAAGCCGACATCGAAGCGCGCCTCACGAGTCGCGGCGCCAAATTCGAACGGCTGGACGACGCCGGTCTGATCCGTAGCTGCGTGCGCGATCTCGCAGAGGGCAAGGCGCTCGGCTGGTTCCAGGGCCGGATGGAGTTCGGGCCCCGGGCGCTCGGCAACCGCTCGATCTTGGGCGATCCGCGCTCGCCCAGCATGCAAAAAACGCTCAATCTTAAAATCAAATACCGCGAATCCTTTCGACCGTTCGCTCCCTCGGTGCTGCGCGAGCGCGTGAGCGACTGGTTCGAGCTCGATGGCGACAGCCCGTACATGCTGCTGGTAGCGGACGTCGCAAAGCGACGACGCGTGGAAATGACCGCGGCGGAACGGCACCTGTCAGGAATCGAACAGCTCAACGCGCTCCGCTCCGAGATTCCCGCGGTCACGCACATCGATTATTCCGCGCGCATCCACACCGCGCGCGCCGATACCAACCCACGCTATCATGCTCTTCTGTCCGCTTTCGAGAACGAGACCGGCTGCCCCGTGCTGGTGAACACGAGCTTCAACGTGAGGGGTGAACCCATCGTCTGCAAGCCAGAAGAGGCGTTTCGCTGCTTCATGGGAAGCGATCTGGACGCTCTTGCGATCGGCAATTGCTATCTGCGCAAGGAGGCCCAAGATCCGGCGCTCAGCCAGAGCTATGAGTCGGACTTCGAACCGGATTGATGATGCAAATCCGGCCGCCGCGGGAGCCAAACCCGACCCGACGTACCACGCTCGCGGTACGAACCGTCACGGCGGGTATCGCACTTGGCCTCGTGCTCGTGGCGCTCTTGGATAGGCGGCTGATGCAAGGCGGCAGCGTCCTCGGATCTGTTCAGTGGGTACTGCTCGCCGCCGCGGTCTGCACCGGAGCGCTCTGCTTCACCCCCGCGTCGTGGAACCAGAACGCCCTGATCGTGCTGATCTCGGTCGGCATCTCATTGGTAATCGCGGAGCTCCTCTTGCGCGGTACGCTCCGGCCCTGGTTCGCCACGATGTACCAGCCGGATGACAGAGTGCTGTATCGGCACATCCCCGGCGCCGAGCGTGCCTACAACTACGGCGGTACCGTGATCCGCTACAAGATCAATAGCCAAGGCTTCAGGGGCGGGGAGCTCGCACCGCTCGGCGCGTTGCCGCGCGTGCTCGTCTATGGGGATTCCTTCATTCAGGGCGACTTCTCGCGGACGGAGGACACGTTTACCGAGCAGCTGAGAGGACGCCTGGCCGGAATACTGGGCAGGAGCGTCGAAGTCGTGAACGCCGGCGTGGCCGGCTACGGCCCCGACCAGGAGTTGCGGCGCATGGAAGACGAGCTCCCCGTGCTCAAACCGAATCTCGTGATCGTCGCGCTCTACGCCGGCAACGATTTTGGAGATCTGCTTCGCGATAAGCTTTATAAGCTGTCGAGCGACGGTTCCTTGCAAGATAATTCCCAGGTAGTTCTCGACAATGTGCTCGAGCGCAACATGCAGCGCGCGCCCCGCGAACCGATCCTGTTCAAGATGATGCGTACCGTGCGCAATCGGCTGTTCGGGGTCCCGGGCGAGGACCTAAGGACTGGCCGCGATGCGCGACAGGCGAGAGTCGATGCAGATCTGAAACAAGGAATCGATGAGTACCGGCAATACGTCATCGAGGGCGACAATGCCGTCCATGATCTATTGCGGGATCCCTACAATGCGGATATAAGCCTCGCGCCCACGAGCGCCTCCGCGCGCTACAAGATCGCGATGATGGAGCAGATCATGCGGCGGATGAACGAGACTGCCGCCAAGATCGACGCTCCTCTTGTGTTTCTGTTGATCCCCTCGCCAATCGACGCTGCCGCCGTGCACGAAAGCGGCGAAGTCGATCCCGCAAAGTATCCTGAATATAGGCGATCGACGCTGACGGATATCCTCGAGCAGATCTGCCGCAGGAATGGCTTTCGTGTGGTGAATCTGTTTGGTCCGTTCTGGCAGCGACGGGCGGATGACCTTTACCTCAAAGGGATGGATGATCACTGGAACGCGCGTGGCGAAGCCTATGCCGCCGAGCTCATGGGCGAATTCCTTCGCGCGCAGAACCTGTTGGCTATTCCGCGTTCCGCGCCTCGAACCGATCAGACAATCCGGGGGCAGCAACAACCATGAAAGCTGGCGCCTGGCTTCTAAGGGTCGCGAGCCACCCGCCGCTCGGACCCATGTCGATGCATGGCTTCAGCGCCGTGCGCTATGGCGAGTGGTAAAATATACCCTGCAGCTTATGGTCGGGCGTAAGCGGCCCCACGCTCACGATCATATGCCCGTGCTCGTATGCCGCGTCATAGATATCCCAGCCCTGCCGGCTGACATGCGGCGTCTTTTGCATGCGGCCTTCAGGCGGCTGGCGTGTTAGCGCTGTGCGACGAATCGATCCTTCGACTGTAGATTCAAAAGTACGGCTCGCATCTTCTGCTTCACATCGTTCAGTTCGGCCACTTCCTGTTCCAGACCACCAATTTTCGCATTCTGAGCAGTGATCGCGTCTTTCTGTTGTTGCGTTAGGTCGCGGATCTCCGCGGCCTGCCTTTGTAACTCGTTCAGCAACATCGGCGTCAGCTCTTCGTAACGAACGCCCTGGATCTTGCCCGCCTGATCGCGAATAACGAGCTCGGGATAGACTTTATCGACCTCTTCGGCGATCAGACCGTATTGCGCCGCGCCCTTGGGATCGGTCCTCAGGTGAAAGCTTACGGGACGCAGTTGCCGTAGCTTCTCGCCGTTCGCGCCTATCGGTTCGATGGCCGTTTTGTATCGCTCTGAGGAGGCCAATACGCCAAGTTGCCCGGTCGAGGTCACATAGACCGCGCTGCCGGTGATTTTGGCGTTCTCGATGCCTGCGATGTAGGTCTGGGTCTGCGTGTCCGGGGCACCGATGCGGGTGACGCCGCTCTCGGTCGCCACGCCACGATGGCCAATGTAGATGTTGTTGCTGCCGGTCGTCTGGTTGTATCCCGCTGCGTAGCCAATGGCCACGTTGTAGCTGCCCGTCGTGTTAAAAAACAGCGCTGCGTGCCCGGACGCCTCGTTACCACTGCCGCTCGTGTTGGAATAAAGCGCCGCTTGCCCCGATGCGTCGTTGTAGTTGCCGGTCGCGTTCGAATAAAGCGCGGCAGCACCCATGCCGGTGTTGTTGGACCCGGTCGAGCCCCCAGCGCCGCTTACCCCAAAAAGCGCATCGTAGCCCGAGGCCGTATTATTGCTGCCGGTCGTCACGTTGAGGCCCGCTTGAAATCCGACGGCGGTGTTGTTGCCGTCGGTCGCCAAAGAGAGCGCCTGGACGCCGATCGCGGTGTTGTTGTCGCCGGTCTGGTTGGAAGACAGTGCATCCTGCCCGGCGGCGGTGTTTCGGATGCCGGTGGTATTGGAATAAAGCGCATTGACCCCGGAGGCGGTGTTGCTGTATCCGCTCGTGTTCGACAAGAGCGCCTGGAATCCCACAGCCGCGTTGCTGTAGCCGGTCGTGTTCGAAGTCAGCGCGGACGACCCGGAGGCGGTGTTGTAGCCGCCGGTCGTGTTGTAAAAGAGCGCATCGAACCCGAAGGCAGTGTTGTCTTTGCCGGTCGTGTTGGAAAGGAGCGCCTGCGACCCGGAGGCGGTGTTCTCATTGCCGGTGGTGTTGGAATAGAGCGCATCGATCCCGAAGGCGGCGTTATAGGACCCGGTGGTGTTCGAATAGAGCGCATTGACCCCGAAGGCGGCGTCATAGGACCCGGTCGTGTCGCTTGCGAGTGAAAACGTGCCGTAAAACGTGTTTTGCGAGTAGGCAGACTGCGCAAATGCCGAGAGCGCCGCGACTAAAATGCAAGAACGCAGACAAAAATGTGTCATGACATTGTCCCCCGATTGTTTTATCGATGTTGAGTGGCCACTAATTGATATAGCGGAAACTCCCGCCCAAACATGACATGGATCATCGCCTCGTCGACGACATTGTCGCGAATGGCCGCCGAATTGAGCGCCGTGAAGCCGCAGGTCGATGGTTCATTAAGTCGCCTATTGAGGCGCGTTAGTGCCGCGCGACGAGTTGATCCTTGGCCTGTAGCTCGATGAGGCCCGCTTGCATCTTAACCACCAGTTTT
>Ga0182030_10000298_pt1 | contig 88427 bp, 87 predicted proteins | sample 812S3MmetaG_FD_121299 | JGI IMG/M metagenome (GOLD analysis project Ga0182030, IMG submission 121299) | Permafrost microbial communities from Stordalen Mire, Sweden - 812S3M metaG (Illumina Assembly) | ecosystem: Environmental > Terrestrial > Soil > Wetlands > Permafrost | place: Sweden... | reverse complement strand
GTTACTTGCATCCAAGGCTTCGAGACTCAAGCTTTCCAATAGCCAGTTCGGCTTCAGGAGTAGTAAATTAGGACTCTCCCAAATGGAAGGCTCTCGCCCTGAGGAAATCATCTTTGACAGCGCAATACAGCAGACGAAGCTTATGACTCAAATCCGGGTTTATCATGGATTCGCTTTGGATGGAATAGAATTTGTCTACGAAGACTCAACATCTCAGCTCTTCGGAAAGAGAGGTGGACAACCTGGGGGTAGTGAATTCAACTTGGGTAAGTACTAAGCCAATTTATTTTACATGTGTGGCAATAACAATCCGACTGATCGAAATCCAGATACCCGGCGTGGAGAGTACATCACAGGCTTTTATGTCAGATCTGGGTTTTGGGTGGATGGCATCGCCATCATGACTAGTCTTGGTAGAAAGTCGGCGGTTTTTGGAAACGCTAATGGTGGTTCTGGGTCAGTGGAATCTATTCGAGGCTCTCTACTTTCAGTTCGGCTAACTTTGTAAAGGCACACTCTGATACCCCCACGAGGATATAGCATTGCGGGAGTTACTGGATCTTGCGCAAACTGGATGTAAGTTGAATGGCGCTTTCCTTGCCTGACGGCCCAAGGGCCACCTAAGGGTCATAACAAGCGTTTACTAACCGTAAAATTCCCAGTGATGGATTTGGCATCATTCTCACCCGATGATAGGAGCATCATCAAAGCGGAGCGAGCATTTCAGCAATTCTGCACCTTAACGGCATGGATTTGTATAGATTATATTTGGACACTGAGTCGATGCATTCGGCTCATCCAAAAACATAATTGTTGGCATAAGGTAATTGATCGATCATGTACGATACCTAGCGGATATGGGTATCGTTCTCAAGAACATAGGCTATTGCTACGGCCACATACAAGATCGATGAGCAGATATAATAATACAAAAGAAATTCAAATAGCTTACGGACTGCTGTCGACCGCCATGTGCTGCTTTAAATGTTCCTTGCCCATTTGTGAGATCGATTTGCGATTGTTGAGCATATTTATGATCCTCATTTCGAAATCCTGCTTGTCAGGCCTAAATTGTAGCTAAGAATATAGAAATTTGTGATGTGGTATTATTGTTAACTTATAAAAGCTCTTGCAGCTACTCACAGTGGCTGTTATCGAAGGCTTTGTTGTCTCTAGGGCGCTTGCTCAGCGTGTGGCTGTGCAGGACAACGTCATGAACATCTAAATCAAGGCGGCTTGGTCTGTCCTCGACCTTTCCACTGCTACCTATAGCCTCTTTCTCAACGTATCTCCCTACCTCTCACACACCTAATCAGGTCTTTAAATCTCTTACCCTCAGATTTGTAAGAATTCGAGTCAAAATGTCAAAAAGAACAAACTCTGGGGTCTCCAATGGCTCTTCGAAGGATTCAACAGTTGGTGAGGCTTCAATCCGACCCTTTGAATATGTCTCATTGCTGACCCCGATAGCTGAGGACAAACAGAAAAAACTACTCCAGGAGGATTCAGGGCACTTCTCCATGATCAAAATGCTACACCTTGCGGATCTTATCACAGAACTCAATGGTATGGACGTTCTTGTATCTATTTGCTTCAACGAATTTATATTGATGAGTCTTGACTAGGTTTCTGCGGTATCATGTCTATCTTCTCATCTATGCGCTACTGCCTAGGCCCGCCCTCAGCGCATGGAAACCTCTGGGCAGCTTTGGCGTTTATGCCCTTTGGTCTCTTCTTTGATTTCATGGATGGCAAGGTCGCAAGGTGGAGAAAAAAGAGTAGTCTCATGGGACAAGAACTCGACTCATTGGCTGACCTGGTATGGCTCTAATCAAGCAAGAGTCTGATACAGAGCGTGCTAAGTCTGATTTTTAGGTCTCCTTCGGCGTTTCCCCTGCCGCAGCTGCATTCGCCATTGGCTTGCGTACACCTATCGACCACCTCTTCCTTACATTCTTTGTACTCTGCGGTCTCACTAGGCTCGCACGCTTCAATATTACCGTTGCCAACGTACCTAAGGATGCAACTGGAAAGAGCAAATATTTTGAGGGCACCCCAATACCTACCTCTTTGTCGATCGCGGCGTTGATGGCATATTGGGTTAGTCAGGGATGGACATTGGATAATCTACCATTCGGAGTTTGGGCGCAGGGCACGGCTTTGGAGTTCCATCCTGTGGTTGGGCTTTTCGTACTCAGTGGAATTCTGATGACAAGCAAAAGCATACATATCCCTAAACCGTAGATAATTTTGGGGTGGAAGATTGATCAGGAAATGGAGGATACCGGTCGAAATGCAAATGGTGAGAGTGGCGTGAAGTTGTTATGCGAGACAAAAGATACCTTTCCGTTGATGAATCATGATTCGGTGCTAAAGTACCTCTAGAAAAGTCTTTATTTCTTATCTCCCTTTCAAAATTTGGACATCGACATTTTCATGCATTAGGGAGGTAAAAAAATATTCATCTTCAGCGGCGTGACCAGTAATTGGGCATGCGGGAGTTCAAAATCCGCAGCACCAACCGTGGCCTACGTGGGATGTCTTGACAATCGGTGATAGTAATTCATGAAAGACTCGTATTTGCCCATCGTTCAGATACTGGGATTCAGCTACACATTTCCACTAGTGAGTCTCATGTTCAGAGGACCCAAAATGTAGATGCATAGAACGCAGTGTAATACCAGGATGAGGGACCTTTTTTTTATTGAGATCCTGACAGCAATCAACGGTAAGTAGAACCTCATACCGAGGGAGCCCCAAACGCCGAGACAAATGTCCACAAGGATACAGTGAGTTGAGCGGTCATCCTCGACCGCGAGAGAACCCCCCTCTAGCACTTCCTCTACCTCTAGGCGTGAAGCCACCACTTCCCCCCCTAGAAAACCCGCCACCGCCTCGTCCACCCCGTCCACCAGCGCTGAAACCACCACGTCCTCTCGGTGCACCTCTGCCTCCCCCTCGTCCTCCCCTCATAGGCGCACCTCTACCACCTCTCGCACCACCCGCTCGTTTTGGTTTCGGGGCTCCTGGTGGAGGCTTTGGCTTGGGAAGAAATTTTTCCAAAGGTAAGAGCTTGTCGCTGCCGATATAGAACTTGTCTCCAGATTTGAAAGAGGTTGCTTGAATGCCCTCAGTGGGTTTTATGGTGAACTTGAGGGTCATAATATCAGTATTTCTACTTTGCTGGGTGAGAGGACAATCTTTCTTACGTAGACTTGGTTTATGGGGCCTAGAATCTCATCGACTTTGCCAATTGAGGTCTTGTTGGATAAGAATACTTGGGCATTAAAGTAGGGGATCTTCGGATTGATAGACTCGCACACCATTTCTCCTTCACAGGCATGCATGAATGTTCCAAGCTCCAGAACAGAATCTGGAGGTCCATTGTCTCGTTGTTGGAATCCCCCACGTCCTAGTAATTCAATTAATTTTCAAGCTGTTGTCGCACAATTGGTCGACTTACCTCCTCGACCACCAAATCCACCAAATCCACCCCCTCTACCTCCCCCTCCTCCGAAGTTCGCCCCAGTACCGCGACCTCTTGGTGCGCCTCGAAATGACATTGTTGCTGGTTTCGATTGTGCTGAGCTTTTTAGAAAACCGGCTCTCTCTCCAAAAAAAAAATTCCCCAGGAATTGTCTCGCTAAAACGATTGGCCAGCCTCGCCTACTAGTAGCCTGACTCACAACCCCAAAATAAAGGACAGCCCGTCGAAGACTCATCTCACACAATATTAACGAGAACCCGACAGAAAGCAATACAACGATCCGACATGGAGACGGCGCAAAAAGCTGTCGATTCTGTCGTCGATGGCGTAAAGAAGGTTGCCATTGGCGACAAGAAACCGAAAGCAAAGAAAGAGAAAGGCGGGGATGGAGGGGCAGATACTGGACCTTTGGAGTTGAGCCCGCAACCTCAATTTATTGCGCATCGTATCGAGGTCTTCAACAACTTGAAAGCGAAAGCTGACGCAGATATTGCTGCTAAGCCACGGGATCCGATCACGATAACTCTTGCCGACGGCAGCATCAAGCAAGGCACAGCATGGGAGACGACACCTGCAGATATTGCCAAGGGAATTTCGAACAGTTTATTCAAGCGTACGGTCGTTGCTAAGCTCAATGGGGATCCTGAACAGTTGTGGGACTTGGAGAGACCGCTAGAGACAAGCTGCAAGCTGGAATTGCTGTCATTCGAAGATGAGTTGGGCAAGAAGGTTTTTTGGCATTCGAGCGCACATATACTTGGTGAAGCCTCCGAGAGACGATTTGGTTGCAGCCTTTGTATTGGCCCACCAGTTGAGTCTGGTTTCTACTATGAAATGGCTCTTCCAGGAGGTGCTGCTGTCTCGCAGTCGGATTATAAACCTCTTGAGACATTAGTCAGTCAGATAGTCAAGGAGAAACAGCCTTTCGAACGGCTTGTCCTTTCAAAAGATGATCTGCTTGAAATGTTCAAGGACAACAAATACAAACAACACATCATCAAGGACAAGATCAAGGATGGGGAATACACCACTGTTTACCGCAACGGTCCCCTCATCGATTTGTGCCGGGGTCCTCATGTGCCCAATACTGGCCGAATTGAGGCTTTCGCTGTGATGAAAAATTCCGCATCGTATTTCTTAGGTAACAAAGATAACGACTCCCTACAGCGAATCTATGGTGTCTCTTTTCCGGACAAGAAACAATTGGCTGCGCATAGGAAGTTCCTAGAGGAGGCTGCGAAGCGTGATCACCGAAAGATTGGGAAAGATCAGGAGCTCTTTTTCTTCCACGAAATGTCACCAGGATCCGCCATGTGGTTACCGCACGGTGCTAGGATCTACAACACAATCATGACTTTTTTAAAGGAACAGTACTGGAAACGTGGTTACAACGAGGTGATCTCTCCGAACATGTTTAATGCGGAATTGTGGAAGGTTTCAGGCCATTGGGACTTCTACAAGGATGACATGTTCGTATTGGGGGTCGACAAGGAAACTTTTGGGCTGAAGCCTATGAACTGTCCAGGCCATTGCCTCATGTTTGCACATCGTGAGAGAAGTCACCGAGAATTACCATGGCGAGTTGCAGATTTTGGTGTGCTTCATCGTAACGAGGCTTCTGGAGCATTATCGGGGCTTACTAGAGTTCGGAGATTTCAACAAGATGATGCGCATATTTTCTGCCGGGAAGATCAAATTAAGGATGAGATTACGGGCCTCTTCGATTTTCTTCGTGCTGTTTATGGTCTCCTGGGATTTACCTTTAAGTTGAAGCTTTCCACTCGCCCAGAAAAGTACTTGGGAAAATTAGAGACCTGGAATGCAGCTGAAGACAAGCTTCGTGCAGCATTGGATGAGTTTGCCAGTGGTCCTGAAGGAACTCCTTGGGAACTCAACGAAGGCGATGGTGCTTTCTACGGACCGAAAATTGACATAGAGATCTCGGATTGTTTGAACAGAGAGTGGCAGTGTGCGACAATTCAGCTAGATTTCCAGCTGCCCCAAAACTTCGGCCTCGAATACATGACTTCTGAAATGGTCACTAAGTCCAAGGAAGAAACCAATGAAGCAGCGAAACCTAAGCCGGATGAGCCTAAGAAGGAAATAGATGCTGGCATGAACGAGGCAAGTGATGTGAAGAAGGAAAGAGTCATCAAACCCCTTACTCCGGGATGTGCAAGACCTGTAGTGATCCATCGAGCCATCGCAGGCAGTATAGAACGTTTCACGGCTATATTGATAGAGCACTTTGCCGGCAAATGGCCTTTCTGGTTGAGTCCTCGACAAGTTATCGTTATTCCCGTGGGCGTAGGATTTTATAGCTATGCTGAAGAGGTTCGGCGAATTTTCCACGAGCAGCAGATGTTTGTGGATGTTGATCTTAGCGGGAATACTTTGCAAAAGAAGATCCGCACAGGGCAATTGGCTCAATACAACTTCATTTTTGGTAAGCTATATTATTCTTTCTTGTAGAGAAGTATCATATTAACGACAACTAGTCGTTGGCGATCAAGAGATGAAGGGCCGTGAAGTCAATGTGCGAAATCGCGATGATACTTCAAGTCAAGATCGTGGCAAGCCGGTGCCATTGCAGGAAGCTATCGAGAAGCTCACGGCACTACGGAACGAGCGGAGAACTGACAATCCCTTCCCGGGGTCGAAGGCTTGAGATGGGTTGAGCGATTTCTCTCTGCTGGCATTCTCGACACGGGTGCGACAAGGAGATAAATTTCATGTGTATGGCATAGCAATGAATCGAGAGACATACAATACATTTTGACCATGCCATCCTAGCAGAGTGGTGATTCCCTGTTTCTTTCTGGACAGAAGTAGACACACATCGGGAGACCAGCATTTAATTGTTGAAAAGTGAGCCAATGAGAGTTTGATGAGGGTGACCAAATTTGATATTCCTGGTCTAGCTCGCGAGCTTAAGGAAGGGTCCAAGTCCAACTGGGGAGCGAGATTATCATGTTGCACAGGCGATGCCTTTCTGTGTTTTCTTTGCTAGTAGTAGTGGTAGTGGTGGTGGTGGTGCAGAAAGGGAGACTGCTTGACATCTAAATGATGACGGTAAAGTTCACAACACAATCAAGGCACGCCGACATAAGAACCAGATCGTCTTTGAATTGAAGCTCAGGAGAAATTTAAGAAGAAAAGCCTGCTATGACAAGAACAGTCGGATGTTATGTAGCTTCTCCCTAGTACTAGTAGTGGTAGTGTTGTGGCTTTTGTCCCCTGTCCTCTGAAGCTTTCCAGAGCAGCAACGTCATCGATCGCCGCATGTAGAATCGAAAATCCCCATCCCACCCATCCTCCTCCAGAAAGACGAGACATACCTACAATAATCATCGTGATCCCACCCCATCCCATCCCGACTCTATTAAGAATACATACTCTCCCACCGGGATTGGTTCCTACTTAGACAATACGATTCAGCAACAGCCCGTCAAGCCACCGCGTTGGTTCTACAACACATCGCAGGCGTCTGTCTTCAAAACTCACCGCTGCACCCATCAGCATTGGCGCGGCCCGGCGGTGCGTCAAATTCCCTTCTTTCATTCATGGAGAGCTCTGCATCTAAGACTTGCCTAACATTGAAACGATTTTAGTTCGAGCGTGAGGAATCTACGTCAGAAGCTAGCCCTTCAGGCTTCACCTGATTTCATCATGTCGACCTCAATCCCTCCGCCCTCACAAGCATTCCTTGAAAAAGGATACGGAGCGAGTAGTACAACACCAAAATCGCATATTGGAACCACAAGTGCTGCTGCAGACTTCGCAACTACTCCTGGAAACCCGACAGACATATCTCCTTTGTCGCAATCTGCTGCACAACAAAACTACGGACGATTCATAGAAAACTGGGACGCAAGTCAACGAGGAAGCTCCATAGTTGACGGCCCAATAGATCGCTCCAATTCCATCATGTCGCAAGGCGATACCTTGATACCCTCGCGAGGAGGGACTCTCAAGAAGAAGGCTTCTCTCAAAAGGGGCTCGAGCCTTCGGAGGAGTGGCAGTCGTCGTAGTTCGAGGGCCGGAAGTGTACGAAGTCTGGCTCTACAGACCCCTGGAGACATCGACGAAATGCACAGTGCCTTCTTTTCACCTGTACCCACCAGTGGCAATCCTACCGAAATTCTATCAAACAGATTTCAAGGTACGTACGCAAAGAATGGCTAAGGTCGGACCGCCTGCTAACCCGATTTTCCGCTGCAGCCTGGCGCAAAGTCTTGAAAGATCTAATCACATATTTCCGAGAAATACAAACAAGTTATGAGCATAAATCTAAGAACCTACTTAAGATTGCTAATGTAATCAACAACACCACGGCCCCATCGGTTTTTCTTACCTCAGGTGGTGTTGACGATGCTCTCCAAATATTACGGGACTACCATAAGAATGCGATCGCCGAAGCCAACAAGTCGAGAGAGATTGAGAATGATGTTATCCTAGCTTTAGTTGGTCTGCGCTCTGACCTCTCGCAAAAGATCAAAGAAATCAAGAATCTCTCGGGAGATTTCAAGAATTCCGTTGACAAGGAAATGGAAAATACACGGAGGGCTGTGAACAGTCTCCAGGATGGCTTGGGCCAGTCCGATATTGACCCATCCCAAATGACTGGGAAGCAAGATCCGTACTTGCTCAAGCTTGCTGTAGATCGACAAGTCGAGAGACAGATTGACGAGGAGAATTACCTCCATCAGGTCAGCTATGTGTATGATGTTTGAAGCAGTGACTGATGTTGTCAGGCCTACCTTAATTTGGAAGCATCCGGGAGAGAATTAGAGGCCATTGTTGTTGGCGAGATCCAGAAATCTTACAACGCATATGCTGGTATTCTGAAGCGTGAAGCAGATGGGGCTTATGCTGCTGTCGAGGAACTACGTACAGGCCCGATAGCGATGCCGAAAGATCATGAATGGAATGCCTTCGTGGAAAAAGACGACCATTTCGTTGATCCTAGGATACCTGTTCGAGAGGCACAATACATCTCGTATCCAGGTCGTGATAATGAATTGCAAGAAACCTCCCCATTTGTACCAGTAGAGTGCTGACAACCACAGGGCTCAAGAAGTTAGAGCAGGCTTGCTAGAGCGAAAAAGCAAATACCTCAAAAGCTACACTGCCGGCTGGTATGTCGAGATTCTTTACTTATCACTGCGTTTTCATTGCTTTTGGGAGCTTTGGGATTGTCCTAACCTGCACTTAGGTATGTATTATCACCGACACATCTACACGAGTTTAAGTCTGCGGACAAGACCCAGGCCCCTATTATGTCTCTTTACTTGCCGGAACAAAAACTGGGTTCACGTTCCACCGAAGGTGCTACGTCCAATAAGTTTATGCTCAAAGGTCGGCAAACCGGTTCGATGCATCGCGGGCATTCGTGGGTTTTCCGTGCTGAGAGTTTTGAAACCATGGCTGCTTGGTACGAAGACATCAAGATGTTGACCGAGAAATCACCACAAGAACGCAATGCTTTCGTGCGTCAGCACGCTCGCAGCGTTAGTGGATCATCACAAAAGGCTGCTTCTGTTAGTAGTGACGGTGCCATGGACGAAGAGGACGAGGAACCATTCTCGTCCACAACCTCGGCCATCGTGGGCGGACCGAAACAAGACGTGCTGCCAAGACGGCCCCAAGGTGGGAGATTTCCCTCAAAAGATTTGATTGTCTCGGCACAACGTGGCTTACAGGCTCCTCTCTCGCCGTCTAGTGGAAGTTCCGGTTTCGCAGATGTCCAAGATCGCGACGTAATCGCTGCCGCTGGTGCTCTACCTGGTAGCGGCGTCGGTCGACAATACGGCGAGGACGATCTTTCTTCACCTACCCACGCTGAACGAATAAATCAATTCGCGAAAGAGGATAAAGTCAATCCTTACACTTACGAGACGCTTCCCGATCACCATCCTCTTCCAGAATCATATTTCTCTACTTCTCAAGCTGCTGCTACCGGTCTTGGCGGTGCTGCTTTAGGGGCTGCAGGCTCAGAACTCTACCGAAAGCATGGCGAGGAAGCTTCTGTCAGCACACCGGATGATTATCGACAACAACAGGAACATCAAGCAGCCTTTGAGTCATCCTCAATCGCCGCACCTGACACGTATCAACAGCAGTCCGAACAGCAGGCTGCCATAGAAGCTGCCATTATCGCTGCGCCAGATACTCTCGCCCCCATTCCGTCCGACTCCAAATTTATGTTCGGAGGACGCAGCACTGGAGACTTGGCTTCTCAAAATGTGCCTAATCCTCTTGAAACGCTGACGAGCGATCCACTCCGACCAACTCTAGCTGCAGGGCAGAACCATTTGAGCGTTCATTCAATTTCACAACTACATGTTCCAGGCGAATTTCCTAAGGGAAGTGTTTCATGAGGACGGTTTTGGGGGGTAATTAGCGTTGCTTAGGGGATCAGATGATGTATATATTTTGTATGATCACTTAAATACCTTGCATTGTGTTTAGAACGTAACCATGGCAGAGTCCTGTGATGCAATGAAATTTTTTCCGCTACGTGAAGTTCATATACTTGCGGATTTGCACAGAATCGATGCTACAAAGGATAAATCCCAGCAACTGAGAATTTCATGGTATTGGTTTTCATTATTAGCTTAATTAATCTGATACTTTCCTTGGTCTTGCTCGTATACCTTGACGCCACTGGATGCAAAATGCCCCTTGAACGCCGTAAATTATCCTCATTACGCCTACGCTGCCCGAAAATGCATCAAAACCAGGAAAGACCAGACCAACCCTCAGAATTATGCCTCTCCCCCACCCTCTAGATTCCCAGAAGAAGCTATAGGTTTCAGTCTCGTTCTTCGCCTTGGCGGGGTCTTCGGAGGTAATTTCTTCGAACCATCCTTGGTAACTCTCGCACCGTTGACCAAAACCGTTGGAGGCACGGGCGGTGGCGCATGTCTCCTCCTCCCACTTGGTACATCCTTCCTCCCTTCTACTCCTATCTTGCCGCCATTTTCATCATGCAAAGCCTCATCAAACTCTGATTTCCTGCTCGGAGTCTGGACACCGGGCTTTTCCATGACCGCAGCAACATCAACGACGCTTATTGAGCTCGCAGTTTGAGATGGGGACAATGATATACCGAGTAGCTTCCTTGCTACTTCTCCTTCGCTAATTTCTTCGTCTCGCAGCCAGGCAACTTTGGCTACTCGCTCTACAAGTCGGACAGTAGTTTCATCGGCAGGTTCCCAGTGTGCATTGGCGGAGCTGCCAAGAATACTCAACACTTTTACTATTTCGTCTCGTTTGTAATGAGGTGGTTGATTGAGTTGAGTGTATGCAAGCAAAGGGTATAGAACTCTGAGGTAAGTATGTCTCAGTGAGACAAGTTCATTTGGGAGATCAAGAAGGTTGCGGATTATGACATCCAAGAGGACACGAAGATCATTTGTGTAGAAGTATTCGTGAGTTGCCTTTGTGGTGAAAAGCAGATATAGAAGCTTGAGGATTAGAAGTTGAAGGGATGTTTCAGTCTCGCGATTGAGGAGAAGAATGATGTTTTCACCAAAAGTCATATAACTGGAGCCATGGATAGAAAGAAGCTTGATCACCCGATTCGTTAAAGGGGCCCTTGGAGGTTCTGTGGCAACGGGGGAGCTGGTGGATGCTACCATGTATTGTTCATTTAGGACAAGCTTAAATACTAGTCAGCATATGCATGGCGGAATAGGGAATTCAGACGGACCAGAACCCGAATAACAGGATAGTGATATGGATCATCAACATCATCGGAGAGCTCTTCGATAATCTGAAAGAGATAGGTGATAAATTGATCGTCGACTTGTCCCAGATCCTCGGCAGTCAAGCGTTGCATTCGGGACATCTCATAGAGTAACTCTAGAAGCAATCTGTGCAGTCGAGAATCGTCCCTTTTCCCGAGCCTGATCAATTCGAGTAGCCTTGGGAAACAACCTTCGTTGTTCATCATCTCAAACGTTGCTTCATTGTCCCGCCCATCAAAGATGAGGAAACTGGCAATAACATGCAGTGTCTTTGGTTCATCCTCTTGCAATAGACTATAGACAATCTGAATCCTCACATAGTCTTTGTTTGCCTCGAACAGCTCACTCTGTAATAGTTTCTGTGAGCAACGAGCCACCTCGTACTCCGATTGTAGATAGTCGTCTTTGAAGTTTGTGGTAAAATTTAAATAAGACCGCAAGGCATTATCGATTGCTTGATGAGATGAGCATTTTGCTGAAACAATGTCTTGAAGTTCTGGAGCCTATTAGCTATGATTTGAAACGCCGCCGGGCAATGAGGCGACTGGTATAAACGAAGCAGACTTGCCGTCCCAAAATTGCTGTTCATTATCGAGGGAATAGTGAACCTCGAATTCCTCCATCGTCTGGTAGAGGATTTGGTTATGCTACCTGCTTCTACTTAGCAATTACTCCTTGATTAAGACTAAGAGTTGATAGTAACTTAAGGAATAGTACTTACACAACGTACAGCAGAAGCATCACGTTAGAATGTAGAAGTGGTCGCTGTCCTGGAAGGCTATCGCATGTTGTCGGGGCACACTTGGTCTGGGCAATAGACGTCCCGCGGTTTGTCCGCTACTAGTAGTTCTAGCTTCGCTTCCAAAGTAAAATCGGCAAGGCTGAGGGGTGGCTGAAGAGGGCGAGGCTTGGACAATTCAAATTACAGCTTTCACTTTGATCAATGTGTTCTTTGCTTTCAATTGTTTTTCATTTCATGGAGTCTCCAAAAAGGAGTCCATACTTTCTAAGATTGCTGAGTCGCCGTCAACGTGAACTCCGAAACATCTGTAAATCCAAACCAAACCAAACCAAATATCCTTTCCCTAATTAAATGGGAAGCCTCCTGCATATTTGAAATTGAATTGCTGGCCACCGCCATGTTGTCCATGACTGTGGGCAAATGGATGGCCCCCTCCAAATGGATTTCCTTGGAAAGGATGCTGGCGCTGCTGTTCGTGGTCATTTGGATCGTCACCTTGATCGAATCTTTGTTTCAATTCTGGATCACTGAGAACCTCGTATGCTTCATTAATCGATGCCATCTTCTTTTCGGCTTCTTCCTTGCCAATCCCAAGCTTGTGGGCCTTGTCAGGATGATAAACCTTCATCATTTTTCGATAGGCCGCTTTGATCTGCAATTCGTCGGCATCCCGTGTAAGCCCAAGAACTTTGTAATAATCCTTCGTCTTGCTTCGCTTTAGTGCTACTTGGGCATTATTTAGAAGTTGATTGATCTGCTGTGCACCTGGATGATGCTCTTTCGCTGTGTTGAGGATTGAAATGGCAGCTTCGAAGTTTTCTGCTTCCATATGTGATTGTGCCACGGAAAGAAGGCCATACAGAGAGTGCTCGTTATAGGTCAATGCTTCATCACACGAGGCGCGGGATTTTTTGTAATTTTTCATCTATCCTGGTCAGCGATTTGGAAATGCCCTGAAGGTCTAGGATTCTGTACCTCATGATAAGCCTCGCAGACTTTCTCCACAACACGAGACACGAGCTCATTCGGGGCAAGTTGTGGAATGGTGCCCGCTTCTCGCAACTCCTTGACATCGTCCTTGATGTCTTGAACCAAACCAGAATCCTCCCCAGATGGGAGCAGAACTTTCAAAGAGCTTGCATACTGTTTCTTCTCGAAAAACTTGTTGACCTGTGCCAGTTGCTTGTCGAGCGTCTTTTCTCGTCTGTAGAGTGTCTTGCAATTTTTTGAATCGGGATCCGAGTGCAGGCATTTTCTGATTTGTTCCATGCCGTGCTCTAAATCGGCCAAGGCGTAGAAGGTAATGGCAGAAATTTGCATATGGGGTTCTGTCAGTCCCGGTTGCATCTGCAAGACGTGCTTGAGATCACTCATTCCTTCCTGGACTTCACCTCGTTCGAATCGACAATGAGCCCGAGTCCTTCGTAGTGGTAGCATCCTGTTTGCCACCATTATCGCAACCCCAGATTGAACTATACACTCCTCCCAATTACCACTCTTTTCCGATGCAGCTGCTAGAGAAGCCGCCCCTTGCGCCTCCTCGAGCTCCTTCAAATCTTCTGCTGAATCGCCATGAGCAATATAATCCTTCTTCGCTGCCTCCCATTCGCCGCCTTTTGCCTTTATTCGTGCTCGCTGTTGTAGGGCACCCTCGAACCCGGGCTTGATCTTCAGAACTTTATCAAAGTCCTGAGTAGCTTGCGCGGTTCTACCTAGTGAAAGGTAGGTTGCGCCACGCTTGAAAAGGGTAAGATAGTTTTCGGGATCGCGAGAAATAGCAACATCGTAGTAGGTAAGAGCGTTGTTTGTCTCTCCTTTTGCCAGATGTGTGTTGGCGGAAGCAAGGAGCGCTGAGATAGGCGTGTCGGAAGGAATATCTGAAGGGGACAGAGCAATGACAAGAGAATATGTCGATAACAGGGTGGCAGCAAAGGCCAGAGCTGACGGATTAAAAATCATGGTGGGAAGCGTTATTTAGCATCAGACCGAAATGATTGTCGACTTTAAATAGAGAAGAAAAGGCGCAAGAAGGGTGGTGACAGAGGAATGGAAGGAGAGTGATTGTTGTCGTGTCCTTAATTGATTCCCAGGCCAGGATAAATCTAGAATCGTTTGGAGCGGCCGCGGGCTGCTGCAATGCAATCTGGCATTTGTAGCGTCAGCCTTGCCTGGTGCCGATGCTGCCTTAGTATTGATCCTTGCAGGCAAGGCTGCTGGTACTAGTACTTTACTACGGTAGTAGCCTTTCCAGTATCTCAAGGTACTCGCCATTCCACATATTCACCTCAATGTTGGGAAAATCGTAGAACAATTCATTTACTATTCCATGCCCCCCACCATTATGGCGCACCTATCTCCGTCTGCTATTTTCTCGCCTTCAGTCGCGCGACAACACCTTGCAGCCGCCAAGGACTGGAATTATATCGACAGTTGGCTATCAACAAAATTCAATGGGCGAACCCCACCATTCGAGCGAAACAACGATACCCTCAAGGCCCTGCTCGCACTTGCTGCCCTCAACGAAACGGCCGACGAGGAACGCGATCTACTTGCTAAAGTCGAGAATAAAGCTCTCCACGATTTACAAGCGAAAGAAGAGGGGAACCCGAATATTCAATTGCTCAATACTCTCAACAGCTCTTTGACCCGTGAGGGCCAGGCCAGCCTCGAAGCCTTATCCACCCTCAGCGAAGCAGTTAACCAACCCATTACTGACATTGAAAAGCTTGGCCGAAGTATCATCGACCTTCAAGTCAGTGCATTCAATCTTGATCAGGCCAGTGACCGGGTTTCAATTCTTGAAAAGCATCTCACCATTGAGCTTGATCGAATCAACCAACTTATTGAGGAACTTCAGGGCAATGCGTATCAGCCTCCTTCCGAGCTGACAAGGCAGACGGTCGATTATCAGCGAAAGATCAAAGCGCTCGCTGCCAAAATGCCGGAGCTTAAGGATCGGGTCGCCTCACTGTCTATCCACATAGGGACACCAAAGATTTCTATATTAGACGCTAAGATGGAGGAAGACAAATTCAAGGCGATGATGGCCACGGTGAAGGATCTAGAGGTCCAAGTCAAGAGTTATCATGGACTACCCCATGACACCGATTTGGCTCGACTGGAATTAGAGAGTGTGAGGCTAGAACTTAGGGATTTGACAATGCAACGGGATAGTATGTTTGAAGGACTTGTTGAAAGGGAAAGCCCAAGGAAAACCAGATCATAAGGAGAAGTACCGAGTGATTTGAAAACTTCGATATAGGTCTTGTCTTAATTGTACATGATTGTTGTTTAGTGTCATCGTTTTGGCTGCCTGCTACCCAACCGCCCAAACTTCCCTAAACTCGACTTTGATTTGTGTGCCTGTGTTGCTGGGGCGGCTGGCGCATCTTTGACCGGTAAAGAAGGACCTTGCAAACGAGCCAGATCTTTGAAGGCCCTTGTATCCAAGCCCTCGCCAACTCTTCCATCAAGACCGTCGTCAAGGTCTCCACTGGGCCTTTGTGCCCTCCTCACTTTCTCTTGGACACTCCTAAATTTTTCAAGGAGTTCAGTCCAGCGAATACCACCCTCATCTCTTCCTTTCAACCTACTTGACCTATCAAAGTTCGACGGACCAGCATTGGATGGTGCGCTAGATGATAACGAATGAGCTTCTGTGATGCTCTTCTGACGTTGATGAAATTGAAAGGCAGAGATTGCTTCAACCACGCTGCTACTACGAGATTGGGATACGTACGCTCGAGGTGCAATATGAAGGTATCCTATTGCACTCACACTATTCAGCCTATTCTTAAGCGCGGCGAAGGCGGATGATTGGGGAAGTAACATGAGGAGACCATAGAGACACTTGTAAAGGTGGGGATATTTTTCTGGTTCTAATAATTGAAGTCGGAGATCTGGAATAGGTCAGCAGTACTTCTCAGAGCCCTCGTTTGGATCATACATGTAAAGACAGGGGATTCTAGCAATTGGACTAGCTTATCAATTTGTATAAGCATGTTGACGGTCATCTCTAGTTCCGCACTGCGGGAAATTAGCATTGATAGTATTAGACGTTAAGACAAACCCACAAAATTTGGAGAAGATTATACGCTTGCTCGTAGGCTTGGGCGAGCAGACACAAGGAGAAGGTAGCTACAGCATTGTAGCACCAGGATCTAAAAAGCGCGACGAAAAAGGTTTGACCATCCTACCGCACGTTAGACTAAGTATACATTTTGGATGGCACTTCAAACCTTGGTTTCTAAATTGCGAAGCCTCTTTCGAAGCTCTGACAACTCCGGCGCTGTAATAAGATTGTTGTTTAGGTTCTGTACCATAATGCTAGCAAATTCGACGTCTTCTTCTTTTTCAATACAATCGGCGAGGGTGCGATAGATCCGCTCGGCACTCAGGCTAACACAAAGCTGACGGATTATCAAGTTTCCCCTCGTCTCCAAAAGCTTCCTGTCAGTTGAGAATAACTGAAGCAGATTCTCCATGAAGGACGTAAAGTAATCGTCCCCGCTGTTTCTAGATATTTGAGAGAGAAGTTGTAGATCTCTTGTAACAACTGCTTCTGCGGGATCTGACAGAGTCTTGAGGAGTGCTGGAAAAGTACCATCATTGAATGCAAGAACCTTTCTAGGAGCTTTTCTATGCAGCATAAGAAGCCATGTCAAGGCTGCAACTCTAGTTGCTTCATGGTCGTTCAAGAACAAAAGAGTTAGGGAGTTCACCGCTGCAGCGTAGTCAAGATCAACTTGAGGTTGAGGAGGCGAGGTAGGCGTCGGCGCCTTGTTGTATGGTGGAGGTGGTGATTGAACTTCTGATTCCCTCTTGTCAAGTTCACGGGATCCTGATATAGATCCACGGGTGTTAGCGGAAGATTCTCTTCGCTCGTTTGAATTTTCCTTAACTACCGAAGTAGGGATTCTTGAAATACCTGTAGAAGGAGGCTCCGAAGGTGCTCCTTCGTCGGAGAGCGATACCACGTAGTCCATTAGTGAGGTATTGACTCTTGCTGCCGCTTGACGAATAGTTTCCACACCACTCGCCATAGCCGGAAGAAGATGTGCAAGAATCTTGGGAGCGAATGGTAGAACATCCTCCGGACAAATGTCCAGGAATTCCACAATCCATCTTAGTGACTCTAGTAAACTATCCTCCTCTGTCCTACATTAGCTAGGAGTCTCGACCGCAGTTTTGAATAATTACCAAGTTGTGAATCAAGATTCGCTGTCAAAATTTCTAAAATTTCTTTGTGGTTAACCTGGACATCTTGACCTGGTACCCAATCATCATCACTACTGACGTCTCTGTCTTCAGGAGTCGCCGATCCGTCGTCGACCCCTGCTTCAGGAGCCATGGATCCGTCGCTGTCCACCGAGCCGGAACGTTTCCGTTTTCCTTCACTTCTAGACTTTCGGCTCTCTACGATTCCCTTCTTGATCCGTGAAATACGCTTGATCTCACTCAGAAACCTTTCCAGAGCGCCTTGGGTTGCAACATGAACATCGCGGTTTGGATCGCTGAGGAACTTGAATAAGCCCGCTAGAAATTCCGGTAAAAAGGAAACAAGTTCGAGATCTGGGATTGAGTCAAGTAAAGTGATCCACCCTACGAGGAAGGTTCGAGTGAATGGATTGATTACATAGATACGCTCCTTGAGGAGTGGGATGAAGCGTGCAAGAGAGAAGGCCGTGGGGAAATCAACAGACTCATCCGGAGTTTCCTTGCCTACTTCGTCGGCAATCGCTTCCTCTGAGGTATGCAGTATTGAGACGTAGGTGGCAGCAGACTCAGATACTATGTCTTTGATTAGTCTGTCTAAAAGCTCCGCGCCGTTTTTGACAGAGAGCTCAGAGTCTGCTCCAAGCTGTAATCGAATAAGTATGAAACTAAAAACTATATTATAAAATAGACTTACTTTACACAATGCATCGAAGATATCATTGAAGTATGGTAAGACCTCGCCTTTGGCAACCTTCGCAATGTTATACATACTTTCGCATGCGTAATAGCGGACTCTTGCATCCTGATCTGTGAAGCAGGCGAGCACCGGAGGTACAATTTCATCCAGATACCGCGCCAACTCCTGTTAAGTTTCTCAGTCATAATACATTATTTCGCTAAGAGCTTGAACCTACGGGTCCTAAAGCAATAGCTGCAGCCGCCAAGCCAATAAGACCTCCATTTCTGGCATGAGGCTGATGGACGGCATAAGCATAGTCGTTGCAAAGTTGTTGAATAATCTTTTTGATCCTCTCAAACTCTTTACCAGCAGCAAGGTCTCGGATGACGCGCTCAAGACTACAGACATGATAAGCAACCAGATCAGACAGTGTGATGAGCCTGATATCCTTACTCTAACGCTCCAACCTTCCTCTTATCATAAAGTTTGTCGTTCAAAGCACGCTGGATACTTTGGTCCATTTTGAAATTATCGGTGTCTCAACCACATTATATAGAGACGAGATACTATCACCTTGATGGTGAGAAGGCAAGCGCAAGCAAGGATTGGGAGGATTTCCCTTGGCGTAGGACTTGAGTGAAATAAAGTTTAGTGGTGAATATCGTTAGTTGACATCAAAATGCTTCGATATTGAATGCCCTCTTATTCAGAAGAGGTGTAGACAATCGAGACGTCGCTGATGTGCTTGACGTTGAACAGGCTGCGCTGCTATGGATCACGTGATATCATTGACTCCACCCCCGGCAAGGACCGGAACATGGATTCTCCTCTTCAACACCAAAAACTATTATCTACTTATAATTCTACAGGCTGTCGACAGTCCAAACAAGAAATCCAGTCACAAGAAGTAACAAGAATTCATAAAGATCATCAGACGGTGTGACATTAGATTTCGCTACCAAAAGATTGTGAAGGTTGGTAAAGCCGCCGCCTCGTTTCGACGTTCCAGAAAAAAAGAAATATATATATATGTATAGTGTCGTAAGATCTCGCATGATCCCTCTAGTATATCACACCGGAAAACACATCATTAGCTCCTGCCTACTTGTCCAGCTGCAATGGTTGGCTGTTTATCAACCCTAATGAACTCGTCCCATGCTTTATCGCCTCCAGCGAAATTTCAAGCGCGTCGGGCCTCATCACAAGCTTGACAGTTATTCTGTCCCGTACAGTTAGGCCCATGGGAACAGCGCCATTGCCCAGCTTTACTCTGGGCTTGGGAAGCCCTGGAGCTTCTGCCACCACCTCCCCCGCCGCTGTTGTTGGCGTTCCGGTTGGCCGCCGCTCTGAATCTGCTCGCATGCCCTGGCTGAGGGGGAAGAGTCAGCGTCACTATCAAAGCTCTGGGACCAAGATCACTTACATCAGAACCATTGGCAGCAACTCGGGCGGCATCTGCATGTGTCACCAGTGTTGTTCTAGACGGCATGTTGACAGGTCAACGATGAGAAGTCCTTCTGGGTATCGATTGCTGTACAAGTCGTGCGACTTGTTGTGTGCTCGAAGTTGAAGGATGAAGGATAAGGGGCTTGGTTCATGTCCAAATGATAATACAGATTTCCGGGCAGGGTCCATAGCTTATATATTATTGCCCGTGCCGCTGTGGAGTCTATAATTGCTTTTTTTTTAAGCCTACTTGGAACCTTGGACGGTGGCTAATCCATCTTTGTCTTTTATCAGATCTCGAGAAGGAAATCAACGTGGCTACCCGCAATTCAATAGATAATGAGTTCCACTAGGCAGGGCACATGTATACGAAGTGAACTGATATTAAAATTGACGTTATTCCAAATGATCTGCATTGATGTCGTCTTTTCTGCGAGAAACTCGGTCAGCACTTGACAACGAGCGTTTGATAAGAGACAAGAAAGCCTTTAAATGACTTGTATCATCTTAGTAACACAAAACAAGCCCCCCTACAAACCCGCCATTCCCCAGGCCTAACTTTTGGTGTCTTCCTCAGCCCACTACCGGCTTCCCACAGATGATCCTCGCTGCCGCTTTTCCCTGCTCTTGCTATCATTGTTACAAGCGGCGAGAGCCAAAATTTCCGCCGCCATAAAAGCCTGATCGACTGGAAGCAGCCTATCATATTTCTTCTGTTAGCATCACAAAGTATATGGTTCAGAAGGAGTCAACCTCCTCAAGCGGCCTGCTTGTGACTTTGGCCGTCTCGCCTGTCGTCTTAGTCGTTGTCATGTTGACAATGACCTAATATGTATTGCACTTTCTTTTTCGATAATGATAACTGACAGCTGGGTTCCAATAGTGACTTTTCAAGAATAGATGGCTTGAAAATAATTGGCCCCGAATCAAGGCGATGTGCATCATAAGCGCCGGCTGCGTGCATCATCCTGTAATGATATTACAGTTTTTAGCTTGAGGAAGAATAAGTGCGTCGATGTTTAGGGATGTAGGCAGGAGAAATGAATATGATCTTTGGAAATCAAGGCAGCTTAATATAGGTCAATCGAATCTTTCACTAGATCGTGTACTTGAATCGAAACTAAGATAGCTGTCTCAATGTCCACGAAGAACATCTCCCCTTTCAATAATGGTCTTCTGACATTTTGCAAGAATAGCCGCCTGTCTTCCTACTTCCCCGAGACGACCTATGACTTCCTTGCTTCCATCCACAAATCCATAGAGCGCGTATGGTATCCCTACCTCGGAGCAGAACTCTTGCACCAGTCTTTGGGTCCGCCGAAGATTATGCCGTGGCATTCTGGGAAAGAGGTGGTGAATTGCTTGAAATTGCAAGCCACCGTGAAAAAAATCAAGCCACTGTGGACAGTCAATATCCATAGTGGTCCTCAGCATTTTCTGAGGGAAAGATTCCAGTGGACCAAGCTCGGCAGTACTCATAGAGAAATGAGAAAGAGTAATCTGAGCATGTAAAGGCATCGTGATCATGTGGCTGACCATGACGAAAACGAAACGCCCCGAGGCTGTGGGAATGCTCTTGTACAATATACCGTATCCAAACCAGAACCAAAAGAACACCTGACCAGCAATTTCTAGCCACCGATGCCACCATGCAGGGCCTTTCTTTGGACCTAATCCTCGGATAAGGTATTCCCACGAGAGCACGTAAAGATTGAATCGTCCAAATGTGAGGATTGGGTAGTATAGATAAGCTTGGTAAGGTAGTATGAACTTGGCAAATGCATCGTAAATCATGACGCGTTCATAGAACGAGGAAGTGAGAGATTCAAAAAATCTATGGGAGATGGCGAAGAAAGGAATATGTTCGATGTCAGGATCGTGCTCTGGAGAGTTTGTGACAATGTGATGAACATTGTGGTTTCGTTTCCACCACCCTACAGATAATCCACCAATGAAGTCCGCAATAATTATACCAATAATGGTATCAGCCGTGAAGTTATGAGTAATACCCATATGGCCCGCATCATGAACAGTGAACACGAGTTGGTGCCAGAGGGCACCGAGAAATGCACCGCTTGTTCCGTACCATCCCCAGTTTAGTAAGAGTAGCATCATGGAGAAGAGAAATATATATCGGCATCCCTCAATAGCATAGTCGTAGTAGTTACAGTCAAACAGGCCTTCAGCTCGTATGCGTTGCTCTAGTAAACGGTATTTTCGAACGACCTCACCCTGGGTGACCGGATCGAGAGATGGATACTTCGCAATATCAAGATCAATTTGTTCCTTTGTTTTCGCATCAAAGTATGATATGCCGTCATTGACTTCCGAGACCGAAGATATTGACGACCTTGACGACAGGAGAGGAGAACTCGACTGATCTAATCGTCGACGAACACCTGAGTTCCATACGTCAAAAACAGGCGATGGGGCTCTTGAAGTCTCTGATTCAGTCTGGCACAGATCCATCTCCTCGTGGTCGCTCATTTCTGATGGATTTTCGGTGTAGGCTCGAAATCTTCCACCCTGTATAGGAGGCACGAAATTCTTCCAAGGGCCCTCTATGCAGCCAATTTGATATCTCTCCATCTGTTTCCTCGCCTCTACGGAGTGAAGTCTAGGCGAAAATGTTATTCCAAGATGTCCATATGCTATGAAATAGGGGGAGTACTTACGCATTAACCTCATCCGTGGCATCCCTCCCGACCATATGCATAATGGCTTTATCACCACCTGGGTGATATTTTAACCAGGGATCCACCTTCAGCACCTTCTGATCGACAACTATAATTGATTTCCCATCGGCAATGAGGCCTTCGAGCTGTCGTCGAGACAGGATGTCGGTGCGAGTCATATTTTGACAGAGTCAGAGCTCAATTGGGCTGTACAGGAAATCGAATTGAGTTGAGGTGGTGCGGTTTTGCCCCACCCACCTGCTCTGGCCTCGCTTGAATTTCTGTAGTACCCCTAATTTCACGTGGCTCTGGATGTGACGACCAACGTCTTCCTCAACGTCTCTGAGCAGCAATACCGTTGTAATTAGAGTCCAGTACATAATAATGGAATTGGGTACATTTGAGGTCGATACGGTTCCTTTAATATTTCCGAAGATAGAATTATTATCTTTCAAACCGAAATTTGATCCAACCTAGTGGTTGGTTGGTCCTCATGTAATCCAAATCACATGGTCTTCAGAGTTTGTCTTTGGTATGATTCTATGCCATTACATTGTTGTCCTACAGTCCGAAGTACTGCTCGAAATACAGGAGTATCATTACATAAAAGATCATGACATATAAGAATCTACTTCTCCACACCTAGATGGCCAGCCGCCTCTTTCATCACTCCTATCATCATCCTCGTACTTCGCCATCTGCTTCATGCTCTGGGATCCGCGACTCGGTCTGAGAATGAGGCTTTAAAAAGGAATGGACCGAAGATCATTCGACAACACAACGGTGCTGAATGACAACCGGGCGTTACAGGTCATTTGCCGTGTCCCCAAGACTCACAATCTCCGTTAAGCTGTCGGATCTTCCGCTCACCCAACGGTGTTTGCTCTTGCCATCACTCACCGAGTTTCACACATCTAATAGATGCTGTGGTATCGTTGCATCGTAATTCCAAGCAATCCATTTCGGGTACCTTCTGCTTTGCTCCAACGCCTTCATCAAAGCATCTCGTCTCAAACCGAAAGTTGTACAACGAGTGACAGCCCACCGAAGCTGTGGCGAGTCTGTTATCGCATATTATCGTATGAGAATGGAGTGCTTGAAGCAGTAAGCCTCACTGTTGCCTGCTCACCGCTGGATTTGTGCTTGTCACTGCCAATGCTTAAATAAAGGCCATCTCTCACATACATTCCCAAACCTCTTCAAATAAATTTCTCAGTCACAAATTCAGCAAAATTTCAAGATCCTTCTTGTCATAATGTCTTCTCATCTAAGACTCGTCCATTTAGACCGCTACAGAAATGGCCGTCTCGACGGCTACGACGGATTAAGCCCTAGCATATTTCATAGGCGGAACCACTTGTTTGATGACTTCGATTACCATTCTCCATACATCAATCGAGGATTCTGTGCCGACTGCAGTCGCTTTGAAGATCAATACCTAGCGGCCCAATACATTATTGAAATTGCGGATCTGCTAGCCCAAGACTGTGACAATCCGCGCTGTTCAAACTTTTATTCGAGATATGAAATAGGATACAATGATGTCGACACACGGCACGTTACTCTCAACCATCTTTTCATTTCAGACATGCTGACTTTGAGTGTTCAGAGGACTTTCTTTTCGGCGTCGAGGTGGTCGATTTGATCGCGCCGACCCATTTCCGAGAGGCCTGTCAATTGCTGAAAATTATGGGCATCCGTATGGACGACGTTCAGGTTTACCGTCACCCAGTAGAATTTGGAACATATGGTGAAATTTGTTCAAGCCTTCCATATGTTGTACGAGTATGGGATGGATCGTCGATATGCTCTGGAGGGAGGTGGAAATCGAGAAGGTTTACATCAGTTATGTTTTAAGAAGAAGAATACAGCTCAAACGTCATGCGTTGTCTTCACTTCTATCGCTTCATTTTTCATGTAATGATTATCTTACAAGGCAACAAGTCTCTTTAGCATCATTCTTCCAAGCAAATGAATTATTCCATCGCAGCGTTCAAGAACAATTCAGTAATGAATTGCCTTCCCATATGTGGCCATAGCAGCCTCTTTAAACGCTTCAGCTAAAGTGGGATGGGCATGACTCGTTCTCCCAATATCTTCACTAGACGCTCCATATTCGATCGCTAACGTACCTTCGGCAATCATCTCACCCGCATTTGGCCCGATGATATGAATACCCAGGATTCGGTCGGTCTCAGCATCTGCGATCATCTTGACAAAACCCTCGGTGTCCAGGTTGGTCTTCGCCCTTGAGTTTGCTGAAAAGGGGAATGTGCCAACCTTATACTTTACTCCTGAAGCTTTGACCTCCTGCTCATTTTGGCCCACCCACGCAACCTCCGGATGTGTGTACATGACGGATGGGATAGCACCATAGTTCACGTGGCCATAACCTTTCTTGATGTATTCTACGACCGCTACAGCCTCTTCTTCAGCCTTGTGAGCAAGCATGGGTCCGAAGGTGCAGTCGCCAACAACCCGAATGTGGGGAATCTTGGTGCGATATTCTGAGTCAATCACTAGTCTTCCCTTGTCATCCGTTTCCAGGCCAATGTTTTCCAGCCCAAGTCCGGCTGTGTAAGGTCGACGACCGATAGCGACGAGAACGACATCTGCATCGAGCTAAATGAGCGATCAGTTTCACGAGCTTCTCCAAGTGGATTTGCAGCCTTACCGTCTCCTTCTTCCCTCCCTTCGCCGCTTCAACCTCGAGCTTAATCTTGTCGCCTGTAGCATCACCGCCCAAAACCTTTGTGTTCAACTTAAAGTCAATACCTTGCTTCTTCAAGATCTTCTGAGCAGATTTGGAGATTTCGGCATCCATTCCCGGACCTCCAATTTGTCCCAAGAACTCCACTACAGTAACCTTCGAACCTAATCTTGACCAAACCGAACCCATCTCAAGACCAATGATGCCACCTCCAATGACGGCCATTGACTCGGGAACCTTCTCCAGCGCAATAGCACCTGTGCTCGTAATGATTCGCTTCTCATCAATTTCGAGTCCTGAGAAAGGTGTAGCTTCACTTCCAGTCGCGATGATAATGTTCTTTCCCAAAATAGTCTGTTCTCCACCATCTGTAAGATTGACCTTGATTTCATGCTCGCCTGCAAATGCTGCCGTCCCTTTAATGTATTCAACGTTATTCTTCTTGAACAAGAACTCGACTCCTTTCGTCAATCCCGAAACCGCAGTATCTTTTGATTTCATCATTTGCGCCAGATTGAGCTTTACATCGCCGACATCGATACCGCGAGCTTTGGTATCGTGGAGTATTTGGTGGTATAGATGGGAATTGTTGAGAAGAGCTTTTGAAGGTATACAGCCAACGTTCAAGCATGTGCCACCTAATGTGCCGCGCTTTTCGATACATGTGACCTTAATTCAAGTCAGATACTCTGATTTGGAGCTTCGCTGTGTACTGTAGCCATACCTTCATGCCTTCTTGACCAGCTTTGATGGCGGCAACATACCCGGCAACACCGCCTCCAATGATAACCAGGTCCTTTTCCTCTACACCGGATTAGCTATTAGAGAATGAAGCCTGCAGATACTCTCGACTTACCGGCTTCAGTGGCATAGGAACGCCGTGCTAATCTCGCAATTGCTGAAGGGACGATTATAGAAGGAAGGCTGGCAAAGGTCAGATTTTGGATTCTGGAGGCATTGAGCAATTGGGTCAAAACTTACGAAGACTGTTGCTTGAAAGCTGACCTTACGGTCGCTCTTGGTACTAGTAAGCTTCGCAGCATGATTCAGCAGATTGTGGTTTTGCTTCGAAGAGCTTCTTGGACGAAGCAACGTTTTTTGGATGAGACACGGTAAATATGCCCGACCCACGTGATTTTTGGCAGAACCGTTATTACCCGCCAACCCGGGCTCCGGCCAAAGAAGGGACAAGATAAAGGAATATAGGCATTTTATCATTTCCGATGGGAGTACTGAAACAACTGGCAGGTTGAAAATCATGAGTATCTTTTCGTATTAGGAATTCATCTCTCTACTGTATCGATGGCGATAAGAGCCTCGAGAGCATCACTAGCAATTTTACAAGCCCATCTAACTGTCTTCTTCTCCTCCTTACCTCCCGCTATGTCTGTTTTACTCACAACCTTTTTCAGAAAATATTGAATCCCCCTTAGGAGCTGAGGTGTATCCTTGACCTTTGTTAATATACTTATTACCGCCTGCTCATCTCTCTTGTTCTCTGACTGCCGTTGAGATTGGAGTATGACTGTAATGAGCAGAACCTCAACAAAGGCCCTCGTTTTGGGCTGGAGGTAACTCAAATTGAGGTTCTTGAGGACACCAAGACCCAGCCCGCCTTCTACTATCAGCGTTCCAAACATCTTTGCGAGATTCACAATTTCTCTGGTGTCTACCAAGTCCTCGGCGTCGTCCTGTTGATCCTCGCCGTCATCAGATTCGCCTAACTGCCTGAAAAGACCCCATAGGCTGAATTGAAAACATTTCTTGAGCTTCGTGTCGCCACAGAGCCTCTTGGCGATTAGGGTGTAATATGGATTGTACCCCTTTTCAGATCTCGAGCAATGGATCAAGATCTTGGGTATTTCAAATTCTTGCTTCTTCTTTAACTGAAGCTTCATCAATCGTGAATAAGCATCCTGGTAATCGGACGCGGACATTATGGCAATGAATATTGCACGTCGGACTTCCGTGTTCATACGTTGCTCCCTCGCGAGCTGTCCTAGATTAGTCGTACTGGAATATTCGTCTTTCGATGTATTTATATTTGAGGAGCTGGAAACAGCCGTCCTATCGATATCTTCTGCAACCGGACCTGACCAACTGGCACCTACGAGCCACCACTTCCCCTTTTTGTCGGAATCTCTGATATCCTTCAGGCTTATTCGCAGTGGCTCACTGCCTTTGATAGCTCGCGTGTTCAAGGTTCCTAAGATTTTCTTCATTCGGATTGTGTGCTCTGAGGTGACCGCTGATGCAGCACCCCCAGTCTTCATCTTATTATTCTTCAGGTCGTTAATAGTTTCAATCATGAACTTAGTTCGTACTGATATGTTTTCCTCTCCCACACTTGTTACAATAGGTCGAAGCATTGCAACAATATCTTTCAGCGCTGATGGATCGTCTTGCCGCAACTGTGGACCAGAGGTTCGAATTATCCTCAATAACAACTCTGCGTGTAATTCCGATAGCTTGCCCAAGAACCACCTAACATAATCAAAAATCAGATTGTTTCCCACAACTTGAAAGTTGTACATTTCCGAAAGAAGCATAATGAGGTTTGAAGTTTCCTTGCTACTATCAGAGGTGGCAGCTTCCGGACCGTCTTTGCTCGTTGCAACAGCACGCGAATAGTGCTCATCGAAGAGCTCAACAATCCTTTGTATAACTTGAGCCCCGAAGTCTGTGCCTATAATTTTGTAAACAGCGGTAATGAACCCAGCTGGTAAAATGATGAGCGTGTCAGGTAAAATTGTAGGCTCACAGACCGATGCCAAGAGCAGCTCTACCAGTGTGGACGTTACGTGCTGACGGGGATTGTCCCGGTAGAGCTTTTCAGTATCTCCAAGAATCGAAATTAGATTGGCTTCGGTCAACCTGTTGATTAGACCTTGGGCTTGTCGCCGGAGGCGAACAAGATCCTCCGAGTCAGACGACGATGGTTTCCTCAAAGATGGCGGGATATACTTTGACGGCATAGCATTGACTGAGGTTGGAGCGATATACGGATTCTCACGAGGTCGTTTTTTAAGAACTGGAGGATCATCTTCAAAGTCTTCATCATCAAAGTCGTTATCCATGTCCAAAGTTTCCATGTCCCCTGATATTAGGGATTCGTCGTTGGAAACATCATCTGGAAATTCAGGGCCGTCCAGAGACATATCTGACGCTCCATCGTCATCGCTGCTGTTCTCCGAGTCGTTACCCTTGGCCTTGAGCGCACCCCACTGTCCTGTCTCAGGAGCCTTATTTCTGCCCAACTTTGCTTCGCGCCGCTTGCGATCAAGCCAGTCGTCCCCTTCGGCCTTGAGGATCTTTGCCTGCCGTGTGTCGGCATCTTCGTCTTCACCCAAGTTCCTTAGAAGATCATCGAGGCCATCGTCTTTGAAGGATTTCCCGAAGCTCTTCTTGCCCTTCAAGCCTAGCTTCTTCTCCAACGCAGCGATTTCTTCATCGTCCTCAGCTAATTTACCACTAACCACCTTTGATACTCGAGCAGGAGGTGATATCGAAAGGATGTTGGAACCCGTGGATGATTCATTATTTGATGGTTTTGTATGCTTTGGAGTCGACTTGGGTGCAGCTGGTGCACCCTGACGGCTACGTGCTAGAGAATTGCGAGAACGCGGTGGTATAAGGGTTGTTTCGGAGCTTGCATTGGCACCTAGCTTATGCTGCAGTTTCGATCGCTTTGCGGGAGGTGGGCCACTTCTCGGCATCTTCTTCTGAACCCTATCTGCCTTTCGTGCCTCCTTCCTTGCTCCAGGTTGAATGCATGACTTTCTGCCTCTAGACACAACATCTAGAAATGGTCAGTAACGGTCCCTACCTGCCCGTGATTATGGGGAATGACCTTGCCCTCCAATTTCATCGATCAACTTAGCTGGTAATTTGAGGGACATACTGATCTACTGCATTTTAATTAACTGTTTAGAGAGGATTTGAACAATGAACGTTATTTTGTAAGCTTGTAAAATTTACGCGGGGACCCGACGTTTTAAGACCGATGTGGGGTTGGAAGTTTCCTACCAGAAACACACCACACTTTCGACAACATCTGACTTTACATTTCGATTGGGATGATTCGTAGACATGGCAACAGGACATCTTAGCAATGACGAGGTTTGCGGCTTAGTTTCGTTTGAAGCAACAAAGCGCTGACTAAAAGCAACAGTTTCTTGCCTCCCTGACTTCTCTGTTTGCAGCCCGACGGGCTAAAGACCATGGCACAATCCAACTGACTCAGAAACGGAGTAAGGCCTTTCTGTTACAGTAAAATACCAGAGTCTGACAAGGCACAGTGACACATGGGCAAGACGCGGATCAAGAAACCGACCCAAACGAAGCTTTTCCCGATCTCAATCCGTCACAACCATTACCAATTATAATTCGAGCCTCGAACAGCAAGTCAAAAGAGAGAAGAGATAAGAAGATCAAGTTATCGACCATCGTGGAAGCGGATGCATTAGAGGGATTTTTCGTCAAGTATGCTGAGGTCTGCAAGCTGGGAATGTCAGGACTGAAGAAAAGGGACCGGAGTAAAGCGAAGGAGAAATTGAAGGCCAAAAGGAAGAAGCAAGGAGGGGTGAGCGCTGGCGAGGTCAAAAAGACATAAAATAGGTATCTTGGCGAGTTAGGCTTCACACGGTGGAATAGCAAGGAGTGTGAGCACTCTCTCAATTTATAGTAGGATCCTCAATTGACTACCAAACAGTGAGCGAGCAACTCCACTCTTCAAAAGCATCAGCGCTCTACAATAGGTAGCGATATCTACCTCCCTTCAATACTAGAAATATGTCACAACGATAAGCAACGGTCTTCGATATCCATCCTATAGGTTGTTTTTAGAATACTGGTATTCAAGAAGTGCTTGATGAGGTATTAAGGTGCAGCCTACCTAACTTGATGAAAGTAGTCTTATGAGGCCGTAGTATATCGCAATGAAACTTGGTATTGCTTTGTCTCTCCCTGTCCCCCCAAAGAGGTAGTAAAATTGTGTTCTGGTGCGGAGTCATGGCTTTGGGGCTGAACCGCTGAGTTGACTAGTCTTTGTAGATACTTGGTCGCCGGCATCCCCAGGACCGTGATTATACTCATCTAGAAGTCGAGAAAATTCGACTTCTTCGACATCATGAACTTTCCCAGGATTCGGAGTCAACTAACTATAATTAAGACAGGAATATCGCAAATTATATTGGAAAACCTACCTCAGGTGCATTCTGATCGGGATCTGGGACTGGGTCTGCCACGGGAGTATATATATCAAAGTTTGATCCCGCCGGTCTCAAATTTTGGGACCCAGACGAGCTGCTATGATGGTCATCTTGATCCTGGTTATAAGACGCAGCTGGAAGCCCATGTATTGCCGGATCGATTTGCCAGTCAAACGGTAAGTCCTGTATTATATTTCGGCCATGTGGGTCGCCGTAAGAGTGGTTGAACCCAATGGCAGGATCCAAGGGAGGATAGCCGAATTCTTGGTTCTGATAAGGCTGGTGTAAGGTAGTCTGCAAGTGTTGCTGGAAGAATGGCGATGGGGCTAGTGACATCTGAACATGACCCGTTTCGTATTTAGGTTTCTTGCGTGAAACTTTGCCTTCTCCCTCTCTACATCTCTTTTCCGCAAGGGTATTTTGACCGAAATCAAGGTCCATATTCTTGACACACATCTCGCAGCGTCTTTTCGATCCGCAGAACCAGCAGTTACCATCAGCTTCTGCTAATCTCCTCCTATCCGAAGGACCCAACTCTTCCAAACCAGGTACGAGTTCCGCTCTATCAATTCCGGGTCTCATCGCCTCCCTTCCTTGCCCAACCTTTCCTGCAACGTGCGCCTGGCATCTCCAGCAAGTACCTGTATGTCTCTGTTCAGCCCTTGCAGCCTCATACCCACCAATCTGAATGCAGAGTTCAGGTGGACATTTATTCTTAGGCCAAGTGTCGGGACAGCTTGGCAGCTTCTCGACTTGCACGTAGATGCGTCGGCAGCAGGGTAACGTAAAGGGGGTAACTTGGCACATATGTAGCCCTGATAAGGCTTCAGTATCTTTCTATCTGTGAATAAGTATGTCAAATTAATGTCTTCTAAAATGGAGTCGTTAAAAGGCTGAGTGTTGATGTTTCTAATATTTGCTAACCATTCAGGAGGATTATGAGGCTCCGCGAAATACATATATGGAGTCGGGATGACTTGCCAAAGCAATGCGAAGTGAATGAGGAGCTGGGCATGTATCTTTGAGTATGATTCACAGACCTCTCCGCGTTGATGACAATTGAGGACTCATGTAATGGGGGTTAATGAAATCTGTGATTGTTGAGGTATGACTAGTTTTGATTTGTGCATATTTTACTTCTCAGGGAATCTGAGAGGAGATTGGGGCAAGGCAGCAGAATCAATGGGACCTGGGGCAGAGATAGAAATCACTTTTATGCAGTGGTTGTTTTCTCAAATTAATCGCATTTTTCAGGCACTATCTGCTTCTAGAAGCAAGATATCTTGAATTCCGACCTCAATGGAAAGCTTTTGTGAGAAAATGAGCAGCAACATATCCGCCCTTTCCTGAGATGAATTGCCTTCTCGAATAGAGACAAAGAGAGTGATCGTAAAAAGGAAAACTAATTATCGGATCCAGAGGTCTCGGACTGATATACGCCTACACCAATTTCCGGTGCAAATGGTAGAACGACGGTTTCAGAACGACGGTGGAGAGTGGTAGAAGAGAAGCCTGATGCACAGATCAAGTGACCAGAGATCAATTATCGGCTGGAGAAGGTATCCTCTACATAATCTGATCTTGCGTCAAGCTCGTAGCCTCAGTCTCCATTGCGTCGCCGCCGCTTCCTGGAGTTTGATACTTGACGAAGCTTAATCCGAGTGGGCGACCTCCATATTGGTATCCGGAGAACTTTTCAATAGCAGTGTCGGCATTTTCAGCAGAATCAAACCGAACTACTCCAGTGCCACGGGATCGACCATTTGGTTCATACTGAATTTCAGCCTGTTCGACTTTTCCAATGGTGGTGAAAAGTTCGACAAGATCCTCGTTGCTGGTTGACCATGGGAGCTTTACGTATATGTCAGTAAGGGGTTTTCTTGCAGATAAGGGACATGCTTACATTTCGAACATAGATTGTCTCGCTTCTGTCAGTTCCGGAAGTCGCATAGTCTGTGAAAGGATTTGGAGCTGCTGCTGCTGCTCCAGCACCGCCTTCATAACCACCGCTGGAGGGGCCTCCGTACCCTCCCCCAAAGCCACCTCGGCCTCCTCCAAATCCGCCACCACGACCTCCAAAGCCACCACCACGACCTCCAAAACCTCCTCCAAATCCACCCCTCGCGCCAAAACCACCTCGTCCACCGAAACCAGGGCCACCTGCAAAGCGATCTTCACGAACCTCAAGAGGGCGACCTTGCCAATCGTAGCCGTTGAATTGTTGAATAGCATTGCGAGCGTCATCGGCAGACTCGAAGGCGACGATACCAGAACCCTTGGGTCGGCCATCAGGTCCAACATGGACGTCGGCACGAATGACGGTACCGTTACGAGCTGAGAAAAGCAATAAAGTGAGTCAAACTGTCCATGTGTTAGCATCAGAGGCAGGACTCACCAGCTTGACGGAACAAGTCCTTCAGATCTTGCCAGCCTACAGTGTACGGGAGCTAGAAGTCAAAATCAACATAAATGCTCAACACTAGTTCACAAAGGGAAAGGGGAGGTTGTAACAAACGTTGGAGACGTAGATCTGACGTCCAGAGCCACCGCCACCGCCAGCTCCCATTCCACCTCCAAATCCTCCGCCAAATCCACCACCAAATCCGCCGCGGCCAGGTGGGCCTTCGTATCCGCCGCGTCCTCCCGCTGGTGGACCAGTAAATCGAGGTTCAGCTTCCCGATCCTAACAGCAGAAGTCAGAATAAAGCTATGAGGGCAATGTGCATGATTAGAATACCTCTCGAACGTAAACAAGTCGACCCATTAGGTTTTGGTTGCTGAGCGTGTTGACCGCTTGTTGAGCTTGCTCCCTCGTGGCATATTCTACAATGCTACAAACATGTTAGCTTCAATCAGGAGAGGGGAATATACGCATCACTTACCCGCATCCCTACATAACCCGCGGAACAACGTCCCAATCCGTCAATCCAACATTCCCTCAATGACCAAAAAAAGAAAGATTCAAAAAAGCCAGCTACGTTTAGGCGCCCACCTTCGACATTCCATTCGGAAGCAACAACACATCAGCAAAAAGGACCTCCCCCGCTAAAAAAGAAATTCCTCAGTTAGTCCATATCCCCAGCCCGCTACCCAAACCCGAAGACTAACCAGATCTCATAAAATCCTTAAGGTGATGCCACTTAACATCATAGGACAAATTGCCGACATAAACACGACGGTCTTGTTGCGAAGACTCTCTAAGCTAAAATACATTTTAGTATCCATGGAGTAACGACAGGGTACCTATGGACTCACTGAAGACATCATTTGCTCTCTGGCAGCAGCACGTTCCTCGAAAGATCTGTGTGGGGCACCTCCGTAAGCTGAGCCTCCAGCTCCAGTACCAGCACCTTGCCCAGACATTGGGGAGCGGGATCTGCGATCGTTTCTTCGATGCTCGTCGCGACTGCGGGAACGACTTCGAGGACTGTACGAACGTCGGCGAGTGGACCGTCCAGGAGAACGGGATCGAGCTCGTCGTGGACTACGGGATCTCTCGCGCTGCGATACGTAAGTCTCTGTTTCAATCATCAAGTAAATTTTGTCGCGATAAATGCAGGAGAGGAGAAGGGTAAAAGACTAAATGAAGGTCGTGGGTTGTAAAAGTTCCTAGGTAAATGCGCCATCCAGCTTTAAAAAGGAAAGGGCGCACGGCCCAAGAATAAGGCTGTGTCGAAGCAGCCCTAGAAATTTTGATATGGTAGGAACCACCAAATTAAAGAGCTGGATGAGACGGAGTTGGAACATACCGGGCGATAAGAGTCGTCAGCTGTGTTAAAGGCAAGAGTGTTAGAAGTCTTTGTATCCAAAATGTGTTCTTAGTTGAGGAGATGGGGTTTGTGGAGAGAGCACATGGAGATGAGGACATAACCTCAAAGAGATGCGAGTGAATGCATGGGATAGGACGAGTGGGAAGGATACCGGTGAATTAGGGCTGCTGGGGGTTGGAAGAGATTGACGTACCCATGATTGTTATACCCGCTGAGGATAAGTGATTATTCTGAATTTAAGAAACCTGAGCTCTAGACTGCAAGGCGAAAGCTGCAAAGTCCGTTGACGCACAAGGATCTGAATGCGGAGCTGGGAATCTGTGGCGAATTAGCTACATGAGTACTGAAACGCCAGTCACTGCTGAAGCCATGACATACGAGCGATGGGGGACCGACGCGGTGCGCGTAATGTTCGTGGGAAAAGCTTGTGGTCTGGCACGGGGGGGGGCGCTTCAAAGGTCTTTCTGCATCCAAAGCATTGGCAGTTAGCAAGGGGAAGGGAACTGCTGATTGATGGAAGGATGTGCCGGCAGGCTTCAAGAAAGCGCGCCGGGCGCGCAATGGGGAGGGGAAGAGGGTGGGCTCTTACAGGTAAGCGGAGACACAGGCAGTTCGAGTAGGTAAGGTCCCTGAAGTTATTGTGCAGTATACTACTGCGCAGTAATGGAAGTAGTGAAGTTGAAAGAACCGTCTGCTTGGGCGGAGAGCACCAATCAAACCAACGCGAAAGATGCGAGAGTTGTCGGGGGGGGTGGGTTGTACAAACGAAGGCAGATGTGGGTTTAGATTGGGGTCGGTGAATAGGTCAGGTCAGGTCAGGTAGGGTGGGTGGTAGGTGAAAAGCGTATGGGTTGCGTGGTTGATGGGTGGGAGTGGGAGTGAGGTTGCAGCTCTTAGTCGTACGGGAGCGTTTGGTGAAAAATACGCCTCGCTAGAAGAAGCTACGGAGAGGCGTAGAAAAGCGGGCCATCGTCTTTACCCAACCATCACCTGCGGCATTCGTGATAGTCTCCCGAGATGGATGTACGGACGGTAAAGTACGAAAACGGGGATTCGACGAAAATGTGCGCAAACTACAAGCCGGATGGGCGTCTCATTGGGCCTTCGCCAGGCTCAGGCGTGGGGAAGTGTGAAGTGTCAGGGCGGAGAATTACTAACGCAGGAGCTTCAATGGTGAGAAGATACTAGTATCGAAGGACGAGAATGCAGACTATCGCGTGGATCATCTCCCTGCGATGGCAGGCTGCCAATCTTTCTCGGGCGGCGTGGCTGTGTGAACTGGCTTGCATTGCATTGGCAGTGGCGGTCCTGTTTTGATATTGATCTCGTCCTCGCATTCATCAAATTCACTGTACAAGTAGGAAGAACTCCTACGCGATGTCCTCTTCTGCTCCTCCTCCTCCTCCTCGTCGTCGTCGTCGTCGTCGTCGTCGTCGCATGATACCCTTATCAAGGTGAACTCCCGGACACCACCATTTGTTGGATGGCGCGAGTTGGTTTCTCTTCAACAAGGCCTGCAACGCGAAGCCATTTGGGTTGGCATTCCGAGAATGGCCGTTTATGACTGCATGCACCTCATTAGAGCGAGCTGGCCAATGATATTTCACTATTTCTCTTTTTATTTCCCATGCATTATCAACCATTTTGGGCCTTTCTCCTTGATCTGCACCAGGAAGACCAGACACCCGTATCCGCGCGCCCTGCACCGCATGGGGTTGCGCAATAAGTACGGGAGTTGCCCTAGGGGAGTGCTGCTCGTAGCAGATCTGAGATCATCAAAGGGAGCAAGTCAAGAGGGGATGGAGAGGAGCAACTCACAGCTCCAGCCTCGCAAGCCCTTTGGCTCGTCGGCTCTTTGGCTCCCATACTTGATGGGTGACGCAGACACTGAGTTTTTGTATTGCACCATCAGTCTGTAGTCGCTGAAGAATTGAATGTGCTAAGCGCCGATGATATTGCAGATAACCAGCAGAGCGAGAATTACCTGCAGCTCAGCCTAAGCCTATCGCATCCTTACAGCCCCCGGCAGATTCTTCATTGACATCACATTAACTGATGAATGGTCGACTCACACGATCTAGAAAGGAATCATAGTTCTTGCGAGCTGGCTGAGCACGTTCTGGCTTTTCTATATCATTTCGTTTTCATGGTTGCTCGTTCTGGTCTACTGACAGAAAATGAAGGTGAAGAGCCCCCCCGTTCAAAGTTGGGCGCGGAAAGGCCGCTCGTATGCGGCCCTTATGCACGTTGTGGTAATTGCATGCCGCTGACTGTCACGTTCGGCCTTTGACCAAAGCAGACGCTCGTATTATTTTATCTTGTGTCCTGCTTTGCGCTGAGATGATTGGAACAGTTCCGTGGGAGAGTATGCGCAAGCATAATCCTAACTGCATGTAATGCAAGAAGGAGCGGCCCGTTAGCCCGCAACCTTTGCTGGATTAACATAGTTTCAAGTGACATTTCTTGCAGATGTTTTTATGCCCTTTCTGAGTAGCCTACATCACGAGGCTCTGCGGATACTAGTACGGGTCTTGGCGAGCTTTTGGTCAAAGCTTCAAACCAACATCAACTGTTCGTTGGACGATGAGATATCATACCTACACTTTCAATGACTAGCCATATTTCAGGGATGTGTCTCATGTATTGGGTGGAATGTTTTGGAAGAGTTTGTTATGTTGATTGTCTTGCTAGCATTGATGCAATTCCTAAAGTATTCTCTATAGATTTTGAATATGATAACCTGGTCTTTGAGGCATAGGTAATAAGACGACTTTTCCCATAGTTGCATACCCAAGCAATCTGACCGAGTTCAATTGACTCTTTTTCACATACGATCTCTTCATACACATTCCACTTCCCAGCAACTTCCAGACTATCCAGAAGGAATTTTTTTACAGCCTCCGGTGAACCTATCTTCATAATGCCGCCGCATCCGCGTCGAGGATTTCGAGGCGCTCCAAATAAAGCTCATTTGGTTTTACTCAATGCCACGAGAGTACAGTTTTGACTTAGTTGAAAAGCATTCGTATCAACCTACTTTTGGTCGCATCAAGGCAATGTCCTCAGTTCCCCTCGCAACCTATCGAGTAATAATCGGAACACAATTTGTCAATATTTCAAAGACTACCCCGAGACTTCCTCAAAAATTCCAAGCTTGATCCCACCACTGCCGTCCATTGTAATCTACTACGAACCTCAAAGCAATTCTCTCTCCACTTCCAGGAGCTGTTATGAACTCCCGGCTACTACCCAAAGCCCAACACACGTGATGTATTTATTCGAATCCTTTGGAACTTACTTCGTGGATCCACGGCTATCATCTTGATCATAGGACTAATTGGCTGATTCGACTGAGAATATTGATACAAGATAGGCCCGGTTGGCTGAATTTGTAGAAGTATAGAAGAACTTGCCGGACTGTTCACGTTATGCCAGAGAGCTCTTCTCAATAAGAGGATCTTTAAATTCAGTTCCCTTTTCATTTACTGGTCATTCAATGTGCTTACTCATTCAAGATATTCAAGGATGCCGAGATATGCGATAGATCTGGCGCATCTAAAGATCCTTCCATGTTCCATTTTCATTGTGTAAACGCTACAGTTATCATGCTCATCATCGAAGTGTGTCCGTTGTATATGAAATCCTGATAGGGGTCTCTCCCCAACGCATCAAACTCCACCGATCCCTTGCTAAAGCCAGCAGTGAAGTGGAAATTCTCTCCAAATAATGAAGAACGGTGCGAATTCTATTGGGATCATTCGCAGGCAACATCGTCTGATCTACCCTAAGCCTGAATAGCTCCACGGACTGACTTCCTTCCAGTTCCAACCCCACTACCATCGCCATCAACCCCCAGACTTCCATCATGTACCACTCGCTCACCACCTGCGACATGAATCCTCTACCCATCATCCATCCCCCACCCAGCTTAACGCATAAATACTGCATTCGACAATTACGCTTCCTTAAGACTGAAAGATAATCCCATATTCAACGGGATATGATTAATACTCCAATCCGAAATCGACGCGTGCACCATCCTATACAAACTTAACGCCATACTTGTCTCGATAACAGCTCCAGCAAGATAATCCTACCAATCATGATACGCATCAATAGTAAGCACCCCCAATAAGCGTAGCTCCCAGAATCGGCGCGTAAGTAACAACTAATTTCCACACCGTGGTATGGTCATCAATCCATATCTTTTACTTCGCATTGAAATGCAGATACAAGAAGACGAAACCAGCGAACGCGGCTGTTGAATGTCCGGATGGGAACCTGTCGAGGGAATCATCGATCTCGTCTTGATCCTCTTGACAGATTCTTCGACATGCATGATTTGTATGATAGCATTTCGTGTTTCTCGCACTGCTTCTAACGGGGTGCTGAGTTTGCAGACGGCGAGGGGGTGTGGACGGAGACTACCGATGAGCCATTTTGAGGAAGACTTGGAAGACGGCGGCGGTCATGAGGGAGTAGGCGAGGCCGCCGATAGCGTTGTTGGTGTCCCAGAAATTGCGGATGCGGATTTGACAGATGAGGAACACGGTGATTGGGACGAAAGAGTTGATCAGGGCGGTTGCCTAGATGGGGATGATCTCGTTGCGGATGGGGGGTAGCCGAATTAGGGATAGACAATTTTTCTCGTTTAGAATTAAACGTAGAAAGAGCAGGATGGGGCAGGAAGAGCTTCATAAACTTGGATATCGCATCAGGAGAAATATTGCCTGAGACTGATATGCCAGGCTTACACCCAGTCCAGTGATACCCCTAATGACCATGATAATTATATCCGGCTAGGTGATATTAAGCCGCAGGCCAAATATGGGACGAGCAGCCATCTTCAAGAACAAAGGGGGTTTGCCTCATTGACTACCTTACAATTGCGAATGAAGAAGCCAGACATTGGGGCAGCGGAAGCAACAGAGGAGGGAATACTGTCGCCTCTTGGTCGACGTGCGAAGAAGTCCATTTTGATTTGCTCTGATGATTTTCAAAGAAGCCCAGAAGTGATAAGCAAGATGTGAGAGGCGGGTAGGAGAATTTCCTCTTTTTGCTTTTTGTCTTGTTACGCATGACGTAGATTTTAAGAGTAGGAATTGGAGAACGCAATTACGGGTAGCGATATGCAAAAATATCACGATCACTTGAAGGCATCGGAACGAGCTCGACCTCTATTTTGCATATGTATTCTGAAGAAATCAGGAGATAGGACAGCTATGCATGGCTCTCCCTAGGGCCACGCTGGGAGATGTTATTCGCTTAAGAGGCTTACCCCCTATTATATGATCGTAGAAAAACGATTCAAGTCATAAAGCTTTATTGTCATGAGGATCGAGCGAGCGATACTTCTAAAGTCTCCCAATGCTGTAGGTCTCCGTTAACTCCCCTAGCAAATGTTTCTAAAGCAAACTGGTATCGTAGGCTATCGTCAATCGTTCATCCATTTAATCACGCCACTCTCCCGGCGCCATCCAACCATCATTTTTGCCCCCAACAGTCATATCCTTGACGCCATCAACCAGACCATGTGCCTTGCTCGCTGTAACGGCCGCAAGTTTCTTCTGCTTCTTCTCCGCATGCTCGCTGATCCTGACTAGCTCGCTCACAAACGATTCACCCCACCAAGCACTGGTATACTTGAAGACGTACTTCTCCAGTTTCTTGAAATTAACCTCTCTCTGCTCGGCGGACATTGTGACCGCATCATGAATAGCATCGGCCAGTTCTTCCGTGTTCCAAGGATTGACGATCAGCGAGCCATTTAACGATTGTGCTGCGCCAGTAAACTCGGAGAGGATCATGACGCCGTGGCGCTTACGTTGACATGCAATGTATTCGTAGGAAACAAGATTCATACCATCGCGTGTAGACGAAACCAAGCAGGCATCGGAGACTGCATACAATGCTGTGAGCTCCTCGAAAGATACGGATTGGTGGAGAAAGTGGATAGGCATAAATTCAATGGTACCGAATTTGCCGTTAATCCTACCAACAAGCTCGTTGACGACTGCTCGCAAATTCTGGTACTCTTCGACATCTTGTCGACTAGGCACTGCCACTTGCACCAAGACAACTTTGCCAATCCACTCTGGATGCTCGGTCAAGAACACCTCTAAAGCATGTAATTTTTGGGGCACGCCTTTGATATAATCGAGCCGATCCACTCCAACGATAATCTTTACGCCCTCAAATTTACGTTCAAGAACGGCAATTCGGTCTTGTATATTCTTCTGCTCAAGCCCATGAATGAACTTCTCGGGGTCAATGCCAATTGGGAACGCAGCGACAGTGACAAATTTTCCTCGGAATTCGACACCATTTGGAGTCGTTGGAGTTTCCCTGAAAGAGGGGTTAGTGTACGTTCAGGGTAACTACGACGATTAACTCACAAGATTCTTGAGCAACTGCTTAAGAAATGTCTGGCATAATCGTAGGTATGGAAGCCAATAAGGTCGCAGTGAAGTACACCTAGAAGAAGAGCCTCTCGCACCGGAAGGATTCTGTAGATCTCACTGCTGGGGAATGGCGTGTGAAGAAAGAAACCGATCTTGACGTTTTTCTTGGTAGAGCCAATCTCTTCCCGCAACATCTCCGGTAGCAACATGAGATGGTAATCGTGTACCCAGATCAAATCGCCATCTTGTATATCTTGGGCCATAGTCTTTGCGAATAGCCGGTTTACGTCTTTGTACGCTGCCCATTGTGACTCGTCGAACGTAATCTCACCAGGGTGGTAGTGGAAGAGGGGCCACAAAATAGAATCTAAGTACAATCAGCAACTTAATAAAACTTTTCAAGGAGGTGACAGCGTACTCGAGAATCCGTTGTAATGCCTATCTGCCAATTCGTTATCAACGAAGATGGGCACTGCATCATGCTCGTCCTGCAACTGCTTTACCAAAGGCCCACGCTCTGCATCTGGTACTTCCAGGCCAGGCCAGCCATACCATTGAAAGGTAGTGGTTTTTGCCAGGCCGCTTAGACCGGTCACAAGGCCACCTGATGACATGGAGAATGCATATGTGCCGTCGTCAGAGCGCTTGATAGTGATTGGAAGTCGGTTTGATACGAGGAGCAATCTACCTTCCACCTTTGTGTCCTGATTTAATGAAGGCATCGCGAGGATATTGCGCGGTATGGAAGGATATTCGAAGAAGGTCTGTAAAGAGCTCGAAGGCGCGTATGAGGGGGAGGGTGTTTCTGAGTTCGTGGCCTGAGGGCTGCGTTTCTATGGTGGAACGATGTTCAAGGAATGTCAGAAGACAGCGAGCGCAATGCCAGACGGGAGAATATCAGTCACGTAGAATGGGATGTCGAAAGAAGAGCTGACGAGGCTTCAATATCGATTACATGGGCGTCCGGAAATTCTAGGGATTTTGTTTGAAGAAGAGAAGAGGTCCTGCCACGACGAAAGGAAGAAAATCGAGTGCTGTCATAAACGTGCCTTCCGGGAAGAATACCTATAGGACCTATAGTACCTATAGTAACTAGGTAGGAAGCATAAAGACAAACAGGCAAGTTACCTTATTGGAGGGATTTTGATTCACCCAGCGACATGAATCAATGGAGGGTGGCAGATTGAGCAAAGCAAGGAAAGAGAAAAGCTTTGGGCAACGACGTAATGGCAGAGCCATCCAAAACGGGAGCAGGGATTGAGATGATAAAATAGTAGGATACATGGGATGATACTATTCTGTTATTCTATTATGAAGCTATATCTTTGATATGGTATGATAGGGTATGATAGGATAGGATATGATGTGTTGATGTGCAAAAAGGAGTATTCTTTAGACCTCTAGATAGCATGTGAAACTCTACACGTAGGTAAGATTACTATATATAGAGGTAGTAACTAATTGCACGCACTCTACGGTAGGACCGCAGGTAGGGGGAGTAGGTTGGGGAAGTAGGTTGCGCCTTTAACGGACAGCAAACCGTTCCACCGCCATGGTTATTGATTGTTGGTTGTTGGTTGTTGGTTGTTGGTTATTGGTTATTGATTATTTGATTACAGACCATCGATCATTGATACATCAACTGTTCCTATCCAATTATTCAACACCGTGAGAACTCGGTATCATGAAGAGCTCAACCTCAAAGTTATAAATAATGTTCTACCACCTGCGCGACAATGAACTCTTATATTCCGAATCCTACGGTACTGCCTCATCTCCAATTTCTTCTTTGGATTGAGAAGAGATCAAACAACTCAGGATGTGCCTAAAAGTTCGTGAGTCATAATGAAAGGATGGAAATTGAGCGTGGAAAGTTGAATACAGTTAAATCAATGTGACAATGAAACCCACAAATTTTCGGTCAGCTTGACCATCCAAAACTTTAAACCACCCAAAAATATACAGAGACTTTCAAGAATCTCCTGAGACCAAGCCAAACACAATGGCCACCCCAATCCATTACCGCCTCCGCACAGCAGCCCTCTCCGACATCCCCGCTCTCCGCCTCCTAATCGACGCCTCCGTCCGCGCTCTCCACACCCAATACTACACACCCGCCCAAATTGCCGGGGCACTGAAGACCGTCTACGGCGTAGATACGCAACTCATCCTCGACGGCAATTATTTTGTAGTTGAGACCCTACCTCCCGCTTCCTCTTCTATCCCCAATGTCCAATCTGATATCACACCTTTCCAACCCGCAATTATCGCATGTGGAGGCTGGTCTTACCGCTCAACACTATATGGAGGAGATCAGTACGATGCACGTGATGATAATAGACTTGATCCGGAGAAGGACGCTGCGAAGATTAGAGCATTTTTCGTACACCCGGAGTGGGCGAGGAAGGGAATAGGGGGTGTGGTGTTGGAGGCGTGTGAGGACGCGGCGAGGAGGGCGGGGTTTCGGAGCGCGGAGATGGGTGCTACCTTGAGCGGGGTGCCGTTCTATGGGAGGAAGGGGTATGTGGAGATTGGGAATGGGAAAGTGATGCAATCTATTGGGGGTGGGATTATGTTGGAGCTTGTGAGGATGGAAAAGATGTTGGTTTGATGTTGGTGGATTTGGAGTCATTTCTGAGGAGCAAGCCGGTCAAGAAAAGAGCCATGGATGATGGCATTGATAGCACGGTCTTGGGGCCTTATGGAGGTATGCCACGGCATGGAGCATAGAACGCTGAGCATCAAGTATAGATCATCATGGACACTTTAATGTTTCCTGTATAGTAAACCAATCAAGAAAGCAAGAAGACCTTCATAATCTCCGTAAGTTTCCCTTCACTCAAACACCGACCGGCAGTCACCCCGTGTCTAAATGTATAAAAGTACATTGGAACAATCTCCCGTGCTGTGTCCAGAACGCGCACACGCCTAAAAAAAAGGTTGGAGAAGCCAAAAGGAGGGATATCAATACAGGTCCAAAACATCCTTCATTATTTCGTGAAACGTGTGACCAGACCTTTTTCCAAATGCCAGATAGAAAAGAAATCTTAGAATGCACCACGGATCTTTGCATATAGATCCGTATCGAGAAAATTATAATTGTGATCCAGCTCGCAGAAAGGATGACGAGATAGTAGAGTATCAGCTGTCGGACGTTCAGATGGAATACTGTAACTTATTAGCCTAATGCTCGACATTCTGGAGAATGAAACACTCACATTGTCCAACAGTCTGCCATGAATGCGACTGCGAGCGGGCTGATATTCTCTGATACATCATCAGGAATTGGCGGGGCCTCGTTCAAACTTCCGAGCTTGTAGATCGCCCCCACGGTTTCTTCCTTACTCCATGGCCTCCTGCCTGCGAACATTTCGAGGACCACACAACCGAGAGACCAGATGTCAACCTTGGCAGAATAGCCTTGGCCTTGGGAGCGGACAACTTCTGGAGCCATCCAAAAGACAGATCCCTGCATCGAGTTCGTTTTGTCATTTCCATAAATATTGTCTGTCTTCTTGGAGATACCAAAATCTGAGATTTTGCACGTTCCATCCAAATCCAATAGTATATTGTCGGCTTTCAAGTCTCGATGTAATATGCCCTCTCTATGAAGATATGCCAATCCCGCTAATGTCTGGCGAGTCAAAGAGCTGACCACAACTTCTTCAAACTTGCCGTGCTTCCGTAGACAACTTCCAACGCTGCCACCAGAAATGTATTCCAGAAATATGCTAATGGACATTTCCTTCCTCTCGCATCCAAGATACTGCACAATATTGACATGATCCAAATGCTGCATGGTGTCGATCTCCTGGTCAAGTGCTGCTACCATTTCACGCATTTTGTCCTTGTCGCCTCCGGCAGCTTTGGCGTTTACTTCAACTTGCTTCACAGCCAAGAACTCTCCAGTCGTAGCGTTCATCCCCAGATATACACGTCCATACGTGCCTTTGCCAATTAATTGACCCTTGAACCATCTGAAGGTTGCTTGTCGCTTTGGTATGGTATCTTGAGGAATTTTGGGTAAGATCATGCTACCACGCTGAGGTTTAATTTGCACAATATTAGCGCCAAACATCTTTGTACTCTTTCGACGTAAAATGGTACTCGATGCACCCCCTTGTGGTGCAGGTGCTGTGAAACGTTTGTTTGCTTCATGCGCCCCCCTTGCTACTTCACGAATCGACTTCATTCGACCAAGACCACCAGAGCGGCGGATATTCCTTTGGGCAATACTCTGCATTGAACCAGGCCTCTCCAAAGCTTTTAGGGTAGATTCATCTGATCCCAAGGTGTCACTATCATTATACGACGTACTCATGCGAGGCATCATAGAAGACGGCATGCCCATGTTCATGCGGGTTTGGGCGGCAGTCAATTGTCCCAATGTATCTTGCGAATCATTTTCGGCAATAGGAGATACGTCTCCTGCAGGAGCACCTTCCTCCAAGACTGGCTGGTCAAGGTCCAAGTTCGGGAAGAAGTCATCGAGATGGTTGATAAGAGCTTCTGCAGGAGGGCGGCTTGCCCACAGATCCTCTCTGGCAAATGACTCTCGGCGCAAAAGTTTAGCGCTCATATCTTCCGATGATTCTGCAGACCAGCCGCCTTCTGAAGCTGAGGCTGCAGATCCAGGGTTGCGTCGTTGTGGTCGTTTGCCAGCACTTCGAGAGCCTTCATCCTCAAAACCCGAGGTTCCCGAAGCATTGGGTACTGCACTGTTTGGATTTTGGGGCGATGAAAAAGACACAGAGAGACCTTTCTTTGACCGAGAAGTTCTGATAGTTAAGCTTGGACGCTTTCCCATACCTTGACCATCTACAAGGTTCTGATCTTCCATCGGGTCTCTTCTGATACTAGGCTTTTTCGTTGGTCCACGGGATGCTATTGGTACCGCGAAAAGACCATCATCTGAGTCATCGTCTGATTCGTCCTGATCTGCTTCAGGGGCGGCATTTTCAAAATCTATATTCGACTCAGTAAATTCGAAATTGGGGCCGTAAGATTTCCGGTTTCCTGGAATATTCATTCCTGCATTTTGATCATGAGCACTATTAGGGCTGAGTTCCGATGGAGAGGGCGCTCTTCGAGAGTCCTCTTCTCGCATTCTAGCAACTGAAGGATTCTCGGGCATTTTCAGAGACAGTGGAGCTTTCCTCGACGATTCACCATCCGTATCTTCAGGAGAATAATCTGGAACTATGAACGGGAGATCGCCTTTGCCCCATGTCACGCTACCAGGAGTGCCGCTTCCTGATCTGGGGCTGCTTCTGCCAGAACCAGGAGTTCCAAAATCCACGGTTGACATAGCGCTTCGGCCCCTCTCGTTTTGGTCAATACCGCTATTTGGTGGTGATTTCTTGCTCGGTGATGTCGTAGATGGGCTCTGACTTGGATGGCCAACCCCACCTAGGCGATTGCCCGCGCCGATAAGTGCTGCCCCAATACCACCACTCGCTTGCGGAGAGGCAGGGACAGGCTTTCTTTTCGTACGTTCGGACATTTCAAATGGTACGAGAGGGGAGAGCTCCCCACCAGACAAGCGCTTTCCATCACTGTCTGTGCTGGTGAGGGACAACCGAGCTTGCTGTCCTGTCCTCTTGCTCAAAGAATTTGCTTTGATTAATGTCGCGGACTCAGCCGGAGGCGGAGGCGGTTTCCTTTGAGGCAAGAGGTTGTCGAGCTTCTTATCTTCGAAAGGCGAATTTCGAGGCTGATCAAAATCAACATTTCGACCAACAATGCCAAAAGAACCATCGGCTGAGGAGGGTGTTTCCTTGCTTGCCTTCTTTTTGGCTAAGTATTCCTTCTGTTTCCTTTCCATCTCAGCTTTATGCTCTTTCGCTGCTAATTCCATGAATGCTTGACGCTCAGATTCGGGAAGTTGGCTTTCTCCACCTTCTGGCGACGATTGGAATTGCATTAGCCGATCCCGAAGTGCATCCGTCGGAGAGTCAGTGGTTACGTTTGGACTATCCCTGGAACCCCCTGACGCCCCCGCCTTTATAGTGTTTTGTCGCGAGCTAGGCGGGGATGAGTTTGAACGTCGTCGACCATTGAGCTTGGCATATGCTTCTTCATCTAGGGGGGCAGTTGGAGGCAGGCCAGGCGATAGACCAAAGTTTGTTCCCAGAACATTCGATTGAGGTAAAGGTAGGGATGCTGCGGAGTTAGCTGGAGCTCGAACATAAAACTTGAGAGTGCCAGTCGGGTCGGCTTTTGTACGTCTATGCATCAGTAACTTTGTGTCATCTAGAGCTTCGTCGTGTTCGACTCTGCCTAAATCAGTGAGATGTAATTGAACTTGCTCTGGATCTTGAAGGCCCAGATTCAGACAGATGATGCGTCGGAGTTCCAATGCAGAATCAATATCAGTGACATCGCACATACGATAATTCCACCCATCAAGTGTTGCAAGAATAAAGCTCCTCCCAGGACTATTGCGTCGACCTCGATAACCTGTTGTGTGGGCGAAACGATCATATTCTGACGCCGAAAATGTTGACGAGGGACGGTCCAATGAGGTTTCACTGGAATTGCTGATTTTACCATTAGCTGAGAAGGGTGCAGACTTGAAATTGAGAGAAGGGCTTGTTGGAGACTCGAGATTCGGCTCTTCTGGAGAAGGTGCGGCTCCATCGTCTTTTCTCTTCTTCCTGAAGTGCTTCAGGAAGCCCTTGGATTCCTTTGCCGAGCTAGGCTGTTCTGGTTCCATGGGGGAAGATCTTGCTCCATCTACGCCATGACGACGGTTATCTTGATTGCGGACAAGATTCATTTCACCCACAGCCCCTCCCATTCCACCACGGAGAGCCTGGCTTGCGCCAGCAGGAACGCCCGAGCCGTAGTGTGCCGTATTAGATGAGATAGAGTCGGTACTATTGCTAGAACGATGTCCAAATTTACCGCTATGAGGCGAGGCAGAAAGGTTGCCGTTGGTCATCGCTTGCAGATTTGCAAAAGTCGCTCCAGGGCTATCAGGCTTTGGGCTACCATCAACTCTGAGCGCAGGTGGTTGGTAGGAGCCTTCTCCGACATCACTGCTAGCGCTCGGGCTGTGTCGTCGGCCTCCGTCCACTCCATCAAGTGCTCTAAGAACATTGCGATGACCATTCCTGCTTTGAGAGATCGGGTCCAAGTCGCCAGAAACATTGCTGCTACCGCCCAAGATGGGCATAGTGGTACTTCTTCCGGAAAATCTCCTTGTTCCGAAGCCTGGCCCTGGACTTTTAAACATTTGCTTGCCAGGGCTGTCATCCTCACCGTTGGCGGTAGTGGGTGTTGAGATGTGCACTTCACGACCAAGACTTGGCGAGTTCTCTACAGTTCCTTCCGTTCCCGCACTGGTGGCGTTATTGGCCGTTGATGATTCTCGTCGAACATGAGAAGGCCTGTTCATTTCTACAGGCGTCCCTGTCACAATCCCCCTTATCAACCGACGCATCCGCTTCCCTTCCTCTCGCTCCCGAGCTTGATCCCAACCTGTGCGACTGTTGGAGCACTCCCGCGCAAGACGTGGATATACTTGTTGATGCATCATGCCGAAATTGCCTCGCCCTCCATGGCCACTTCCTAATTCTAAGAATACAGAGCCATATATATTGAGAGCTTTAAACGTCTCCTGCCAATCACCCGAAAATTGATTGCTTGCTAGCCATAATAAAACCCGGTCCATAGGCCATTGAGATCCGGCGTCGACGGGGGACATTAGAGTATTCGAATTAGTACTAATTGAGTGTTGGGCATTAGCGCTGGGAGCGGCACTGAGTCCTCTATTGGAAGGCTGCGAGAAGAGCGTTGCCGTTGGGGGTCCTGGAGAGTTATATTCAGGCAAGTGAATATTATTGAATCGAGTAATGGGTGTTTGTGACTGATACAGCCTATCTCGATCCTGGTAGAAACTCCCTCCATCTAAAGGTGTAGTAAGCCCAGTCTCCAAAGTATTCCTAGAGTTTCCCGAGCTATCAGAGACAGCAGAGAAGTCTGAGCTATCGCCTCGATGGAAGCTAGGTTCTTGTCTTCCAAAACCAGGGATTCCAACGCCTGGGCCAAACGAGTCACCATGTGGTATGTATGTAGCAGACATCTGGTGTTCACTGGCTGGTGGAGGAGGAATCGAAAGTGGTGGCGGTTGATGATTCATGAATATTTGGCTAGGATTGTACGCCTGGTGCTGGCTATTTGCTGGGGGGTTCGGAGGAGGAAGTGGAAACCCCCTAGAATCATAAGTTCTTCCCCAATTGCCCTGCCAGTTTGACTGTAGAGCTCCCGGTGGCGGTCCAGGAGGAGGGGGTAGTATGACACCTGGGTGCTGGTGAGACGGAGTCGCTACTGGTCGAGGAGGTGGGGGAGGTAGGGACATGAAATTTTGTTGCGCGGGGGGAGACATGGGCGGAGGGGGGGGGACATATTGTCTCGAGGGGTCTGCGGACGACGGGTGCCGCTGGGCTGGTTGATACATTGGAACGCTTATACCAGTGCGAGCCTGCGAATGATAGTTATTCGTTGGAGGATATAGAGGAGCAGGTATTGGATCTGTGACGGCCGAGCGTGCTCGAGGTCTTGCAGGTGAACTTGGGAGGGTAGGATAAGGCGATCCAGTCCCATATATAGGTATCAGTAGATTCGAGGAACTGCTGAGCTGGTAGTTGGGAACGTCGTCCAGAAGTACACCGTCTGGGACATTCAAATTGAGTTCTGTGTTGGAACTTCGATATCTGGGCGAGGGAGACGGTCTTCTGCTGGTATCTGAATTATTCGATCGAGCTGAAGAGGATCTTGGGCGCGAACTGGTCATCGTAATTCGCGCATCTTCGTACAGACAAGAACGAGTCTACGTCTTTGAACCACGATTCCTGCCTTATCCCTCGAGAAACGACGGGGAGGCAAAGGCTGTCGTCGCAAAATGGGGTGCCAGGATTGACGCCGCAGCTCAGCGCCAAATGGAAACGAGGAACGTTGGGTAACGAAGTCCTTCAGTTCAGCGCATCAACATCAGAAGGCCGTATGCAAAGGATCTACGGACAAGGCGCCCTGAGAGTTTTGTATGTAGAAGGTAAAAGATACTACTAGTAATGCCTAACCAACGCCAGTGCAATAGCTTTTCACCAGCCACAGCGGGCCTCTTTGTTTTCCTGTTCTAGGATGTTTCATCGGGGAGCCCCTACCGAAAGGGAATCTTCAAAGCCAATAAGGATTTGTTCGAGAGAAATTGATACATTCACGCACGAACTCCTCACCGCCTGCTGCTTTGTCTCACCGCTTCTACTAGTAAATACGGTAGTATTCTGAGTAAGAAAATAAATACTAATACTTAGGGTTTGGTTGATAAAATGCAATTAATACGTACGTATCGTACAGTAGTAGTAGTATTGGAATTTAGGTATACAGGACAACACATTGAGCGGGACTACTAGTATACTAAAAACGAAGCCAAATAAAGAATCTTCATCAAACTTGTAATTCTAGCCGCTTGATGGATGAGCTTGGTGAATGTATTCATAGATGACGCGAGTCGCTGTGCCGCGTTATATGAATAGATTTTCTTTCTACAAGCACGACTCTCGGAGCATTGGCTCTTAGCCGCTGCGGTATTCTAGTCTGAATAATCATCTGGCATAAGAGGACTTTTCCACGCCGGCAAGATACATTGCGAGTCTCATCTGGTGTCTCGAGTCAGACCACTTTTTGTCTGATTATCCGGCAGAAAATGGTTGGTCTGTTAGTTCTAGTAACTACAAATGTTCTTGTATACTACCGGTAGTATCACTACAAGGACTAGTAGTCGTGGATCTGCCTCTGCTCTTTGTTATTGTCTGATTCTAAACATACACGCTGCGGAAGAAGATAAAGCGCCATAATAATCTCCACTAGCCAGAAAGTCTTGATTCAGTGCAAGAATAGGAGAAGTCCAAAAGTCCAAACGTGTTCCTTCGTTCTTTTTTTCTTCACTTCACTGTGGTGGCGTGTTCTCGCGCCCCGCGTTCTTCTAGAAATCGTCATAGGTGGGCTGACATGCAGCAGAGCTGTAGCTATCGGGTGCAACGGATAAAGTGCCTGAAAAAAAGTACTTGAACACTGAGGGGTCCTTGTCCAGCACAAAATTAATCCTACCCATCAAAAAAATCTTATTACTTCTCTCAAATCCTTTTCAAACAGAGGCCAAAAAAAAAAAAGAATCCAAAAAAAAAAAAACCCTGCTTCGAGAATGGCCGATATTCGAGTATCCGCTCTCAAGACACCAGTCGATGTTGCAGAGTACTTATTTACTAGACTTCACCAGGTTGGAGTACGCTCTATTCATGGCGTCCCAGGAGATTACAACCTTGTGGCCCTCGATTACATCGAGAAAACGGGGTTGAAGTGGGTGGGTAATGTCAACGAACTCAATGCAGGTATACAGTTCCATACCTTTTTGGTACACCTAGCGATCATCTAACCATTCTACCTAGGTTACGCCGCAGATGGATACGCAAGAGTCAAAGGAATATCAGCGATTGTTACAACTTTCGGAGTGGGAGAGCTCTCAGCGATCAATGCCATTGCCGGTGCATACTCCGAACACGTCCCAATCGTCCATATAGTCGGGATGCCATCTACCATTTCGCAACGAGATGGCATGCTTCTACATCACACATTGGGCAATGGCAATTTCAATGTCTTTGCCGATATGAACCGCGATATCAGTGTAGCAATGGCCAAGTTGAATGATCCATACGAAGTTGCTGCTCAAATCGATAATGCCCTTCAGCAATGCTGGCTCCAAAGTCGGCCAGTGTACCTCACACTTCCTACCGATATCGTCCAGAAGAAGATTGAGGGAGAGCGGTTAAAGACTCCAATTGATCTTCACTACGCCATCAACGACCCAGCAAAGGAGGACTACGTTGTCGAAGTTGTCTTGAAGTACCTCTTGGCAGCGAAGAACCCAATCGTTCTCGTGGATGCATGTGCGATCAGACACAGAGTCATCGATGAGGTGCATGACCTTATTGAGAAAACCAAACTCCCAGTTTTCGTTACGCCTATGGGAAAAGGTGCTGTAAATGAAACACATCCAAATTATGGAGGAGTCTACGCTGGCGATGGGAGCCAACCAGAGGTCAAAGAGCGTGTTGAAGCTTCTGATCTTATTTTGACCATTGGCGCTATCAAGGTGAGCCAACTAGGCCTCCGAGAAACACAGAGTGTAGCTATCTTATACCTCATTTTACTGACACCGTTCGCAGAGTGATTTCAATACCGCCGGATTTTCTTACAAGACCTCACAACTGAACACAATTGATTTCCACAGCACAAGTGTCGCTGTCCGGTATTCAGAATATCCGGGGATGCACATGCGAGGAGTATTACGCAAAATCATCCAGCAAGTGGACTTGAGCAAGCTATCGGCAGTTCCGGGACCGAAAATGGAGAACAAAGTCAAAGAAAATGAGGATAGCTCTTCTACGATCACGCAGGCTTGGTTCTGGCCCAGAGTTGGGGAATTTTTGAAGGAGAACGATATAGTCATTACGGAGACTGGCACCTCGAATTTCGGTATCTGGGAAACAAAGTTTCCAAAAGGAGTTACCGCTCTTAGTCAAGTCCTTTGGGGCAGTATCGGATATTCAGTTGGTGCTTGCCAGGGAGCTGCACTTGCGGCGCGGGACGCTGGATCAGAACGCAGAACTGTACTTTTCGTTGGCGATGGTTCATTGCAACTTACAGCACAAGAAATTGGTACGATAGTCCGCTTAGGACTTAAGCCCATCATGTAAGGCCCCCTGTAATGGTGCCCAGTATCTTGACTAACATTCGCAGATTTGTAATTTGCAACGAGGGCTTTACTATCGAGAGATTCATCCATGGCATGGACGCTGTTTACAATGATATTCAACCATGGATATTCAAGGACCTCCCAAATACCTTCGGAGCTAAAGAAGGAAAGACTAAGACTTATGTCATCAAGACAAAGGACCAGGTAAAGCAATTGTTTGAAGACAAGCAATTCAACGCCGCTGAAGTCCTCCAATTGGTGGAATTGTACATCCCAAAGAAGGATGCACCGAGAGCCTTAAAACTTACCGCAGAAGCAAGTGCTAGGACAAATGCAAAGCAATAGACGATCGACGGATCTTTGTGATTTATGGTCCATTTAGCAAAGGTACACAGATGGTTGGGCATAGACCATGAATATAATAATCTTTCCATTCTGTCAGCCCCAGGGAAGTAAATCTTGATTATTCAAATGAGGATGTCAAAAAGGCTGTAGGGTTTGAGCATCTAGATTAGATTTCATCCATACCTTATGATGACGCTGGCTGTCATCCCGTGAGGTGTATATACTTGCTTTGATTTTGAAGCTTTTCATAACGGGAAGATCTGGGAGCCCTATTTTTGATTGGCTCGAGCCGAAATCTCAGCCTTATCGCTAAAAAAAAATATTAATCCCCACTTCGCAGCCTTTGCACATTCTCCCGGACTTGGTAGTTCACTACTCTCTTCCTAAAAATGCCTTCTTACGATAGTGATTCCTCTGGTGACGAAGATAATGATTACACCGTAACAAGCGTTCTGCTTGGCTATACTTCCGGAGAAGCGAGGGACGACTCCATCAGCCAGCTCGGCGGCAGGCCAGTATGTTCAGGACTCGCCTCTCAAGCTTAGTCAAATTGAGTTGATGAACGTGAAAGGTATTATTCTAATGCAAATTTCTTAGACATGGCTTGACCCGTTCTCCCCGCCTTCAGCAGCTCTTGCCAAATGCAAAGTGTGCAATGACCTTATGGTCCTGCTGCTACAACTGAATGGAGAACTACCAGAATTCGAAGGCCATGAGCGACGACTATATATTCTGACATGCCGGCGAAAGACCTGCAGGCGAAAAGAAGGCAGTGTCCGGGTATTGCGCGGGGTCAGAGTGCCAACAGTTGCACCGAAAGACAAGAAGGGCAAGAACACTGAGACGAAAGCCACGACAGAGTTACAACCAGCGAAACCTCCTCTCAACATAGGAGAGAGTCTTTTTGGGACCAAACCTTCAACCAAACCCTCCTCAGGAAATCCATTTTCGACAAGCAAATCAAGTTCAATTGCATCAAATCCCTTTTCGACCTCTTCTTCAAACCCCAACAACCCTTTGGCAAAACTCAACCAAACGTCAGAGCCTGCAGTAACCCCCACTCAATCACCTACCCCCTCCGACCTCCCCAAAACCTTCGCCTCCGCCCTCTCCCTCAACAATACCACACCCAATTTCGGTCCCCCACCACCTCCCGAGCCATGGCCGCAAGAATCCTCCCTCCCCCCTGCATACCCGCTCTTCTACCTCGACCCCGATTACGAAGAGCTTGACAAAATCGAAGAACTGCCCATCCCATCCCAAACCATGGATCTAGAGGAACCAGGAGGATCTAGCAATCAAAAAGAAGATAAAGATGTATATGAAAGCACGATCGACAAAACGTTCCAGAAATTCGCCGATAGGTTGGCACAGAATCCGGAGCAGGTGCTCAGGTACGAGTTTAAGGGGCAACCATTGTTGTATTCGAAGAATGATGCTGTGGGGAAGTTACTTTCTGGGGGACCTAAGGAGCATGTGAAGGTTACAACGGGTTCGGGGAGTGGGAGTAGGATGCCGAGATGTGAGAATTGTGGATCGGGGAGAGTGTTTGAGGTGCAGTTGACACCGCATGCTATTATGGAGCTGGAGAGGGAGGAGGAGGGTGTTGATGGAATGGAGTGGGGGACTGTTATCGTGGGTGTCTGTGAGAGGAATTGTCAGCAGAATGGGGTCGATGATGGGGTGGGTTATCTGGAGGAATGGGCTGGAGTGCAGTGGGAAGAGCTGAGTGAGAGAAGATAGATATCCATCATTGAAGAATGTTCAGTCCATACACTGGACCTTGATGGTGAATTTCTATGTGGTCCGCACGTCTGGTTTAGTGCACAAGTAGGCTATATGCTTATTTACTTATGATTTTCCCAGTTTGGCTTCATCCTTGGTGACGAGGTAAAACTTCTCCATCCAACCACTGATTCAGTGGTAGCTCGAGATACGATTCTTCGGATCCCATGAACTCCATCCTTTAACGCCCTCATACCCAGCCACGCCATGCAGATTCATCGAAGTCATGAAATAAAAGGATCAAGCAGGTTTCTCGTACGCTCTCCTGATCACCCGTGAAAACTGCTCCATCTTGACATTCTCCCTCACGATCGTTCCCTTAGCCTCATTCTCCTTATTCAACGGTACCTTTACAACAGTTCCCTCTGTCTCCCATCCACAAACACCACTAACAAACTTCTCGAAAGCCTCTCCTTGCATTCCCAACCATGATTCCAAAACCGACCTCTCAATTTCGCGAACTGATTGTGAGATGGTGAGCGCGATTCGTATACGGATCAACTCCTCGAAACCGGCAACATCGGCGATTAAGTCTGCATAGAGATCATCGCTATCGAGAGTGCTCCAGAAAGCGCTATATGAAGCTTGGCCGAGTAAATTGTTGAGGACGTTAAGCTTTTGTACAGCTTCCGAGAGGGGCGCGTCGCCAGCTGCGGGGAGAGCAGAGGAAGCGGAAACGGGAGTGAGGATGTGCGGTGGGAGAAGGTGGAGGGCTAGTGAGAAATCGGGGGATGGGAAAATAGTCAAGGATTTGACGAGGATATTGGTGATAGTCTCATCTTTGGTAAGGTGAGGGTTGAATTGATATCTGAGGATTAACACCTTGTATTAGTATAGCACTTTCACAAGATTTCGAAGAGAAATTGCTGCAGAAAAATGCCTTTCAGATAGAGCTAATAAACTTGACTTCAAGGGCCGGAGGGATTCATTCTCCAGTACCCATTCAGGTAATAGGAAACGTTAAAAACGATCATCACTTTACATTATTTAAAGAAAGAGATGTGGACACTACTTACAGCTTCAGAAGGGCCAAATTTGCGTAAGAGTCAACGAACTTGTTTTCACACTGCTGCGCGACGTATTCTTGGAAGATATTGGTGGTCTCTGGGTTATATCGATCGAGTCCGTTCAAGATTGCGTCAATATGTTCTGGCCGATCAGGCGCGTAATCAAAGGGAATGCCCATTTTTGCGTTCTCGTCCTGCCAATAGTTGTGACCGGTGATGTTCAATTTGTGAAAAATCACAATCGAAGGTATTCACGGAGTGGGATGGCGACGCGCTAGCGTGCCTCATTACCGAGCCCTCTAAATGTGTTCTCCACATCACACTCTGAACATGCACAATCTAATATTGGTCGTTGATTTGCTTTATTGAATATTTATCGGGTTTCGTTACTCTAAGAAGTCATTACTGCTCATCAATGCACCTCTATTCTTGACACCATGTCCCCTCCCAGTCTTGCGATTTCCGACAATATTGCTTCTTTGTCAAGCTTTATTTCCTCCTCCTCAGTATCAACCACAGGTTCAGTAGCAAATGCTATGTTTACCTTGAAAGCCCGAGGAGAAAGTGTCTGCGGGTTCCAAAGCCCTGCAATAATAGACGAAGTCATCGACCCATCGAAAAAGACGATACCGGCTGTATAAAGACTCTCCAACTCCTCAAAGTACATCTGGATTGGTTCGTAGCTAATTAGTTGTGAATCCGCTTCGGATTGGACCTCTATATTTTTGAATTTATGCTTGATTGAGTCTTTTCGCCCAAAATTTGCCACATAGTTTGGCGAGAGATGAATAATAAAATCATAGTCGCTTATCGAAGCTGTAAACAGTGACGTTGGATTTAGATCAAATCCTTTCTCTTTGACCAATTTACAGGCTGAGCGGGCCAACGCGGTCATACGTGCAGCTACCATCTTGGAAGGGCCGTGCTCTGTAAAGGCAGTGCCGGTTATGTCGTGGTTGGAGGCAGCAAGAATAACTGTTCGGTTCATGCCAGGGTCAATTTTTCGCCATGCTTCTAGTCGAGTGTTGATCGAGCTGACTTCTTTGCTGGTCATCGTGCCCGTGAAATCCACGATTAGCGGCACTATTCGCCAATCCCACCTGGATATAAAGAACAGAGTTCTGAGAAAACCAGTCATGGCAGAAGATGGAGATCGCCAGGGGAACGGTTGGAGGAATATATGAGCAACGAGCAACTCAATTAGTTCGTCACTGATATGTCGACTTAGCATGTGGTGATTAAACCACATTTTTGTAAGTCGAATAGCAGGGGATAAAAGAGGGAATCGAGTGCAATGTGTCAATATAGACTGCGTATGGAGGGGCAGCTGGATGAAAGTCCGCTTGTAGATCGACAATGCTGGTACAGCTTCTTCTCGGGTCTTATGATCAGTTATTTTATCCTTGATAGAACGTTCAAGAAGTGTCTGTTCCCGATCATTGTGAATTCGCACACGGAATGCCGCACCAGATTGGTAGCTTATATCCAGGAAAGCACAATTTTGTAACGGCTGCGCTTCATTTTCAAGTCCAAGTCGAGCGGAAATTGTATCATCTGCCTCTTCAAGAAGATTACCAATCTTTAATAAGAACGCGATTTTTGTGCGTTGAATTGCGGCGACATCATCTGGCCACCGCCCGGAGCCTTCAAACTGAATCAAGACATCAGCTGGACTCTTCAGTGGACGCCGCGGATCGAATGATGGGAGGTCGATCGAGGAGTACCGTAACTGAGGACTGATAGTGGAGAGTTGTCTCAACTGCAGAGGTAAACCCTCAAGGTCTCGAACAGTTTTTTCGAAGTTGACGAAAGCTTGATTGAGAGCATCAAATAATTTTGTGCTAGAGCCAGAGCCAGGCAATGCCTTTTCGAATTTCTGCCCTGTGAACTCTAGACTTGAGCTGATCTCCGGATTGAAGTGCCTCTTAATCAGGTAGGTGAAAATCTCCTGGAAAATTGAATAGGTCGAGCCTGCTGACCAGACCAAACTCTCCAGTATACTGCCATCCTTGAAACGTCTTAATTCGGCTTTCTCCCCCCAAAATTTCTGAAATTTGGCTGCCTTCTTTTTTTCTTCTGCTGGTGGACCATGATCAACAAGGCGATTAATGTTTGCAGGATCAAATGTTACTCCTACCAATAACGATTTCGCGTCTGGTGCTGTTGGACAAGGCGATCTGACTGACCAAGATGAGAACTCTGGACTCTTGATATCAATGAGTTGTACCCTATCAGTCAAGCCCTCTCGTAAAACCTCAAATATGCGATCGCTGAACTTGCCAATACGTGACCTATGGTCAGACGAGAATTCCACTCCAGTGTGTTCAGGGATTAATACACGGACCAGGGAATCGTATTTTTGTAAGGGTTGAACAGTCCAGACAATGAAAGTGGACTCGAAATAGTCGAAGGTGGACTCATTCAGCATATCGATTGATATTTTTGCTTCCTCCTGCAGAAGACTGTATGACCAAGATGTCATCTTGTAAAGAATATTCAATCCTCGGGGGCCGTCATAGAACATTGGACATTCAGATTTCGGTGGTATGAAATCATGAATCTCATAACCCTGTGGTCTGTTGAGTAGATTCGATGTTGCGAGGAACTGAATGACAGCTTTGAACATTTGATAGCTGCTATATCCTGGTGAGAGTACACCGTGGCCCTTTGAACCACCTCCTCTTAGAAGGAGTGCAGACAATGTGGCCCATTCAAAATGTCCAAATCCTCCGTTTGCAACGGAACTCCCAAATCCTCGTTGCCGGAGCCAAATCCTACCTAAAATACAGGAATCTTTGAAACCACTTGACTGCTTCGATGCAGAATGAAGCAGCTGAAGATATGCACTGTAGTGACAATCAGACTGCAAAGACGCATTATAAAAGGGTGATGGTCCTGGTATTATTGAGTCACTTTCCTGCTGCTTTGGTCTAATCGAGTTCTTCGTAGGTCGCAGTTTTGATTCTGCAAACATCGATTCTGGTGCGGCGGGAATAATCTGGACCTCGAATTTTGACTTCTGATTGTCTGACGCTCCTGGAACCGTTAGCAGAATCTCCATTCACTGAAGCCTCTTCAACTTACCCGACTTGAGTTTAGCTATTAATATTGGGTGTAAACTATTCCCATTTAGATACTCAAACCGAAGCGCGAATTCGTTTTGTGCAGACTCCTGAATACCCGCCGCAATACATGCTAAATAGTAGGCCCTTTTGTAAAAATATCGATAGTTAAGGAAATCCTTTTCCTGAAATATTGATTCCGGCATGAACACTACCATGTCTACAGATAGAACATCTGACTGAAGCATTGTTTTGAGGGCGTAGCTCCCAACGACGTTAATCTTCGAGGGTTTGGCATAAGTGAGCCTATAGGCAGCATTCTTGTCAGGCTTTGGATCAGGATACGGAACAGTGACCTTATGCGCTTGTTGCAATAATTTCGTAGCCTCAGAAATCTATAACCCGTCAGAAAACAACAGACATACTTTGTCATGACATCCTTACTGGAAGTGTAGGCCGGGCCTCAATGGCTTCAATCAGACCGTTAAGTCTATGCAAAGCTTCGTCAAGACCAGCCGATCGCTTTTCATAATTGGGTCGTACTTCTGCTAGCAACTCATCGATTTGCAGCTTGAACATGCTTGATTTATATAGTCCCCCGGCATATAATGCCCCCTCATCAACCTTTTGTTTATTCGTTGGTCGAGACACCCGTTTTGGCGTTGAGGGGTCGTCAGACTCGCTGGTCTCTGATATATCGTTTTGCTCTCCAATGAAACCATCCCCAGACTCCAGTTCAGATTCGAGATGTGCCAATTTGCGCCTTTTGGAGGGAAGAGGAGCCATGTTGGGGGTTGTGGAGGAAGCGTTGCTGGCAGCTTCAAGATCCAGGCGAGTGAATTTTCTACTCACCCCCCAAAATTAAGCTTAAATTTAGTACAGCCAGGCCCTGTAGGTAGGGTACCTTAGGTGGGTAGTAAGATCTTACTACAAGTAGTGTACTAGTCCTAGTAGTGAAACAAATTTGTAGCGTTCTCCGATAACCGGATAACGAGAACGAGTCACTGCACGGTACCTCTTTATTAAAAAAGAAAAATACCCCCTCTCGAGGCAGGTCTTTTGTGCTTCTAAGGTTTTACCAATTATCCCATTAAAACCGTGCCACTCGCACTTGCAATCGTCTATTTCTACAACATGTCTATCATAGATCTTGGGGAGTCAATACCGCCCCTGACCCCTCATGTAAGTTCTCAGACCTGGACAATTTCAGTTGTGAGCCAACAGCGCTGATTTTGAGAAGGCCTCCAGTGTCTCCCTTCCAACATGGAACGATAACATAGGTTATGAAGAAGGTCAGGAGCGAGTTTTAAGTAAAATGACTACTGGCTATCCACGGTAAGTTTCTAATTCCTCAGCAGTATTGTATTTGCCACGCTGACTTTAGTCTCGTGACCAAGCTTCTTCATCCACAAACTCATCACGGCATTTGCGGAAGATATCGTCAGAAAATATGGCCCTCCAGATCAGAAGGCTATGCTATTTCCTTCCCACAGCACCGCTCACCGATGCCTTACATTTATGAGATCAAGATTATCTGAAAGCACTTCGAGTACTATCAAAGTCGTTGATTTGGTTTTGGATAGAAGTCTAGCAAACTCGACCCTTGCGAAAGTCTCCCCTTCTATTTCGGCCGTTTTATTTCCAGTAGACGCTTTCCCAATAGCAAAACAGTACTGGCAACATTCGGGTGACGGTGTTTCAAGCAGACGTGCGGAGTTTTGCCATGGACTTTTCCAAGAGGGTATTCTGGTAGACCAGTCTCCTCTTCGGCCCCTTTCAAATGGTTTCCAGAAGCCATTCAAAGGCCCGCGTCGATATCAAAGAGAGTCGATTGGTAAGACTTCTTCGGGTGCCAAGACTACTCAGGACATACCAGAGAACCCTACAAACCCCTTCCAGAATGGAAGCGAAGAATCACGCGAAAGTTCACAGTTCCTCGAGGAGCGATTTGGCCGAAATCTTGATGTTTCATTTGTCGACAATGCGAAGTCCGCCATTCGACGGCGCATAGCCGGTTCTTTGATGGGAGAAGAGGATCTGACTGCCAAGCCTGGCCCTCGAGTGATCTCGGATACGCGTGGAGTAGCAGGCTTGTCTGAGGAGGACGTTTACCTCTACCCTTGTGGAATGAATTCAATCTTCAACACTCATCGAATGATGTTGGAAGCAAGAGGTCCGCTGAAAAGCATCTCTTTCGGTTTCCCTTACGTTGACACACTCAAAATATTAGAAAAGTTCGGACCCGGGTGCTTGTTCTATGGGAATGGCTCTTCGGAGGACCTCGATGATCTGGAATCGCGATTAAAGGCAGGCGAGCGTTTCTTAGCCTTATTCTGCGAATTCCCAGGAAATCCTATGCTGAAATGCCCTGATCTTAAACGTATCCGGCGTTTAGCCGATACGTATGATTTTGGTGTGGTTGTCGACGAGACAATTGGCAATTTCATCAATGTTCACGTCCTGCCCTATGCTGACGCCGTCGTTAGCAGTCTCACGAAAATCTTCTCGGGAGAATGCAATGTCATGGGAGGAAGTGCGATATTAAACCCAAGGGGAAACTACTATAAGTCACTGAAACGGGTTGCCCAAGTTGAATATGAAGACAATTACTGGGCCGAGGACGTTATCTTCATGGAACGCAATAGCCGTCATTTTGTGTCCCGAATTGAGAGAATCAATGATAACGCCGAGGTCATTTGCGACGTCCTCCGAAGCCATCCTCTTGTCAAGGAGGTATACTATCCTAAATACAACTCCTCGCGTAAGTTCTACGACGACTGTAGGACGCCTCATGGAGGATATGGAGGTCTGCTCTCTTTCACCTTTTATGAAAAAGCTCATGCTATCGCTTTCCATGATCGAATTGAAACGGCCAAAGGGCCAAGTCTAGGCACGAATTTCACGCTAACATCGCCATATGTTATTTTGGCACATTTTCTCGAGTTGGACTGGGCAGCACAGTTCGGCGTACCAGCAGATCTAATCCGTATCAGTGTAGGTCTTGAGGATGCGGATGATCTCAAGGCTAGGTTTGCAGTTGCGTTAAAGGCAGCTGAAGGAGCAGCTCGTTGAATTTGAGGAAATATGGTTGCATTATAAGGCGTAAGAGGGCTTGGAGCATTGCATTCTCAAAGTGGCTTTGATTAAAAGCGGCCAGATCTCCGGGTAGTAAAATCAAATTGATAAACAGAAACTGATCCCAATCCTAGGCCTGCTTTTTTTTTGGTGGATGGTGGGATGTCGAACCATGTCTTAGAATATATAAGCATAATTAAAATATTGGCATTCATAAGTGAAAACAGAGAAGAAGAAGAAAACCCCAGGCGAGACAGGGGAGGGTAACTTCATACCTTATGTGCTTTTTAATACTTTATTATTCGTACGCTGTTAGGGACTGCTTCTGGTGCTTGTGTTGCCTAGTTGAATCTTTAGCGATTACCTTGGCGTTCTTCGTCTCCACAACCTTAAATATGCTCGTTAGACCTAGCGTGTTCAGTCGCGCTTTCCCGTGCTTCGTCGCCTAAACCACTTCTTATTTATATTCACTGTCCCTTTACGCGCTGGTCAATATTTACGTGCCTCAAGGTCGTACCTCACCAGAGCATCAAGACTGTGGTCATGGCGCCTCTAAAGCGAACGAGGCGCGGAGATGACGAGGAGGTTATTGCTGTTGATGGCGCGAGTTCCAGCTTGCGACAAGATTCTGTAACACTATTTTCCCTCCCTCCTCACTCCAGATAGCTGACAACGCACAGCAGCAACGCAAGAAAGCGCGTATTTCGGTCAACCAAAGTTCTTCGAAGTCTCGAAACACTCGCGATCGCAGCCCATCCACCTCATCCAGCGACAGTGACGAAGACGCTCCAAATTCAGGTAGAGATACCGCCGCAGCGCCAGCCAGTACACAATATGAGATATTGCGAGACAACAATTGGGATCATTTGAAGGATGCAGAGGAAGACGATCGACGGGCGACGCAAAAATTCTTGGCCAAGAGGAGAGGGCAAATTGGAGAGAACCATGCCGCAGATAATGCCATCATTGAAGAAGTCACTTGCATTAATTTCATGTGTCACGAGAAGTTATATGTCAAGCTTGGCCCACTGATCAACTTTATCGTTGGCCGAAATGGAAGTGGAAAAAGCGCAGTTTTGACTGCAGTCACGTTGTGCCTAGGAGGCAAAGCAAGCGCTACAAATCGCGGAGCAAGCCTCAAAAGTTTGATCAAAGAAGGAACCGATCATGCCAATTTGATCGTCAAATTGAAAAATGAAGGAGACGATGCCTATCATCGGGACCTCTATGGTAATGCAATCATCGTCGAGCGACATTTCTCAAGGAGTGGCACTAGCGGTTATCGTTTGAAAAGCTCAACAGGCCGTACAATCTCTATAAAAAAGGCCGACGTTGATGATGTTATTGAATATTTTCAGCTTCAGGTTGACAACCCAATGAACGTCCTAACGCAAGACGCCGCGAAAACCTTTATTCAGACATCCACACCAGCTCAGAAATATACCTTCTTCATCGAAGGCACCCAACTCCAGCAATTGGATAACGATTTTAGGCTTGTATCGGACACATGTGATCAGATAGCTTCCAAACTTAATGATGGGAAGGGTAGTCTCCAGCGTCTTCAAAAACGAGCTGAGGAGGCCCAAGAAAGAAAACGCCAGATTGAGCAGCATGAGAACATGAGACAAAAAGCTCGGGTTTATGGTAATCAATTGGCTTGGGCGCAAGTGGAAGAAGAAGAGGCGGAGCTCAATCAACGAGTTGAGGCCGTGGAGGAAATTCAAAAGAAAATTGACCAAGCAGCACGGGTCTCTCAAGAGAGAGGTGAGAGTTATCGCATCGCTAATGAGAAAGTGGAGAGTGCCCAGGTAGATGTCAGCCGACTTGAAGATGAAATGACCCCTTTACGTGAGGAGGAGGAAGTGGCGAAGGCTGCCAACGATCAAGCTACGGTAGCCGTACAAGAAGCCCAGGCCGAGCAGCGTCGTATTCAAGGCTCTATTAAGGAGAACAAAACTAAAGCCGCTAGTATCCAGCGTGATATCGAGGCCGAAGAGAAACGCATCGAAGACGCCAATGGGGGTGCCAGTGGTCGGAAGCAGGCCGAGATTGATGAAGCTCGGATTTCAGTCGAAATGGCCAAAAGAGCTCTGGACGACAGTGAGAGCGAAGGCAAACGACTCGACGGAAACGTCCAAAGAGCAGAGAAAGCGTTAACCGAGGCCGACGTGCCTTTGAGTTTCAAAGTTCAGGAAATCGATGCTTGTCGGGGGCGAATTGCTACATTGAAGTCAGGGAATTCAATGAGTGGGTATGATCCCAAGATACTCCAGGTTATCAAGGTGATACAGAACCACAGAGGATTCAAAGAGCAACCAATTGGTCCTATGGGGATGCACATGAGATTATTGAAGCCGAAATGGTCACCCTTAATCGAACAGACGTTGAATACCATGTTGAACGCATTTGTGGTGACTAGCAAGGCTGATCAGAAACTCCTGTCCGTTTTGCTGCGGCAATACAAAGTTGACAATTTTTGCTCCATCTACATTGGAAATCACCACCGCATTGATACGACTAGCCACGAGCCAGATCCTCGATATGACACAATATTGAGAGTACTGGAAATTGACAATGATCTCGTCAAGCACCAACTCATCATCCACAAAGCTATTGAACAGTCTCTCTTGGTTTGGGATCGAAAGGAAGCATATAAAGTTATGTTCGAGGGTCCCAGACCTAGAAATGTGAAATGCTGCTTCACCATGCATGATACCAATAAAAGTGCAGGTCATCGTTTTGCTTTTACAGGACGCAATGGGAGCAGTCAGGAAATGGCTCCAATAATGATGAGGCTCAACTCCCGACCGCGTATGAAGACTGACGCTGAGAGTCAGATGCGGTTCCAGAACGACATGTTACAGCAACTGGAAGGAGAGAGAAATCGGTTGCAAAACCGTAAGGGTAGTCTCCAGCAAGAATTAAACAATTGTCGACAAAGTGTTGTTCGTCATAAGCGTGCCCATGGGATTCTGAGGACCGAACTCCAAAGAGCGGAAGATCGAGTTGAACTCCTTGAATCAGAACTTGATGAAGTCAACATCGAAGACGGTCGCTTGGACGCTTTTAGAGCAGATTTAGTGGAGGCTCAACGTGATGTGGCGATGTACGAAGAGATGTACGGCGGTCAAGCTTTGGAAAAGGAGAAGGCGAACGCGGAAGGTCTTATCAAGAAGCGTGAACTCAAAGCTGTGAGAGATCGCATTGAGGAACATAAGGCAAAAATCTTAAAGGCGGAAAGCAAGGTCACAAGACTCGGCCAGATTCGACAGATTGAGGTCCAGGAGAAAAATATCGCCATTGCCAACGCCGAAGCTTTGAAATATGAGAAGTTGAAGGCAGAGGAACGACGAGAGAAACAAGCCCAAAAAGTAGAGCAGTGGATTGGTCAAGCTAGTGAGATTTGCGAACGTGTTCCGATTGAGAACAATGAAACCGCCGCAAGCCTTGATGCGAAGCTTGTGAAGCTTAGGGAGACAATAAGGAAAAGAAACCAGGCCCTCGGCGCAACTGATGATGAGATCAATCAAGCTTGTATTGCAGCGACGGAGGCCTATCAGAGCCACAGAGCATCGTTCGAAGATATGGAAGACTTATTGCGGCTCCTTAAGAAGTCATTTCTCATGCGAATGAAGATGTTTTGGTACTTCCAGAGACACATTTCTTCCAGATCGCGAATTAACTTTAACTACCTCCTCAGCGAGAGAGCATTTCGAGGAAAACTTGTGATCGACCACAAAACAAAGCAGCTAGAGGTCCACGTCGAACCCGATGAGACGACTAAAAGCGGCAAAGGTCGGCAGACCAAGACATTGTCTGGTGGTGAGAAATCGTTCTCCTCTATCTGCTTGCTCCTCTCACTTTGGGAAGCCATGGGAGCTCCGTTGAGATGCTTGGACGAATTTGATGTCTTTATGGATGATGTGAACCGTGACGTTAGCTCGAGGATGATTGTAAGTTTAACAACGATATTCTGCTAAGGCATTTGCTAAACATATATAGATTGGTGCTGCTCGGAAAGCAGTAGGTCGCCAGTTCATTCTCATTACTCCAAAAGGTCTTGGATCTGGTGTCGAAGTGGGCCCCGATGTGAAAATCCACAAGTAAGTCGTTGCAATTCTAGATATGAAAGTAGCTTTGTTGACCTTTTGTAGGCTCAAAGATCCTCGAGATAGATCGCAACGAGGAATTGATGAGATGTTGGAAGAAGGAGAAGAAGATTAGTTTTGACATCAGCAGCGATTACGCTGAGACTTTGTAGATTTAGAAAGGATAACGGCTTGGGCGTACAGGGCTTGGTGCCTGCTATTCAGGCGTTTGGGCGGCAAAACTCTGGCAAAAGATTTGCGTACTAGATGTACAAGTATACATATTCTTGTTTTGCTCCGATTAATGCTACCTATATCCTCACACCTTTACTCCGTAAAACGTTCAATCCTGCATGAGCTGTAAATCCAACCCATTGGCCTATACTTCCAATCGAACCACCAAGAACCTGTACATCCTTAAATCTTCGGTCTAGAAACTCTCTCGTATCTCTAAAAGCAGTCGATTTATCTGCTGTCATAAACAACTCCGTAGCTGCATAGATACCAGACAACGAAGCGCGTTTCGTATACCAGCTTGAATCAACAGACGTATCTCCAGCCAAGAACCAGATCTCGTCTGATAGAGAGGAAAGCTCAGATATAGAGGTAGAGATGTTGGACGGTTGGGCCATGAGTGCCAGTGCCTACAAGATAACTCCATCAGCTCATACAGGGGAACGGCTGAAAGGAGTGCTCACCTCTTGCCATCGATGTATAATCTCCTTATTCCCCATCAACCTCTCCCACGTCAACGCCTTAACTTTTGGCCCAACCCTCATCGCCTCCGCATCCGTACTCGCTGGTTCTAAAATGTGTTTATGTTCCGCTAGACCCGTTCGTTGTGTGTAAAGATGGTAATGCACGAGACTAAAGGCGCCACTAGGGAATAAATTTGTTGAGGCATCGATATAACCGGCATCTTTGGCGCCGAGCGAGAGAGAGGTATGTGTGAAGCCGTGGGAGGGAATGTGTGGAATGGAGGAGGAGAGGATAGTTGTTTCGGCTACGTTAAAGGGTCCTGGTGGGGGTGGGTGGTCGTAGGAATGGTATGAGCGTGCGAGAGGGGTGGTCTGGAAGGGCCGCAGCCGAAGGATGCGGAGTTTAGAGCCCATTGTGATGGTTGGGTTGTGGTTGGGCTGGCGGTTTGGATTTTGTGAGGTATGAAGTGCCAAGGCGAGGCTGTCATGAGCTTCGCACGAGGCTGGTGACAGCACAAAGGCCTACAACAACCATGATAATTTTTATTGCAGCATGAGAGAGCTATTTGGGCATAGAATAACCTTAAAAGGGGCACGAACGCTAAGAAAGGGGGAAGGATGAACGGAATTTCTCGAGGAATTCATATTACACGTGACTCGGAGCGGAAAAACCCTCAACCCCTCAAAACGTCCCATAGCTACAACTCAGACCGCACCACATCCCACCTCCCACTCGCAACCCTCGATTCCTTTTACAAACCTCCAGCAGGGGCAGAGGAGAACCATTAAACCCCTCAAAATGTCAATGCGAACCCTATCGTCCAACTCGACACGACAAATAAATGCGGTCGTCGTATCCGCAGGCCTCATGCAAAAAACCGTAAAAGTACGAGTCGGGGTGCAGAAATGGAATAAGGATATTAGAAAAGTATGTCTTCCTCCATCTCCCTACTTGCCACATGACCCCCAAGAACCCCCTCTTTCAATTCCCTTCCCAAACATTCAAACCCGAGGATTTGTCTAACGATGAGTTTCAATGGGAAATAGAAATTCAACAGGAAGGACCACCTCCTAGTCCACGATCCGGCCTCCTCCCTCCGAATCGGGGACATCGTGTCGATATCTCCTGGTTGGCGAACCTCGAAACATAAGCATCATGTAGTGAATAGTATTCTAGCGCCGTTTGGAGAACCAATCGAGGCCAGGCCACGCATACCAACAGCAGAAGAGAGGATTGCGGGGGAGAAGGAGAAGAAGGCGGCGAAAGATAGGAGAGCGGAGGGGAAGGGTGGGGATGTGCTGACGGAGGAGATGGTGGCAAGGAGGGAGGAGGTCGGGGAAGTTAAGGGCGTTAATACTTGAGGGGGGTGGTGGGATGAGCATTTGCGGCGTTTGGGATGTATGATGGGTTTGCATCGCATGTGTAATATATGTGAAAATACATAGGGTATAGAAGTAGCCATTGTAATTCATGAATTGGTGCTCTGTCAAGTCTAGTATCACTGTGTTCTGGTCAATTTTCAGAAACCTTTATACCTGTACAAATTTTAAATAGGTTAACCTCCACGTTCACCAAATTCTTTAGCCCAATCCTCAAATTCTTGCAATCCCTGCTTACTCACACTCGGTCTGATATTGACCAAACTTGCTTCAAAGTCAATGAATTGGATAGGTCGAATCTGATCCATAGACATGTGAAGTAAAGCTTCGCCCAATGATCGAAGAGGGCCCATCGCTGCATCTTTGGCCAACGCTGTAATATCAGATCCAGAAAAGCCTGGAATTCCATTAGCCAGCTCTTCAAGCTTGTAAGAAAGAACGTACCATCTGTCAGAGCGACCAGGACCTGAATGTCTGCTTCATTCAAGCTGTGTTTCTGATGCCCTAAAAGTGTCCTCAACTGCGTGGCTCTGGTCTCATCCTCTGGAAGTGGAATATATTGCCTCCTCACGAAACGCCGTCGTGCAGCTTCATCGATCGCCCAAGGAAGATTTGTTGCTGCAAGTACAAGCACACGACTTGCATCGCCTCTTTCCTTTTCTTTCTCACTCTGTTCCCTGCCAGCGGCCGCTCTTTGAAGATCGCTCCATTGGATTAAAAATTCGGTCTTTATGCGTCTTGTTGCCTCGTGCTCGCCACCAGAACGTGATGATAGAAGAGAGTCAATCTCATCCACGAAGATAATGCTGGGAGCCAAAGCTTTCGCAAGTGAGAACAAGGCGCGGACGAGCTTTTCGGACTCGCCCAAGTACTTGCTTGTCAAGCTACTAGCTGATATCGAGAAAAAAGTCGATCTAGACTCTGTAGCAACAGCTCTCGCGAGCATAGTCTTGCCTGTTCCAGGCGGTCCAAAAAGGAGCATTCCACGAGCTGGTTCTCTGAGACCCATGAACAGATCCGGACGAAGAAAAGGGTAAACGACTGCCTCCTTCAAAGCTTTCTTGGCGATATCCAATCCCGCCACATCATCCCAATGGACCTCATCGCCCTGCACTACAATTTCATTGAAGATTTGCTTTGCAGCCCCTTCGTCCACTCCTTTAGGTAGGTTTTTCATGAGCTGCGAAACTTTCAATTCCCAAGCAGACCTCACAGCGTTTGAGTTTGATGCGTCGGAATCATCAGATGTTGGTGTAGTTGGATCTGCAAGTATTCGAGCTTCCTTTTGCTTCTGCTTTTGCCTTCTCTTAGACTTTGCAGCGACGCCCTCACTACTATTAGTATCATCGTCAACGCTTTGAGACGATGCATCATCATCATTTTCCTTCCTTGCTTCCCCACGCCTCTCCCGTCTCGCATCATCTTTGATTTGATGTCTGTCTCGATGTCTCGGCGATGAAATGTTTGCCGCAATTGGTTTTCTCGGAAGCTTACTGGCCGAACTTGCTGCTTCGCCATTTGCTACATCCTTCACATCTCCCTTCCGTCGCAGAGGTATATCTTTGCTAGCTTTGGCCTTTTTCGCATTTGTCTCAGGATATTCCCTTAAATAGGTAGGATAGGATACGGGCTCAAGCTTTCCGGGGGCTCTTGAATGGGGAGGTGGTGGCGGAGGTGTCCTTCTAGGCTGTGAGGCTTTGGAGTCTGTTGTAAGAGGATCAAGATCAATCAAATCTTGCAATGCTGATGAAGTAAGCATCGAACCTGAGACAGCACCAAGCTGTCCAGGGTCTGTTGGGGGAAAGGGATAAGCATTTGAACGACTAGAAGCGCCAAATAATTCACCCTTCCCATGGAGCACACCTACTGGGCTGGATGCTTGCGGTGGGCTGTCACGAACGAGCGTTCTCGTCTTGCTATCGTACCTCACCTGGTGTGATGATCCTGGCCGGTCGCCAGTGCTGTCTTTTCGGATGGAATCTGGAAGTGCTGTGGTGCTATTATCAACTTCCGCATCGAAGCTGCGACCCAGTCTTTCTTTACCAACCTTTCCCATCGACTGCCAGGCTAAAGAAGCAGCTCCCTTCGTTACAGGGTCTTCTTTTTTGACCGCAGATGCACGTGGAGGTCTGGGGACCGGCTTTCTCCCAGTTCTATCGGATGACCTCAAGGTATGAAGCATAGTTCTTCCCTTGTCGGGACTTGGGCTTCTAGACGTTTTCTTCATGGGAGGCGCTAATGTAGCAGAAGAAGATGGAGTGACTGTGCGCGAAGATGATGAATATGACGAAGAGGTTCTCCCTCCTACTACAGCACGCTCAGAGCTATTCTTGGGAAATAAAGATGGTCGTTGTGGCAGAGGCGGTGCAGGTCGTGACAGGTCAGGGTAGCTAACAGCCGGTATTGTACCATTTCCAATGTATCCTTTCTCGCTGTGGTCGATTTCTGAAGATAATCCTGGCATTTTCGAAGAATTCTTGTGTATTTTCCCATTCGAAGCTTCTGTTGATGCTTCGCTAGGGGGTTTATCCTGTCGTGACTGCCTCAAAGCTTCCAACAGATCAACCCTTTCCTTGCACTGAATCTCCATTTTTCTCAAACTATCCTTCAGAGCCTTCTCGGTTTCGGACCTTGGTACATAACCTGCTGGAACTCGGTATGCATTATGATAGTAAATTTGGTCGAGAGCTGAGCGCCATGATCGCAATGCTTCCTCCTCATTACTCTAGAACAGCCATAGAGTCAGCAAGTGTCTTTTGAAAACTTCGGAAGCATCGCGAATGCTTAGATTAGCTTTAAAATGCGTAGCCTTACCTGTGATTCAAAGTACACAGCTGTTGAGCAAATTAAATAGCATTCATCGTACGTCTTCTGGAGTGACGACGATGTCTTGTTTCGCATCATGGTCACACCCTTCACTACTTCGCCGGCTCATATAGATGTCGTTCTCGTAAATGCTAAAAGTTTGCAATATGTATTGTTTATGTCTTTCGTTCTATCGTGGTCGTCCCTGCTTCTGGTATGTGACGTAGATAGCGCATAGGGTCTCGTGGGCAACAACCCAGCCTTAAGGGTGCAGTTTTTCCTCCCAAACAACAAAGCTCTGAATCTCTCGATATTGCAATATGCTGTTTACTCGAGTTCATCTGTGTATAAGAATTCAAGGCTTCTGAAAAGGCATACGATACGAGGACAGTGTTAGCATTTAGTTTCTTTAGCGGGGTGGGAGGGGTGGCTGCAGGGAATCGAAGCCCCCTGAAGGACCACAAGCGGGGATCTCAAGGTCCACTCCCCCAGCCATTCTCATATCGATGTCACGGAATATTTTTCCCAGGTGAGAGATCATCAGTATTTTCATAAAGGCATCCAAATCTAAGCCTCGGTCCTTATAAATACATAGCTCGCTCTAAAGGTCTTTTGTGACCTCGTCACACAATGCTTATAAACGCCGTCGAACCAACCATCTCAGAAAACCGATGGCGCTCGTGATACCCAGCAGCCTCCGACGGCAGAGATCTAGTGAAAATATGTACAGGTCGAAAAGGTTCTGCCAGATGTGAAAATGGTCCTGGATCAGACTCGTGATCACAAATATCCAGAAGAAATCCTGCCTCAGAGGCTTTAATTGTTCAGGGAGAATGTAGTATGTGCCGCCTCCCAAGAGCTAGGGGAAATTATTAGGGAGTTGTTTAGATTAACAAGGAGTTTGTAGGCGACAAGAGGGGAGGCTGATCCTGTTGCTGATCCTACGGACCCAATGTGGAATCCAAGTGATTTAGACAACTGCATCATTTTGTCTAATAAAATATGCCCTAGAGAATGTCAGGAACATTACTACAGTAATAAAACTCAAATGTCACTTACTTGCAAGCCTCGTAGGCGGACCAACAAATAGCTGTGCTCGGCATTGTTGTGACTATACGTGGTCGAACACCCTTGAAAAATCCCCTGAACCCTTCTCTCCGGTGAAGCAATCGGGCCCCTTCCATGAATCCATTGACGTTTCGCAACTCAGCGTCATTCGCAGTCCCTCTAGTTTGCAACATTGTCTTGACCACGTCCATTGGCGTGGTGAGAGCCGCAGCGAATCCTCCCGCAACTCCACCAGCTAAGCAATGAGTCGTTGGATCGTAGACTTTCGTTGGGTTCATGGTAGTAGATATGGACTCATAAGCTAAGAATTGCAGTGCTGTGAATGGAACAGTCATGGATAGAGTCGTTGGGTAGGACACATAAAATGCGGAAACGCCTTCGCTTCGGTAAACGTATTTGGCACAATCAAACATTGATTTGTATACTTTCCGGGATTCATGGATTTGCATGCGTTGTTTGATGACTGGGGATATTAGTAGAGATCACGAAAATTGGCCAGAATAATCATACCATCAAAGGGATTCATGAGAAAATCACTTGCGATTGTCGCGCAAGCTCCACTCGTGGCTAGCCAATATTTAGCATAACAGACCCAACATCGAAGCGTGTCAGGAACCTTACCAGCAGCGACTGGATGATGCACGCCAGCTTGGTTTCCTCCGAGAACATGTTTTACTGCCTCATAAGTTGCGAAGTACACCGCATGGGCAGGCCCTACAAGGGTCAGAATCCAGAGCGACGGAGTGAATTCAGGTCGACCAACCTGCTCCTACCACAACACTTGACATCCCCCGCCATAAACTCCAAAATCCTTCCTTTGTGGCTATCCGATAACCTCCTTGGATCATACCATTGTAAACGGCGGAGGGTGTCGGGTTCAGGATCTGCATTCGTGTCTGCGAAAGAGTCAATATTGCTCCTGACATCATCACTCCGAATAAATTTGCGAACCTTGATGGCATCGATTGGATATACCACAGTATGTTCCTAATATTAAAAGATGATCAGCTAACTGTAATATCCCGAGTTTTGTAGAATATCGAAGCTTACAGCTATCCCAGCGAAAGCACCAGCAGCCATGTTTTGGAGCAGGGAGAAGTTCGGGGGAAGTCCTTCATAGCTAAAAAGGATTATTTGTCAGTCACCCGAGCATAAATAGAGGAAGAAGTGCGATTCTTGAAGTTGCACATACTCATACTCTTCGACTGGCTCTGCATTTGGCTGGGCCATTGGGGCCACGGCCACAGATCCTCCTCCGAACGTATTTGATTGCAGAGCCAGGATGTCGACTTGTGCGCTGTCAACAGAGTCAACAGGTGGAAGGTGAAAGGTCGAAGTCGATAGTAGGAGACCCTGTGGCCGCTTTCGGTCAAGGGGAAGGGGTGGTGTTAGGGAGGCAGAGGCAAACAAAATCGAGCAAGATGTTGAAAAATACGGTGATGATATTTGGAGGCGCAAGAAGCGAAGCAGGGGGTAGAAAGTTAGTGGCCGAGGTGGAATCTCTATGCTAGTAACAAAGCGCAGTGCTGGCACAAGAAAATGATAATTGATAATTAACTGCCCGAGCAAACTAAGAATAAAGAGATCTAGAGGATAACATTCGACCAAGAATACTGTAGCAATTACTACGCATGCAATTGATTGATGGGGGGCAACGGAATGAGATCGATTGTAAGCCAAAGTTACTGAATGGAAGAAGACCAGGCAGGGAAGATTTTGTCGTATTATTACTAGTATTCACTACTTTTTCTCTTATGTCCGTTGTCGATGAATCGATTCCCCGTATGAGGAGGCCCTTGGTCGGACTTCTCCTCGGATCCTGCGTCTGTTGGCCCTGTTGCTGGTGAAAGTCAGTGCACGGATGAGGCAGCGGCAGCCTTGCATAAAGCATTTATAGTGATGATCTGGGGAAGAGACCCTCGGTCGTCATAATCGTCCAACAATCCAGGGCACCAGGGGAGAAATCGTACGACTTGGAGAAGAACATGCTATTTGCCGGCGCTTCTACCAAATCCCATCTTTTCGCTTCAGAAATGCATGCGGGATTTCTTTTATAAGTACTAGTATGGAATCCTTCTAGAAGAGTGGCTGTACTTGAGTCTTTGTTTCTTTTCCTCCGCAATTGGACGCCTGCATACCGCTTCAAACCCACCTTCTAGAGCAGGTACACAGATATTTCCCAGAGGCTTTATCAAGTGATCATAAAGCCAACTTGCGCATGCATCACAATGCGAGAAAATCCCACTTTTGGTGCAGCTGCATGGACCAGACTGACAAGAGGCACAGAGGAAGAAGGAAAGACAGCTAGATATGTACTAGTCCAAGTAGCTTCATTGATGGTATTTTATTGGCGATGCGATCTAATGCGTCAAAATTGGACTTCATGTTCCCATATATACCGTGATAATGCCAAACTCCAGTGATGCCGCCATTACGCCTAAATATTGACCCCAGGTCTACCTTCCGTCTGCGCCTTCTGAAATTGATACAACAATCCAAGAACTCCGCCTGTCCCAGCGGCCCCATTAGCCTCGTCTTCTTCCTCCAGTCCTTTGGCCACATCTCTCGTGGGAGAAGTCTCCCATCTAGATTCGTCGAGACCATTGGCACTTTCATACGCCTCTTTAGAGTCTCCACTCTGTTGGGCACCTCTCTCTGGCCTAATTTCATCTTCATCCTCGATCGGCTCTTCCATTATATTTGGTCTAGTTTGATAACGGGAACGAGAGTTATTGCGTCGCCCACTGCGTCCTCCAAATCCGGATGTTGATGGCTGGTGATGAGGGTCTAAGAGTATAGATGGCATCGGTGAAGCATGGGCACCCACAGGAGGAAAACGGGGTGTTCGAGCTGACTGTGGCATGCTGACCGGGGCTCGGCTTCTTGGCCGTCTCTCGCTCCGGCCCACCCGTGACGCTTGCATATCTGCTGCTAAGGTGGGAGACATAAGCCCGGGGAATGCAGGTGGAGGATGGAATTGCTGCCGCGTTCCTGGGGGTAAATGCCCCGGAACACCAGTCTTGGGGTTAAGGAGGTAATTGTCCAAGAATCCATAGTAAGAGGCAGCCATTTTGCCGTGCTTAGTTGAATAATAATCCTCTCGAACATCCGTGGTTGGGGCGCCTTGCTGAGCTGGTTTCCCTATACCCTTCTTGAAATCAAACACAGCAAAAGAACACACATATCCTACACCATCAACGTGAAGAGTAAATTCTCGGAAGAAGTCGATGATCTGATCGCTGCATTTGGGTAAGCTGAACCAGAGCACGAAAGGGGTGATAATGATGCTGAAGACTTCCTCCAAGAATATGACAATCTTAAGTTGATAAAGCGCCGCAAACTCCCTTTTGACTTCGTCGCTATGAAGTCGATCTTGCCAATGATTTGGCATGTAATGAGTGTACTCGATAACATTCCGCAGCGCATACTCGGGATCGAAAACAAGATTTTCGTCAGGGATTGTCCCGTTCGAAATTGCCCACAACGCCCCGAAAACGGTAATATAGAACAAGACAGTCCGCTCCGAGGTTATTTCGAATGCGAGGAACAAATCGGGATCCCACAGAGTTGCAACGACAAGGACTGAGACTATGGCCCCTGCAACAAATGCTATAAATTTTGCAACCTGTGCCATCTTCACCTTTGGGAACTGATCGAGATAGCGAGAGGCAAACGGATGTGACATGTTGATCCTTTTGTTGAATATATGCTGGAGTTCATTGAATTCTCTGAATTTCCATTCGGCGAGAGGCGTATATTGCCGCGATCCAATGGCTGAGGGATTGTTTTGATATTCCTGTAAGTCTATTAGCGGAAATTGATGTCATTCGACGAAAAATTTACCCTGAAGTATCTGAAAAAATACACGATCATAAGATACAGGACTATCACCGGCGCGAATAGCACGTTCATGAATCCTGCAAATAAGAAGCGATCTCGTAGACCATCACTCAATTGTCGTCGATGGGAGTCTTTCAGGACAAGTTGCCTCACTTGACCAGATTCATTGAATATTAAATCCATGATGCACCAGTCCAGATTCCATAACATCGTCCTGGAGAACAATTGACGTCCTCGTAAAAACGGGATTGGTAATGTGAGATCCAATATCTCTTTATTGAATAGCGCAATCAAGTAATTCTCCCGCCTCATAAGCCTATTGGCAATATCATGGGCATCCAACCGTTCCTTGGATTGGCTGCCTAGAAATCTTCGATTGGCTGGTGATATCTTCTCGACGGTAATAGGATTCGCATCCCGAAGGGCCATGATCCGCGCAACGATGTCTTGCCAGGAGACAGTTTGCATATCGCTGTCGGGAACCTCAAGAAGGTGCAGAAAGAAATCATGCACTCGCATAAGGCGAGGAAGATCAATCAAAAGCTGGTATATTCTCCAGATTACATAGAATGCAAAAAGCCAGATGGCGACATTTGACATGCCAGAGATGTTCTTCGTGCATTGCGGGACCAATACTTGCGACAGGGACTTTGTGTGTGGAATCTTTTGAAAGTCGACACACTGAGTGAGGAATGTGGTGAAAACAGCAACAAATACTCTTGTTCTGGATATTGAGTTAGCGCTGGTCGATTTCGAGGACGAGGGGCTTACAGCAAATCCAAGATTCTTGTAAGAACTATACACCAGATACCCGACCCGGTATAGTAATCGTAAACATCTTTAATGAAATTGTCGAGGTTCACAATATTTATCCACCTCCACATGGCTTTCTCCCGAGGGCTACCAACTAGCAAGCCGGCCCTTGGAGGTGTAAAATGAGGACCACCTGGTATTCCCACATCTTCGTCTTGATGGAGCCTCTGATGTGCCTGCGCAGCCTCCCAGTGAGCATGATTCTCTCGACTGGATGGTCCCGGTATCGCAGGATCCCTCGTGAGTTCTGCCTGTCTATTTTGGGGCGGATTCTGGGTAGAAGGACCAGGATTTTCGTGTCCTTCTATGAGCAGGGATGCAGGTACATCATCGTCCCCGTCTTCCTCCAGCAGTCTTGGAGACTGCGCTAACCAGCGTGATCGACCTCTTGGAGCTTTCTGACCTTTACGATCGTTCACTATTCCTCGGCCTTGGCCACCTAGGAATGCCGTACTTTCGGTGGTGATTCTGCTATCTTCGCCATTAAAGACATCCGCATTCGCTAACTCGTCGTCATGAAAACCAAGATTCTCCTCATCCAACGCCATTCCTGCCTGCTCTTCAAGATCGGACTCGGAGGCTTCATCATGAGCTCTTAGGTCGTCGTAGATTGATCGCGTAGGTGGGTTCGTAGGAAGAAGTCGAGAGAGGAGGTTCGAAGTCATCATGATTGGCAGACAGATATTAATCTATTGTTCTAAAGAGAGGAAGAAAGGGCCGGGCCTTTTGCGAGTTATTCAATAATTCGGCGATATGTCTCGGGGAGTTATCGTCGTGAAGGGTACTGTTGGCAAGTCGTAGAAGAACAGGCATTTGAGAAGAGGGAAAACGGGGAGACACCGATGTCTCAGAGGTATACAGAGCCATACGGTTAGGCCATGTCGCTATGATACGATAGAGTCACCTGAAGGCTGCTGAATGTTGCTGGATGCCTTCTTCAATGCGGTGGTTTGGAAGGCACGAGTGATAAGTGAATGACATGCTTCCGCAATCGGCAATAATTCTCACCGCCTTGGTATCAGCCGCATCAGGAATGGTTCAAATACAAGGATGTCCTTCGCCTTGGAAAGAAGAGAAGTTTGGAGCCTGTAAACAATACTCATACCACTTCGTATAGGATAATAATGGCGACTGATTATTTTCTTGCTCGTAGGGCATCGGCATTAAATGATGGTCTTGATACCCCTCCATCGCCTACAAATTCTCAGACTTTGCGAAGCAATCCTCTATCAGCCAAAGTCACCAGCGTCCTTTCGGCGTCATATGCAGATTCTGATATTAGGGATGCTTTAGCACTTCTAGACAAACGGGGGTTGGAAAATAACTCAGAAACTCGTCGCCAATTAAGGCTAGATGTCCAAAAGGAAGTCATCCAAAGCAATGGGGACATTATCCGGGAATTCGGGCAAGTCGCAGAAGTACGTGCAATCTTAATCCGAGCTCAACTGAAATGTTAATTGGTTTGCAGCAACTCAAACAGATTGGCCTCACAATAGTGAGTCTCAATCAGGGCTGTGAAGAGATGAAACGGCATATCTCGGCAGCTCATCAGGAAACAGCGCCAGTTCTAGAAGAAGCGTCTGAGCTTATGAGCCAAAAAGATCAGGTCGAGGATAAACAGCAGCTCCTGGAAGCCTTCAATTCCCATTTCATCATGTCCGAAAATGATATTGCAATCCTCACGTCTTCCGCGGAGCCTGTGAATGACCGGTTCTTTAGCGTTCTTGCCAGAGCGAAGAGAATTCAGATTGATTGTGAAATCCTACTTGGTACCGAAAATCAACATCTTGGACTCGAGATTATGGAGCAGGTTTCCAAAAGTATCAATGGAGCATTTCAAAAGTTATACAGATGGATTCAGCGAGAGTTCAAATCTCTGAACCTAGAGAATCCCCAAATCAGTTCATCGATCCGAAGATCTCTCCGTGTTCTTGCAGAGCGGCCGTCTCTTTTCCAGAACTGCCTTGACTTCTTTGCTGAAGCGAGAGAACAGGTATTGTCTGATGCTTTCTACACCGCTTTAACTGGTCGATCAACCAGTGGCGAAGAAGATGCCTCCGTGAAGCCGATCGAGTTGGTTGCACATGACCCCCTGCGTTATGTTGGAGATATGCTGGCATGGACTCACTCCGCCACTGTCAGCGAACGTGAGGCACTTGAGGTACTTTTTATATCGGATGGTGATGAAATAGCCAAAGGAATCCAGGCAGGACGAGATAGTGAGCCCTGGAATCTCATCTCAGAAGAAGATGGCGCTAGTGATTTCGATGGCCTGAAAGCTTTGAACGAGTTAGTGGATCGAGATGTCACCGGGGTAGCAAGAGTTCTACGGCAGAGAATAGGCCAAATTATTCAAAGTCATGACGAAACAATTCTCGCGTATAAAATCGCGAACCTGCTCAACTTCTATCGTGTCACCTTTTCGAAATTGTTGGGAGAGGGTTCATTCCTTCTTGGGTCGTTGATAAACCTCGAAGAGTCTGCTTTGCGACAATTCACAGACATAATGCGTGATCATGTGGCCACTCTACAATCAGAAACCCAAGCTATTCCGCTGAATCTTGGCCCCCCTGAGTTCTTCCAAGATGGCTTGAAGCAACTTACTTCTATCATGAAGACATACGAGACATCATTCACACCGGCTGCCAGAAGAGAAGCCGATTTCCAACCTGTATTAGCTGAAGCATTTGACCCTTTTATGCGAGGAACAGAGAATTTGGTCAAAGATTTGGAGCTTCCTGAGAGCGCCATTTTCTCCCTCAATTGTCTTTTAGCTGCCAAAAGTGTCTTGTCACCGTTCAATTTTACAAATGAAAGGCTTTCTAATATCCAAAAGACCACCGAAAAGCACACAGATGACCTGATCGACTATCAGTATTCATTCTTCCGGACGAGTTCTGCGCTGCAGCCCCTTCTCCAAGCACTAGCTCCATTATCAGAGACCAAAGAGGATCTTTTACATACTCGGTCGCTCCCGACATTTCATCCCGAGGCTCTGACTCGAGTAAGTCAAACGCTAGATGACTTCCTTCCTTCAGCATTAATGGATGCGATGGAAAACTTGAAAGCACTTCAAAGTTCCAAGTTGGGTAGGGAGATCACTGAAGCTGCAGCTGAAAGATTCTGTAATGATTTTGAGATGGTGGAGGAGAGACTTATAGCTGCAGATGAGGCATGGGAGCAAGATGTCGATGACGAGACACTCTCAAATACCCAGCCCTTGCGGTCCTTGTTTCCGAGAACGAGTGGAGAAATTAGGGTCCTGCTTTCCTAATGCTCGATGACGAAACATTTTCGAAACATTACAAGAGTAACTTGCCAAGGGCGCAGCGGCTGTGGCATAGCGCTAGACATCTAGTACGCTCCTTCATAATCACCCTATCATGTCGTTTGAGGTTTACCGCGATGGCGTCCAAATTGAAAGATGGAGGGAAAGCTTTCCATCTAGGATTCAAGTATTCGACAAAGGAGACTGTCGCGGAATTTTGCAGGGAAGCTTTAGTATCCGAATGTTACCCCTTTTGCATCAGCATATTTTACCACCCCTGGGGTTTTTTGATGTCTCGGTGGGAGCTTTGGAACATGTCTCGAAAGCCGTACGGCTCTTTAGAATGTTCCTAAGTCAGACATTGAAAGTGTCTGATCCCTCATTTCCTGAACTATCATCAAAGGCCTTTGCTACTGTCACTGTAGATGTTACCGGAGAAGGATGGCGGAGTTGTGGACCCAAAACTGAAGGCTTATGGAGTGCAGAATTTACGGGTTGTGGATGCAAACATCTTTCCCTTAGAAATTCGCAACAATTTATAGACTGCTGTATATACTGTTGGAGAGAAAGCTGTGGACATCAAGCAAGCTTGGGAGGCAAAAGCAGATGGCGTAAAGGATGAACACAACAGGGCCAGGTTGCGAGACTCATTAAAAGAAAATAGAAATCGGGCGAGGAGGTCTTGATTTAGGGGAGCTTCAGTTTGCCTATTCTATCTATGCTTTCCCTTCCAATTAAATGGCACCAATTTCGCCACCCCTTAATAAAACCCCTGACTCACTTTCCACGTGATTATCCGCACTAATGTCGGGTGGCTGTGCCAGTATTTGGAGGGGCACGATGCATGTTGCGTCACATACCTAACAAAGCTTGATCTCCACCAATTCAAACAGATGTGCATTTAGGTGTTCTATCATAAACAGCCTTCAGGCAAAACTTTCACGAGAGTCCATCTATAACATGTTTGTCCTCAGGAATGGTAAGTACTTCCATTAAAACTTTGTAATCTCACAAGCATTGTTGAGGGCGCGACTGGTATTTTTGCATTGAGCGAGACTCTGACTTAAAGTTTGTATAGTGGGAAAGTTGCTCTTCGGCGATAGTTCCTCGAAAGAATCGATTGTCGAACTTCCTCAAGGCCAACTCTATCTCGTTCGACCCCTCTCTCCAAAGGGCTACTCTGAACTCATCTTCAGAGACGCGGCGGCAAGAATTCGGAGGACTGGACAAGATTTTCAGTATCAGCTGGTTATACAGCGCGCATACGAAGAAGGCGAGGATCAGTTGTTGGACGACGAAGATGGAGACGATGCTGATATTGCCGCCTTGGCTGCTGAACGGGACGAGAAGACATTCTTACTTGACGAAAGTCTCCATTTCAGATCAGAGATTCGAGAAGACGGGCGAAAAGTTCTGGCTTGGAGAGACTTAAGTGGTGATTCAGGAGACGTCTACGAGTTTTTGTGCGACAATTCGATCAGCACCGCCCAAGTGCAAGAGTTCGAGACGATTGCTGTCAATTGCCAATACGAGAGAAAGCACCGCAAAAACCACCAAACCGCAACCGAGCAAGAACTTGCTCAATTCGTCTTTGATAACGAACACCCCATTCCAAGTGCCAGCCCGACGGGTAGTCCTACGCAGTCACCAGTCGCAATACCTCCGGTATCGTCTTCATCCGCCTTAAGGACTTCCGCGAATTCGGCGTTAAAGAGGGATAAAACCCCTACAAAGACGCCTCGTAACTCTGCGCAAACACCTCAAACCGACGACATGCCAACAGAACCACCGAAAGTAGCAGCACATCCCGAGCCGCTTTCTGTCCTTGCAGCAGAAACGGCAGAACTTCACCTTTTCGACTTTCAATCTGGATCCTTTATCATACAAGATCCTCTGGTCAAAGCTACGGTATCTGAAGTCGGCAAATGGGAATACTGGTTGCAAATAACTGGCAAAGAAAGGGATTGGCTTGGGCAAGCTGTTGTCGCTGATATCAACCCGGTGTTCAACTTTGAATTCTTGTCTTTCATCTTCAATGCTTATACTCCTGAAGGCCAAGCATACTCATGGCTTCTCCGGTTCAGGGACCAGGAAACAATCGTCCGGTTCCAAGAAGGTCTCATGCAGGCACTGTGGGAACAACTGAACGAAATTAAATGGAGTAAAAGCAAAGAGGATGATCGAGAGTATGTACTTGAGGCATTCCAGGATCTTACAATGGAGGACGCCTATCTAGAGGAACCGGAAGAGGAAGAAGATACCGAAGAGGTCGAAGATGATGGTCAGAGGAGTGAGCACTACGATAGCGACGAAGGAGTCGATGATGTGGTGACGAGGGGTGACGATGGCAACGTTAATTCACAGCTTGCAGTTGGTTATAAGCATGATCGATCATTTGTTGTTCGGGGCTCTAAGATTGGAGTGTTCAAGCACACTCCTAACAACAACCTTGAATTCTCAACAAATATTTCAAAGGTTGAAACGCCACAGGGAAAGCTCTTCAGTCCTAAGAAGGTCATGCTGCATGCCGAGGATACCAACATGATTCTGCAGAACGAGGCAGATCCTAATTCCTTATATCGTATGGATCTTGAGTACGGCAAGATCGTTGATGAGTGGAAAGTGCATGATGATATCCCTGTCAACACCTTCGCTCCGGAAAGCAAATTTTCTCAAATGACTGGCGAGCAAACCTTCTTGGGATTGTCTCGAAATGCTCTATACCGCATTGATCCCCGCCTTGCAGGCAATAAGCTTGTCGATTCTCAGCTCAAGCAGTACGTGTCTAAGAATGACTTCTCTGCGGCAGCAACAACAGATAAAGGATACATTGCGGTCGCTAGCAACAAGGGCGATATCCGCATGTTCGACCGCCTTGGGATTAACGCTAAAACGCATATTCCAGCTCTAGGCGAGCCCATAATTGGTCTCGATGTTAGTGCTGATGGTCGCTGGGTGCTTGCCACTTGTCGTACATACCTGCTGCTCATCGATGCGCTCCAAAAAGAGGGCAAGAATGAAGGCAAACTCGGCTTCGAGAAATCTTTTGGTAAAGACTCCAAACCACAACCTCGCCGTCTCGGTCTCACTCCATCTCACGTCGCTCAATTTCAGCATGAGACTGGAGCAGCTTTGTCATTTACACCAGCACGGTTCAATACAGGAGAAGGTTTGTCCGAGACCTCTATTATCACCGCAACTGGTCCATTCATCGTCACGTGGAATATGAAAAAGGTCTTGAGGGGAAGCAAGGATCCTTACAGCATCAAGAGGTATGCAGAGGAAGTGAAGGCGGATAACTTTAAGTACGGCAGTGACAAGAATGTCATCGTGGCATTACCAAATGAGGTCAACATGGTGGCGAAGCAGACTTTCAAGAAGCCAACTCGAGAGAGTATTGCTACACCAGTGAGGATTGGCGGTGGTAGTATTGGCGGAAGAAGAAGCGACGCTGGGAGGGTTGGAACAAGAGATAGCGCCAGACTCAAGAAGGGCGATATTGTCAATTCCCCTTATTGATATCGGATAGCAACTGGTGATTGATATTTTCTTGAACCTTCACGACTTCATGATATTGGCGGGCGGGCGTTGGGTTTGACTTTTTGGGTGGAAAATTGCACAGATGAATCCATTTCCGGCTCCTCTTACAATTGCGATTTCATGCAGAACTTCAGTGCGGCTGAATATGTCAGCCCTTTGCACTTCATGTATTTAACGGAGGATACCAATACCCATTTCGATTTCCCAAACCTGTTTAGGGTTTTGCAACTAATTAAAGAATGTAAAGTGCACGGACCAGTAGAGAGATCGCATCTAGATCGCGCCTCCCGTGTTTTCGCGTTAATGACTTCATAAGACTTTCCAAAGTTCAGTTTCTACCCTATTCTTCTTTGATTGAATTATCTAATCCTTATTTTAATCACCTTTGAAACAAAATGGCGCCCCTGAAGAAAGAAAAGGCTGAAATAAGTGCTTTCGAGCGCAAGCGTTTGGAAAACATTGCTGCCAATTCGGCGATGCTCAAGGATCTGAGCACCACCGCAGAAAAGATCATTCCCAAACCAGCTCCCAAACCCAAAACCACAGCACCCCGGAAAAAGAGAACCCCTGTAAAGAAGGAGGAGCCTCGACCGACGCGAACAAGTTCGCGACTTGCGGGCGTTGAGGCGGATAGCGAAACTGCGAAGCGGAAAGCAGAAGTGGAGGAAACGTTCGCCAAGGAGACTGCAAAAGCTAAAAGGCAACGTGTGACTGGAGATATCAACTTCAGTGATGCTATTGTCGAAGGAAAGAAATGGGATAAGGGCAATGATTTTCTTTCCGGGGTAATGAGGGGTGCCGTGCCAAACCAGCGGACCTTTACGGGGGATGATATTAAAGAGACCACGGATGAAGGACTGAAGGCATTGAGAGAGAAGATGAGTGGGTTGGAATTGTATGAAGGCTATGAGCCAAATCGTGAGTTTCCCGCAATGGAGATCAAGATGGTGTGCTGATAACATTCCAGAAATCAAAATTACCCCGGAACGGATTTATGCTCTCGGCTTCCATCCTACAGAAGACAAGCCTCTGATATTTGCCGGAGACAAGATGGGTAACCTAGGCATATTCGACGCATCTCAAACTGGTCCAGAAGTCAAGGCTGAAGATAACGATGATGACGAAGAGGATGCGGACACACCGGAGCCCGCCATCACGGCTTTCAAGGTGCATTCTCGGACAATCACATCATTCGTGTTTCCTGCGAACGGTAATTCGCTATACTCTAGTTCGTATGATTCCTCAGTCCGCAAATTAGACCTAGAGAAGGGCGTTGCTGTTGAGGTTTTCGCTCCAGAGTCTCTCGAGATGGACATGCCTATTTCCAGCATTGCCATACCTTCCGCGCATCCTAATATGCTCATGTTTTCCGTACTTGATGGATCCTTTGGCCGCCATGATATGCGTACGCCATCGGATACAGAAATATGGCAGCTTACGGACAAAAAGATTGGAGGCTTCTCTTTGTACGTTTATCATGCCTCTTCTTCTTTTTCTCTCCTCCCATTGCCGTCGAAGCCTTGCTCAATTTTCTCAAATCTATCCCTAATTTTTCAGTACTGACTATCGAGACGCAGACATCCATTGCACCCCCACTTAGTTGCCACTGCTTCCTTAGATCGAACGCTCAAGATATGGGATTTACGAAAAATCACAGGTAAAGGAGAATCTCGGATACCCAATCTGCTTGGAGAACATGAATCGCGGCTCTCCGTGTCACATGCTTCATGGTCTGCTGCGGGTCATGTGGCTACTTCTTCATATGATGATACTATCAAGATTCATTCCTTCCTTGATGCTGGTTCTTGGAAGATTGGACATGATCTAGACATCAAGGCAATGGCCCCAACAGCTACCATAAAACACAACAATCAAACTGGGCGATGGGTCACGATATTGAAACCTCAATGGCAAGAGAGACCAGAGGATGGTATCCAGAAATTCGTGATTGGCAACATGAATCGATTCGTCGATGTTTATGCTAGTGATGGAGAACAGTTGGCACAATTAGGAGGTGATGGGATTACAGCAGTGCCAGCTGTTACTCATTTTCATCCAACGAAAGACTGGGTAGCTGGAGGCACGGCAAGTGGGAAGCTCTGTCTTTGGATGTAGGATAGAATAGGGTTGATCGATGACTGGCTAGCTGGATTATTGTATTCTATGACTGGGTATGTATTGTCTGAAAATCAAGATGGTACGACATGATACTTGGAGACTCAATATCGAACGGAATGCTCGGGACAAAACAGGCTCTCGTTTTCATAAGCATGCACCGAACAAAATACCCTATCAATGCTGGAATGATGTCATTTGGCGAACAAAACAATCGTTTCCGTGAGGGAAGCTCATCAAGCTTGTATCATGGTAGTACATAAAACGACATATTAAATACTGAGATGCCAAACGACTTTAAAGGTCTAGATCCCAGAGTTCAGAGAACATGGCATACTAGTACTAGATGTTATGGGGGGCTTATGACTGGCCGGATACTACCTTAGACTACCTAGGTACACTAAGCTTAAGGTAAGGTCACCATGCTGGATAGAACCGAAAGCGGCTTGGTGGACTGCACCCCCAAAACGGCCCTCATGTGAACATGAACTTTTGATGGAAAACTGACTATCATCGAAAACCCATTCACTCGTTCCCTAGCCTGACTCACTGCGCCTCATCACTTTGTATATTAAGATGCTTTGACACCAATAATGCCCTCTATTTCCTGATCACGATCGTTGAGAGAAAGCATGTGATCGCAGCATTCAAGGGCAGCTATCTTCCCGCCTCCTAGTAAACTTATTTCTTATCGATAGCGGTCGCAAGACGACGCGAGAGGCACGACCCGACAGCACAAGGAGCACGACCTTTGCTGAACGTGTTCTGCGCCAAAGCCCCAGCATCTCGTCATGGCGCCAGAGGAGGATTTGAAGAAGCGCGTGGCCCGCAAGTTGACAAAGAGAAGGAGAGAGGGACATCAAGTCACCATGGAGATTCCCGACCGATTTCGAGATGGTGATGATGCAGAGGAAGATTGCACAGCTCTGCATGGCACCAAAAGCTACTTGAATCAGTCTGTCTTCGGTATGATTGCAGCAGCTCAGTCACAGGTGGATTTCAACGCCAGATTCGACGCATCGTCAAGCGATGAAGAAGATGAATTAGGAGAACCTTCGTCACAGAGCGACTCGCTGGCAAACTTCCAACCTGAAGAGGCGCGAACTACAGAGCCTGAAAAACACCGACGGAAACTCTCTGAGAACAAGCTTCTGCGATCAATACCGGGACTAGGATCCAAGTCGAAACCGAAAAGCCTTCCGAAAAGTGATTCACCGTCTCGTGGCGGCACTTCCAAACATTCAACTCCTGAGAAACAGATTCCTCGAAAGCATTCGCATGCTCCCGTCATGAGTCGCATGCTAGAAGCGAAGGCAGAACTGTCAATGAGACCAAGCTTCGATATGCCACGATTCTCGGAAGACAATATACAAACGGAGGATGCAGGCGAAAGAGAGGCTAGCACTCTAGCAAGGAAACTCAAAGAAATCTTTCAATTCGAAGAGGCAGAAGATGTGATAGAAGGTCCGCTATTCTATAGTTATGAGAAATTTATACATGCTGACATGATCAGAATACCCTTGCTGGCTATTGAAGAGCGTTCTACTGCAAGGGTATATGTACATCACGAGCAAACATATTTGCTTTTACGCATATTTGCCCAAGAAATCAGTAAGTCGGTGGAAAGTATTTGTGGGACTTGGCTAACGCATCCAGAACGAAGCTGTGAAGAGTGGATACCTATCAAAATCCGGCCGACGAAACCCCAAGTATCATAGATACTGGTTCCGATTGAAGGGGGATGTTCTATCCTATTATGCAAATGCCTCTGAGCTTTACTTCCCAAGCGGCAATATTGACCTTCGTTACGGTATATCTGCAAATGTCGTGGAAAAAGACAAGGGGAAAGATGCTACGCACTTCACAGTCGTTACTGCTGAGCGAAAATATAATTTCAAAGCAGATAGCATCCCAAGCGCCAAGGAGTGGGTTAAGGCACTTCAGAAGGTCATATTTCGTTCGCACAATGAGGGAGATAGCGTCAAGATCTCACTACCGATCGAGAACATTATTGATATCGAGGATAGCCAAATTGTTGATTTTGCAGATACGTGCAAAATCAGGGTGATTGACAATGACGAGACATATGCCATAGACGAGGTAAATCAGCCATTGGACTTTTCTATGTTTCCGCGCTAATTTCTTCTTCCTTAGTATTTCTTCTCCTTCTTCAGTTTTGGGAAAGAAGCCTTGAACGTATTAAGGATTTTAGTGGAGGATACAGCTGCACAACAAATTCCCGAGGATCTTCTAGTCCCACCTTTAGCCAGTGAAGGGCATCATAGTCCGAAAGGTAACCCTTCCAAGCGCAGCTCTTTACAAACAAACAGAGAGGGCAAATCCATACCTCCTCCCATGCGTTCACCTACACCACTCCTTGAGGAAAGTGTCAGAGCCACACTCTCACCAGTCGTTGGCCTTCAAAGCCCTCGGGCAAGCACTGATCTTAGCCGAGCGAGCTCTGATGCTTTTCGAAGAAGTGTTGATCTCAATAAGTTCGGAAGGCGAAGTGTGGATCTGAACCGCTTGAATATGGATGGAACTGGTAGGCGAAGCTACAGTGCTAGTAGACGGAGCTCGAGCCGTAATAGACTTGGCGAAGAGAGGCGGCCGTCTGAGAAGCAAGGCTCGTCAGATTCTTATGTGCACTCTTTGGAAGAGCCCGGGTCTTCTGGAGCTCTGCCATCTGCCAGCGATGAAACCCAGGCTTCCGCCAGCCAGATTCTGCGTGGGAGCGATGTATTTCTCTCTCCAACTATACAACGGTCCTCATCGGCATCTAGGCGAAGGGACCATGATCCTACTATTTCTGCAGAACCAAACTCTCATACTCCTTCTCGAAATACAGTCAACATTGGTGGCATGAATCAAACATCACAAAATGCTGCACCTACAGGGTCCGCAGGAGGTTCAAGTGTTGGACAAGTCGAGCCATCCGCGTCGGCACCTACATTACAGAGTATTGTTAAAGCTGGGGCCTACCCATTACAGCGCGCAGCGGGTTTTGCTGGATATCTTAATAAGCATTCGAAACGTATGAGTAACCTTTTGGCTACCGAGTCGATGGGTTATGTTGAAAAGGTATCTGGCATGTGGAAAGGAGGTAAGAAACATTACGATGAGCCACAAGGACTTGCACCAGACGACGAAATGTACGGCGATGACGATGACGAACAAGTCTCTGGATCGGGCGATCGTTTTCGAGAGCATTTCGCACTTCCTGCTACTGAGAAATTGCAAGCGGCTTATTTTGGATACTTGCACCGTGTGCTTCCCCTCTATGGCAAAGTATACATCAGTAATAGATCATTCTGCTTCCGAAGTCTTTTGCCAGGCACACGGACCAAGCTCATACTTCCACTCAAAGATGTGGAAAACGTCGATAAGGAAAAGGGGTTTCGTTTCGGTTACTCTGGTTTGGTCGTGGTTATTAGAGGACATGAGGAGTTGTTCTTCGAGTTTAGCCAGTCGGACACCAGGGATGACTGCGCAGTCACATTGCTCCAGAATTTGGAAACGATGAGATATCTGAAGGAGTCTGGACTTCTAACAATGGAAGAGAAAGTAAGTGCGGAGTGTGCAAGCGCAGAACACAAAGCTTTGCAACAGGCACGCTATGAAGGAATTCCTGATCATGATGAACTCAAAATTCCGAGGTCTACAGAAGATATCGGAGATGCGCCGCCCATATT
>Ga0182030_10000297_pt1 | contig 88493 bp, 80 predicted proteins | sample 812S3MmetaG_FD_121299 | JGI IMG/M metagenome (GOLD analysis project Ga0182030, IMG submission 121299) | Permafrost microbial communities from Stordalen Mire, Sweden - 812S3M metaG (Illumina Assembly) | ecosystem: Environmental > Terrestrial > Soil > Wetlands > Permafrost | place: Sweden... | reverse complement strand
GCATTCCGCGATGCGGTGGTGAATGAGACGGCGGTTCCGGTGGGCGGCGAAGATGGATTCAAGGCGGCGGTGATTGCGCTGGCCGCCGGGAAATCGGCGCGGGAAAACCGGCCGGTGCAGCTGTCGGAAATCTACGAAGGAGTGTCGACGCCATGCCAGGTCTCCTAAATGTAGGCGTAGTTGGATTGGGACGGATGGGCAGCGTGTATGCGCGCAACCTGGCGCAGCGCGTGCCGACGACGAGTTTGCCACTTGCAAATGTGCAGTTATAATGCACAATTACAAGTGGGAAGTCTATGCGCCGTCGTTACATCGCGCTGGTTGCGACCAAAGGACCGGCGCCGGACGACTTCGACGCACTGTTCGCCCCTCTTGATGCAGACCCGGAACGGGCGCTGGACGGCATACGCGATATGGCGAACATGCCGCTGGAGGACACGAGCCGAAGCGGGTGTGTGACGATTTGGATGTAGTGCTCGGCCACCGTGCCGTCATGGAGAGGGCAAGCTAGTTCCATCGCGCTGCGATCTGTTAACAAAAACCAGATGGCAGTTGGCAGCGCGTGCAGGTGTTATGTTCTTAGTAGCTCTTGGGATTGGGGTCTGCCCCCGTTGTTGGTGTACAGCCCGAAACTGGCTCTTATTTGGCTCCCCGGCAGAGATTCGAACTCCGATTCACGGCTCCAAAGGCCGCTGTCCTACCATTAGACGACCGGGGAATGGGTGGATAAATACTACTGTTCCAGTGTAACGTTTCCACCTCGGTGGCCGCAATGTTCAGACCGTTTTCGCGGCGTCTAGAAAACTTTGCAGGTCGCCCGGATTCACTTCCGGAAGTCCCGGGGCTACATTAAAAAGTTTCCCCGCCAACATCCAGCGCTCGAGTTCATCAACCAGGCTGAACAGGTGGTCGAAGGAATCCACGATGAACAGCAGCGGTTGGTAACGGTCGATCTCGGCGCCCTGGTTGATCACCCACTCCAGTTGCAATGGGTAGCGCTGCACTTCATCGCTCTCGATCGAATGTTCGAGTTCTCCATAAGAACTCAACAGGCCGCTACCATAGGCGCAGACGCCGTTGCGGCCGCGCATCAGGCCGAATTCCACCGTGAACCAGAAGAAGCGTGAGAAGGCCCGGATGATGCTGGTCAAGCGGCGCGCGCGTTCAGCTTCATCGCGAATTTCGAGCGACATCCGCGCTACCGTGTGAGCGCAATCTCCGAACCGCACCAGCGTATCGGCAAACGCCTTCTCCGTATGCATGGGGACGTGGCCGGCGATGTCGTGGAAAATGTCGGGCTCCGGCAGATAGTCCATGCGGTCCGCCGGACGGATGGTGATGGTGGTGGGGAATTCGCGTCGGCGCAGGCAATCGAAAAACAGAAAGCCCGGAACGTATCCGCTCACGGGCTTGGCCTGGAAACCAGTCAGCGGACGCAGACGGAGGTTGATGTCGGAGAGCCGCGGAATGCGGTCCGCGGAAACGTTCAGCGCTTCCAGTCCGCGCAGAAAATGGTCGTTGGCGTAGCGCTCCCAGCGGGGCTGCATGCGGCTGTAAAGTCTCCGCCACGTGGAGTGATTCTCGTCGGAGTACAGGTCGTAGGCCTGTTCGATGTAGAGATCGCCGCGCGTCCGCGCTGCCTCCACAAAGGGCGCATGGCCCGTCGTAAGACCAATAGCCGAAACCAATTGCGGCATATACCCTCCTCGACAGAGTGCTCTAATTCCAAGCTATCAAATTCGATGGCGCATGACAACCCCTGGCAGGTGGTGCTATCCGCCGGTTCCTCGCCGTTCGTGGTGGTCCAAAACCACCAGGGCGGTGCAGAGCGGCCATCCCCTGCTCCCGGTTCTCAATTTATTTTCAATGACTTACCTTTGGCATGCGGGTTGCCTTAGGAGGCAGCGTAAGCCGCTCCGAGGAACGGCGAACGGAGGAGGATATATGAAAACGAAACTGATCATGATCGTATTCTTGGCTGCAACCGCCGCGTTCGCACGGCCGCATTTCGGCATTGGCGTTGGCGTCGGTTTCGGATATGCACCCGCGCCGGTCGCCCTGTATGCCGCACCGCCCGCGCCGTTGTATGCACCCATGCCGCCGAGCCCCAGGCCCGGCTATGCGTTTGTGAACGGCTACTGGTATCCGGCTGGCGCGAATTACGCGTGGCGTGCGGGCTATTGGGCTCCGCGGCCTTACGCGAATGCCTACTTTGTGCGGCCGCATTATATGGACGGCCGTTACTTCGGCGGCTATTGGCGGCGGTAAGCGCAATGCCAAACGGTGGGGGCTGCTACGCCCCCACCTTCGCCGGCAGTTCCTTCAGAATTTCCCCCACGAAAGCCTTCGCATCTCCAAACAACATCAGGGTCTTATCCATGTAATACAGGTCGTTGTCGATGCCCGCGAAGCCCGGGTTCATGGAACGCTTGATCACCATCACGGTGTGCGCTTTGTCCACGTCCAGAATCGGCATGCCGTAAATCGGGCTGGTCTTATCGGTGCGCGCGGCAGGATTGGTGACGTCGTTGGCGCCAATCACCAGGGCCACGTCGCATTGCGCAAAATCGGAGTTGATGTCGTCCATCTCAAACAGACGGTCGTAGGGAATGTCGGCTTCCGCCAGCAGGACGTTCATGTGGCCCGGCATTCGGCCGGCCACGGGGTGGATGGCGAATTTCACGTCCACGCCGCGGCGCATCAGGTTGTCATACAGTTCGCGGATCTTATGCTGCGCCTGCGCCACGGCCAGACCATAACCGGGAACGATGATGACGCTGCCGGCTGCTTCCAGAATGGATGCCGCTTCTTCGGCGCTGGCGCTGCGGTATGGCCGCTGCTGCGCTTGCGCGTGCGAAGCTTGAATCTGACCAAAGGCTCCAAACAGCACGTTGGTGAAAGACCGGTTCATGGCCTTGCACATAATGATCGAAAGGATCAGCCCCGACGAACCATCCAGGGCGCCCGCCACCACCAGCAGATTGTTGCCCAACGCAAAACCCATCGCGCAGGCCGATAAACCGGCGTACGAATTCAATAGCGCAATGACCGTCGGCATATCGGCGCCGCCGATCGGAATAATCAGCAACACGCCGAAGACTAGCGCCAGGCCGGCGAAGATGGGAAAGATCCAGACGTCCGTAGGAACCATGATGAGCCGGGTGCCCAGGCCGGCGGCAATCACGAACAGCGTGAAGTTGACGGCGTTCTGGTTCTTGTACGTGATGGGCCGCTGCGGCAGCACTTCCTGCAGTTTGCCCATCGCCATCAGGCTGCCCGTAAAAGTGAGGAAGCCCAGCAGCGTTTCCAGCATCAGCGCCACCATCACAAACGTCGGCAGTGTTTCGTGCAACTGGTTGGCGCGGTAAAATTCCGCGGTACCTACCAGCGCCGCGGCCAGCGCGCCGCAGGCATGCGACATAGCCGTCCGCTGCGGCACTGCCGTCATCGGCATGATGTAGGCAATCGGAACGCCCACCGCGCTCCCAATGAAGAAGGCCGCCAGTATCCATTCCCAATTCAGGATGTGGTTTGCCAGCAGCGTGCCGACAATCGCCAGCAGCATGCCCGTCTCGCCGGCGAAAACGCCGCGGCGCGCGGTGGCGGGCGAGTTCATCCACTTCAGAGAGAGAATGAACAGGCCTGCCGAAACAATGTAAATGTAGCTGCCGAGTTGCCCCATTACTTCTTGGCCTCGCGCTTTTTGAACATCTTCAGCATGCGGTCGGTAATCAGGAAGCCGCTTACGATATTGGTCACCGCCGCGGTGATGGCGATGAAGCCCAATACCTTGCTGAGCAGGGTGGCGCCGGCGGCCCCGGTAATCAGAATCGCACCCACCACGCTGATGGCTGAGATCGCGTTGGTGAGCGACATTAGCGGAGTGTGCAGCAGCGGCGAAACCTTGCGGATGATTTCCAGCCCCACGAAGGTGGCCAGCATGAAGACGAACAACCCGGTGGAAAGATTCATCGATGCTCCTGTCAGACCGTCTGCAAGGCAGGCAGGCCCATGAGTTCCCTCACCTTGGCGTGCACCACGTCGCCGGAGTGAGTTACCAGCGTTTCGCGGACAATCTCATCCTGGCGGTCGAGAGCCAGTTTGCCGTCCTTGATGAGATACTTCAAAAACGTGGCGACGTTCTTGGCGTACATCTGGCTGGCATGATACGGCACGGTCGATGGCAGGTTGAGCGGTCCCAGAATCTTGACGCCACCGTGATCCACGGTTTCCCCCGGCCGCGTCAATTCGCAATTGCCGCCGCGCTCCGCGGCGATATCCACCACCACCGATCCCGGGGCCATTCGCTCCACCATTTCCCGCGTGATCAGAATGGGGGCCTTCTTGCCGGGCACGGCGGCGGTGGTGATCACTACCTGCTGCTCCGCCAGCACGGCTCCCAGCGCGTCGCGCTGCTTGCGGTAAAAATCCTCGCCCATGGCCTTGGCATAGCCGCCCTTGTCTTCCGCGCCCGCGGCTTCAATTTCCAGCACGATGAACCGCGCGCCCAGGCTTTCGATCTGCTCCTTGACGGCGGCGCGGATATCGTAGCCGCTCACCACCGCGCCCAGCCGCCGTGCGGTGGCGATGGCCTGCAAACCGGCCACTCCAGCGCCAATCACCAGGACGCGCGCCGGCGCCAGCGTGCCTGCCGCGGTCATCAACATCGGGAACATGCGGGGCAGGGAGCCGGCTCCAATCAGCACGGCCTTGTAGCCGGCCACGGTGGCCATGGAAGAGAGAGCGTCCATGCTCTGCGCGCGTGTGATGCGCGGCATTAACTCCATCGAAAGGAACGTAATCCCCCGTTCGGCTAAAGCCCGGGCCGCATCGAATGCCGTCAGCGGTTCGCCAAAACCGATCACCGTCTGGCCCTGCCGCATTTGCGCCAGATCTGCCGCGCCGGCTTCGGGATTCGCGCCCGGACCGCGCACCTGCACAATCACATCGGCCTTGGCAAAAACTTCGGCGCGGCTGGCGATTCGCACGCCCTTTTCGGCATACTCCGCGTCGGGGAATCCGGCGGCCATGCCCGCTCCCGCTTCCATCAGCCACTCCACGCCGCTCTTATTCAGAACGGAGAGCGCCGTAGGCGCCATGGCAACGCGCCGTTCTCCGGGCGCCGATTCCGCAACGATTCCGATTGGGATTCCCACGATGATTGTTTAGATTAATTCCGCTGTGCTGAAGAAAAACCGCAATTCCGCCTCTGCTGTTTCCGGCGCGTCCGACCCGTGAATGCAGTTGCGCTCAATGTTCTCTGCGAACCGCTTGCGAATGGTGCCTTCCGCGGCGTTCGCCGGGTTGGTGGCGCCCATCACTTCGCGCAGGCCCGCGATCGCATTTTCGCGTTCCAGCGCCATCACGATAATCGGCCCTTCCGTCATGAACTTCACCAGGCCGCCGAAAAAGGGCCGCTCGTGATGCACGGCATAAAAGCCCCGCGCCTGGGCTTCGCTCAGCCGCGTCATCCGCAGGCCGGCCACTTTAAAGCCCGCCTTCTGGATCATCGCTAGAATCTCGCCTGCCTGCCCGGCCGCCACGGCGTCCGGTTTAATAATCGAAAAAGTACGTTGCACACTCATAATCTGCTTTGAATCTTCTCTCCGATGTCGGCCGGTGACGAACAAACCGTAATGCCCGCGTCTTCCATGGCCTTGATCTTGTCCGATGCCTTGCCGGAACCGCCCGCGATAATCGCTCCCGCGTGTCCCATGCGCCTTCCCGGAGGCGCCGTCTGTCCGGCCACGAATCCAACCACCGGTTTCTTCACGTGGGCCTTCACGTAGGCAGCGGCGGTCTCTTCGGCGTTGCCGCCAATCTCGCCGATCATCACAATCGCGTGGGTATCCGGATCGCCATTGAACAGCTCCAGCGCATCCAGGAACGTGGTCCCGATAATCGGATCGCCGCCGATTCCGATGCAAGTGGATTGTCCGATGCCCAGCTTCGTCAACTGCCCCACCGCTTCGTAGGTGAGCGTGCCCGAGCGCGAAACCACGCCCACATGCCCTTGCAGGTGAATGTGTCCGGGCATGATGCCAATCTTGCATTTGCCCGGCGAAATAATCCCCGGACAATTCGGACCAATCAGCCGCGTCTTCTTGCCTTGCAGAAACTCCCAGGCGCGCACCATGTCCAGCGTCGGAATTCCTTCCGAGATGCAAACCGCCAGCGCCACTCCCGCGTCGGCCGCTTCCATAATGGCATCGGCGGCAAACGGCGGCGGCACGAAAATCACCGTCGCGTTGGCGCCGGTTTCCTTGACGGCCTGGGCTACGGTGTCAAAAACCGGCCGGTCCAGGTGCGTGCTCCCGCCCTTGCCGGGTGTCACGCCGCCCACCACCTGGGTGCCATAAGCGATGGCCTGTTGGGCGTGGAAAGTTCCTTCCCGCCCAGTGAATCCCTGCACAATCAGTCGAGTATTCTGGTCTACGAGTACGCTCATGTTGTTAGGCCGCCGCCGCTTTCACCACTTTTTCCGCCGCGTCGCGCATATCTTTCCCCACCGTGAAATTGAAGCCGGAGTCCAGCAGGATCTGGCGTCCCTGTTCCACGTTGGTGCCTTCCATGCGGACTACGATCGGCACTTGAATCTTCAAATCGCGAGCTGCCGCCACCACGCCCGTGGCCAGCGTGTCGCACCGCAGGATGCCGCCGAAAATGTTGATCAGCACGGCCTTCACGTTCTTGTCCGTCAGCAGGATGCGGAACGCGTTCTTCACCTGCTCCGCGCTCGCGCCGCCGCCCACGTCCAGGAAGTTCGCCGGACTGCCGCCGGCGTATTTAATAATGTCCATGGTGGCCATCGCCAGGCCGGCGCCATTGACCATGCAGCCCACCGTTCCATCCAGCTTGATGTAGTTCAGGCCGAACCGCGAGGCTTCCACTTCCAGCGGATCTTCCTCGTTCAGGTCGCGCAGATCCACCAGTTCTTTGTGCCGGTACAGCGCGTTGTCGTCGAAGGTGATCTTGGCGTCCAGCGCGTAAACCTTGCCGTCCTTCGTCAGGATGAACGGGTTGATCTCCGCCAGGGAAGCGTCCATTTCCAGGTACGCTTTCGCCAGCGCCATCATCGCCGCCACCGCTCCGTTCACGCTGGGCCCCGGAATGCCGATTCCGAACGCCAGTTTGCGAGCCTGGTAACTGGCCAGACCCGTGCCCGGCTCCAGGGTCTCTTTGAGGATCAGTTCCGGCGTGTTGGCCGCCACTTCCTCAATCTCCATGCCGCCCGCCGCCGAAGCCATGAACACCGGTTTGCCCTGCACCCGGTCCAGCACGATGCCCAGGTAAAGCTCCCGCTCAATCGGCAAGGTCTCTTCAATCAGCAACCGCTGCACAATGCGCCCTTCCGGGCCGGTCTGGTGCGTAACCAGTTTCATGCCCAGGATGCGCCGCGCCTGTTCCACGGCATCCGTGGCGTCCTTAGCCACTTTGACGCCGCCGCCCTTTCCGCGGCCGCCGGCGTGAATCTGCGCCTTCACCACCACGCTTCCGCCCAGGCGCCGTGCAGCTCCTTCGGCTTCTTCCACTGTGAACGCAACCTCGCCCCTCGGCACAGGTACGTTGTATTTGGCCAGAATGGCCTTTGCTTGGTACTCGTGAATTTTCATTGGAGAAACAGCCTGTGCTAGCCTGACAACAACATCGGAACAAACAATATATCATGCCGCTTCTGCCATTCATCGAACGCGTTGCCGGCAGGCACAACCTGTCTCCCGAAGAGGCCAGGGACGCCCTGCTTGTGATCCTGGAGGGCCGCGCCAGCCAGCCGCAGTTGGCCGCCTTCCTGATGGCCATGCGAATGAAAGGCGAAACCGCCGGCGAACTCGTCGGCTTCGCCCGCGCTATGCGCGCCATGGCCGCCCCCGTCAGCCACGGCCTGATGGGTGTCCCCATCCTCGACACCTGCGGCACTGGCGGCGATGGCGCCGGTACCTTTAACATTTCGACCATCGCGGCCTTCGTAGTGGCGGGCGCCGGGGTGCGCGTTGCCAAACACGGCAACCGTTCCATCTCCAGCCGCTCCGGCTCAGCCGATCTTCTGGAATCCTTCGGCGTACGCATTGACCTGTCGCCCGACGATTCCGCTCGCGCCATCCGCGAGGTGGGCATCGGCTTCTTTTTCGCGCCGCATTTCCATACCGCCACCAGGCACGCCGCCACGGTGCGCGCCGATCTCAAAATGCGGACGCTGTTTAATCTCCTGGGGCCTCTCACCAATCCAGCCGGCGCCACTTCGCAGATTGCCGGAGCGCCTTCGGAAAAGGCGGCGGGCCTGATTGCCGAGGCGCTGGCAACGCTCGGTCTGGCGCGTGGACTGGTGGTTCACGGCTCCGACGGCCTCGACGAGATCACGACCACCGGCCCCACCGTAGCCTTCGAGATTCGCGATAGTCACGTTGAGCGGCGAACGCTCGAGCCGGAAGATTTCGCCATCCGTCCCGCATCCCCGGCCGACCTGAAGGGAGGCGACCATGCGAGGAATTTCGAAATCGCGCAGGCCATTCTCGCCGGAGAGCGCGGCCCGAAGCGCGACATTGTGCTGGTGAATTCCGCCGCGGCCCTGGTGGTTGCCGGCCAGGTCGACACATTTCTCGAGGGGATGGCGATTGCGACGGTATCGATCGACACCGGCGCGGCGCGGGGCAAGGTCGACGAGTTGACGCGTTTCTCCAAAGCTTGTAGTTGAGCGGACAGCCTGGCTGGCCTGTTGAGTTTGCGAACTCAGGTTGACCAAACGAAGCCAATTGCAGCATCGCGATTGTCATGAAGGACCTCTGGCTGGCTTGTCGGATTTGCTCCGAGAGGCTCGAAATCACGGCGGCATTCGAAGCCAAAATAACAAAATGCCAAACGAAGCCAATTTTCCTTGCAGGCCGAAGAGAATTAAGGGAATAGCAGGTGTCCATAAGTTGCGCTTTGTGCCTGGACGCTACCTGACTTGAATGTACCAAGCACAGGAAGCAAGAAATTGGGTGGAGGCGATTGATTCTAAGGGAGAAAACAATTGAACTGCTCGGCTAAGGCGGTCAGAAAAGGATCGCTAGATCAGGCTAACCGCTTGCGGCCACTTGATTCCCTTATTCCTTCGGGCCGATCCCCAACGTCTTCATCTTGCGGTACAGGTTGCTGCGCTCCAGGCCCAGCAACTCGGCGGTGCGCGTCACATTGCCGGCAGTCTCTTCCAGTTTCTTCAGAATGTACTCGCGCTCGGCGGTCTCGCGGACTTCCTGAAGACTGCCGAAGCGGTCGATCGACCGCTCGGGCTGGCGCTTCGACGGGTTCAACGGAATGTGCCGCGCATCCACGCGCACCTGCGGATTCAGAATCACGATCCGCTCAATCAGGTTCTTCAGTTCGCGGACGTTTCCCGGCCAGTGATACTCCGCCAGCACCTGGAAGGCTTCCGGCGTGAGCTCTTTGGGCTTGCGGCCGTAAGCGGTGGTGAATTCGCGCAGGAAGTATTCCGCCAGCAGCGGAATATCTTCCAGGCGGTCGCGCAAGGGCGGCACGTGGAACGGGATCACATTGAGCCGGTAGAACAAATCTTCGCGGAAATTGCCGTGCTCGATTTCGTCGTCCAGGTTCTTGTTGGTGGAAGCCACCACGCGCACGTCGACCTGCACGGATTCGGCGGCGCCCACCGGCTCAAAACGCTGCTCCTCAATCACGCGCAGCACCTTGGATTGCGTCCGCAGACTCATGTCGCCGACTTCATCCAGGAACAACGTGCCGGCGTCGGCCTTCTGGAACTTGCCGATCTTGGCCTCAACCGCGCCGGCGAAGCTGCCTTTGCTGTGGCCGAACAACTCGCTTTCGATCAGCTCTTCCGGGATGGCGGCACAGTTGACTTCCACGAAGGGTTCGGCGGCGCGCGGGCTCATCGAGTGCAGGGCATGCGCCACCAGTTCCTTGCCGGTGCCGCTTTCCCCATAGATGAGGACGCGGCCATTGGTTCCCGCCATCAGGGTGAGTTGCTGGCGCAGCGCCTTCATGGGAACACTTTCGCCGATGATGCGCCACCGCGAGCCGCTGTCCGATTTCAAGCGGCTGTTCTCAATCGACAGGCTGCGATGCTCCAGGCCGTTCTTCACCACCACCGTAACTTTCTGGATGGAGAGCGGCTTCTCCAGAAAATCGAAGGCTCCCAGCTTGGTAGCCTTGACGGCCGCTTCGATGGAGCCGTGGCCGGAGATCACCACCACCACGGGCCGTTCGCCGAATGGAATCTCCTGGATGCGCGCCAGCACTTCCATGCCGTCCACGCCAGGCAGCCAGATATCCAGCAGAACCAGCTCAAAGCCCGCGCCGGGCAGCGCCGCCAGACAGGCTTCGCCGCTGTCCACGGCTTCCACGGAATACCCGTCGTCTTGCAGGATTCCGCTCAGGGACTGGCGAATGCCGGGCTCATCGTCCACCACCAGAATGCGCCGCTGTCTCATGCGCGGGCCGCCGCCGGAGCGCCGCTTTCAGCCGATTCGGGTTCCGCCGGAACGGGAATCTCCACCGTGAAACGCGCGCCCACGGGCCGGTTATCTTCCACGCGGATGTGCGCGCCATGCTCGGCCACAATGTGACTGACAATGGCCAGGCCAAGGCCCGTGCCGCGATTCTTCGTCGAAAAATAAGGCAAAAACAGTTTCTCCTTTTCGTCCGCGCTGACGCCGCAGCCGGAATCGGCCACCACCAGTTCCACGGTGTCGGTGGCGCCCGCCTGGGTGGCGATGTAGAGCTTCTTCACCAGCGCATCCTGCATGGCTTCCGCCGCGTTGTCCACCAGGTTCACCACCACGCGGCCGAACTGTTCGGGATCCACATTGATGGCCGGCAGCCCGGCGGCATAACTGGTCTGGATGGCGATGCCGTCGAGCCGGCCCTGAAAGATTCCCAGCGCTCCGCGGACCAGTTCATTGAGATCGCACGGGACGGGCTGTGCCGAGGGAAACCGCGCGAATTGCGAGAACTCATCGACCAGGGTTTTCACCGAATCGACCGACTTTGAAATGGTCTCGGCGCATTCGCGCAAAATGCGATCCGTGGCGGGCGGCAGTTCCACGCGGTCCAACTGGCGGGCCATGCGCTCCGCGGAAAGCGCGATGGGCGTGAGCGGGTTCTTGATTTCGTGCGCCACGCGGCGCGCCACTTCATGCCACGCGGCGGCCTTCTGGGCGCGTAGCAGTTCACTGGTATCTTCCAACACGACGACAAACCCGGACGTCAGCTTCTCTTCAATCGCCGATACGGTCACCGCCAGGCGCAGCTTGCGGCTCTCCGTCACCAATTCCAGTTGTCCCACGGCCAGGCCGGTGCGGCGGGCTCGCTTCATCAGGTACTTGATCTCCGTGGTGTCTTCGCGAGAGAACAGGTCTTCCAGGCGCCCGGCCCGCGCCACCTGCTCCGGGGAGAAAATCTTCGACAGCGCCTGGTTCACGCGCTGCACGGAGCCGTCGGCGGCAATCGAAAGCACGCCGGTTGGAATGCTTTCGAGAATGGCCTCGGTGAAGCGGCTGCGGCTATCGAGCTCGGCGGTCTTAGTCTCCAGTTCTTCGGTCATCTGGTTGAAGCCGCGCACCAGCGAGCCCAACTCGTCAACGGCCTTGACCCGCAGGCGGTGCTTCAAATTGCCGGCCCGAACCTGCGTGGCCGCCTCCAGCATGGCGGTGATGGGCACGCTGATCTGCTTGGCCAGAAACAACGCCAGCCACACCGCTACAAACAAGGCAAACAACCCGATCAACACCATCAGCATGGTGGTGACGCGGCGGACTTCCTTGCTTTGCGCGTAAACCTGGTGCCACTCGTCCACCCAATGGTCGATGCGCGCTTTCTCACCGGCCGTATCGAGAGGAATCGGCGCCACCACGACGACCGAACCCGAGACGTCCCGGCCGTTGCGCACGAAGTCATCTCCGCTCACCTCGTGTCCGCGGTCCAGCGTGGCCGTATAGGGTCCCCAGGAATCCAGCGCCTCGACTGAGCCGGGCCCGAAAATGGCGGCGGACTTCAGATCCCAGCGCTTGCAGAATTTCTGCAGGAAGCCTGGCGTGTGAGTGCCGCCGGAAAGCAGTTGGACAGTCTCCGGCTGCGCCGCCAGCAACGCCGCCTGCGTATCGGTCTCATCCTGCATCTCTTTGTTAAACGTCTTTGCCAGGCCGACAAATGCATCTACGGAATTCTGCTCCGGGGCGGTGAACCAGGCATGCAAATTGAAGTTCAGCACTTCGTAACTGAACAGGAGCAGGCAGAACACCGGCACGCTGCTGAGAGCGAGGGCTCCCAGGACCAGCTTGGTGCGGATTCGCGAACCTTCGCGGTTGCTCTGGCGTTCAATATAGAGTTTAATGCCGGTGCGAAACAGAATCCAGCCCAGGGTGAGCATCAGGATGATGATCAGAATAGAGATGGCCCAATAGACCAGCGTCTGGCTGGGGCTGGGGTGATCGAGCTGGGTAAGTCCGAACTGGCGCAGACCGAAAGAGCCCTGCCACACCACCAGCACCACGGAGATGACCAGCAGGACCGCCGCGAACCCGTATAACAGGCGCTTTCTCATAAAGGACCGGGCCTTACTTTCGATTATACGTGGCTGGGAGAGTCAAATTCCCGAGCCGGTTGACGCTCACGTTTCGGGGGGCGCCTGCACTGGCTCGCGGGGTTCCTTTGTACCAGCACTGAGGGGAGAGCTTGGGCACGCGTGTTACGATAAATACTTGTCAGGTCTCGGGCTCCGTGCAATGGACGGCTGCAAACCCCGCCAGGTCCGGAAGGAAGCAACGGTAGCGGTGCGGTTCGTGTGCCGCGGATTACCCGGGGCCTGGCATATTCGTCCGTGCCTCAACCCGATATCCACCCCATGTACCAGGTAATCGCGCGTAAATACCGGCCCCAGACGTTCCACGACGTGGTGAACCAGGAGCACGTCAAGACCACGCTGGAAAACGCCATTGCGCAGAACCGCATTGCCCACGGCTACATTTTTTCGGGCCAGCGCGGCACCGGCAAGACGACCGTGGCGCGCATTCTGGCGCGGTGTCTGAATTGTGTAAAAGGTCCCACCGCGACTCCCTGCGGCGAATGCGCCAGTTGCAAGGAAATCACTTCCGGCGGCACGGTGGATGTGATCGAAATCGATGCCGCGTCCAACCGCGGCATCAACGAAATGCGGGAACTGCGCGAGAACGTCCGCTACCAGCCGGCGCGGGACCGCTACAAAGTTTTCATCATCGACGAAGCGCACCAGATCACCAGTGAAGCATTCAACGCGCTGCTCAAGACCATCGAGGAGCCGCCGGAATGGGCGGTCTTCATATTGTGCACCACGGAAGCGCATAAGATTCCGGCCACAATTGCGTCACGCTGCCAGCATTTCAGTTTCCGCTCAGTGGATTTCGAAGACCTGATGGCGCGCATGGCGTGGATCTGTACGCAGGAAGGCATCGAAGCCGATGCGGAAGCGCTGGCGGTGCTGGCGGCGGCCGGCGAAGGCAGCGTGCGGGATTCGCTTTCGGCGCTGGACCAGGCGATTGCCTGCTGCGGAGCGAAGCTGGATGCCGCCGAAGTGCGCGCGCTGCTGGGATCGTTCTCACTGGAATCGCTGGAGAAAGTGACGCAGGCGCTCGAAGAGAGCGACTCGCGACGCATGCTGGAAGTGGTCGATGAGTTGGAACGCAATGGCCACAACCTGCAGCACTTCAGCCGGGAACTGGCGCGCTATTTTCGAAACCTGCTGGTGATCCGGATTTCGGGCCCGGAGTCGCGGCTGGTGGCGGCTTCCGCGCGGCAGCGCGAGAAACTGGCGGAGATCGGCGCCAAGTTTTCAGAAGAGGACCTGACGCGCTATTTGCAGCTCTCGCTCGATCTGTTTCGTGATTTGCAATTCTCGTTACAACCGCGCTTCCACCTGGAAATCGGGCTGGTGCGGCTGGTGCAAGCGGGACGGCTGCTGCCCATTGAGCAGGCCTTGGCGCAAGTGGGCGGCACGGCTCCGCGGCCTGTTACGGAACAGCGTGCGCCGGCAGCAGCAGCCCCGCCGAAGAGCGCGGCGCCGACGCAGCAGCGCACGGGACCGTCGCCGTTTGATCTGGATCGCGCCAAGAAATCCACGGCGCGCCCGCCGGAACCGCAATCTTCAGGGGCCAATGCGCTGGCGGCGGACCGGGAGCCATCGCCCATCACCGCAGGCGATCCACGCGGGCGCCTGCATGCTTATCTGCTGGAAAAAGGACTGACCCATCTGGCGGATGCGGTGGAAAATGCCCGCATCGCGATGACCGGGGCGGATCTGCAGGTGGTCTCGGCGAAATCCTACGCGCTTTACTTTCGCGACCGGGGCTTTGAAGAGGCTGTGAAAGAATGCTTCGGCCGGCCGCTGCGGATTCGCTTCGAGGTTGGCGACGCAAGCTCGGCCGGCGCACCGGCAACGGCGCTTTCTTCGACATCAGCGACGGAAGATCAGACTGCCAGCCGTGCGCTGGCGCATCCCGAAGTGCAGCGCTTCCGCGAAGTTTTCCCGGCGGGCGAGATCCGCAAAGTTCGAAACCTGAAGGAGTCCTAACGATGAAGCTACCCGGCAATATGGGGAACATGCAGCAGATGATGCGCCAGGCGCAGCAGATGCAAGAGAAGCTCGCGGCGGAAATTGCGCTGATCCGGGTGGATGCCTCGGCCGGCGGCGGAATGGTCTCCGTCAAGATGGATGGACAGAAGAACCTGCTGGCGGTGAAGATTGAGCCCGAAGTGGCCGGCGACGTCGAGATGCTGCAGGACATGATTGTGGCAGCCTGCAACGAAGCGGTGAAGAAAGTCGAAGAAGAATCCAAAGCCAAGATGGGCGGCATGCTGGGCGGCATGGGACTTCCCCCGGGTCTGTTCTAAGCCATGCCTGATTTCGCCGAACCGCTGGCGCAGCTGATCAACGAGTTCAAGCGCCTGCCCGGGATCGGGCAGAAATCGGCGCAGCGGATCGCTTTTCATGTGCTGCGAACCAGCCGGGAAGATGCCGCACGCCTGGCGCAGGCCATTCTGGACGTGAAGGACAAGCTGGGCCTGTGCCGCGTCTGCAACAACATCAGCGACAGCGAGCTATGCCAGTTCTGCAGCGACACCAACCGCGATCCACACGTGGTCTGCGTGGTGGAGGAGCCGCACAATATTGTAGGGATCGAGAGCACTCGAGGTTTTGAGGGCCGCTACCACGTGCTGCACGGTTCGCTTTCGCCGCTGCGCGGCATCGGTCCGGAATCGTTGAAGATCAAGGGACTGGTGGAACGGATCGGCCAGGGCGACGTGACGGAAATTGTGGTGGCCACCAATCCCACGGTGGAAGGCGAAGCCACGGCCGTTTATCTGGCGCGGCTGCTGAAGCCGCTGGGCGTGAAAGTGACTCGCATAGCGATGGGAGTTCCGGTGGGCAGCGACCTGGAGTTCGCCGACGAAGTGACCATGTCGAAAGCCATGGAAGGCCGCCGCGAGATGTAAGAGCGGCCGGCTGGTGGGAAGCAGTGTGATGGCTGCCACGGATGCGAACGACCTGGAAAACCTCCTTCGCCAAGGCAGCGGTCCGGTCAGAGCCGATTACGTGATTCTGATGGTCGCGATTTTGGTCGGCTGGTTTCGGCCATCCTCCTACTTCCGATCCCTCTGGGCCTGGACCTCCTGCTGACACCCGGCAACGAGACACCATTGCTCTGCCGCTATAATTTCTTCAATGGTAGAAATTCGTCACTCGGTGTGCGCGCTGGATTGTCCGGACTGCTGCTCCCTGCTGATCAATGTGGAAGACGGGCGCGGGTCGAAACTGCGGGGCGATCCGGCACATCCGGTGACACGTGGATTTCTGTGCGGCAAAGTGGCGCAGTATCTGGAACACGAATACTCGCCGGACCGGTTGCTCTTTCCGCAGCGGCGCACGGGCGGCAAAGGCGAAGGCCGGTTCGAGCGCATCAGCTGGGACGCGGCGCTGGATTTGATTGCGGAGCGGCTGCGACGCATCGCGGCTGAATTCGGATCCGAAGCGATCCTGCCCTATAGTTATGCGGGGACGATGGGTTTCCTGAACGGGAACGGCATGGACCGGCGGTTCTTCCACCGGCTGGGCGCTTCGCGGCTGGACCGGACGATTTGTTCCTCGGCGGGCGGCGCGGGACTGACGGATGCGCTGGGCGTGCGCTACGGCACGGAGCCGGAGCAGTTCCGGCACTCGCGGCTAATTATCGCGTGGGGCGCCAATATCCTGGGCACCAATGTGCATCTGTGGCCTTTCATTATGGAAGCGCGGCGTGCCGGCGCGAAGCTGTACACCATTGACCCGCGGCGTAACCGCACCGGGGCGGCGGCCGACAAACATTTCTTCATCCATCCGGGCAGCGACACGGCGCTGGCGCTGGCTATGATGCACGTGATTCTGGGCGAGAACCTCGAAGACGCCGATTACGTGGAGCGTCACACTTCCGGCATCGAGACGCTGCGGGAACGGGTGCGGGAGTGGACGCCGCAGCGCGCGGCCGAACTGACGGGAATCGCGGCGGAAGAAATTGTCCAACTGGCGCGCGAATATGCGACCACGCGGCCGGCGGTGATTCGCGTGAATTACGGCGTGCAGCGCAGCGAACGCGGCGCCATGGCGGTGCGGACCATCGCGCTGCTGCCGGCGCTGATAGGGTCCTGGAAAGAGGTGGGCGGCGGCCTGCAGCTTTCCACTTCGCAGACCTTTCAACTGAACCGCGCCGGCCTGGAGTTGGCCGACTTGCAGCAGACGGCGCTGGGACGCGAGGCGCGGCTGGTGAACATGTCGGAACTGGGGAAGGCGCTCACCACGCTGCGGGAGCCCGCGGTGAAAGCGCTGGTGGTTTACAATTCCAACCCGGCGGCGATTGCGCCGGACCAGAACAACGTGCTGCGCGGGTTGGCGCGCGAAGACCTGTTTACGGTGGTGATGGAGCAGTTTCAGAATTGCACGGCCGATTATGCCGACGTGTTGCTGCCGGCAACTACGTTTCTGGAACATACGGACCTCTACTTGGCGTACGGACATCATTATCTTCAATTGGCGCGGCCGGCCCTCGAACCGCCGGGCGAAGCGAAATCCAACGTGGAAGTGTTCCGGCTGCTGGCGAAGCGCGTGGGCTTCAACGACCAGTGCTTCGAGGATTCGGAAGACGACATGATCCGCACGCTGCTCGATTCGCCGCATCCGTTCGTGCGCGGCATCACGATCGAAGAACTGGATCGAGAGCATTTTGTGCGGCTGCGCCTGCCGGATCCGTTTCTGCCGTTTGCGGAAGGCGGATTTGGAACGCCCGACGGCAAGTGCCACTTCCAGGCCGAGACGCTGGATTACACGCCGCCGGTGGAATCGCGGTGCGGCGACCGGGAACTGGGCGCGCGGTATCCGCTGGAGTTGATTTCGGCGAAGAACGACAACAGCATGAACTCCACCTTCGGCCATCGCGATGCGGTGGATGCGGAGACGAGTGTGGTGCATCTCAATCCGGAAGACGCGGCGGCTCGCGGCATCCGTCCGCTGGACCAGGTGCGGGTGCGGAACGATCGGGGCTCCTGCCTTCTGGTGGCGCGGGTGGATGATTCGGTTCCGAAGGGTGTGGCTTCGGCGCCGGCGGTTCGCTGGGCGCGGCGCGCACCGGCCAGGCGCAACATCAACGCGGTGACCTCCGAGAGGCTGACCGATAAAGGCGGGGGGCCGGTGTTTTATAGTTGCCTGGTGGAAGTGGAGCCCTTGGCAGGGCGGCATGAAGAGAGAACGGGAGATTGATGAGCGAACATGGGGTTCCGGCGCGGGCGGCCTTATCTGACGTGACGGGGAAGAGTTCAACGCGGAGGCGCGGAGAAGCGGAGAAGAAAAGAGAGAGCGGAGGAAACAGGGTCTCCGCCTGGGTGAGAGGTGGTGCTCACAGCCGCGCCGGCTGGAAAGCCGGCGGCAGCCAGGATTGGCTGCCCCACAAGTTCGGAGCGTTGATTGTGGTGATGCTGGCGATGGCGGGCTGCTCGGAAAGAGTGCACAGGCAGGCGACCATCGAAGAGGCGCCGCAACTGGCTGCCACGATCAACATGGGCGATCGCTCGGCGGCCGGACAACTGGTGAGCGGATTCCACGACAACGAAGCCGGCGGATGGCGCTGGACCGAGCGGCAATTTGCGGTGACTCTGCGGCCGCCGCGGCAAGCGGCACGGCTTGGCGCGGAGCTGGAACTGCATCTTTCCGTGCCGCAATCGAGCATCGACCAGTTGAAGAGCCTGACACTGACGGCGCGAGTAGGCGGAACCGCGCTGGCGCCTGAAACTTATCGCAAGGCGGGCGATTACACATACCGGCGCGAGATTGAGCCGGGCGTGATTTCCGGCAGGGCCGCACGGGTGGATTTTGCGCTGGACCACGCGCTTCCACCGGGTGCGGCGGATTTGCGGGAACTGGGCATTGTGGTGCAGAGCGCCGGGATGGCGGCCCGATGAAGCATCGCGACAAACTGGCGGTGATGGTTCTCGGGATCTTCTGCCTGCTGGTGCACTGGCGCGGGTTTACGGCCTGGTTCCGGGCTGACGACTTCGCGTGGATGGGGCTCACGCTGAGCGTCCATCATTTCGCGGACGTGGTGAAGGCGCTGTTCCGGCCGCTGGCCGAAGGCACCATCCGGCCGTGGAGCGAACGCGCCTTTTTCATGGGAGGGTACGCTCTTTTCGGACTGAATCCCCTGCCCTTCCGGCTGGTGATTTTCGGCACCGAATTCGCCAATCTGGCGCTGGTGAATTCCATCGGCGACCGCATTACGGGCGTGAAGGGCGCCGGCTTCGTGGCGGCGATTTTCTGGACGCTCAACAATTCGTCGGCCACGGCGCTGGGCTGGGCTTCGGCCTACAACCAGGTGATGTGCGCCTTCTTCGTGCTATTGGCGTTTCATTTCCTGCTGCGCTATATCGAAACCGGCCAGGCGCGCTACAACGTGTATCAATGGCTGGCCTTTGTGGCCGGCTTTGGCGCGATGGAATTAAACGTGGTCTACCCTGCCCTGGCGGCGGTCTACACACTGCTGTGCGCGCGCAAGTTCTTCCGGCGCACGCTGCCGCTGGCCGGAGTTTCGGTGGTGTACTTCGTGGTGGACCGTGCGCTGGCCAGGCCCGACCACAATTCAGAATACTCGCTGCATTTCACCGGCGCGATGCTGCGGACGCTGGCGAAATACTGGGCCTGGACGGTGGGGCCGCAATACTTCTGGACGCCGGTGCACGCGCCCAACTGGCTGGTGATTGCGGCAGTGGCTCTGGTTTCGTTGGGCCTGGTGGCATTTGCCGCCCGGCGCCGGGCTGGCTGGTTCGCGATTGCCTGGTTCGCGATCGCAATCGCGCCGGTGTTGCCGCTGCGCGACCACATCACCGACTATTACGCGTTTCTTCCGGCCGTCGGCCTCTGCTGGCTGGGTGGATGGGCGGTGGCGCAGGCGTTCCGCACAAGAAGCCGGGCTCTTTACAGCACGCTGGCGCTGGCAGCCATCTACCTGCTGATCATGGCGCCGCGGACGCTGGCGGCATCCGACTGGAATTACCGGCTGACGATGCGCGCGCGCAACCTGGTAGAAGGGCTTGCGACGGTGGGAGACATCCATCACGGCAAGACCGTGCTGCTGGATGGAGTGGACACGGCTTTATTCTGGAACGCCGTGGCGGATCGCTCGTACCGGCTCGCCGGCATCGACCATTTGTACGTGACGGAGGAAAGCCGGGACAGCATCCAGGCCGATCCGGACCTTGGCGACATCAACGAGTTTGTTCTGCCGCCGGAAATGGCCTCGGCGGCGCTCGATCAGGATCAACTGGTGGTCTACGATGTACGCGGACCACTGCTGCGCAACATCACGTCGGCCTACGCGGACCGGGCGCTGGAGCCGCGGTTGCCTGCGATGCTGGAGGTTGCGAACCCGCTGGCAGCGCCGCTGCTGGGGCGCGAATGGTATGCGGCGGATGGGAATCATCGCTGGATGCCGAAGCGCGCGACGCTGCGCATGGCGGGCCCGAACGCGGCGGGACAGAAGATCTACCTGCGCGGCTATTGTCCGGACGATCAGCTGAGCGCCGGTCCGCTGGCGGTGGCCGTGACGGTGGACGGCGTGGCGCTGGGAGAGTCGTCGATTGGCAAGGGCCAGAACAGTTTCGAATTGGCGTTTACATTGCCGGCACAGGCGTACGGAGAACCGGAGATGCAGGTGCAGGTGGAAGTCGCGCGGACGTTTCACACGGCGGCGGATCAAAGGGAACTGGGGCTGGCGTTTGGGGTTTTCGAAGTGAAGTAGGGGCCGAGTGAAGTAGAAGAAGAGGCTCAACGCGGAGGCGCGGAGGAGCGGAGAAGAAAGAAGAGAGCGGCGGAGGGGGTGTAGCTCCCGCGGACGAGAGGCGTTCGGCCAGTCATGCGTCGATGTAGCGCTTGCTTACGCGCGCGGCTCGGACAGGCGGCTTACTCTGGCGGGACGAAGACTACGGACGTGGGGAGTGAGACGCCGGTGATGGGACGGCCGACGGGGCGGATTTGACCGGTATGCGGATGCACTGTGTATACAGTGAGAGAGTCCGAGCCCTGGTTGGCTACGACCAGGAAATGGCCGGTGGGGTCGAGGGCGAAATGGCGCGGGGTCTGGCCGACCAACGGCGTGTACTCAAGCGCCGAGAGAGTGAACAACACCGGATCAATGACCAGCAGCGCCAAACAATCGGAGCCGCGGTTGGAGGCATAGAGCATGGTGGCGGCATGGTTGATGGCGATTTCCGCGGCGGTGGTGGCACCGGGAAATTGGGGTGGCCGCGATGGTACGGTCTGGAGTTCGGTGAGACCGCCGGCCGCCGCGTTCCAGGCATACGTGGTCACGGTGGAGGCCAGTTCGTTGATGGCGTAGAGCACTTTTCCATTCGGGTGAAAGAGCAGGTGACGCACGCCCGCGCCGGGAGCGACGGCCTTCGACGGCGTGTCCGCGGGGCTCAGAGCGCCGGTTTGGGCATCGAAACGATAGACGAAAATTTTGTCGGCGCCGAGATCCGCCACCAGCAGAAAACGGTTGTCGGGTGAGAAGACCACGCAATGGGGATGCGGCCCGGCTTGGGCCTGCGCGTCCACGCTGCTGCCGCTTTGCTGCACCACCGCGGCGGCGGCGCCCAGGCCGCCGTCCTTCCGAAGGGGCAGAATGGCCACACTGCCGCTGTCGTGATTGGCGACAGCGAGCCAACGGCCTTCGCGATCGAGCGAAAGATGGTTCGGGCTGTCTCCTTTGGAAGGAACACGATTGATGAGCGTGAGCTTACCGGATTTCGGATCGATGAGAAAGGCGCTCACCGTACCGGCGGGGTCCTGACCGACGGCGTAGAGGTAGCGGCGATCGGGATGCACGACCAGAAAGGTTGGATTAGAGACTTCGGCTTCCAGCCCGAGCGGCCGCAGCTTGCCGTTGCGGGGGTCGAAGCGGTAGCCATAAATGCCGCGGCTGTCGCGGAGCGTATTGGCGCCCACGTAGACCAGATCATCCGCGCCGCGGGCGAGCGCGCAACCGACCAAAGCAACCGCAACCGCTCGCAGGCCAACGTGCCGCCGGGTGAGTTTCATCCAGGCCATTACAGCACGAATGGGGCGCCGATTCGGGACTTGACATCCATTACATATTGCAATATTATTATTGCATATTGCAATTGGTAAAACTTGTCCCCACCGGTGATCGCCGGCCGGTTCTCTTGTGCGGTTGAGTCGGTCACCGGTTTTTTGGTTGGGGTGCGATTGTGTGCGGCGACTTCAGAAATCCGGACGCGCGGGCGGAACCGCCCACGCCACCTAATGAGGCGTCAATGCGGTCACTTAGCGCAACAGGGCCTGGAAGATGGCGGTTTGCATCAGAGACTCGCGGGTGGGTGCGACGATCACGATGCGCCAGGGGCCGGTGAAGGGGCTCCGGCCTTCATAGGCGATGCGGGGGATGCGGTCCTCTTGCACCAGACGCGTGATCATGGTGTTGGTGTCCGTGCGCAGCAGATTGGCGCGAGGATAAGCGCCGTTGCCGGCTTCATAGATTCCAATCCAGCCGGCTCCGGATTGGCGCGTCAGAAAGGGCAATGGCACGGGGCCTGGCTGATCGATGGGTTTCGCGAAACTGAACTCGGTGAGTTCGTCCTCAATGAGTAATTCATCCAGAGTCGCGGTGGGCGGAATGAGGTAACGAAATGCCAGACCGTCGTCCCAAAGACGGACTTCGACGTTGATGCGGCGGCCCACAGTGCCGTTCTGGAGGTATTGAGCGAGCAGGGAATTGTATCCAGGCTGCTGTGATTTGCGGGATGCGGTAAGGGCCTGGTTTTCACCGAGCATCGGCTCCTGATCGTGGACGTGAATACCCAAATAAGAGGTATCGAGGAGCGGGTGGCCATCGAGGAAAAGTTGGTAGGCGATGTGAAAAAGGCGGTCGGGCTCCGGCTGCGCGATGAGCAGACGGGCTTCCAGTCGGCCATTGGGCGACTGGACGCGCAGTTCGTCCTGGGCCGGCGCACCGGAAGCTGCAAGAAGCGCAATGGCAAGCGCCGCGAGTAAATTAGGCCCAGGCAAAACCGGATTTGGCGAGGGGAAGCGAGCGGACGCGTTTGCCCGAAGCGGTGAAGATGGCATTGGCTACCGCAGGCAGAATGGGCGGCAAGGCCGGTTCGCCCAACCCCGTGGGGCTGTAGGTGGATTTCAGGAAGTGGACTTCGACGACCGGCGGCGCTTGCGCCATGCGCACCATGCCGTGGCGGTTGTAATTGGTCTCCACCACGCGGCCCTTGTCGAGAGTAATTTCCTGCGACATGAGTTCACTCAAGCCATCGATGATTCCGCCCTGCACGATGTTCTCAGCCGCGCCGGGGTTGATGATCTGGCTGCCCACATCCCCGGCGACCCAGACTTTATTGACCCTTACCTTATTGGCTGCATCGACGGTGACTTCGGCCACCTCGGCGAAATATCCCATGTGGCTGAAATGGAAAGCAACGCCCTGGGCTGTGCCCGCGGCATAAGTCTTCTTGCCCCAGCCGGATTTTTCCGCCACCAGTTTGAGGACGCCAATCATACGTTCCGCGTTGACGCCGGGAGCGCCGCCGCCGCGGCCACCGGGAGCGGGAGTTGGCGTTGGTGCGGCCGCATTCAGAAGGTCCAGCCGAAACTGCACGGGATCCTTACCGGCGGCATGCGCCAGTTCATCGATGAAGGAGTGAATCACGAAAGCGGTGGAATTGCTGCCGGGAGCGCGCAGTGCGCCGGTACGGATTCCGAGAGGCTGGGTGGATTGGACGAGCGCGTAGTTCGGAACGAAGCGCTGCGGAAACTCGGCGGCGCCCAGCGCGGCGGAGGCCACGGTGCGGTCGCCTTCGCCATAAGTGACCAGATGATTGCGCCACGCTACCACTTTGCCCGAAGCATCGAGACCGGCCTTGAGATACTGGAAGCCGCCGGGACGGTAAAGATCGTGCGTCATGTCGTCTTCGCGGGACCATAAGAGTTTGACGGGGACGCCGGCCTGCCTGGCGATGAAGGCGGCCTCCACCAGATAGTCGTTATAGAGGCGCCGTCCAAAGCCGCCGCCGCCGCGCGTCATGTGCAGAGTGATTTGGGGTTCGGGGATCTCAAGGATCTGGGCCACCTGGCGGCGTCCGCTGCCGGGCTGCTGGCTGTTGGTCCAAATCTCCATTTTGCCGTCGTGGAAATGCGCGGTAGCGCCCTGCGGCTCAAGCGGCGCATGCGAGATGAACGGGTAGGAGTAGGCCGCTTCAACCACTTTGACGGCGCCCTTCATGGCGGCGTCGACGTCGCCATCGGCACGGACGGTGGTCATGGGCGGCTGCTTGCTGAGGTCGTCGGCAGTCTTGGCAAACTGTACGCTGCTCTGGCCGGCGGCGGGGCCTTCGTCCCAGTCCACCTTCAGGGACTTTCGAGCGGATTGGGCATGCCACCAGGTTTCGCCAAGGATGGCAACGCCGCTGACCAGGATGGGATCCTGGAGCACGGTGGGCCCGGTCATGGCGGGGCGATTGACGACGAATGCCTGCTTGATGCCGGGCATTTTCCTGATGTCGTCGAGGTTCGCGCTGGTGACGGTTCCACCAACTACGGGGCAGCGTTCGAAAACCGCGAAGAGCATGCCGGGAAGTTTGACGTCGATGGTGAAGACGGGCTTGGCGGTGAGGATGTCGCGCACGTCGGTGGCCGTCTGGGTGTGGCCGATGATGGTGTAATCGGCGGGATCCTTGAGTTTGATGCCGGTGAGTGCGGGGGCAGGCAAGGTGACCACCTTGGCAGCCAATTCGCCGTAACCGACGGAGCGGTTGGACGATTTGTGCAGGACGCGCCCCGACGCAGTGGTCAATTCGGCTTCGGGCACGCCCCAGGTTTGCGCGGCGGCGGTGACGAACATCGCGCGGCCGGCGGCGCCGACCTGGCGCATGGGCATCCAATTGGTGGGCGTAGCTGTGCTTCCGCCGGCGCTTTGAGAGGCGTAGCGGGTGTCGTCGAAATCAGCCTGTTCCACTTTGACGCGCTTCCAATCGACGTCGAGCTCCTCGGCGATGAGCATGGGCAGCATGGTCTTGATGCCCTGGCCCACTTCGGGATTCTTGGCGACGATGGTGACGGCGCCATCGGGTGCGACGCGGATGTAGTTATGGGGATCGGGCGGGGTTTGCGGCGCGTTGCCGCGGCCCTGGGCGAGAAGCCTGGTACCTGACCCGAGGCCGAACATGACTCCACCACCGGCCAAGGCGCTGATTCTCAGAAAAGATCGGCGTTGCATTTGATTTTTCTCCGGGCGCATCACTACTCCTGATTCCGGGCCGCCATGGCGGCGGGTTTGCTGCTGCCGGTGGAAGCCAGGTCGGCCGCTTTGTGGATGGCCTGCCGGATGCGCAAGTACGTGCCGCAGCGGCAGAGATTGCCGTTCATGGCAGAATCAATCTCTTTGTCGGTGGGATGGGGCGTCTTGGCAAGGAGCGCCGCGGCCGACATGATTTGTCCGGCCTGGCAATAGCCGCATTGTGGGACGTCGATTTCCTGCCAGGCTAGCTGGCAGGGATGGGCGCCATCGGGCGAAAGGCCTTCGAGGGTTGTGATGGGTTTGGCACCGACCGCCGAGATTGGGGTAAGGCAGGCCCGCGTTGGGGTACCGCCCACGTGGACGGTGCAGGCACCGCATTGGCCGATGCCACAGCCATACTTGGTGCCGCGCAGGTCCAGCACATCTCGTAGAACCCATAGCAGCGGCATATCGGGCGGCACGTCCACCGTGCTGGTATGCCCGTTTACAGTCAGCTTGAAGGCCATCGTCTTCCCCTCCAGATAATGAGTATTGTATACCAGGCGGGGGCTGGAGCATCGGCAAAAGGCGGGAGGAAAAGGGATTTCGGATACGGAAGAGTGGTGGTGGGGGCGGCACAGTGCCGGGCTGAGGCCGGCTGGACGAAGTAACACTCGGTGCAACGCCGCCTGAAAGGCGGCGGCAGCCAGGATTGGCTGCCCCACGAAGTCTGCGCTACTGTGCCAGGACGACGCGGTTGGGGCCGGGTTCGGGTGCTGGATTGATGGCCATACGGGTGCGGGCCAGAACTGCCAGGGCTGCCAGGTAAAACAGTCCGCCGATGATGAGAGTCTGCATCAGGCCCAGATAGATGGCGCAAATCAGCGCGCCGACCGAACCCAAGACGCTCGACGCGGCGTTCAGGGACCAGGCCCAGCGGACAGAGGGCGCGTGCCATTCTTCCAGACGGCGCAGCGCAGTTGGAAACGGGATTCCCATGGCGAAACCGAGCGGCGCGACGAGAGCGACCGTCAGCCCCATTTTGACTACCAGAGGCAGCCACACCAGCACGCCGAGGAGTCCGGAAACTACGACACCTTCGAGCGCGGCGAGAATCGCCACCGAGCCGAGGACTTTGATCAACTTGCCTTCGTCGCGGCCCACCAGGCGGCGGCTGGCGAAGCTTCCCAGGCCGCTCGAAGTGAGCAGTGAGAAGATCACCACAGTGAGGGCATAAGTGGGGTGGCCCAGGAATAGCACGAATTTTTGAATGAGGCCCACTTCGATGAGAATATACCCGGTGCCGATGAACAGGAAGTACCACAAGAAGCCGCGTACGCCAGTCTGTTTGGGGAGGCGTGTTCCCAGGACCAGGGGCGGCAGCACAAGGATCAGCGCGGTAGCCAGCAGGCTGACGGCCATCAAGCCGAACAGCAGGGGGACGGCTTTGTTGGCGGCTTTGTAATCGGCACTTTCCCGCGATGCGGTTTGCAGAAAATGCCAAAGGTCGCGAGGCTGCACGGTGTAAAAGAAGAACGGCCGGTTGTCGCTGACGGGAGAGATATCGAAGCGGTAATTGCGTTCGTACTCCTCGGGATTGGGGCTGAGCAACAGATCGTGGAAAGGATTGCGCACCTCGGAACCGGGCACATAGACGGCTTCCATTTGGGCGGTTCGAAACAAATCCCGGGCACGGCCGATATCGGCATCGTTGAGAGGCTTGCGGGCAATCAGCACGGTATCGGTGGCGCCCCAGCCTTCGGTGGAGCCCGCGCGGCCGACGATGATATGGCGCCAGGCGTCATGCTCACCGAGATCGCCGAGCGCGGCCATGGCAAGCGAAATCAAGCGGAGGGATTCGCGCGGGGGATCGAAACCCCAGCGGGTGAAAGCGGCCACGCCGTCGTCGGTGAGGTGCGAAAGATAATCGCGGAAGGCGTCGCGGGTGTAGAGATTATTTTCGGAAAGCGCGAAGGCGCCGGCGGCGGTGGAAGCCCAGGTATCGACGAGGGTGGCTTGCAAGACCTGGTAGCGGCTGGTGCTGCGGCGGACGAAGCTGCGGCCATCTTCGACATAGACATGAACATCGGGGCGGAGATAGAGACCCTGGCTGAGGCCCGCAAACTTATCCCGCATCACGGTGGTGGCGATGATGTCGTTGATCTCAACGGCGGTGATATCGCGGCTGCCGGAGGCTAAGGCGCGCGCAACGTCCCAACCGCCGCCTGGGCCAATGATCAGAGTCTTGGCCGCGGGACGCACGGCATAGGGCAGCGCGGGGCCCTCTTCGAGCAGGTGGTGCTTGTCTTCGGCGGTCAAGAGGGAGTAATTGAAATTGGCAATGCCGGTGGAGGCATCGGCATCGATGAAGATGGTGTGGTGACCGTCTTCAAGCTTCACGGCGATGCGCGAGATGGAATTCCATTTGGACCAGATCTCGTCCTTGATGGGCTGGCCCTTGGCATAGGTGACGTCGAGGAGTGGATGCCGCTGGCGCTGGTTGTAAGTCAATAGGGTGACCAGGGCGAGCGCCAGGGCGACACTGCCGGCGCGCCCGGATTTCGAACCGGCCATGCTGTGCCAGACAGCGCCGGCGACGGCGAACACGATGGCCGCCGCGACCACGGTGGAGGGTCCGCCAAACTGGTTGAGCGACGGAATGAGGAGCATGCAGCCGGCGGCGGCGCCAGCGAGATCCGCAAAATAGACGCGGTCGACGCGGTCCATGGTGGCGGAAATGGCGAGCGAGACAATCGCCCCGGAAACAAAAAAGGGCAGTGCGGCGGTGACATACACGAGCGCCAGATCCGAATTCGTCAGAATGCCCTTTTGCGCCAGGATGACGGTGAGGGCCAGTAGAACCAGCAGGCTATTCAAGGCGCTCAGGCGGCCGAGCCAGGTATATAGGGATCCCTTCCAGGCGGCGACGACGTAGGAAAATACGCCGCCCACACCCAGTCCGAACATGGCAATGGAGATTGCCAGGAAGGCCATGTGGTAATAGAAGACGACCGAAAAAATGCGGGTGAGCGAGAGCTCAACAACGAGCGTCGCCATAGTGGTGAGGCCTACGCACAGGTAGATCTGAGGCCACTGAGTAGAGGAGGGTTTCAAGGATGCCAACTCTCCATAGTAGTGCCTTGCGGGACGGAAAGGGCGGGAGTCAGCGAGTAAGAGAGAGACTTGGACCGCGGAGGCGCGGAGGCGCGGAGAAAACGGAGAGAAAAGCGCGAGGGCGGTGAACCCGAGCTAAGAGGCAAGCCGCAACCTGGCTAGGGGAGATTCTAAATGGATTTCATTAGGGCTTGCATCTGAATTAATACTTTCGCCTGGCGGGGTTGCGGGTGGGCGGATCCGCCCAACGGGAAGATTCGAAAGGGATGTGACCTAAGTTTCACCGCAAAAAGCCTCGAATCTTGAACTAATGATGCCGATGTGAGGGTATGCACAGGTTCTCATGAGACTTTCTTACTCCCGGTGGAAGGCTTGCCAAAATCTCAGCCGCGGAGCGGACGGATGGCGTACCGCTGCACAGCCGACTTTGACGTACTGGATTGGACCAGAATATGCCTTCAATTGAAACCATGACGGGGTCTCCAAGAGCGATTCCGGCCGCGGTTTTGCGGGCGCTGCTGCGCGTGCCACCGCTTTCGCACGCGGCTATCCGGCTGCATACATTGAACGTAGACGACGCCAACCTGAAGACCATCGCGTCGCTGATCGGCACCGATCCGGCATTGAGCGTGCTGCTGCTACGCCTAGTGAATTCGCCTTTGTTCGGCGTGCGCTGCCGCGTGACGGGTGTTTTACAAGCGGTGGCGCTGCTGGGACTGGAGCAACTCCGGGCGCTGGCAACCACGGCGGCGTTCCGGTTGATGATGAATGGGGCGTTTGATTTGCCGGCGCTGACGCGGTGCTGGCGCCACTCGGTGGCTTGTGCGCTGGCCACACAAGAACTGGCCGTGGCCACCAGTGTGGATGGCGACCTGGCGTATACCGCCGGGCTGCTGCACGACATCGGACGCTTCGGCGCGCTGAGTTGCTGGCCGAAGGAGTATTCGCATCTGCTGGCGACCTGCGATCCGGCCGACCTGGAGGAACGGGAAGTCGAATTGCTCAAAGTGAGTCATGCCGACGCTGGCGCGTTTCTGCTGGAGCAGTGGGGGATGCCGGCGGCCCTTGTGCAAGTGGCGAGAGAGCACCACGATCCACCACTCGAGCGGCAGCCGCGGCTGGTGGAACTGGTGGGGTGCGGGTGCCACCTGGCGGACGCGATTGGGTTCGCGGTGACGGCTAGGGCTCCAGAGGATGGCGCTCTGGCTGACATGCTGGCCTGCCTGATAACGGACCGCGAGGCTTTCCGGTTCCGGATTGCGGACGGGATTAATCAGATTGAGTGCCTGTAGCCGGAGGCTAGACCCACTCCAGCGCGCCCTTTTTGTAAGCCCAGATATAGCCCACAATCAGGATAGCCAGGAAGACGGCGACTTCAGCCACGCCAAACCAGCCCAAGGCGCGGTAGCGGACCGCCCACGGAAACAGAAAGACTGTTTCCACGTCGAAGATGACAAACAGGATGGCGATGATGTAGAACCGCACCGTGTAGCGGCCGCGCGAATCCGACGCCGCCTTGATGCCGCATTCGTAGGCTTCCAGTTTGGTAACACTCGGCGCCGACGGACGGATCAGCTTGGCGGCCATAATGGCGACTACGGGAAACGAAATCGCCACAATCAGGAAGATGAAGATCGGCAGATACCCGCTGGGCATGCGAACAATATAACATGCTGGAACCGGCGGAGCTCCGCTTAAGGCGCCAGATAAAGATTGTCGATGAGCCGGGTGGCGCCGAACCATACGGCAGCGGCGATGCGCAGGGGACCGGCGATGCGGGCCACGGGAGCCATGGTGGCGGCATCGACTACTTCCAGATACTCAACGCGGGCCAGCGGGCAGGCGTCCAGCAACTGGCGGGCCGGGCGAAGGGCTTCGGGCGCCGAATGGCAACCGGACCTGATCCGCTCTTGCGCTGACTGGAGCGCGCGGTAGAGCACCGGGGCAGCGCGCCGTTCTTCGGGCCGCAACCGCCGGTTGCGGGAACTGAGCGCCAGTCCGTCGGCTTCCCGCACGATGGGGACGGGCACAACCCGCAGCGGGAAGTTGAGTTCCGTCACCATGGTCTCGATGACGGCCAACTGCTGGGCGTCCTTCTCGCCGAAATAGGCTCTGTCGGGCGCGACGATGCCGAAAAGCTTGGCGACCACGGTGGCGACGGCGCGAAAGTGGCCTGGGCGGAACCGGCCGCAGAGATGATCCGACAAATCGGCCACTTCCACAAAAGTGCGCTGCGGTTGGGGGTACATCTCTTCGAGCGGCGGTGCGAAGACCAGATCGGCGCCGCGGGCCGCGCAAAATGCCACGTCTTCCTGGAGGTTGATGAGGTAGGACCGATAATCGTCGGGGCGATCGAACTGGGGGGCATTGACGAAGACGCTCACGACGACGCAATCGACTTCGCGCCGGGCCTGACTGATGAGCTCGCCGTGGCCGGCATGCAGGGCTCCCATGGTGGGAACCAGACCGATGGTCCGGCCGGCGCGCCGGACCGGATCCAAACGGCTGCGGACAGCGGCGACGGCGGTTAGTACTTCGGGATTCACTTGAGATTCCCGTCAATCGAGCGCGGGCGGGCGGTGGATGCGGGGTAGCGGAGCTGCTCCACGTCGTCAATATACTGGCGGGCGGCCGCCGTCATTAACTCACCCAGCCGGGCGTACTGCTTCACAAAGCGGGGCACGGGCTCGAAGAGTCCGAAGGCGTCATAGCTGACCAGCACCTGGCCGTCGCAACGGGAACCGGAACCGATTCCAATGGTAGGAATTCCGAGAGCGGCGGTAATGGCGGTCGCCGTCTCCTCGGGAACGCACTCGAGCACCACGGCGAAGGCTCCGGAAGCCTCCAGCGCACGCGCGTCCGCCATGAGGGCCCGGGCTTCCACTTCGGTCTTGCCTACCATGCGGTAGCCGCCTAACGCGTGGACGGATTGCGGCGTCAGCCCGATATGGCCCATGACCGGAATGCCGACCTCGACGAGGCGCTGCACGGTTTCCGCCATGGCCAAGCCACCTTCGAGTTTCACGGCGGACGCGGCGCCTTCCTGCAGCAGGCGCCCGGCGTTGCGAACGGCATCGGCCACGCTTGCCTGATAACTGAGGAATGGCAGATCAGCCACCACCAGGGCGCGCCGGGCGCCGCGCGCGACGGCACGAGTATGGTGGACCATGGCATCCATGGTGACGGGGATGGTGCTGTCGTTGCCTTCGATGACGACGCCGAGCGAATCGCCGACCAGCAGCGCGTCGATTCCAGCGGCATCCAGCAGGCGCGCCATGGTGGCGTCGTATGCCGTCAGCATGGTGATTTTAAGGTTCTGAGACTTTCGGGCAAGCAGATCCGGGATACGGACGCGGGTGGGCTGTAGATTCACGTTGGCCTTCTCATTTCACGATAGCAACATTGCCGCGGCGAATCCGACGGCGCACGTAAACCCCGGGCGAGGGAATTCGTCCAAACAGCCGACGAAGTGCGACAGCGATTCGACCGCCACTGCCGAGGGTCGCGAGGCCGCCTTCCGCGACCAGCTCAATTCAGAGGTGAAACATGCAGTATCGACGAATCGTTACGGGTCTCATCGCGTCTTCCCTGTTGGCGTCCGCCGCACTGGCGCAGGACGCCACAACCACCACGACCACGGTGGTCACAACCGATGTAAACCTGCCCGTGGTGGGGCTTGCTACCAGCGAGACCGCGCAGGTGAATGTAGTGAACCTGGCCGCCGCATCCTCTTCCGGAACGGCTGCCTCCTGCGTGGGAACCATCACATTCTATGGCGCCGGCGGCGCGGCGATAGGCACGGCAACCTCATTCACGCTGGGCACCGGGCAGATTTCTTCCGCCAGCGTGGCGTTTGCCAAAACCGGCGCCACGGGCCGGACCGCAGTCCGCGGGGTGGTGGCGGTTACGGAAACGGTTGGCTCCGGTGTGCCCTGCGCGCTGGCCGCCAACGTGGAAACCTACGACACGACCAGTGGCGTGACGCACTTGCATGTGGAAGGCGGAAATGGACCGGCGGGCGCTCCGGCGGGTGGACCGGGACCGGGTCAGGGCAACGGCGGGCACTAGGCCGTAGTTGAGCGGCCCAAGGGTGGCTTGAGGCGGGCGCTGCCTGGCGCGTCTGAAGCCGTGCCAGGCGCCGGCTGGAAAGCCGGCGGCAGCCAGGATTGGCCGCGCCGCATGGCGGCAAGCCGCAAACAAGCGATGGGATGTGCGTGAGTCTTCCGCCCCGTTCGGGGCTCTGAAATTCTTGCCAAGGTTCCCAGGGCTTGCGCCCTGGGCCAAGATCTTCCGCCCCTGCGGGGCTTGCGGCGGGAAAGTCGTCGCGTCCTGCAAAGAAACACATGGATAGCAATACAGGATGCTATCCAGTCCTCACAGCGGACCTGCGACGCTCCGGGCAGGAGAGAGCCGGTGCCACAGGGAATAGACCTACAATGGGGATGCCGATGATGGATCCCCGCGAGGTTTATTCCCAACTTCTGAGTGAACGCCAAGGCGAGATTGCGGCGCGCGAGCACCGCCATGCCAGGCTGGGATATGGACGCCTTGCGGCGGCGGTGTGCGCGGCGGTCATCCTGTGGCTGGCGCTGGTGTCGCGCGCTCTTTCCGTCGCCTGGCTGCTGGTTCCCATCGCCGCGTTTGGCGCGCTGGTGGTGACCCACGACCGGCTGCTGCAACGCCTGGATATCGTGCGGCGCGCGGCGCGGTTTTTCGAAGAGGCCATCGCGCGGCTCGACGGAACGTGGGAAGGCACTGGCCTAACCGGCGACAGTTACCTCGATCCGCATCATCCCTACGCGCAGGACCTGGACCTTTTCGGCAAGGGCTCGCTTTTCGAATTGCTCTCAACGGCGCGGACGCATGTGGGCGAGGAGACGCTGGCGCGCTGGCTGCTGGCTCCGGCGGACCCGGAGACGGTTCGCGCGCGGCAACAGGCGGTGGAAGAATTGCGTCCGCGTCTGGACCTGCGTGAGAAACTGGCCGTTCTGGCGGACGAAGCCCGCACGGGCGTGAACGCCACGGCGCTGGCCGCGTGGGGCGAAGCTCCGGTGCTGCTCCATGGCATGCGACTGCGGGTTACGTTGTGGCTGCTGACGTCCCTGGGAATCATCGGGGCGGCGGCGCTATTCACCTGGATTTTCGGGGTGGCTGGATTTTTCCGGCTGCCGGACTACGTCAACTCGCTGGCACGCGATGGGGCTCTGCTGGTGGCGCTGATCAACGGCACATTTTTATACCGGATGCGCCACGCGCGGGAAGCGGTGGTGCATGATGTGGAAGAAGCCGCGCACTCGCTGGGGCTGCTGGCCGGCGTGCTGGTGCAACTGGAGCACGAGGTTTTCCAGTCTCCGCTGCTCCGGGCGCTTCGGCAATCGCTGGAGACGGAAGGAGCGGCGCCCTCACGCCGCATCGCGCGGCTGGACCGGCTGATGGAACGGCTGGACTCCCGCGATCACGTGATTGTCCGGCTGCTGGAACCATTTCTGTTGTGGACCATGCACGTGGCCCTGGGGGTGGAAAACTGGCGGCGCTTGTCGGGCCCAGCGGTGCGACGCTGGTTGACGGCGACCGGCGAAATTGAGGCCTTATGCTCGCTGGCTTCGCACGCCTTCGAGCATCCCGACGATCCGTTCCCGGAATTCTGCGCTGCCGGGACAATGCCCACACTGGAAGCGGACGGGATGGCGCATCCGCTGATTCCGGCAGGCCGCGCGGTGCGCAACAATCTGCGGCTGGGCGCAGAGCCGCAAGTCTTGGTGGTGTCGGGCTCCAACATGTCGGGCAAGAGCACGCTGCTGCGCACGGTGGGGATCAACGTGGTGCTGGCGCAGGCGGGCGCTCCGGTTCGCGCGCGCGGGCTGCGGCTTTCGCCGCTGGCGCTGGGCGCGTCGATCCGGCTCACCGATTCGCTGCACGACGGTGTCTCCCGTTTCTACGCGGAAATTCTGCGCATCCGGCAGATTCTGGATGCGACGGCGGGCGCACTGCCGGTGCTGTTTCTGATCGACGAATTTCTGGCGGGAACGAACTCGCATGACCGGCGCATCGGGGCCGAAGCGCTGGTCCGCGGGCTGATCAAGCGCCACGCCATCGGACTGATCACGACTCACGATCTGGCGCTGGCCGCAATCACCGACACGCTGGATGGGCAAGCCGCCAACATCCACTTCGAAGATCAAATTGAAGACGGCAAGATGCGCTTCGATTACCTGATTCGGCCGGGAGTGGTGAAGAACAGCAACGCCATTCAGTTGATGCGCTCGGTGGGGCTGGAGATTTGACGGCGGAAGAAATTCGAGGGCTGGCGCGGCAGTGCGGCTTCGAGTTGGCCGGCGTGGCGGCGGCGCTGCCGTGTGAGGATTCGGCGAAGTATCGCGAATGGGCGGCGGCCGGAAATGCCGGCGAGATGCGGTATCTGACCGACTATCGCGCGGGGGTGCGCGACGATCCGCGGAATCTGCTGCCTTCGGCACGCTCCGTGATTTCGGCCGGCAAACTGTATCACACGCCTTGGCCCAAGACGACGGAATTCGACGAGCCGGCGCGGGCGTGGATTTCGCGCTACGCGTGGGGCTCCGATTATCACGACGTGGTGCGGCGGGGCCTCGAACGGTTGGACGGACTGCTGGGTGAGGCGGCCGGCCCTTTCGAATCCCGCGTCCTGGTGGACACGGCGCCGCTGCTGGAGCGATCGTACGCGCGGCTGGCTGGGATGGGATGGATCGGCAGGAATACTTGTCTCATCAACCAGCAGCGCGGGTCCTGGTTTTTCCTGGGCGAACTGCTGGTCTCACTCGAGATCGCACCGGATGCGCCGGCGGCGGACCGCTGCGGCACGTGCCGCCGGTGCATCGACGCGTGTCCGACGGCGGCCATTCTGCCTTCGGGGATCGATTCCAGGCTTTGCATTTCTTACTTTACGATTGAGCTTCGCGGCGACATTCCGGCGGAGCAGCGCGCCGCGATGGGCCCGCATGTTTTCGGCTGCGACATCTGTCAGGACGTGTGCCCGTGGAACCGAAGATCGGATTTCACGGAAGAAGCCGGGTTTGCGGCGCGCGCATTCGCTCCGCCGCTGGAACAGCTGGCGGCCCTGAGCGAAGGAGAATTCCGCGAGATGTTTCGCGGGACTCCAGTAACGCGCGCCAGGTACGGCGGCTTTCTGCGCAACGTGGCGGTGGCCATGGGCAACGCGCGGCTGCCGCAATTTCGGGCGCCGCTCGAAAAGCTGGCCGGGTTCGGGGATGCGGTGGTTGCGCGGCATGCCAAGTGGGCGCTGGAACGGCTGGATGGCGGCGGTAAGAAGGAAGACGGCGTGACGGGTGACAGTCAAGACCGGCCGGGAGGCCGGTCCCACTGGCCTGAGTTAGGATGAATTAGTGCGGCTTCTTCCCATCCCTTTCCTTCTCCTGGCGGCACTTCCCCTTGCGGCGCAAAGCCCTGGGGAACAGGGCCTCGTAGAGCAAGGGTTCGACCACTTCTATAACCTGGAATACCCAGAAGCGATCGCCTGCTTCGAACAGGCCATCGCGCAGAATCCGTCGTCACCCGACCTGCACAACCATCTGGCGCAAACGCTGGTCTTCCAGGAGATGTTCCGCGACGGCGCACTGGAGAGCGAACTGGTCTCCGGCAACAATTCCTTCCTGCGCCGGGCCAGGATGGAACCTTCCCCGGCACTGGAACAGCGATTCCTATTAGAAGTGGACCGCGCCATGTCGCTGGCCCAGGAACGCCTGAAGATCAATGCCAATGACCCTGGGGCGCTCTACGCGCTGGGGATCTCCTATGGGTTGCGCTCCAACTACTATTGGATCGTCAAGAAATCCTGGCGAGATTCGCTTCGTGACGCGACCGCCGCACGGCGTCTCCACAACCACCTGAGTGAGGTTGAGCCGCAAAACGTGGACGCCCGTCTGGTGCAGGGACTGGACGATTATATTGTGGGCAGTCTGCCCTGGCACTATCGCATGCTGGGCTTCCTGGCGGGAATTCACGGGGATAAGGAAAAGGGCATCAAGACCGTGCAGGAGGTGGCGCAGAACGGCAAGCTGGACCGCATCGATGCGGAGGTTTTCCTGTGCGCTCTGTACCGCCGTGAGAATCAGGCGGCGCGCGCGCTACCCCTGGTTCAGGATTTGATCGTGCGTTTTCCGCGCAATTTTCTGCTCAGGCTGGAGCTATCCCAGATGTACAGCATGGCCGGCGATGGCGTTCGCGGCCTGGCGGCGGCGGAGGAAATTGTGCGGCTGAAGAATGCGCATGCACCCGGGTATGACCGCGTGCCGTGGGAGCGGATTTATTTTCAAGAAGGAACGATTCAGTTCTGGTATCGGAATTTCGAACAGGCTTTGGAGAACCTGAAGAAGGTAACTGCCGCGCCGCAGAATGTGGATCTCAATACCGGCGCTTTCGCGTGGTTACGAATCGGCCAGATCAACGACCTGGGCCATCACCGAAGTGAGGCCTTGCAGTCCTACCAAAAAGCGATCGACTATGCGCCCCAGGCCGAAGCGTCGCAAGAGGCGCGCAAGTATCTTTCAGAGCCCTACCACCGGTAGCGGCCGCGGTCCGGGACATCAATGCGAGCGCACCGGAAGGCTCTCGCGCATTTGCGGCCTGGTGTGAGCGCTTGGCGCCTACTGGCCGCCAGGGCCGGCCGGCGCAGCGGCTGAGCCGAGTCCCTCGTCCACGGTCAGTTTCACGGGCTGCTCAATCAATTGCGGCGGTTTGGTGGTGGTCAAAATCATCAGAGCCATGCGGCCCAGGACCGTTTTCGCGGGGATTTTGAACTTGATCTCCGTAGCGGTTTGCGACGTGATCTCCACTTGGATGTCGTTTTTCTCGTTCACGCCATCGGTGAGGTAGACCTTCGCGACATTTTCCTTTTGGAGGTTTTGGCCGGCCGCAGTGATCACATCACCGCGCTTCCCGGAGGGCGGATCAACCCCCGTAATCATGGGCGACGCCGACTGGCCGTATAGCGTGGCGCCGGCGGCTATGAGAAGCAAAGGTACAAAAGACAGTTTCATCTGAATATCCGGTCCTTTGATCCCTATGCTATGTCTATTGCATGCCAAAGACAAGCGGCATCCACTAAGAATAAATTGCCGTGTGACGAACGGCAACCTGATTTATCCCGCGAACTGCGCTTGCACGGGAATCGCCCGGTGCGGCCGGGGCTGGCGGACCTTCCGGGGATCCGGCGGAAAATTGATTCATGGCCCGGCTTCCGGTATCATCTACCCTATGGCTGCTATCGCAGGCGGGGCCCCGCTCTTATCGCAGCGGGAGGCAGGTTGGATCTATAAGCCTTCGTGGGACTTACCCCTGATCATTTTCAGCGCAGTGCTTGTGCCTTTTCCCTTCCTGGTGGCCTGGCTGGCTCAGACTACGGGCTGGATGGGTCCGGGACAGGCCATCAGCCTGATTAATATCAGCGTGGCGTTGCTGATTGGCGGGCCGCACCTTTTCTCCACCATCACCTACACGCTGCTGGACGGCCAGTTTCGTTCGCGCCACCGTGCTTACATTGCGGCGGCGTTCGTGCTTCCGGTGATTGTGGTTTACCTGGGGGTGTACTACTACACGGTCCTGATTACGTTCTTTTTCACGTGGGCGTCACTGCACGTTCTGCATCAGATCATTTACCTGACGGATTGCTACCGCAACCGGGCCGCCACTACCGAAAAGCCGTGGTCCCGGATGATCGATTACGGGCTGGTGATGACGGGGCTGTACCCAATCGGTCTTTATAAGATGTCGCTTCGCCTGTTCCTGGTAGGCGGAGTGGTGCTGCCTTATCCGGATTTCGTGCGGCCTCTTCACCTGCCAGTGATCGCGGGCGTGGTCTTCGCCTTATTTCTTGTGGCGTGGATCGCCAAGACCGTAGGCGAATTCCGGCAGGGCCGCGGCAGTGTACCCAAGACGCTGCTGATTTCGGTAACGACGGTGGTTTCCTTCTGCCTGCCGATGGGTTCAAACCTGGACGTGCTGTTCCAGGGTTACAACACCTGGCATTCCTTCCAATACCTGTTCCTGTTGTGGCTGATCAACCGCCTGCGAGACCAACGGGGGGAAATTTCCAGCCCGTTTGTGCAGCGCCTGGTGCGCGGCAAGAGCATGGTGCCGTACTATCTATGTTTCCTGGCGGCCACCGGCGTGATTGTGCTGCTCACCATTCTGGTGCGCGCGGTGACGCCGCTCAAACCGGATCAAAGCTATTTCGTAGTGGTGCTGAGCGTGCTGCTGATGCATTACTATTTCGACCACTTCCTGTTCTCGCATCCGGGGATGATTGAGTAAGGGCTGGCGCCGCTATTGGCCGGCGCCCTGGTAATCCCGCGAGACGGAGGACCACGCAGCCATCCCCGCCACGACCAGGTTGGCCACAACCACGGGGAATGCGTGGATGAGGAATCCGTAAATCACCCAAAGCAGCGCGGCTCCGGCTTGCGCTTTCCGCAGGGCGGCGGGCTTTTTCCAAAGGTAGGAACTGGCGAAGGCGCCGGTGGCCAGCCAACCCAGCCATTCCACCCTCATTGGATTCCGGCCGCGGCGTGCGCGGCGCCGGCGGCTTTTGAGATCCGCAAAGAATCCGTCCGGACCTTGTCCCACTCTTGCAGGAGAAAACCGTGTGTGTCGAAAAACGCCCGGATTTCGCCGCCGTTCCAGCCGACAATTTCCTCGAGCACCGGAATCAGCACGCTCAAGGCGTCTTCGCTGAGAATGGTCCGCCGGGCAATCGGCGTCAGGTAGCGGTTCTCGGAAACGGCAATGGTGAGCCCATCGAGGCGGTTCACGTGGAGCATGACGTGAACGTCGGAACTGCCGTCACCGACGTAGACGATGCGGTCGTGGCTGATGGGCAAGCGCTGCCGCAATTGTTCGAGCACCACGACTTTTCCATAGCCGGCGGGCACGCGTACAATCGATTCAATCTCGCCGGTGGCTTCGTGATAACGAAACCGCGTGCCGAAGATGTGGTCGGCCGGCACGATACCCTCAAGCGCGGATTGAATGACTTCCTCCGGCGCCGCCGAAACTACGTAGAATGCGAAGTGACGGCCCTCCAGCCCATTGAGCAGGGTGGAGAGCGACCGGATGTTCTGCTTCAGCCGGATGTGTTTCCCGGCTTCCACCAGATCGTGCTTGCGGACGCGGCGATACTCCGGATCATGCAGCAGCAGGTAAGCCAGTTCGCCGCCCTGCTGCACCAGGTGAATGTGCGAAAGGCCGGCAATTTTTTCCTGAAAGCCCCCGATACCCAGCAATTCACTGAGCACGATTCCGGAATCGTTGAAACTCAATGTCTGATCGAAATCGCTGATTAACAGATACTGCTTGACCCTGGCTTCTGTGTCCTGTGACATGATGCACTCCTCCGAAAGCAATTTTTTTGGATTGTGCGCGGCAACCGGCAGACTGGGCCACGACTGAGAAATTAATGTTCTCCAATAAGATGCGGCAAACTGTGTCAAGGTTCCCGCTAAGATGTAACTGCCCTGAACGCAATTAGTTAGATGGAGCCGGCGGCCCTGCCGGAAGCACCGCCGATTCTTCTCGTAATGTTTCGCCATCTGCGATAGAATAATTCCGGAGCGTGTCTGCGATGCAGGTGCTGGTCTATCTATTTTGATCCAACACCTCAAAATAGGGGGTCCTGCTCGACTAACTCGCGCTGGTGTGCAAGCTCCTGGCGGTTCGCCGCAAGGGAGAAGCCTGAAGGCGCTCGGGGGACACCCACCCCGTTGACAAACGTGGGTCAAAAGGGGTCGGCACGGCCGAGTGGTACGCTCCACTTTCCTCTTCTGGGTTGGCCCGAAAGTGGGCGGGTTACTGGAACTCCTGAGTCGGCACTGATGGATTCTACTATCTACCGAAGTTATCCGAAGCTAACTTTAGTTAGTGAGTTATAGGCTCCCTGTTAACATTAGTTACTGGGCGTGTGCCAACAAGCGTCCACGCGGTACTAACAGAGCCACTTACTGCTTGCGTCCCAGTACCTAGTTCGGTTGTAATAGACCTGGAGGTTGAAATGCAGGAATCACTCTGCAAATTCTGGTGCGAAGAAGACGGTCAGGACCTGATGGAGTATTCGCTGTTTCTGTGCTTCTTCACGCTTGCCTGCTGCGCGTTCCTCGGCATTTTCCACCCGTCCATCACCTATATGTGGACGGTATCCAACAACAACATCCAGCAAGCCAACACCGTAGCGGCCGGAAGCTAAACTTCACCCGGCTTCACGCCGGCGCCTGAGCCTGATGCGAGAGGGCGCGGGCAAACGGCGGGCCATTCAGACCACAGCGCGCCATCCTCACAAAACGTCGGCGAAGCCGCGCTTCATGTAACGGAAGAACAGTCCGCCGATCAGAAACAGCGCCACGCCGAAGGCGGCCGCCACACCCAGGTCCCGCAAGTCCGACCAACCCCAAGTGGAAGTGAGCAGCATCTGCCGGTATCCACGAACCATGTAATTGATGGGATTGAGCATGAGCAGAATGCGCGCCTTGGCCGGATAGCGGCCCTCCACGAAGAAAATCGGAGTAATCCAGAACCAGAACTGCAAGACTACGCTCATCACCTGGGCGGTATCCCGCTGGAAGACATGGAGGCTCGCCACAATCCAGCCCACCCCCACGGCGAACAGACCGAGCACGAAGATATATACCGGCAGGAGCAACAGAAAGATGCTGATCTGATTCAGCATGACCCCGGCCGCCACGACCATGAGCGCCACCGCCAGCAGGTGGCTGACCACGGACGACAGGAACACCGACACCGGCAGAATTTCCGACGGAAATACGGTTTTGGTGATCAGGTTGGATTGATCGAGCATGGCCGTGGCGGACCGCTGCACGGTGTCGCTGAACAGGAGCCAGGGCAACATGCCGGCGAACAATAGGAGGGGATAGTTGTCGGTGACGGCGCCTTCCGGTTTGAGCTTGAGCACCTTGACGAAAACAAACCACCAACAGACCAGCAGAACCAGGGGATGAATCAGACCCCAGATCCAGCCGACAGCCGAACCGACGAAGCGCAGCTGGAAGTCGCGACGGACCAATTGCTCGAGCAGACTGCGCCGCTCCACGAGATTCCGCAAAAATAAGGTTCCAGGCAGTCGCATGTAGGTGATAAAATTGAACAATACCAATTTTATCAACTACTTGCAAACCTAGTTTAGGGTTGACAGTAGCCCTGCGATGCTGTTACAGTTTGAGATTCGCCGGTCGGATTTGTAGTGAATAGCCCACTGGGCCGCTGGATGGGTCCAGTTGAATGAAGACTATGAAGCAAGAATATTTTGTGGTCGTGCTGGCTCACTCCCTGCGCGGCCGCCTGCGACGCATTCATATTCCGCACCAGGCTGTCTACGCCATTCTCACACTCGCCCTGCTCGGGGGCATTTCCGTTTTCGGTTTTGTGGCCAGCTACGCGCGGATGGCCTGGAAGGTAGCCAACTACAACCATCTGCGCAAAGATGCCGACGCGATGCGGGTGCGCTACCAGAACCTGCAAAAAGAAGTGAGCCAGACGAATCAGCAGTTGGCCAGCCTGGAACTGTATGCCAACGAAGTTTCGGTGCTGTTTGGCCTGAAGCAGAAACTGCAGGGCCCGTCCGATATTGCGATGCAGGGCAAGTTAGTCCCGTCTTATGCGGAAAGCGTGCAGGATTACGACTTCCTGCGGAACGCGAATACGCTCTCGCTGCTGACCAGTTCTTCGCGCCGCATCCACCCGCTGAGCGGCACCCCGAATCTGTGGCCCATCGACGGTCGTTTGCTGAGTGGCTTTGGCCAGCGGAACGATCCCTTCGGCGATGAAGGCGAATTCCATAAAGGCGTCGACCTGGGTGCGCCGATTGGCACTCCGGTTCATGTCACAGCGGATGGAGTGGTAAGGTTCGCAGGCCAAATGAGTGGCTTCGGCCTGGTGGTGATGGTGGAGCATGGGGGCCTCGAGACGCTCTACGCCCATCTGTCCAAAATGTACGTGCATCCAGGCCAGGAAATTCGGCGCGGCGAGCTGGTGGGCGCGGTCGGCACCACCGGACGCGTGACGGCGCCGCACTTGCATTATGAAGTCCACGATAACGGACGTCCCGTCAACCCTTACCAATACCTGGCGAAATCCAACGTGTTCCACCAGGTAGCCAAAGACTTCCCATTCTAGCCGCGAAGCCGGTTTTCGCGGTACCCTGTACCTAAATATGCGCGCACTCATCCTGGTAGCCGCCATGGCGGCCTGTGCCTGCGGTCCGGCTTCACAGGCGCAGGTTCCTGAATACGGATACGACGTGGTTCACGTTTATCCGCACGACCGCACGGCATTCACCGAAGGCCTTTTCTATCTCGACGGATTCCTCTATGAGGCGACCGGCCTCAACGATCACTCCTCGGTTCGCAAAGTAAGACTGGAAACCGGCGAGGTGGTGGAACAGCACATCGTACCGAATGAGTTCTTTGGCGAAGGAATCATCAAGTGGAAAGACAGGCTCTACCAGCTGACGTACAAGAGTGAATTGGGGTTCATCTACGACTTCAAGACCTTCGAACAGAAGGGCGAATTTCATTATCCGGGCCAGGGCTGGGCATTCACCACCGACGGGAAGCAGATCTATATGGATGGAGCGCTGGCAGTCAACGCCGACGCGAGCGACCCGGTAATCCGCATCTGGGATCCCGACACTCTGAAGGAAACCGGCGTGATCAAAGTGACCGATGAGGGCCACCCGGTGGAGAACCTGAACGAGTTGGAATGGGTCAAAGGCGAGATCTACGCCAACATCTGGCAGACCAACCGGATCGCACGGATCGACCCCAAGACCGGCCACGTGGTGGGATGGATCGATCTGACCGGGCTGCTGGCGGCTTCCGACATTGTGGAGAGCGGCGATTTCCGGACCGACGTGCTGAACGGCATCGCCTATGACGCGGAGCACGACCGGCTCTTTGTGACCGGCAAATGCTGGCCGAAGCTCTTCGAAATCAAACTCACCAGGAAAACCGCGCGGTAGGATTTCTTGATTCGCGGCGAGGCGGCACGGAACCTTACCGCCCGTACAGCCGTCGATACATATCCGCGTTTCGCAGCACGGCCTGCACGTAGTCGCGTGTCTCTGTAAACGGGATTGATTCCACAAACTCAGCCGGCTCGCGGTATTCGTTCCAACTGAGCCAGCGAGTGAGACGGCCGGGGCCGGCGTTATAGGCGGCGAGGGTCTGCTCGATGTGGCCGCCATTCTGCTGCATCATGCCGCGAAAAATCGACGAGCCAATCTCCACGTTCGTGGCCGGCTCGAAGAGCATGCGATTGGTCAGACGTTTGATGCCCAGTTTGGGGGCATACAGGCGGCCCGTCGCGGGACGCACTTGAGTCAGGCCGTAGGCGCTGGCATGGGAAAGTGCGTTGGGATCGAATTCCGATTCCTGGCGGATTAAGCCAGCCAGCAGGTACAAGTCCATGTCGTGGTCACGGGCGGCCTTATCCAGTTCGTTGCGGTAAGGCAGCGGGAACAGCAACTCCCAGAATTGGCGCGGCGCCGCGGTGAGGGGCAGGTTCAGATATTCCGGCGCCATGCCTTTCATGATGTGCATGGCGGAATGCGGCTCATCGGCCGCGCCGGCCATTTCCATGCCAAGCAGCGGCGATTGAGCGCCGTGCCGCGCGCCGAAACGCAATTCGGAATCGGCCAGGTCGGCTAGCCCGGCATTGCGTAGGATGCGTGAACGCTGGACGCGCAGGTTGGTTTCGGCGGTGGTGGCGCTCGGAACCGGCCGCACGGGCGGTATCACGATGCCAGCCAGGAACTGCGTGATCTCTATCGACGGCGCGCCTACGGCCAAGTCTCGTGTAGCGTCCAAACGGTCTCGGGAAAGCGTCGCGTAATAGTGGTTTTCCCAGGTTCGCACCAGCCACTGATAACAGGCCCGCGCTGAGGTCACATCGCGTTCCTTTTCCAATTCACGGCCCAGAAAATAGAGCGCCGCACCCGCCGTGGCATGAGAGGCGTAATTGCGGACCTGCTCGCGCAACAGGCGGCCGGCATCCGGCTGATCATGCAGATAGGCTTGAAATGCTACTTTCCAATGACTCTGAGCGGCCTCCGAAGCCGTGGGAAAATCCTGGTAGACGGCTTGATAGAGCGGGACAAAATCGGCCGGCTGGTTCACCAGCAGATAGCGGTTGGCCGCGGAAAGCAGCGCTTTCAGCCGCCACAGCGACCGGGGATAGTGGCGCTCCAGGCGCTCCAGCGCGGCATGCAACTCATCGTCGTCATTCAAACGCCGGGCACACTCCAGCAGGTAATCGAGGCGCTCGGCATCGGCCTCGGATTCCGGCAACTCCAGATCGCGCAGGTACGGGTAGGCCTGCGGCGTGGCCCCGTTCCAGAAATCGGCGACTCCCACGCCGACGCGGGCCAGGTCGCGATCCGCGCCGCTCAGCTCGCCGGCCAGCGACTTGTATTCGATGCGCGCCTGCGGATAGATTTTGGCATCCATCAGCTTTGCGGCGCGTTGCAGCATCTGCTGCGGCGAAGGCGCCGGATAGGCCGCGCCCATTGATGCCTTCAGCGCACCAATGGCTGCCGCGGCGCGGGCCGACGCATCTCCGGTAACGAACGCGAAGTAGACGCGCTGATAGCTTTCGGCCGCGTGCGGCAGATCGTGGGCCGCCAGGTAACAGTCGGCCATGTTGACATCGCCTTCCGGCTGCGGCAGTTCTGCGTAATGATCGTGCAGCAGGCGCACGGCTTCGTCCGGTACGCGCTCCTTAACCGCGCGCGCTTGCAGAATCCAGGCCCGCCCCGAAAAGGGTGACAACGGCATGGCCGCATGCGCCGGCCCGAGTTCTCCCACCACTCCATCGAGGTCTTTCGATTCCACGCGCGCCGCGCCCAGGTAATAACCGATATAGTCGGCGATTTGCGGCAACTGTCCGCGCAGCTTGCTGAGTTGAACGATGGCGCCAGAGAAGTCTTTCTGCTCATACGCCGTTATCCCCAACCCCAATCTGGCCAGCTGAGCATCCTGTGGATGAGTGGCCGCCCATAGGTCGATTGCCGCGCGGTGCGCCGGGCTGGGCGTTTCCCGATTGGCGCGCACCAGCACCGCCAGGCCGGAGGGTGGCGGCGCCGGGATTGCCGCCAGTGCCAGCAGGCTAAGCCAAAGGACCGGGATAGTCTTTACCAAGCAGTTCCGGATCGTCATGGGTTAACGTTCGAACCAATTCGAGGTGCAGGTAATCCACCATGCCCGCGCACGGTTCGAAAAACCTTTCGCGCATCGCGGCGCGCGCCTCGTCGATGCGCGGGCGCAGGGTCTCATACAAATTTTTCTGCGCAGCGCCGGCATGCACGGCCGCCGCTTCACTGAGCCGCATCTGCGCCACTTGCACGCTCGCGAACCGCCGCGCCTTGAGGTGCAAGCGCTCTTCGTCGCCGGAAAGCTCGGGCGCGAACGGAGGCGGACTGGGCGCGGGAGCCTCGGCAGGCGCTGCGTGAATGGTGACCAGTTCCACGGGCTCCGCCGTTTGCGGTTTGCCGGGCGCCACCCAGGCAGCGGCCGCCACCTGGCTGAATAATTCCAATGCCGCACCTTGCACGTCGCCCCAGGCGTAGAGCAATGCCGGAACACGGTTCGCCACCACCAGGGGAAAAATACTGGCCCGGTCGTCGGCGCCGCGCCCGGAGAGCCCGGCCATTTCGCCCGAAACTTCCGAGCCGGTTGCCGCGGCGATGACGGGGTCGCGGCTGTCCACTGCTCCCGCCAGAGCCGCGGCGGAGGAGAGCGGGATTTCGAAATCGGCGAACACATTCGCAATTTCCTCCGCCACGCCGCGAATTTTCACGCCGCGCGCGATATCGCCATCCATGCGAAACACCGCCGCGCCCGTCGCGAAGCCGCCCGTCACATCGAGCAGAGTGGCCAGCAATTCCTCAAGCGTTGCAGCCTGGCGCATGCGCCGCACGGCCTGGTTCAACTGATCCGCCACCTCACCGCGCGCCCGGCCGCGCGCCTCTTGGAACAGGCGCTCCATTTCGCCGGAAAGCAGCGAGAGCTGTCCTTCCAGAATCTGTCGTAATGCCGAGGTAGGAGCTGCGGAGGCCATCGCTGGCACCATTCTAACAGGCGCGGCCAGCCTACAATGGTCTTGATGATCGCTTCCGTGAACCCGGCCACCGGCCAGACCGAACGCACTTTCGACGCGCTGACAGACGCGCAGATTGATGAGAAACTGGCGCGCGCCGAGACCGCCTACCGCTTCTTCCGCACCACCGACGCCGGCGGACGCGCCCAGCATCTGCATACTACCGCGCGCATTCTGGAACAGGAGCAGGACCGCCTGGGCCGCATCATGACGCTCGAAATGGGCAAGCCCATCGCCGCCGCGCGCGCGGAAGCCGCCAAGTGCGCGGCGGCGTGCCGCTATTACTCCGAGCACGGCCCGCGGATGCTCGCCGACGATGTGCTGAGCGCGGGCCCCGCGGTGAGCTATTTGCGCTACCAGCCAATCGGACCGCTGCTCGCCGTGATGCCGTGGAATTTCCCCTTCTGGCAAGTCTTCCGCTTCGCGGCCCCGGCGCTGATGGCGGGCAATGTGGGCCTGCTCAAACACGCTTCCAACGTGCCGCAATGCGCCCTCGAGATTGAAAACATCATCCGCCGTGCGGGATTCCCCGACGACGTTTTTCAAACATTGCTGATTGGCTCCGCGCAAGTGGAGCGCGTGATTGACGATCCGCGGGTTAAAGCCGTGTCGCTCACCGGCAGCGAGCCGGCCGGCGTCCAAGTGGCCGCGCAAGCGGGCCGCCAGCTCAAGAAGACCGTACTCGAACTGGGCGGCAGCGATCCCTTCATCGTGATGCCCTCGGCCAACCTGGACCGCTCCGTGCGCACCGGCATCGACGCCCGCATTCTGAACAACGGGCAATCCTGCATTGCCGCCAAGCGCTTCATCGTCGACGCCCGCGTTTACGACGAGTTCACGGGCCGTTTTGTGGAAGGCATGAAGACCGTCCGCGTGGGCGATCCCATGGACGAAGCCACGCAACTGGGTCCGCTGGCGACACCCGCCATTTTGGAAGGGCTGGACCAGCAGGTGCGGCGCTCCGTGGAGATGGGCGCGCGTCTCCTCACCGGCGGCCACCGCCTCGACCGGCCCGGCAACTACTACGCGCCCACGGTTCTGGCCGACGTCCCGGTCGACTCGCCGGCTTACAGCGAAGAGCTTTTCGGACCCGCCGCCGTGCTGTTCCGCGCGGCCAACATTGACGACGCCATTCGGATCGCGAACGATACCGAATTCGGCCTGGGCGTCAGCGTCTGGACCACCGACGACGCGGAGCAAGCGCGCTTCGTGGACCAGATTGAATCCGGGATGGTGTTCGTCAACAGTATGGTAGCGTCCGATCCCACGCTGCCTTTCGGCGGCGTAAAGCGGTCCGGATACGGCCGCGAGCTGAGTGCATACGGGCTTCGTGAGTTTATGAACGTGAAGACGGTGCGGGTGTCCGCCTAAGCCCTGGCAGCGCGCGCCCGATCTTCCGGCTTCCGGCTTCCACAACTTCCCGCCCGCCCGAGGGTTTGACCTCATAGAACCTATGAGGCTGTTTCCCGCCTGGCTACCGCTTGTCTTCGCAACGGCCAGTTGGTGCGCCTGGGCGCAGGTTTCCGCCGCCATCGACGTCAACACCGCCCAAACCACGCCCCTGAATGCGAATTTCAGCGGCTTCAACGACGAAGTGGTTTTCCCCGCCGAGTACTTCGATTACCGCCTGAATGTGATTGCCGCCCAACTGACTCCCGGCTGGGTGCGATATCCCAGCGGCAGTTTCAGCGACGCCTTCAACTGGCAGACCGGCATGATGGTTCCTTCCTGGGCGGCGCAGTTTCAGGGCACGAACATCGCAACTCTTTTGACCGAAGCGGTTCCCTGGGTGAACGGCAAGGGCGGCGGCTCGTTTGTGGATGGCGCCAACCGCGCGAATTTTCTCGGCGCGAAACTGATTGTCTGCGTCAACGGCTTCACGGATACGGCGCAATCGGCCGGCCAGATGGCGGCCTTCGCCAAGGCCAACCACATTCCCGTAGCCGTATGGGAACTCTCCAACGAACCTTACCTCTACAACGGATTTTTCTCATCGGGCGCCAACTACGTGACCAGGATGAAGCCCTATCGCGATGCCATCAAAGCGGCCGACCCCAGCGCCATCGTCGCCATTTTTTTCATCGATGCCGGCGACACCAACACCAATCCGGCATGGAACCAGTCGATTCTCAGTTACGGAACGCCATACTGGGACGCGGTGACTTACCATCACTATCCGCCGCAAAGCACCGGAGCCTTCAGCCAGTGGATGGCCGATGAGAACGCCGTGCTCGCGTCTAAGACCTCGGCATATGTCACCGGCTATCTGGAACCGCTCAATCCCCGCGGCACGAAGTTCCTGATTTCGGAGTTTCTTCCTTCGAACGACGGCTTGGGCACGGGAACATCCCTCACCGATGGCACTCTCTATGGCGCCATTTATGCGGCCGAATACGTCATGCGGATGTCGAGCGTGCCGTCGATGCTTTATGTGGGAATGCACGCGCTGACGGGCACGCGCGGCGTCAATGCGGTCAACACCCATTACACCGATGTGCAGAACGCTTACAACGCCGGCGCCGCCATCGACACGCTCACTCTGAACTTCGGCTTTTTCACCACCGCACAACCCCAGGGCCTCGCGGTGCTCAACGGCGTTTTGCGGAACGCGACGCTGGTGGACGCAACCACCGTCACCGGCGGCGCGACAGTGGCCGCTACCGGGCTGGGCCAGATTCCGGCCCTCTACGCGCAGGCTTACACCACATCCACCGGCCAGCAAAGCGTGGTCATCGCGAATAAGAGCGCGACATCCCACCAGGCGACCATCCGTGTAAATGGAACGCCGGTGGCGGGCGTGATGCAGATGCAGCTGATCGAGGGCCCCGATCCGACAGCTCAAAACACAGCGTCGAACCCTAATGCGGTCTCAGTCAATACGTCTTCATCCGTCAACCCGGTTACCGTTCCGCCGTACAGTGTGGTGCGCGTGGATCTGAATTCGCCCGCCGTGGCGTCGGTGGTCAACAATGCCGGCTATGGTACCGGCCCCGTGGCCGCGCAGGAGATTGTTTCGCTGTTCGGAACGGGCATCGGGCAGGCTGCTTATACGGGGACTCTGCCGCTGACCACCAGTTTGGGCGGAGTATCGGTCCAAGTGACAGACAGCGCCGGCAATATGCAACTGGCCCCGCTGTTTGCCGTGGCTTCCAATCAGGCAAACATCTTGATGCCGGCGGGCCTGGCGGCCGGCGCCGCCACCGTTACGGTGCTGCACGGCTCCGCCGCGGCTCTGACCGGCAGTGTGACCGTCGCCAATTCGGCGCCCGGCCTTTATAGCGCCAATCAGGACGGGGCCGGCGTCGCGGCGGCCGACGCCTTTGTGGTGACTGCGGCCACCCAGGTGATGGACCAGACCGTCTTCACATGCAACCCGCCCGCTGTCCGCAGCTGCCTGGCTGCTCCGCTCAGCGTCGGCGCGCCCACCGGCACGCTGTACGTCGAACTCTATGGCACGGGAATCCGCAACGCTGCTTTGGTGCAGTGCTTTGTCGCGGGACAGTCCGTGCCGGTTCTCTACGCCGGACCAGTGGCGGCCTATCCCGGGCTCGATCAAATCAATATTTCGATTCCGGGAAGTCTCGCCGGTTCTGGCGACGTGCGGTTGTACGTGGTTGCCGACGGAGTCAGTTCCAACGTAGTGGGACTGAACATTCAGTAACCCGGGCGGGCCCTCACGACCCGCGCGCGCAGCAGGACTACCGTCAAGCCCGGTAGCAGGGGCCGCCGAACCAACGGAATCCTACACCTCCACCGTGTAAGCTGTCTCGCCGTGTTGTTCCTCGTCCAGGCCGACTGCCTCAGCCACTTCGCTGACTTTCACTGGAGTGATGCGGTCGATCAGCCAGAGCATGCCGAGCGTGAAGAGAAACGCCCACGCCGAAGAGATCAGCACCGCCAGGCACTGGACCCCGAAGAAATGGGGGTTGCCACGCAGCAATCCGTCCACTCCGCCAGTCGACGCCGAATTCCATTCGGTCGAAGCGAAAATGCCCAGCATCACAATGCCCAGCATTCCGCCCACACCATGCACGCCCCAAACATCCAGCGCGTCATCCCACTTCAAGTGGTTCTTCAGAGCCACTGCGTAGTAACAGACAATGCCCGCCACCGTCCCGATCAACACCGCAGTCCCTGGGGAAACATAACCGGCGGCTGGCGTGATTGTGGCCAGCGCCGCCACCGCTCCGGTCAACAGGCCAAGGAAATGTGGCTTGCGGCTATTGAACCACTCCACCACCAGCCAGGCGACTGCTCCGAAAGAGGCCGCAATGTCGGTATTCAGAAACGCGACCGCCGTAATGGAATCCACACGGAACTCACTACCCGCGTTGAACCCATACCAGCCGAACCACAGCAATCCGGTGCCCAGCGCTACCAGCGGGATGCTGTGCGGCCCTTTGTCGGCCACGCGCCGCTTGCCGACATACAGCACCGAGGCCAACGCCGCCATACCCGCGATGTTGTGCACCACAATCCCACCGGCGAAATCCTTGACTCCCCAGGATGCCAGCAGCCCGCCGCCCCACACCATATGGACGAATGGGAAATACACGCACAGCTGCCACGCCGTGAGGAACATGATGTACGCCTTGAAGGTGACCCGATTCGCAAACGCGCCCGTGATCAGGGCCGGTGTGATGATCGCGAACATCATCTGATAAGCGCAGAACACGATCAGGGGAATCGTATCGTTCGGCGAAGGCGTAGTGAGAGTGATTCCGCTCAGAAACGCCCAATGGAAATTGCCGATGACGCCGGCATAATCCGTGCCGGATTTCATGTCTCCGCTGAAACACATGGAGAACCCGCAGAGCCACCAGAGCACCGTCGTCCATCCCATGGAGACGAAGCTCTGGATCATAATCGCCAGCACATTCTTGCGTCCCACCAAGCCCCCGTAAAAGAAGGCCAGCCCCGGTGTCATAAGCATGACCAGGCTGGAACACAGAATCATGAATCCGGTATTGCCGGTATCGAGGTGTAGCATATCGTACACGGATATTGTAATCCGAATTTACGTAAATGCCACCACTTTATGGTGGGTGCCAAAATCGGAGCCGAAAGCTGGTACAAACATTTGAAAACACGGCAGATTAAGCGAACTGCGTGAGCGCCAGCAGCGGAAAATAGTCCCGATACATGCCGTAGTTCAGGTAGAACACGTTCGGGAAACCGGTGCCCGTACTAGCGTCTTCCGGCCACGTGCCATCGGGCCGCTGCCGTTCCAGCAGAAACTGAATTCCGCTGCCGGCGGCGGCGCTCCGTCCGGCAGCCAGTAATCCCAAAACGGCCCACGCGGTTTGCGAAGCGCAACTCAGCGCGGGAATAAAGCGGTCGCGCACATAGCTGGCGCAGGATTCGCCCCATCCACCGTCCGGGTTCTGCACGCCCCGCAGCCAGTCTGCTCCGCGGGCCATCGCTTCGAGCGAACCGGGCGCGCCGCTGGCGGCCAGGCCGCGAATCGCCAGGAATGTGCCATACAGATAATTCACGCCCCAGCGGCCATACCAGCTTCCGTTCTTCTCCTGTGCATGCAGCAGGTAGGCCACGCCGCGCCGCACGGATTCGTGCTCCCGGTAGCCGCGCCGGCACAGGCATTCCACCACGCGGCCGGTGATATCGGGACACGTGGGGTCAAGCATGGCGTTGTGGTCGGCGAACGGCACCTGGTTGAGGACGGCCCAATTGTTATCCACGTCGAATGCCGCCCAGCCGCCATCGGAAGATTGCATAGCCAGCAGCCAGTTGATGGCCCGCCGCTCCGCCGCCGTCTGTGCCGCCGGGTCGCTGGCCTTGGCGTGCATCAGCGCCAGCAGCACCATAGCTGTGTCGTCGATGTCGGGATAGAACTCGTTGGCGAATTCGAAGGCCCAGCCGGAAGGTTCGGTATCGGGGCGTTTCACGCTCCAATCCCCTTTGCGCCGCACTTCTTTGCTGATCAGCCAATCCGCGGCGCGGCGCATCCCGGGGTCGTCCTTGCGGCCGGCCTCACCCAGCGCGAAAACGCTGATGGCGGTGTCCCAGATGGGCGATACGGCCGGCTGGAAAATGAATCGCTCAGGCGTTTCCAGGATGAGCGATTCGAAATGGCGCAGCGCGTCGACCATTTCCTTGTGGTCTTTCGGATAGCCCAGCGCATCCAGCGCCATGATGAAGTACATCATCGCCGGGAAAATGGCTCCCAGTCCCTCGGTGGACTGCGTGCGGTCCAGCATCCAGCGCTCGGCTTCCCGGATGGCGGCGCCGCGAATGTGCTGGGAACCGCGTTTCTCCCAGACTTTGAAGACGCGGTCCAAATGGTGAAACAGCACCGAAAACTTATTTTTCTTAGGCAGCTTCAAGCTGACGCCGGGCAGCAGCAACTCGTCCACGGTGAAGCCATCCGGAGCGCGCCGGTTGGCGCCGCGCGCCTGCACAATCGAAAGCGGCATTAGAATCGAGCGCGTCCACGACGACATTTCGTACAGTACGTTACCCGGCAGCAGGGTGATCTCAACCGGCACGGAAGGCGCGAACTGCCGGGGAAAAAGCCCGAACAGACTCAGGTTGATCTTCACGTAGCTATTGCAGGCCTGCAAGCCGCCCAGCGCCAGCACGCGTTCGCGCGCCCTTCGCAGCGGCTCGCTTTGCGGGTCGCGGCCGCCCAGCTTCAGCGCGCAATAAGCCTTCACCGTGGCGCTGACTTCCGCCGGACCGCCTTGGTAAATATTGAACCCGCCATTCGGCAACTGGCGTTCCAGAATCGACCGGCAAGCTTTCTCGATTCGCGCCCGCGATGGAGGATTCCACCCCGCGCCATCCGGCTGATGCAGCCACAATTGGAGAAGAATGTAATCGGATTCGAGCGTGGTGTCGGCCGTCAGTTCGCCGCACCAGAACCCTTCCGGCGCCTGGCGCGCCAACAAGGAATCGGCGGCTGTACCGGCCTTGGCTCCGACTTCGGCCGCATCTTTGATCAGCCGCCCCACCTGATCACCCTGGCGCCGCGCCGCCCGCCGGACTGAATCCAATTCCGAAGACATCATCGAACGTCCATCATAACAACGATAACCACGTAAACTGTAAAAATGGACTGGCAACTCGACCCCGCCGAGGTGCGCGTGCTTGGTGCGCTTCTGGAGAAGGAAATCTCGACCCCCGAGTATTACCCGCTCTCGCTGAACGCCCTGGTCAACGCGTGCAACCAGAAATCCAATCGCGAACCGGTGCTGGCCTTTGACGACGCCACGGTCGAAGATGCGCTGGAACGCCTCCGATTGAAGGGCTTCACAACCCGCATTACCGGCCGCGACAGCCGCGTCCCCAAGCACGAGCAGCGCTTCACGGAACAATTCAATCTGGGCCGCCGCGAAGCCGCCCTTCTGTGCGTCCTGCTGCTGCGCGGCGCGCAGACACCGGGCGAACTGCGCGGCCGCAGTGAGCGTCTCCACACCTTCGACACCCTGGACGAAGTGGAATCCACCCTGGCCCGCCTGGCCGAAATGCAATTCGTCAAGAAGCTCCCGCGCCAGACCGGGTACAAGGAACAGCGCTGGAGGCACCTTCTCTCAGGCGATGTAGAAGCTTCTGAAGAGCCCGCGGGTCGCGATCCCGCGCCTGTGCCCGCCCCGACGCGCGTCGATCAGTTGGCCGCGGACATGGCCGCGCTACGCCGCGAGTTCGAAGAATTCAAGAAGCGCTTCGATTAGGGTTCGGTGAGTTGTGCTAAACTTCTCTACCGAATCGCCGCCATATTCGACCCTATGATCAGATAACGTCACCAGATCGAAACTAAAGAGAGGAACCAATCAAAATGCGAATCGCCGGTATGTTTAGCACCGCCATCCTGGGAGCGTTCCTGCTGTCGGCTCAGGACGTTCCCAAGATCAGCAAAGTCGGAGCGGCCGCAACTTCGCCCGCTTCGGGCAAAGAGATGTTTCGCGCGTACTGCGCGTCCTGTCACGGCGCGGAGGGAAAGGGCAACGGCCCGGCGGCGCCCGCGCTAAAAAAACAGCCCACCGACTTGACGCAGCTGGCCAAGACCAATGGCGGCAAGTTTCCCGCGTTGAGCGTCGTGGCCTCGATTAAGGATGGGGTTCAAACCGGACACGGATCCAAAGATATGCCGGTGTGGGGACCGATCCTCTCTTCGGTGAGCGGGGATAGCCCGGGAGCGGTGGATCAACGCGCCAGCAATCTGGTTACGTATATCCAGTCGATTCAGGCAAAGTAGTCAGACGTCGCGCGCCGAAGATCCAGTTGGAGAATTCGGGAAGATCGCGGTGGCGTCGCTGAAGTGGCAGATCCAGGCGACAAGGAAGAACCTGGAAAAGCTCGGAACCGCAATTCCCATTTCCGCCATCGGTGAGCCCGACGGCGCGGTCCCTCTCAGTGCGCCGGTGTGGGTTGAGGCGAACGGCGAATTCCCGGCGTACTTGCAGCGTGGAGGGGTCAATGGCGCGCCTTCTGGCGCCCTTTTTTGCTGGCGCCCTTTTTTGCTTGACTTCAGAGGGCCCTGACGATATCATCCCGCTAGCTGTTCGAAATGCTGTAAGCGGGGCTCGGTGCTGCGTGCCCTGATTCCTTTGGGGGCTCCCAGTCGGCAGTCCCTTTGATTTGGCGACGCAAGTCACCGGCGCCCATCCTTCACCGCACTCTCAAACCGGAGTGGGAACACTCCAGGAGATCTCGACTTATGCCTCTTTCGCCCAAACTTACAGAATCGCTAGTGGAACGGGGATTTTCGCGCCGGCACATTGGCCGCATTGCCATGGGAGCCGCCGCGGCCATTCCGTTCTTCAATGAATTTGCGATGGCGCAACAGGCCCAACAGCAAACCATGGCCCGCGCGGGCCGGGGCGGTGGCGGAGCTTTCGATCCGGACGTGGTCCGCATCACCTCCAATGAGAATCCCATGGGGCCCTGCAAAGAAGGCCTGGAAGCATTAATTAAGGTAGCCCCGATGGGCTGGCGCTATTCGCCCCAGGGCGACAATCTGGAGTTCAACTCACTGCTGGCCAGCACGGAGAATGTCTCGCAAAATTATGTCACTGCCTATCCCGGCTCCAGCATTCCCCTGGCGAACTGCGTAGCGGCCTTCACGTCGCCCACCCGAAGCTGGGTGATGGGAGCTCCGGGCTATGGCAGCGGCGCGGGCCGCTTCATTGGCTCCAAAATCGTCAAAGTGCCGCTGCGGAAAGACTACTCTCACGACGTGCAGGCCATGATTGCGGCCGACCCCAACGCCGGCGCGTTCTACATTTGCAACCCCAATAATCCAACCGGCACGCTGACCCCCCGCAAAGACCTGGAGTACATTCTGGAGCATAAGCCGAAGGATGCCGTGCTGATTATCGACGAGGCGTACGTGCATTTTGCCGGCCCGGAGAATATGTCGACCGATTTGGTGAAAGCCGACAAGGACGTCATTGTGCTTCGCACCTTCTCAAAGATCTACGGCATGGCGGGCCTGCGTGCGGGCGCCGCTTATGGACGCCCCGACCTGCTGGCCAAGGTTCGCGAGTACGGCGGAGCCGGCTTCATGCCGGTAACCGCCACCGCCTGCGCCGCGGCGAGCATGAAGGTTGGTCCCAGCCTGATGAAGGAACGGCTGGGCATCAATAAGAAGAATCGAGACCTGGCATTCGAACACCTGGAAAAAGCCGGCGTGCGCTACATCCCGTCCGGCACCAACTTCTTCATGATGGAAGTGAAGGGCATGAAGGGACAGGATGTGAACAAGGCCATGGCGGCGCACAAAGTGCAGATCGGCCGCATTTGGCAGGAATGGCCGGAGATGGTTCGCGTCACCGTGGGAACCTACGAAGAGATGGGCAAATTCAACGCCGCTCTCGATCTGGTTTTGAAAGAAGGCCCGGCAGCCACAAAGGGCTAAACCGCCGCATCGATCGGGGCGCCAGCCGGAACGGGTTAACTCGGCTAACTCTGAGCGGTCACCGGATAATAATACTCAAGACAGAGGCCGCAGACGCTGTGACTCACCATCCGCGGCTGATGTGCGACATGTTCGGAAACCCACTCCCAGGTTTCGATGTCGAGGTCCGCGCGGCGCGTCCTGCGGCAGTTGCCGCACATTACGATCAACCCGTTCCGATCGCGGTAAGCCGCCTCGTCCGCCTGCGATGATGGAACGGTATGAGGCCGCTCCACACGAACCGAGCAACTGACCAGCAGGGCCGGGGCATTTCTCAGACCATACACATGCATCCTCATCAATCGTTCCACAACGCCAGAGGAACAATGAAAATCATGATCTCTGGGTTTCCGATCGGCGAATGCGCTCCGGTAGAGCGACTGGTAGTAGCCGAAAAGCTCACCCGACGTGGACTCCAGAACGGGCGTGCCGAGTGCTTTTTCCGCGTAAACCTGCGGCGGCGCGTCATTTTGCCCGGCAAACCGATCCCAGGCCGGATTGCAGTAAATCAACCGCAGTCCTTCATCCAGAACGAAACACACGGCCGGTTCCGCGTCCAGGCTTGCTTTGGGAACTTCGCGGAATACGGCGTCGACCAGGGCCACGTTCACGAGCACAGTATAACCCCCTTGGCTGGTCTTCGACCGCCGTCACGGTACACTGTAGGATGCTCACTCCGCGCTTCACTGAGGCCCTGGTTCTTGCGGCCCGCCTGCACCGCAATCAAGTCCGTAAGGGCCCTGAGAAAATCCCGTATATTGGGCATCTGCTGGCCGTCGCCGCCATCGTCATCGATTTCGGCGGCAATGAGGATGAAGCTATCGCAGCGCTGCTCCACGATGCAGTGGAAGATCAAGGCGGCGACATCACGCGGCAGATGATCCGCCGGCTGTTCGGACCGGACGTGGCGGAGATCGTCGATGGCTGTACCGACACCGACCAGACCCCCAAACCCCCGTGGCAAATCCGGAAAGAGCAGTACATCGCGCATCTGCGTTCGGCATCGCCATCGGTTCTGCTGGTGGCGGCGGCCGACAAGCTGGCCAATGCACGGTCGTTGCTGATCGACGTTCGCGAAGTGGGCGACAGCGTCTGGAGCCGGTTCAGTTGCACCAAACAGCAATCACTCTGGTATTACCGGGAAAACGTCAAGGTCCTGCGGGAAGCGGCGGCGAACGCCGCCCTGCTGCGCGAACTGGATTCCGTAGTCACAGAGATCGAGCGGCTGTCCGCCGCCGAGGCCCGATGAAGCCGTTGTGGACAAGAATCTCTTCAACCTGGATGATTGTGAACTGGCGGTGCGGACGCATTTTGAAGGGGAGGGCTACTTTTGGAGAGACTCTCCGCTGTGGCCGAAGAATCCGCGGGGCTCCGAGTGAAAACCACGGGAAGAGAAGGGATGGTTGCCTGGTACTATACTCACTGCCGGCTAGGCGGGCTGCTGAAGTATACTTCTGAATGAGCGTGACCCTTCTATGAGCTTCTTCTCAAAACAGTTCATCGACGTTATCCATTGGACAGAGCCGGGCGATGGCATCCTCGCCTACCGCTATCCCATGGAGGACATGGAGATTCAAAACGGCGGGCAGTTGACCGTGCGGGATTCGCAGATGGCGGTCTTTGTCAACGAAGGACAGATCGCCGATGTCTTCAGCCCCGGCCTGTATACGCTCACCACGCAGACGCTGCCCATATTGACTTACCTCAAGAACTGGGACAAGGCGTTTAAGTCTCCGTTCAAATCGGACGTCTACTTTTTTTCCACGCGCCAACAACTCGACCAGAAGTGGGGCACGGCCACGCCCATCACCATTCGCGACAAGGAATTCGGCGCGGTGCGCATGCGCGCCTACGGGATCTACGCGTATCACATCGCCGACCCCAAGGTCTTCTATCAGAAGATCAGCGGCACCACGGAAACCTACCAGGCCAGTCAATTGGAAGGCCAGCTGCGAGACACCATTGTGGCTCGCATGACTGAGGCCTTCGCCGAAGCGTCGGTTTCGTTCCTGGATATGACGGCCAGCCAGGCGCAGCTGGCTGCCAGCATGGTGACCACTCTGAAGCCGGTGTTCGCCGATCTGGGCCTGGCGCTCGATAGTTATGTGGTCGAGAATATCTCGCTGCCGGACGAGTTGCAGAAGGTGCTCGACCAGAAGATCGGCATGAATATGGTCGGCGACATGAACCGCTACACGCAATATCAGGTGGCGCAGTCCATGCCCATCGCGGCTGCCAACGAGGGTGGCGGAGCGGCCGGCGCGGGTGTCGGACTGGGAGCCGGCTTGGCCATGGCGCAGCAAATGATGGGCGCCATGCACCCGCCCGCGGCCGCGGCAGACCCGGCGGCGGCGGCGGCGCCGGCTGCCGCGGGCTCGACGAAATTCTGTATGAGTTGCGGCAAGTCGATTCCCAAAGGCGCGCACTTCTGTCCGGAATGCGGCGGCGCTCAAGCGTAAACGGAAAACGCCATGTCGCCAGAAAAAAAGGCTGCTCAGTTTCCCTGCCCGGGTTGCGCGGGAGAGATGCAGTTCGATCCCGCCGGCGGCAACATGAAGTGCCCGTTCTGCGGCCAGACCCAGGCGCTTGCCGTGGAAAAGAGCGCCGCGGTTCTGTCTCACTCGTTCGATGAATTCATGGCCAAGGGCGATGGCGGTGGCTTGAGCCAGCTCAGCGGCCAGGCACTGCAGGTGACCTGCGACGGATGCGGCAGCGTGGTGGCTTTCGAACCACCCGAAGTAGCCGGCTGCTGCCCGTTCTGCGGCGCGGCCCTGGTCGCACAGCCCAAAGCGGCGGATCCTTTGATTGCGCCCGACGGCCTGCTGCCTGCTAAAGTTCCCAAAGACCAGGCGCTCGCCGAAATCCGCCAGTGGCTGCAAACGCGCTGGTTCGCGCCGAACGCGCTAAAACGCATGGCCCGCCAGGACGGCATCGGCGGCGTATACCTTCCCTTCTGGGATTACGACGCGGATACCGACAGCCGCTACATTGGCCAGCGCGGCGTGCACTACTGGGAGACCGAGTCCTACACCGAAACCGACAATAACGGCAACGCCGTGCAACGGACGCGCCAGGTGCAGAGGACCATGTGGTACCCGGCATCGGGCGAAGTTTCACACCATTTCGATGGCGTGCTGGTGCCCGCTTCGCGCGCCGTGGCGGAGGCCAAGCTGAATGGCCTGGAGCCATGGGACCTGCAGTCGCTGTGCCCCTATGAGCCGGCCTACCTCGCCGGGTTTAAGGCGCAGCGATACCAGCTTGAAGTGCACGATGGTTTCGAGAAGGCCAAGGGGGTGATGGCGCGGACGATTGCGGACGACATCCGCCGCAACATCGGCGGCGATGAGCAGCAGATTGAGAGCGTGCAGACGCAGTACGCGCAAGTCATGTTCCGGCACCTGCTGCTGCCAGTCTGGATTGGCGCCTACCGATTCCAGGACAAAGTCTACCAGGTTGCCGTCAACGCCCGCACCGGAGAAGTACAGGGCGAACGCCCCTACAGCGCGGTCAAGATTGCGCTGCTGGTTGCGGCAGTGATCTTGTTGATCGTAGTGCTGGCGCTGCTGGGATCGCACCGGTAACGGCGGCCTGGACCTTCGAAGCTTCTTACTCGTATCTCAGCGCATCCACCGGATCGAGCCGCGCGGCTTTCACCGCCGGCCACACACCGAAGAACACTCCCACGGCGACCGACACCGTGAATCCCGTAATCAATGCCCAACCCGGCACCGATGACGGCAGCGAAGGCACCAAGGCGCCCACCAGCATGGTGATCAGCATCGAAATTACGATGCCCAGCACGCCCCCGGCGCCCGTCAGCGTCATGGCTTCCACCAGGAACTGCCCGATGATGTCGCGCTTGCGTGCGCCGACTGCTTTGCGGACGCCAATTTCCCGTGTTCGCTCCGTCACGCTCACCAGCATAATGTTCATTACTCCGATGCCGCCCACCAGCAAGCCAAGGCCTGAGATGGCAATCGCCACCAGCCCTATGAGACCCGTGATGCGGTCGAACTGCTGGATGATCTGGTCCGGCGTGGAGATGGCGAAATCGTCATCCACGCCCGTGGGCACGCGCCGGATGCGCCGCATGGCGCCCTCCACTTCCTGGTAGGCCTCGTCGCGCTGCCCGGGGATAGCCTTAGCCGTGATCATAAAGCGGTCGATCTGCGGGTAGCGCGAACGCGCCGTCGTGATGGGAATATCGATGGCATTGTCCATGCCATTCTCGCCGAAGAATCCGCCCTTCGCCTTGTCGTAAACGCCAATCACGACATACTCCGCGCCGTCCATCATGATGGCGCGGCCCAGCGCGCGCCCGTCTGGAAACAGCGCCTCGCGCACACTGAAACCAATCACCGCCACGTGCGCGCCGCGGTGATCTTCCTCCGGCGAAAAAAACCGGCCGGAAGAGAAATCGCGAGGGGAAATGTCCTGCATGTTGGGCGAGCGTCCGGTCACGTTAATCGTGTCGCTTTCGTAGCCGGGAACGCGCGCGGTGATCAGGTTGCCGTCCACGGACGCGGGAATCAAAACCTCCAGTCCCACGTCCGCCAGGGATGTGGAGCACCAGCGTTTCAGAAAATCCACGTACTCGGGCTTGAGCGCACGCCGCTGCCGTTCCTTGGGAATCCGGCTTTCCTGGCTGGGGTCACCCGAGGTCTTGAACAGGAAAATGTTGTCCGGGCCCAATTGTTTGAAGAACACCACCACGCCTTCACGCAAGCCGGTCAGCAGTGAGGCCACGGTCACCACCGTCGTAATCCCAATCACAATGCCGAGAATGGTCAACAGCGAACGGAAGCGATGCGTCCACACGGCCGTCAAGGCCAGATGCATGTTTTCGGTGACGCTGATATTCATGACTGAGTGAACCCGCCCTTACTCCGCACGCAGCGCCACCACCGGATCGAGTTTCGCCGCGCGCGACGCCGGATACCAGCCCGACGCCACACCTACAATCGAAGAAACAGCCAGCGAGAGCACGACATAGCCCAGAGTGATATGCAGCGAAAGCCCGAAAGCCGCGCCCAGAATTGCCGTGACAATCGCGCCCAACCCTACTCCGGCCGCGCCTCCCAGGAACGCCAGCACAACCGCTTCAATTAATATCTGCATCATGATGTCTTCGCGGCGCGCCCCCAGAGCCTTGCGAATCCCAATCTCGCGCGTTCGCTCAGTGACGCTCACCAGCATGATGTTCATGATGACGATGCCGCCCACCACCAGGGAAATACAAGTCACCGGCACTACGATCGCCGCCACCAGGCTGAGCAACTGGTCGATGAAGCCTCGGATCGCGTCCGGCGTCAGCGTGTCGAAGTTATCCTCTTCGCCTGGGCGCGTGTGAAAACGGTTGCGCAGAGAGACGCGCGTCAGGTCAAGCGCATCCTGCAAACTCAATCCGCTGCCGGGCTTCGGCCGCCCGAAGAGCGCAAAACCCGTCCCCGGCCCGTAGAGCCTGTCGAAAGCGGAAATAGGAATGTAGACCGATTTGTCCTGGTCGCGCCCGAACGCCGAGCCCAATTTTTCCTGAACTCCAATCACCGTGAATTCCACGCCCTCGATGCGGATCAGTTCGTTGACAGGCGATGCGTCTCCGGGGAACAGAGTGGTGCGCAAAGTCTCGCCGATTACCGCCACGTACGAGCGCGAGCGGTCTTCCTGAGGTGTGAAGAAGCGGCCGTCCACTACCCCGATATCGCGGATTCCCGCCAGGTCGGCCGACGCACCGAGGACGGTGGTGTCATCGCACACCAGGTTGTCGCGCTTCACGTCGGAAGAATGATTGCGGTAGGGGCTGTATAAGACGCGGTCGCCGTCGATCGATTCCACAAAGCGGGCATCGGCGGTGCGAATGGGCTTGTTGCGCTTGACCTTGTCGAAGTACTCGCGGCGGCTCAGGCGGCCGGTCGCCGCAATCTGGGCCACAAGGAATGACTCCGAGCCGAAGGCCTTGGCCGTGCTCTCTTCCGCGTAGACGCTGAGCCCGGCGATGGCGGCACCCACCATGATGACACTGGCCACTCCGATAATCACACCCAGCAGCGTGAGAAAGCTGCGCAGTTTGTGGCCGCGGATGGAATCGAGCGCCAGACCGAATGCGTTTTGAAATTGATGCCGGGAGCGCCCAGGCTCCGACCCCGTTGGGACCATGTAGTTTCAGGATAACGTAAGATGGAAGCTCATTACCGACCCATGCCGATTCTCCGTCTGGCGTATGCCACGCAGTTTCTGATCGCGCTAGTTGCCGTCTTCACCGTGTGGAGCCAGGTAGGAGGCCAGAGCCATCTGGACATCATGCCCTGGTACCTGAAGCTGGGACTGGGCACGGGCGCCGCGTTCGCCGTAGTCAAAGCCACCGCTCAGGCCGTGGCAGGCTCGCACTCCTGGAACGCGGGCACGCTGAAATGGGCCGGCATTCTGTTATTGCTGCTGACCGCTTGCGGCATGGCAAGCTATTACTGCCACATGTATCTGGAGACCGACGAAGAAGATCAGCAGGACGGCAGTTCCGTGAGCCGGTTGATTCGCCCCGAGACTTTCCTGCCCCGGCATTCACTCCCGGTCGGGCAGTAAGAACTGAGCCGGCTTACCCGCCGCCTGCGCCACCCACTCGGCCGCCAGATAACCGCTGCGCACCGCGCCTTCCATGGTGGCGGGCCATCCGGTGCGGGTCCAATCTCCGGCGAGGTAAAGGTTCGGTATCCCGGAATCGGTGGTGGGCCGCAGATGTTCGGTATCGGGAGCGGCCGCGAACGTGGCGCGCTGTTCCTTGATGACGTGGGCCTTTATGAGCTTGGCATCGCGCACGCGGGGAAAATACAACCGCAGATCGCCCACCGCAATGTCGATGATCTCTTCGCGCGAAAGCGGAGTCAGATCGCGCGATGCGCTCACCACCAGCAGCAGATACTTGCCGCCATCCTTATTGAACATCCACTGCATGGTGCGGTCGAGCAGCGTGGCGTGCGGCAGGGTGGTGACTTCGCGGTCGAACCAGAGATGCACGCCGGTGATGGGTGAGTGGCTGAAAGCAGGCGCGGCCAGTCCCACAGCCTCCATGCGCTCGAACGGCAGCGCGCAAACATAGTGGTCGGCCACGCGGCGCTCGCCGGCAACCACGAAGCCGGCGGCGTCCACGCGTTCTACCGGCGAACGAAAATGGAATCGCACATTGGGCACTTTCTTCCAGGCCTCGTCGCTATAAAGCTGGGCCAGCGGAATGGAGGGTACGCCCATTTCGTAGGAATCGGCGCGCGCGAAGAAGCCCAGACCGAAGACCTGGAAGCCGTGGATGGCGGCCATGTGTTCCAGATCTTCATTGACGGCGCTGACTAAAATCTGCCGCCAAAACCTGTCGATGGCGTGGGGCGTCTGGCGCTTCTGCAGCAACCAGTCCAACATGCTGATGCGGTCCAGATCCTTACGGCGGTGGCGCTCGCGCCGCATCGCCATCAGCGCCAGGCCAATCTTCAACTTGTCGTGACGATCCAGGCAGTGCATGCGCAGAAACGACCCTGTAAAGTGAAACGGCGCCGGCAGCCAGCCGCGGCGGAGCACGGAAATGCGGCCGCCCGGTTCCAGAAAACAAAACTCGCGGTAAAACCGGATGCGGTCCCGCACGCCCAGCCGCTGATAGAAATCGAGCAGGTTCACACAGCAGCGCATGAGGACGTGCTGGCAATTGTCGATCACCTCGGGTTCGCCGCCGTCCGGTCCCGGCATGGGGTAGGATGTGGCGCGTCCGCCCAGGAAGGGCCTGGCCTCAAACACTTCCACCTCAAAGCCCGCGCCGCCCAGCGCCGCAGCGGCTGCCAGACCGGCGAGCCCACCTCCGGCGATCAGGACTTTGGCCATTCCACTGTCAGTATGCCATGGACGTCGCAAGCAGCCGTTGGTTAGTCAGTATTCGGCCGTGCGCAGGCGTCACTTTACAATCTCGTCGATGGTCCCTTGCGCGATGGGGTGGTAACTGGAGCGTGCTTTGGAATAGATGGCTCGGGCACGCGTCCGCCCCTCGGACGTTTTCATCAATTCGCTGTAAATCGGCTTGAGAAATTTGCGGCGTCCTACCGAACAGAGGAACGTCTCTACCTTTGGGAGCGCCGGCTGGTAACTATTCTTCACGGACATCAGCAGCCAGTCATGCAAAATTTCGGAATTGCCGGAAGCCGTGAAAAGAAACTCGCGGTCCAGCCGCGCCATGTCGGGCTGGTCCTGGGTGCGAAGGAAATGCAACCATTCCTGCGTGGACCAGCCGCTGGTATCGGCGGGCCAGCCGGCTTCGATTCTGGCGAACGCATCGGAGTGCGGCTCGGCTGCGCCGGCAGGAATGCCGGGTTCGAAAATCCACTCACCGAGCGGCACTGAGTTGGGCAATTCGCGCCGGATGTATTCCAGAAAATCGGCGGTGGTGATGCTGCGAAATGCGAAATGCGAAAAGTAAGAACGCAGGAAGGCGTCGAACTTCTCGCGGCCTACGGCACGCTCGATGGTGCGCAGCAACAGCGCGTCTTTTTCATAAGGCACCAGCGTGCAGCCGTCGTCGGGGTCGCGGCCTTCCAGATTGATGTGGAGCACGCGGTCGTCCAGAGGCAGCCCGGCCATTTCGCGCTCCAGTTCCCGGCGTCCCAACACCGCCTCCATTTCGGCGCGGGCCGTGCCATAGAGCTTTTCCAAAACGCGGCGCTCCACGTAAACAGTAAAGCCTTCGTTGAGCCAGAAATCGCTCCAGGTAGCGTTAGTTACCAGGTTGCCGGACCAGGAATGCGCCAGCTCGTGGGCAACCAGCGAAACCAGACTGCGGTCCCCGGCAATCACCGTAGGGGTGGCGAAAGTAAGCCGCGGATTTTCCATGCCGCCGAATGGAAAGCTGGGCGGCAGCACGAGCAGATCGTAGCGTTCCCACCGGTAGGGCCCGTAGAGCTGCTCCACGGCGGCGATCATCGCTTCGGTATCGGCGAATTCGTAAACCGCGCGCTCCAGCATTTCAGGTTCGGCATAGATGCCCGAACGCGGCCCAATCTCGCGATAGGCCAGATCGCCGGCCGCCAGGGCAATCAGATACGAGGGAACCGGCTGATCCATGCGAAAGTGGCGCTCGCCTGGTGTCGATTCCCCGGCGTCTTCCAGTGCCGCGCCCATCACGATGCACAGCCCGCGCGGCACACGGACGGTGGCGCGGAAAGTGACCCGCACGCCCGGAGTATCCTGCAGCGGGATCCAACTGCGCGCGTGAATCGCCTGCGACTGCGTGTAGAGAAACGGGTGCCGCTTGCCGGCGGTTTGTGCCGCATCCAGCCATTGCAAACCGCTAGCGCCGGGCGACGTCTGGTAGTGGACACGGACCCAGGAAGCGCCCGGTTCCAGCCGGATGCTCAGCGGCGCTCCCAAATTCGCGTCGGCCGTGCCCAGCGAAAAACCGGCCGCGTTCTCCACGGAGTGAACGGTGAGCCCGCGGGTATCGAGAACCAGTTCATCACCCTCCGTGCGGTCCAGATGGAGCGTCACCGAACCTGCCAGAATCTTTCGGTCGAAACGTACATCTAAATCCATTTCAAGGTGGCGAACGCGAATGCGGTCCGGGCGGGACCAGGAGTGGATGTCCATGGGTTCATGGTAGAATCGTTCAGTCCCATCCTCCAAATTTTCAGAATTGGATTTGAGCCAACATTACATTTCTATGCAAACGCAGGCACCTAAGCGAGTCCTGGCGGTAATGACCGACCTGTTCTTCTCGGTGAAGTTGGTGGAGGCCGCCAAGCGCTGCGGCCTGTCGCTCGAGTTCGTCAAAGAACCGAAGGAACTTCTCGAGAAGGCCGCCACGCTTCCTTCGCTCATCGTCTTTGACCTGAATTACGAAGCGGCCGAGCCGGTCAAGCTCATCGCAACCCTGAAGCAGAAAGCCGAGACCAAGGGCATCAGCCTAATTGGTTTCCTCTCTCACGTCCAAGGCGAGTTAAAGCTGGCGGCGCAGGATGCGGGATGTGACATGGTGATGGCGCGATCCGCCTTTTCACAGAACCTCACCCAGATCTTCAAACGCCATTCCGGCATGGTCTAAGCGCTCTGACCGCGTGGATCATCAGCTCTTGTTGGTGAACGGATGGCGCTCCCAGACGGCCGCGGCTCGGAACACGAATGATGCAAAGATGACCATATATGGTCTTCCCCGCTTCGTGATTTCAAGCCAGTGGCTGAATGGGTTCAACACCATAAAGATTGGCGCTTCTCGTGCTTGTGAATCCCACGTGCAGCCCGCTCGGAGCGCACAAAAGGGAGATCTCAATGTTCATGACGCTGTTCGTTGTCCTGCTGATCCTGTGGGTGCTGGGATTTTTCGCATTCCACATCGCTGGAGGCTTGATTCACCTTCTGCTGGTGGTTGCGGTCATCTCTCTGCTGCTTCACCTCTTCAGGGGCAGATAGCATGCTCCGCGAAAACCGGGGGACGCGGAACCTTTACTGCTTATCGAAATAGTATTTCTCGTCCACGATTTTGCCGTTCCCCGCGTTCCGGCGGAACATGGTCAGCGTCTTGCCATCCGCCGAAAGCACCCACGATTCCCGGATGTAGGAAAGCACTCTGGCCAACTCCTTCTTGCTTTCCTTGTCATATACTTCAATGACGAACGTGGGTCCTTCCCAGACCGCGCTCACGGTGTGGTAATGAGGCTGGTTCTTATCGACGACAATCTTGCCGTTGGCCACAAAGGTGCCGTCCAGGGGAACGACCTCCGGAGCCGGGGTGGCTTTTGTGGAGACGGTAACGGAATCGCCCGTTTGGTGGATCTCGCAAATGTAGACGCGGTCGGGCGGGCCATCCTTCGTGCTCTTGTCGTAGTTGAGCTTCCAGGTGCCTGAGAAATCCGGTTTCGAACCGGCTGCGGCCGCGATTCCGCACAATAATGCGGCCAACAGAAAGAGCTTGGACGTTTTCAATTCGTGATCCTTAACCTTCCCTTACGACAGGGAACTGCGACGTATGCACTTATTTTAGCGCCAATCTGCCTGAGGCTCAGTTGGCTTGCCTGACGGTGAGCGAAGTCAATTGCCGGATCCATCGCCCGGCGCGCTTCTCACCCGGCGCTACCAGTTGAAACGGCCCATCGTTGGCGGAGAGCGGTTTGCCATCGCGCCCCGTCACCACATACACGGCCTTGTCCATGAAGGAAGTGTCCAGTTCCGCCCAGGCGAACACCGCGCGGTAGGCGTCCCGAGCATCGGCCACCATGTAATAGGAGGCGCCCGTGCTATGGAATTGGTCCCCCGTGGGCAAGGCTACCTTCGCCAGCACATCCGCCAGCAGCACCCCTTGGAAGGTGACTTCCGCTCCGTGGTCCGTCGTCTTCACGGTCTGTTGCGGAATCTTGGCCAGGTCGGAAACGGAAAGCGTGACGCTCTTGCCATCCACGCCCCGCACCACGAGGGTTCCGGGAACCTGGCAAAACGCCCCGGATGCCAGGAGCAGAATGGCGCCGGCCATCTGAATCAGTTTCATATGCTTCTGATTGTCGAGCGTATCACGCGGGCGCGCAACTGCCATTCCAGCACCGCTCGCCCCGATTCAGGTACGATGACTTCTGGGGACTACCCCAGATTGGAGATCACGAAGATGCGCGTACTGCTTCCAGCCGTGCTGGCCCTGTCAATCGGTAACCTGATGGCGGCGGGTATCGCCGGCCGCTGGAGCGGCACCGTGGATACCGACGGCAAGCTGAGTCCGCTTACGCTTACTCTCTATCAGAACGGCCAGCAAGTAACTGGAACGTTTGGCGCCGGGGATGCAGGTGCGCAGTCGCCTATTTTGAGCGCCGAACTGCACGGCAATCAACTCTCGTTCGATGTGCGCTACGCCGATCTCACCGTTAGCTATCGCCTGACGCTCAGTGAGGACAGCCTTAAGGGGGACGCCAGCGTGCCCGGACAGGTTTCCAAAGTAACCCTGACACGTGCACGAAGCACCAATCCCAAGAATGCATTCCAGGATGGCGCCAGGTCCATGACCAGCCCGCCCATCCTGATTCACAAAGTGGACGCGGAGTACACCAAGGAGGCACGCGCAGCCAGATTGCAGGGAACCGTTCTGCTGCAGGTAATGATTGATACCACGGGAACGATTGTCGCTGATCGCATCCAAGTTCTCCACAGCCTGGGTCTCGGCCTGGATGAAAAAGCCATCGAGGCGGTGAAGCAGTTCAAGTGGAAGCCGGCGCTGAAGGACGGTCTGCCGGCGGCCGTGTTCGCGAGCGTTGAAGTGAACTTCAAGCTTTGATCTCCGCCTTGCAGATTGTGCCCTTCCCCGGAAATGCGACCATCAGTTCAGGAGAAACTTTTTCATGGCGATTCAGAAGCTCCTCATGTTAGTGGGCGATTATGTAGAAGATTATGAAGTGATGGTGCCTTTCCAGGCGCTGCTGATGGTGGGGCACGTGGTGCATGCCGTCTGTCCGAATAAACGCGCCGGCGACTCCGTGCGCACTGCCATCCACGATTTCGAAGGCGATCAGACCTATAGCGAAAAGCGTGGTCACAATTTCACGTTGAACGCGACTTTCGATGACGTCCGGCCCGGCGATTACGACGCGCTGGTGATCCCCGGCGGACGCGCGCCTGAGTACCTCCGGCTGAATCCGCGGGTTCTCGAAACGGTACGCCATTTTGCCGACGCCGGAAAACCGATCGCCGCCATCTGTCACGGGGCACAAATCCTGGCGGCGGCCGGCGTCATTCAAGGCAAGTCGTGTAGCTGTTACCCCGCGGTGGGCCCGGAAGTGACCGCAGCCGGCGGCAAGTACGAAGACATTCCCGTCGACCAGGCATTTACCAGCGGCAAGCTGGTGACCGCTCCGGCATGGCCCGCTCATCCCGCCTGGCTGTCTCAGTTTCTGAAAGTGCTCGGCACGCGGATTGAACCTTAGAGAAAAGCCGCAGAGAAAAGTGAGACAGGCGAGATATTGCTTCCGCCCCGTTCCGGGGCTCTGTTGTAAGCCTGTTTTCCCAGCGCTTACGCGCTGGGCTATGATCTTTCGCCACTATGCGGCTTGGGCGGCGGGGAAACTCGTCGCGCTGACCGTATAGCGGCTGCCCCTTGCTATCATCGCAACTGTAGATGAATCCGGATTTTCTGGTGATTGGGGCCGGCGTCGCCGGGTTGCGCGCAGCCATTGAGCTAGCCGAAGCGGGCAGCGTGCTGGTGGTCGCTAAAGCGAATCTGCGCGAATCCTCCTCGGAGTACGCACAGGGCGGCGTTGCCGTTGCCTTAAGCGACGACGATGAGGTCAATCTGCACGCACAGGATACTCTGTTCGCCGGCGACGGCCTCTGCAACGCGGCCGCCGTTCATACCCTGGTGGAAGAAGGCCCCGGGGCTATCCAGCAGTTGATCGATTGGGGAGCCGAATTCGACCGCGTGGGCGGCGCACTGACCTTCGGGCGCGAAGCCGCCCACACCCGCAACCGGGTGCTGCACGCCCATGGCGATTCCACCGGACAGGAGATTGCGCGCACGCTGTACCGCAAAGCTGCGTCTCTTCCGAACATTGTCTTTCGCGGTTATGCGGCCACCGTGGACCTGCTGGTGGACGCGGGTGGTGTTACCGGCGCGTTGCTGTACGCGCCCGGAGCAGCCCAACCCGAGCCCGTCACCGCGCACTCCGTTTTGCTGGCTACCGGCGGCCTGGGCAATGTTTACAGCCACACCACCAATCCCACCGTGGCGACCGGCGATGGCGTCGCCATGGCCTACCGCGCCGGGGCTGCCATCGCGGACATCGAATTCGTGCAGTTTCACCCGACCGCGCTATGCCTGCCGGGCGCTCCGCCGTTCCTACTCTCTGAAGCGTTGCGCGGCGAAGGCGCCCAACTGCGCAATATCGCCGGCGAGCGATTCATGCCGCGCTATCACCCCATGGCGGAACTTGCCCCGCGCGATGTGGTGGCCCGCGCGATTGTCAGCGAAATGGTCCGCACCGGCGCTTCGCACGTGCTGTTGGACTTGACTCACCGTGGTGCAGAGTTCATTCGCGGACGCTTTCCACGGGTTTATGAAACCTGCGCCCGTTATGGCGTCGATATCTCCACTCAAGCTGCCCCAGTCGCACCCGCCGCGCATTATGCCATGGGCGGCGTGCGCACCGATCTGAACGGACAGTCCACGCTTCCGGGGTTATTCGCGGCCGGCGAGGCTGCTTGCACCGGGGTTCACGGAGCCAACCGGCTGGCCAGCAATTCGCTGCTGGAAGGAGTGGTCTTTGGAGCACGCGCCGGCAAGGCCATGCACCAGACGCTTTCGCGGTCCGTGTCAGACCACGGCACATGCGGCTTCGTGGCGCCGCCCGGCGTCAACGCCGATGAGATTCGCCGGATCGCCTGGGATCACTGTGGAATTGTGCGCAGCGCATGGGGCTTGTCCGAAGCGCTCCAATGGCTCACAAACTGCCCGCCTCAGCCCCGGGAAGCTTCGCCCGCCGATTACGAAACGCGCAACATCCACCAGGTAGTCACCCTGATCGCGCAGTGCGCTCTGGCCCGCCCGGAAAGCCGTGGCGCGCATTACCGCTCCGACTATCCGGAAAAGCGACCGGAATTCCAAAAGCATTCGGAAATCCGCAAAGGCAGCGGCGTGCAATTCCGCTAGTGGCCGGCTCCTTCGATGACGACACGCGAACGTGGGGAGTGGGCTTTGGATATAACCGGGCAAGCTTACGCATGCCCCACCTGGTGCGGCCAGCCGCCTTCAGGCAGCTGAAGAGAGCCGCGGCGCAGCAGCAACCTGGAGTTCGTCGCAGAGGCAAAACTGCCGCTCCATTCCATGACCAATAGTGGCCAGACACGGTCGTGTGCCTGTCTTGCCGTGCTCTGCAACAGGATGCCCGCAATGGACACACACGTCGACAGCGGCCGCCTGCCTGGTTCTCGCATGGAATAAGCGTTTCATATCTCTCTCTGTAGTTCTTTGACGGCTGGGACTGCCATTCCGTTGCAGCCCACTGTCCGGCCTGAGGCCCGCGCCGGCGTTTTCGCCACCGGCCGCACGGACTATGCTGGTATCTGTGCGGACCGGCCGGATGCCGGAGCAACCTATGATGCCTACACCCGACTCCCGTGCCCTTGAAGCCTTTGACGCGCTGCTGGTGATCTCCTTTGGCGGCCCGGAACAGATCGAGGATGTGGTCCCTTTCCTCGAGAACGTGCTGCGCGGGAAGAACGTGCCGCGGGAACGCTTGCTCGAAGTGGCGGAACATTACTACCATTTCGGCGGCAAGAGCCCCCTCAACGGACAGACCCGCGCCCTGATTGCCGCACTTGCATCTGAACTTAAAGCCCGCGGACCCGTTCTGCCAATCTATTGGGGCAACCGCAACTGGCATCCTATGCTGGCCGATACGCTGCGCCAGATGCGGGCCGATGGCATTCACAAGGCGCTGGCGTTCGCCACCTCCGCATTCGGCTCTTATTCCGGCTGCCGGCAATATCGCGAGGACATTGAGCGCGCCCGGGCCGAAGTTGGGCCAGGTGCGCCGCAAGTGGAAAAGCTCCGGACCTTTCACGATCACCCTGGCTTCATTCAAGCCATGGCCGGCCGGGTGCACGACGCTCTGGGCCGGATTCCGGCGGGGAGCCGGGCGTCGGCGCCGCTCTTTTTCACTGCCCACAGCATACCGATTTCCATGGCCGAGACCAGCCCCTACGTGGCCCAACTAGAGGAGGCCTGCGGCCTGGTCTCCCAAATTCTGGGCATCAATGGGACTTTGGTCTACCAGAGCCGCAGCGGGGCGCCCACACAGCCGTGGCTGGAACCCGATATCTGCGACGCCATCCGCCAGTTACACGCGCGCGGCGGTCTGACGGATGTTGTGGTGGCGCCCATCGGCTTCCTTTCGGATCACATGGAGGTGGTTTACGACCTCGATACCCAGGTGGCCGCACTGTGTCAGGAACTGGGTGTCAACTTGTTCCGCGCCGGCACCGTGGGGCTCGATCCGGCATTCGTCGAGATGGTCCGCGAGTTGATCGTGGAGCGTACCGAAGGTTCCGCGGAGCGCCATTCCGGGTTGCTGAGGGCAGCCTGCGCCAGCTGTGGGCCGGATTGCTGCGCGGCGCCCGGGCGGCCTGCTATCAAATCCGGGGAGACGCCGTAACCACCACCAAGCCTGCCACGGGCATTACCCGCGGCGCTAACACCTTCGTTACACCGGTGCGAATTCATATAGACTGTGTTCACCGGTCTAACTTCTTATGACGCTCCGCCGTGCCTATCGGGTGCCTTTTGTCTTCCAGTTGCTGACCGCTCCGTGGCTGGCAGCTCAGAATGCCAGCCCCGTTCGTGCCGCGGGGGATTTGCGCCTCCACCAGTCGATCGAGAGGGATCTCGGTCCCGGCCAGACCGACGAGTACAGGGTACACGCGCCAGCCGGCCAGTTCTTCCGGGTAGTGGCGCGGCAGATGGGCGTCGACGTTGTAGTCACCGTCATCGATCCCTCAGGCAAGACCGTGGTGGAAGCCGACCGGATGAACGGCGCCTACGGACCCGAGGCGGCATCCTGGATTGGAGAGATTTCCGGGGAATATCGCGTGCGCGTTTCCAGCGGATCGACAAAAGCGGGGCGCTACCGAATGGAGTTCCCCGAATCGCGTCAGCAAACCGGCGCCGATCCAAGCCGGATCGAAGCCGAAACGGCCGGATTCCAGGCGGCTCGCGAGCGGCAGGCCGGTACGCCGGAAGCGAACCTGCGCTCGATTGAATTACTTGAGCGCGCTCGCTCCACCTGGCGCCGCTTGGGGGATTCCTATGAAGAGGCGCTCTGCTGGTACGCCGCCGGCTCGATCTACTCCAATCTGGGCGAGAAGCAGAAAGCACTCGATTACCTGGCCCAGGCGATTGCGCTCTACCGCGCCGCCGGAGACCAGGCCGGCCAGGCAGCAGCCCTCTTCACTGCCGGCAGCGTCTACTCCGACCTCGACCAGAAGCCCAAGGCCCTGGACTATTACGGCCAGGCGCTGCCGCTCTACCGCGCCGCCGGAGACCATGCCAGCGAAGCCACCCTTCTGAGCACCATCGGCAATCTGTGTTTTGCACTGGGTGAAAAGCAGAAGGCGCTGGACGATTACGGGCTGGCGTTGCCGCTCTACCGTTCCGCTGCCGACCGCGGCGGCGAAGCGGTCACGTTGTATGACTTTGGCGCGGTTTATTCCGATCTCAACCAGAAGGCGGCGGCCGTCGACTTTTTTGGCCAGGCGCTCACACTCTATCGAACCCTTGGCGACCGGGCCGGCCAGACCATCACTCTGAACTACCTCGCCGCAATCTACTCGGGCCTCGGCAAGAAGGCGGAGGCGCTTGATTCCTACAGCCAGGCGCTCCCGCTCATCCGCACCGCAGGCGACCGCGCCAGCGAAGCTACCACTCTCTACCAACTCGGCGCGATCCATTCCGAGCTCGGCCAGAAGCCCGAAGCGCTCGACCACTTCGGACAAGCGCTCGCCATTCATCGCGCTCTTGGCAATCAGGCCGGGCAGGCCATGACCCTGAACTACCTCGGGACGGTCTCCACCGCACTCGGCCACAAGCCTGAGGCGCTCGATTACTACAGCCAGGCGCTGCCGCTCTACCGCGCCCTAGGCGACGGCGACGGTGAAGCCACCACGCTCTACGACATCGGCGCCGCCTATTCCGATCTCGGCCGGAAGTCCGAAGCGCTCAATTCTCTCGGACAAGCGCTCGCCATTCATCTCGCCCGGGGCAACCAGGCTGGCCAGGCCATGACTCTGAATTACCTTGGGACGGTCTCTGGCGCCCTAAGCCACCGGCCCGAAGCGCTCGATTTCTACAGCCAGGCGCTGCCGCTCTACCGCGCCCTGGGCGACCGCGCCGGCGAAGCCACCACGCTCTACAACATCGGCTCCGCCTACTCTGATCTCGGCCGGAAGCCCGAAGCGCTTGACTACTTCGCACAAGCCCTCCTGATCCATCGTGCCGTTGGCAGCCAGGCCGGCCAGGCCATGACTCTGAATTACATGGGCACCGCCTACTCCGCTCTCGGCGAGCGGCTGAAATCCCTGGACGTGATCGGTCAAGCCCTCACGCTCTACCGTTCCCTCGGCGACCCCGCCGGTGAGACCACTGCGCTCACCAACCTTGGTCACGTCTATTCCGATCTCGGCGAGAAGCAAAAGGCGCTCGATTACCTCCGTCAGGCGCTCCCACTGGACCGCGCCGCCGGAGACCTGGCCGGCGAAGCCGCCGCTCTTTCCAACATCGGCGCTGTCTATTCCGACCTCGGCGAGAAGCCCAAGGCCCTGGAATACTACCAACAAGCGCTCTCACTGTACCGCACCGCCGGAGACCGCTCGGGCGAAGCCGTCATTCTGAATGACATCGGTGTGGTCTACTCCGATCTGGGCCAGAAGCAGAAAGCGCTCGATTACTACAGCCAGTCGCTTCCCATCCGCCGCGCGGTGGCCGACCGTTCCGGCGAAGCCACTAGCCTGAACAACCTCGGCCAGGTCTATTCCGAGCTCGGCGATGGGCCCAAGGCGCTGGATTACTATCTGCAGGCGCTCCCGCAGATGCGCGCTGTGGGGAACCGGTCGGGCGAAGCCGGCGTCCTGAGTAATATTGGCCGTATCTACGCCGATCTCGGCGAGAAACCGAAAGCGCTCGACTACTACGGCCAGTCGCTGCCGCTCATGCACGCCGTGGGCGACCGGTCCGGCGAAGCCACGGTTCTGGGCAACATCAGTTCCAGCTTTGAGAAATCTCAGCCGGAAATGGCAATTCTGTTCGCAAAACTCGCCGTCAATATCCTGCAATCCCTCCGCCGGGACAATCGGAGACTCGACGCAGGGCTCCTCAAGAGCTTCGAAAAGTCGATTGAATCCAACTACCGGAATCTGGCGGGCCTACTGGTCGGCCGCCAGCGTTTCGGCGAGGCCGAAGAGGTGCTGAATCTGCTCAAGGACAAAGAAGCCGCCGATTTTATCCGCCGCGACGCCGTGTCGGACCAGTTGAAGCCGGCCGCTCTACTCGATTCCGAACGCGCGGCGCTCGACCGCTATGAGCAGATCCAAAATCAGATTGTCTCCGATGGCGCCGCCCAGTCGGCGTTGGTCGCAAAGGCCGCCAAAACGCCCCTGAGCGCCGGCGAATCCGAGCAGTCCCGCCAGCTCGACCGCGATCTGTCGGCGGCCAACACCGTCCTCCGGCTCTATTTCGACCAGGAAGAGAAAGCCTTTGCCGCAAACTCGGCCGCGGCGAAAAGCGTTCACGATGAACTGCGGGACACCCCCGGCGTGCAGCGTGCCCTCCGCACGCTGGGCCCCGGTGTGGTGGCGATATATACGCTGGTTCTGCCGGACAAGTACACCGCGCTGCTGGTGACCAGCGGCGCGCGCAAAGCCTACTCCACGGCGATTCCGGAAGCCGAACTGAACCGCAAGATTTTCGATTTCCGGCAGCAGTTGCAGAATCCAGCCTCCAACCCGCTACCGCTGGCTCAGGAACTCTACAAGATCGTCTTCCCCGAGGAACTGCGTCACGACCTTGACGCCATCGGCGCCAGGACCATCATGTGGTCCCTCGACAGCACCCTGCGGTACGTCCCCATCGCCGCGCTGCACGACGGCCGGCAGTACCTGGTTGCGCTGTTCAGCAACTCACTCATCACTCCCGCCAGCCTGACGAGGCTCACGGACGCATCTCCGGCGGTCTGGAAAGGCGTCGGCTTCGGCGTCTCGCAAGCTAACGGCAACTTCAGCGCGCTGCCCGGAGTGCCGGAGGAACTGCACCGCATCTTCCGGCAGTCGGGCGACGGCAATGCCCCGGTGGAGGGCCGCGTGGAGATGGATCGCGAGTTCACCCGCGAGACGTTCCTGGCCGCCATGCGGCAGCCCGACAAGTCGGTGGTCCATATCGCCACCCACTTTGATTCGCAGCCCGGCGTCGCCGCCAATTCGCACCTGCTGCTGGGCGATGGCACCCAAATGAGCCTGGCGGAGATTGAGGACACCGATCTGCTGTTCAGCGACGTGGACCTGCTGACGCTCTCGGCGTGCAGCACGGCATTCACGAATCGGGCGGAAGACGGCCGCGAGGTGGACAGTTTCGGCACCATCGCGCAGAGCCTGGGCGCCAGCGCCGTCATCGCCAGCCTGTGGAGCGTCAGCGACGAAGCCACCGCGCGCTTGATGCAGACCATGTACCAGTTCCGCCAGGCGCAGCCCGAACTGGGGAAAGGCGAAGCGCTGCGCCATGCCCAGGCGGAGATGGCCGCCGGCGTTCTGAAGCCGCAGGTTACCCAGGCGGCCGACCGGGGAGTCCACATTACCGCCGGCGCGGCCGTCGCTATCGTCGCCACGGCCTGGACCCATCCGTATTACTGGGCCCCTTTCATCCTCATTGGCAACTGGAAGTAATTCAGTTTCCTTTCTTGCATTTGACTTGTAGTACCTCAACGTCCTGGGTCTCTCGCAGTACGTCTGGATCTGGGATTCACCTTCGTACTGCGTGACAATGGAATCGACGACAAATCCATGCCACAGGCTGCGTTTTTATCGGTTGTATTCATGATGGCCTTCGTAATGTTATTCGTACAGATGCGAAGCCGACACCGCCAGGAGAGCTTCAGCTCGATCACTGGCCTGTCCCTGTTCCATTGCCCGGAACAGAAGGTGTTGAGTCCTCGGGAGCGCGCCAGACGGCTGTATGCCATGGGTGAACTCGCCGCCGCGGCGGAACTGATCGCGGAGACCTTTCCCGTAGTCTGAGTGAGTCTAACTTTCGCGTCCGGCCATTTCCTGGGCGCGAAATTTCGCAAGGCGCCCAATCAACTGCACAGGAACGGGCTCGGATAGCGGGAAGCGAATGGTCCCCTTGTCCACTTTGTACTCCGCCAGTTCCTCTTGAAATTCAGCCACTACCGATGGCGTGGCGGCGTAGATCGAGTAGTGCTGCTTCCACGCGGCAAAATGCAGCAAGCGCCGGCCATCCAGCAGGTAAGTGGGCATCTTATAGGAGATCGCCTCCTGCGCTCGCGGCAAGGCCTTGCGTATGGCGCCGCGCACGCGCTGAAGTTTCCCTTGAACGGCCTTGGGTTGCGAGGCAATGTACTCGTCCACGGATTTGAAATCGGTCTTGCCCATTGTGATCTCCGGTCCGGCCGCTCACAGCGGCCCTTCTGGTTTAGTGAACCGTCTCGCGAAGCGTGTAATGTGCGGTTGGGTGGGCCACTACATAGATGTAATAATCCGCAGTCTTGGGAACTTTGCCACTCCAACGCTTTCCATCATCAGACTGGCTCCCAAAGCGGACCGGCGATCCGTCGAAGAAGTTTGAGGATTCGCTTACAGTGAACTGAGCGTTATTGCCGCCGGTGACTTCCCAGGATATTTGCACCGAAAGCGTTCGCCCCTTTTCCGCATGGAGAACATAACTGTCGTGGGATTCACCGCCGATAAAACCCGTAGCCGCCGCCGGAGAACCCAACCGCGTCTTGGGAACTTTGTCCTCTTGCGTCCACGCTGAGTGTGACGCCAGCAGCAACATCGCTGAAATGACTGCGGTTCGCATATGCGCCTTTCTCATGGGCTCGAAGTTCCCGGCTCTCCTTGACGATTAGATCATACCCCGGAGCGGCCGGACGCAAACCGGATCGTCGATCCAGAAGGCGGCGATTCATGGAGTGGTACAAACCCGCCATGTTTAGGGTATCCTGATCGACAGAGGCGCAGCCGCCGCGGAAGCGCTGAAACCTCCGCGCGAAGTCTGACGAAAAAATATGATGTTGAGAACGGTTGACATTCTCATCGGCGTCACCGTAGTCATGCTGCTGGCCAGCTTGATCGTCACCGTCCTCACTCAGTTCGTCACCAGCGTTTGGAATAGCCGCGGACGCCATCTGCTGCGCGGCATTACGGATCTGATGCAGCAGGTAGCGCCCGGTATCGGGCGGGATGCCGCTTCGAAAATCGCCGCGGCCATTTTGTCGCATCCTCTGATCCGCGCCACCGGTGGGCGTTACGGCGATGTGATCCAGCGGAACGAACTCACCCGCATCCTTCTTGAACTGGCATCCGGCAGCGGCCCCCAGCCCCTGGAGAATGCCGTGCGCGACCAATTACTCAAATCCTTGAAGGACGGTGGCATCCCGGATCCCGCCGCGGCGCTCCAGAAAGCCACCGACGCTCTGCTTGAGATCGAGACCAACCACCCCGAACTCTCTTCCAGTCTCAAACAGAACAAGGCGCTGCTGGAAGGCGCCAGGAGCGCCTTCGTGGCGCGCATCAATGCCTGGTTCGACCAGACCATCGACCGCGTTTCCGATCGCTTCACCTTCACTACGCGCGGCGTCACCTTCGTCATGGGAGTGCTGCTGGCATTCGCCATTCAACTGGACACACCGCTGCTGGTGAATCGGCTCGGGACGGATCCGCAACTCCGTGCCAGCCTGCTACAGCAAGCCGTTGCCATGGATGTGCAACAGCATCGGTTCGATCAGATGTCCACCCAGCAGAGGCAGCAGGTTTTCAATGCGCTGTCCAGCGCCGAGTTGGTTTCCGTGCCTTCGAACTTCGCCGAATGGCAAGCTAATTGGAGCGGACCCGGTCCTCACCCCAACTTCACCGGCGTGTTGCTCAGCGCCATTCTGCTCAGCTTCGGAGCGCCCTTCTGGTATAACGCACTAAAAAACGTTCTGCAGCTTCGCTCCATCCTTACGCAGAAGGACGATTTGCAGCGCGCCGAAAGGCAAAACCCCGGTTCTGCTCAGGGAACCACCGCTCCTGGCTAAGTGATCCGTGAGGTTTGAAACCTCCCTTCGGCAAATATATGCGGGTGGTGCAGTAAGATGTGGCAGGCGCCGGCTCACGCTCCCACGGCTGCCGCCAGATAACGCCGCTTGCTCAGCACCAGGTCCGGGCCGGAGATCAGAATCTTCGCGCCGGCCGTGCTGCCGGCCAGTTGATTCATGGCAATCAGTCCCCATGGCTGGCCGAATTCTTCGCGCGTATTTGCCGCCACTCCCCGCAGGTATCCGGCCAGATCGTTCCGCCGCTGCTGAAAATCCGGGTCCTCTAACGCCGCTGCCGGATGCTGATTCAGCCAGGAGCGAAACTCCGAGAGCTTCCGGGCTGTCGCAACCATCGCATCGGCCCACCATTGAATGGTGGAATAATCGGCCTCGATCGCCGCCGCCAGCGGCGCCGCAATCCCCGGGAAAAGGCTGGGAAACCCGGGCTGCCCGAGTTCCTTCATGCGATTCCACAGCGTGTCGTCAATCGCCGGATACCTCCGTGCGGCGTCATCGTCGCCCTCCTGCACCAGGTACTGAATCGCCATGCGTCCCGCGGTTTCAAACCGCTCATGCGGCAGCGGTGTGCCGCCGGCATCCAGAAACATTGCCGTCACCAGGTCCGCATCGTAATCCGTGGACGCCGTAAACAGGGTACGTCCGAAATCCGACACACCCGCCGGCGGCTTCGCTTCGCTGGCCGAAAGCAGCCCGATGGCGAACCCAGTCTGCAGTTTCGACTTCATATCTTGAGCGCTCGTCGAGTTCCGCAGTTCAAAGAAACTGTGGCAACAATGCAGCGCAGGCCCTGCCGCGATCTGCTTCGCTCCGTGATACACCGCCGTGATCAGGAACGATTCCGCCAGCACGTGGCGCAGTTTCCCGGTGTCGGCGCCGAAATTCACCTCTGTCGACTGAATGCGCTCCGCCGTCGCCTTGTCGGTAATCGCCATCGACCCGGTCGCGGGCTCGTACAAAACCTTGCCTTCGAGACTCAGGCTTGAGATGGAGCTGTAATTCAGAATGCCCAGCAGATTGACGTCCAGCTCGACTGAGGTGGAGCGGACGTTGTCCCAAACGCTGGACACGCAGGAAACTCCCGTCAGGCCGGACGCGTGCAACCCCGTCAAGTTGCCCTGCAAAGCCTGGTCGACCGCCAGGCGCGATTGATCGTTCAACGCGGATGGATTGATCTCGTAAAGGAATGCCGCCGCCGTCGAATCCTTGGCTGAAATTGCCGCCGCTACGGAAATCTCCAGCTTGCGGCAGGTTGCCGACGTCACCGCGCCTTGAATCGCGGTCGCCTGATCGTCTGAAACACCGGCGCCGGCCAGCTCTTTCAAGTCCGCCTGCGGGCTGGCGCTGATTGCCGCCACCACCCTTGAGAACAGATCGGTTCCGCTGAAGCCGGCCGAGATGCCTTCGCTCGCCGACACCTTCACCGTCACTTCGGCCGCGCTCTTGGGATACCAGCCCAGTCTCACGGAGCCGCCATCCAGCTTCCGGGCGACCACTTCGTATTCCGTTTCAATCTCACAGGAGACGCCCACCGTCACCGATCCGCCGGCGCTGACCGCGACCGCCGGCAGAGGAGCAGGCAAACTCGCGGCCGCCAGCGGGTTCGCGGTTGCCAACAAATCGGCCGTACCCGATAACGTAAGCGCGCCGCTCGCCGACACGCGCGTGATCTGCCCCGGCTGCAAGCCGGCAAAATCGCTGGACGACGCCGTGATCGAAAACTGGGAAACCGTATCTTGCACCGCCTGCAGCAGCGTGATTCCCACCTTCGGCGCAAACCGGGAGCAACTGGTTACCTCCAGTTGGGAGGAAGGGGATGCGCCGAAAGTAAGCAAGCCGGATGACGCTGAAAGATCCGCCGAAGCCGTCGCTTCGATCTTAAACTCCAGGTAGCAGGCGTCCGCCGCCAGTTCCATCGAGTCGTCATTCCCTGGTAAGCCACCCACGTCCGCAATCAACCCGATAGAACCGGAAACCCCAGCCGCCACCGTCAATGCCGGCCCGCCTGCGCTCAGCGTGATCGGGTCTTGAAATGAAACGCCCGTCGTTAACGAAGTAAGCGCGGGCTGGTCCAGAGTCAGTCCGCCGATTTTCGAGAGGTCCAGCGAATCCAAATGCAGCTTCGGCAACTGTTGGACATATTTCAGCAGGGCCGACGTTTCCGCGGGCTCTGCGTTCAATTCCAGGCCCAGTTTGTCGGTCAGAGGGATGGTGGCCATGAGTTACTCAATGGTGTAAGGCGGCTCGAAATTGGCGATACCCGCATGACGGCCAGCAATCCAGCGCAGCACATACACCTGTCTCGGATCGATCAGTGTGTCAGTAACTTTGTTCGCCACCACTTCCAGCAGCGCGTGCGCCATTAAGTCCTTGTAATAGTCAATGTCGGGTTCTATCATCACGCAGTTTAGGCCGTTGATCACCTGCTTGTTATTCTCGTGGAATGTCAACTGGACGTTAGCTTCGCCGAATTGAATCTGCTTCCAACTGCGCGTGGCTCCCGCATGGAACGCGGCCGGCCCCACTTCCGGCGCGAACTGGCCGTGCTGCGTCGCCAGAATCACCTGGTCGATGATCGCCGGATCCGCCCATGCGAAGAAGCGGTCCTGGGCCATGGTGTCGTCCCAAATCAACTGCTTGATGTAAGCGAGCGGCGTCTGATTCGGCAACTGAATCTGCGACATGGCCGTCACCAGGTTGAAATAACAGGCCAGTACGTTGGGGTTAAGCTCCATCAGGTCGCTATACCGGTCGCCGACCGCGTTGTTATCCGCGGCTCCGGCGCTTAACAGGGCCGCATGGGCTGGATAGTTCTGGCCTAGCCCGGCCCAGTTGGCACTTCTGAAATTGAAGCCGGCCTGTTTGCCCAGCAGCATAATATCCACCACCGCCGGGCTTGCCGGGTTTGCGGTCACCGGGTAGAATCCCGCCTGCTCATAGTTATCAGCCGATGCCACCACGGCGTAGTTATCGCCGAAATTGTCGAAGAACGGAAGCGGGCCAATGCTGGTCGAGGCGGTCTCCAGGTAGCCGTTGTTTGCCAATTGTACGTTCTGCTGATTCCCGTCGCGCACCGTCAACAGCGCGTTCGCGCTAACCGGCAGAGGCGTTCGGGCCCCCGAAAACAGGTTCACATTCAGCATGCAGGTATTCGGGGCTAATGCCGGACTGGCCATGATTCTCCTCCCGTAGCGTTGTTCCAAATCGTACACCGAAATGGAATGACTTTGAAAGAGTTCCAGTACCAGTGCCGCGAGTTGGGGTATGATTCTAGACAACAGTGTCCGGCGTTTCCGCCGCTCATGGGTCTCATGATCTTCCTGAACCTGGTCTCCTGGATCGCCTCGTCAGCCGCGATTGCCATGCTCACCGGGCTGGTGCTCCCGGTAGTCGTGTTCCTCTACCTCGGTTCCGGCCCCCCATACCGTACGAAAAGTAAGGAAGCCTCGCCATGAGCACATCGCCCATTCAACACGTCTTCGTGCTGATGCTGGAAAATCGCGCCTTCGATCACATGCTCGGCTTTTCCGGCATCGCCGGCAGTGATGCCGCCACCGGTCAGCCCACCGGCATCAACGGCCTGAAAGGGACGGAGACTAATCGGTATTCCGGCCAATCGTATGGCGTCATCCAACCCGCCAGTTACATCATGCCCGTCGATCCGCCGCACGAATTCCCCGACGTGCTCACCCAACTGTGCGGCCAGGGTGCGGTCTACCCGTCCGGCGGAGCTTATCCGCGCATCGTCAACGGTGGATTTGTGGCCTCCTACCTGGGCGGCGGCGGTGATGCTGCGAAGGATCCCGCCCAGATTCTGCGCTGCTTCTCGCCCGGCCAGCTTCCCGTTCTGAACGCGCTCGCGCGCGAGTTTGCAGTCTGCGACAACTGGCACGCTTCCATGCCCGGTCCCACCTGGCCCAATCGCCTCTTCGTTCATGCCGCATCGTCCAACGGCCTCGATCACAGCCCTACCACCGCTGAAATCGTTCTTTGGGAGTCGCTGGACGGCTTCACGTTTCCAGGCGGCACCATCTTTGATTCAATGAATGCTCACAGCGTCTCATGGCGTCTTTACGCAGGAGACGATTTCCCCATGGTGGCGGCGCTGAAAGGCATCCAGTTGACTCTGGTCCACCCCTTTGACGAATTCGCCGCCGATGTCGCCGCAGCCGATTATGGTCCGGCTTACACGTTCATCGAACCCAGTTACAACGTGCTCTCCGACTATAAGTGCAGCACCTCGCAGCACCCCTTGGACGATGTAACCCGCGGCGAAGCACTCATTCGCTCCACTTACTCCGCGATTCGCAACTCACCCGTCTGGGAGCACAGCCTGTTGGTGGTCACCTGGGACGAACACGGCGGCTTCTATGATCACGCCGTACCTCCGGCTGCGGTTGCCCCCGGCGACAGCCAACCCGGCGGCAATCACAACCAATTCGGTTTCACCTTTCAACAATACGGCGCTCGGGTGCCCGCCGTCGTTGCCTCGCCGTGGATTCCCCGCAACCAGGTGGACCACCGCCTCTACGATCACTCTTCCATCCCGGCCACCCTCGAAATACTCTACGGCATGCCCCCGCTCACCCGCCGCGATGCCGCCGCCAACAACCTGACTTCGCTGATCACTCTCCCGACGCCCCGCACCGATGCACCACTCGACCTCGGCACGCCCGCCGATTCCGGTTCATCCGCCTGCCCGCCCTTGGATCTCGCGGTCGCGGCCGCCACCGGGGCCGAACTTCCGCCGCCCGTCACGAGGCCCGCCGAGTCGGTCAACGAGGGCAACGCGGCCGGCGTCCTGCAATCCGCCATGCGTAGCGATATTGCGCTTTCACCGCCCGCCGCACGCTCTAAAATACTGGCGCAGGTCAGCGCCATCAAAACGCGCGACCAAGGCCGCCAGTACGCCGACGCGGTCCGCCAGAAGGTCCGCGCCGCCCGGCAGAACACTGCCCCGGGCGGTTGAAACACTGCCATCGGAGTGGGCGGCCGCTGCATCGCAGACCGTAAGTAAGCTACTGGGTCGCGCCGGCCGCCTGCCCCAAATTGCGGCTCTGCAGGTGCGCCTCCACGGAGGTCTGTCCTGCCTGCACCAGTGCCTGCAATTTCGCGTCGGGCATGTCGAATTCCGTAGTGCCGTACCCCTTCACCGGCAGGCGGCAGATTTCCGAAGCGTGTTCGCGCATCTCTTCGTTGTCCTGAGCGCCCATCATCGTATCCATCAATCGGGTGAGCCGCTGCACCACTCGCAATTCCTCCAATGACACCGGTGGTGTGCCGGGAGTGGTGCCGGGAATCGCCAAAGTTTCATCCAACAGCAGACCCAGGTTTAACGCGCCGTTCGGGTCCGTGTCACCCATGATTTCCGGAACCGATTCGTCAATCAGCCGGATCGGGAAATTCGAAAGCACTCCGCCATCCACAATTACATTTCCCGTCTTGGTGCGGCCGCGGTACAACCCCCACGCCGCATCCCACGCCACCTCGCGCCACACCAGCGGAATACTCATCGACATGCGCACCGCCCAGGCCATCGGCACATTCGGAGCCGTGCGGTGGTTCAGCACCAGCATTTCCACATCGGTGGTGTCCGACGCAACTACCGACAGATCCACCTGCGTCTTGGCGTACACCGACGCCAGCGTGTCCGTCGCGCCAATTCCTTTCACCGCCAGCTTCTCAATCAGCCAGTTCAGAAACGCCACACCCGCAAACACGCCTCCACATTCCACCACCGAAAACAGCGTTGGATACAGCGGCGTATCCAGCAACAGTTTGAGGACTTCGCGTCCTGCAATTGCAGGTACATGCAGATCGTGGAAGGTGCGCATGGTGTCGCTCGCGTCCCTCTGAGCTTGGGTGAAGGCCGCGGCCCGCGGGTGATCCATGAAAGTAGCAAACCGCGGTTTGCCGTTCGCCTGCTTTTCGTTTACGGCGTCCAGCATCTCCTGGGGCGCGTACCCCACCGCAAGCAGGGTTGCCGTAATCGCGCCGGCCGAGGTGCCGATCAACCGCCGCGTTGAATGCCCCCCCGCTTTGAGTGCGGTCAGCGCCCCCACAAACGCCGAACCCTTTGCGCCGCCGCCTTCAAAAACCACGTCAAATTGCGCCATATTTCCCCCCAAGAAAAGAGCCCGATATCAAACGCTCAGGTCTTCGGTCATAATACACCCGACCCAAAGCCCGTTTCGCGTTGGCGCCGGACACAGTACCGGATTGATCGCAATGTACTCTGTAGCACAGGCTCCTGTTCTGGTACGACTATACTTACAAAGACTGACTAAAATGAGTGAGGAGACTTGAAATGGGCGCTGATAAAGTAGCTCTGCCAGGCAGTGGCCGGACGCCGGCCGGCAGCCGGGTAGGGGATGTAGCGAAAGACGAAGTCGTGGAAATTTCCGTGATTCTCAAACCGAAGACGCCCATGCAGGCGCCGCAGGCCGGCCTCACCATGACGCGGGAAGAATTCGCCGCCCAGCACGGCGCGGATCCGTCCGTCATCGCCGCGCTAACGGCATTCGCAAAACAGCACAACCTGACAGTCACCGAAGTGGCACCCGAGCGCCGCACGGTCAAACTGGAAGGCAGCGCGGCCGACATGTCGAACGCCTTCGACGTCCCCTTCGACCGCTACGAAGTCGACGGAGTCCAATACCGGGCGCGCACCGGTTCGGTCCACGTTCCCGCGGACCTGGCAGGGTCCATCGAAGCCGTGCTCGGGTTGGACAACCGGCCGCACGTCAAACCGCATTTCCGTCTCCATGGAGCTCACGCGCCCAAGCCCACTGCGCCGAAAGCAGTCTCCTATACACCGCGCCAGGTTGCTCAGCTTTACCAGTTTCCGCTCGACGTCGACGGCACAGGCCAGACCATCGGCATTCTGGAACTCGGCGGCGGTTATCGCCCCGCCGACTTGAAGACTTACTTTTCCACAATCGGCGTGAAGGAACCCACCGTGGTCCCGGTTTCCGTAGACAAGGGAAAGAACGCACCCACCAACGCCAATAGCGCCGATGGCGAAGTCCTGTTGGATATCGAAGTCGCCGGCGCCGTCGCGCCCGGCGCGCACATCGCGGTCTACTTTGCGCCCAATACTACCGCCGGTTTTCAGGACGGCCTCAGCTCCGCCATTCACGACGCCGCCAACAATCCCTCCGTGGTTTCCATCAGTTGGGGTGGTCCCGAATCGGGTTGGACCGCGCAGGCCATGACGGCTCTCGATGCCGCCGCGCAGGATGCAGCCCTGCTGGGTGTATCCATTTGCGTGGCGGCGGGCGATGACGGTTCAAGCGATGGAGTCACCGACGGCAAGAACCACGTCGATTTCCCGGCCTCCAGCCCGAACGTTCTGGCATGCGGCGGAACCGCCCTGCAGAGCGCCGCTGGCGCGATTTCGAGTGAGACCGTCTGGAACGATGGCGCACAAGGCGGCGCAACCGGAGGCGGATTCAGTGCACAGTTCCCCCAGCCCGCATGGCAGGCCGCCGCGGGCGTGAAGCCTTCCGCGGGCGGCGGACGCGGTGTCCCCGACGTATCCGGCGACGCCGATCCGGAGACCGGATACCAGGTATTGGTCGACGGGAAATCCTCGGTCATCGGCGGCACCAGCGCCGCCGCCCCGCTCTGGAGCGGCCTGATTGCGCTGCTCAATCAGAAGATCGGGAAACCCCTGGGATTCCTGCAGCCCACTCTCTATGCGCTCTCCAGTTCCACCAAAGCGTTCCGTGACATTACACAAGGCTCGAACGGCGCATATTCGGCGACTCCCGGCTGGGACCCATGTACCGGCCTGGGATCGCCCTCGGGTGAGAACATGCTCGCAGCTCTCTCCGCCGCTCAAGCGAAACAACCAGCGCGCACCTAGGATTCAGTCCATCCCCTGGCTAATCATGCCAACCGTGGGGCATTGGCGATACGGCAACCAGGGTGTTGGAGAGTGTGCGATTGATTGAAGAGAATGAAATGGAGCCGGCGGAGGGGCTTGAACCCCCGACCCTCTGATTACAAATCAGATGCTCTACCAACTGAGCTACGCCGGCCAAGAAAGATGGAGCGGGAGACCGGGATCGAACCGGCGACCAACAGCTTGGAAGGCTGAGACTCTACCACTGAGTTACTCCCGCCCGTTCCTTTTCCATTCTACCAGTGCCAACCCCCTTTGCACCATTCCCGGCTATCGCGCCGCCTGTGATAACCTCGAAGCTTATGCTGTTTGAGTCCGATAAAGTGATGTTCGAAATCTACAAGGAAACCGAGTATACCGGCCGGTACCGCGTGGTCTATTTTACTGAGCTCCAGGATCACAACAAGGAATCCGAAATCAATCACGCCCTCTCGGGCGAACATTTCTTCGACGGCTTCATCAAGAACTTCCGCAAAGACGAGGCCAAGGAAATCATCACCTCCCTGCTCGACCGGCTCAATAACGGCGAAGCCCTGGCGCCGCCCGAAATCGAAAGCGCCCTCGGCGAGCACCTGGCCTAAGGCTTCCTTTGCGCATCACCCGCTTTCCCAGTCTCTCCGAAGCCCAGTTTTTCGGATGTGTCGCGGCCTTCGTCGATTCTCTTGCCGGTGAATTGAACGCCGCCATCATTGCGCTGCGCCGCCTGGAAGGCAAGTCCAAAGGTTCGGCCTTCGCCTATGAGATGACCTTCGACACCCACCGCTACGGCGCGCTGATCGTAGTGGACCGCTGGTCCACCCTGGTTTCCGCCTTCGGTCCGCACCTCGAACTCTCGCGCCGCCAGACCATTCTCTCCGGCGCTGCCGAGCGCACCGAGACCGCCGAAAAAATTCTCAGCGCGGCCAACCGCCTGGTGGACGGCGCGGGCGAATATTCTTCTGAGATCGTGGAAGCCTGCGCCATGGGCTTCCAGTCCCTCAACACCACTTTCGCCGAAGAACGCACCGAAGCCGAACAGACCGCTAAACTGGGCCCCATGCTGCCGGAAGATTACACCAGCGCCCGCCGCATTTTTCTCGAAGACCTCGCCGCCCGGTGAGCCCTCCGGTTCTCGTTTATTTCGCGGCGCCCGTGCGCTTCTCCAGATGGAATTCCACGTTTGCCACGTCGCCCTCCCGAAGTTGGAAGCCGGGTTTCAGTCGTTGTCCCTCATCGGAACCGGCGGGCAAGCTGTTTCCCGGCCATGGTTTCTCCGGCACGCGGTTCAAGCTGCATCCATCGTCCGCGGGCACCAGCACGCACTTCCATCCTTTGGGACAGACCATCGGCCCGTGGATCCGGCAGGTTACGTCCTCGCCAGACGCCGCCGTGCTCAATTGCTCGCCGGCCAGCGTGATCCGCATGGCGCGGAGATCGAGCGTCACCCTGCCCGCCTGGTTGAGGAAATCGAGTCCGAGCGAACCGTGCAGATTGGCCGTGCCCGGCTCCGGATCTTCCCACAACAGACGCGCGGGCCGAAGACTTCGCTGCGAACCGCCCACGAGCATACGCACCTCCGGCAGCGCGATGCTTTTGAATCGTCCGAGGCTGCCTTCTGGCCCGCCATAAAGGCCGCGTGTTCGCGCCGGAAGCGCGGATACAACCTGGTGTTGGCTGAGCCGGTGTCGAGAGACGAGCTCCACTTGTGAGTAGCCCTGCACTTTGGAAGCGTATGGTTCCACCTTCAGGCCCAGTCGCCGCGCTTCCGATTCGCTCAAGTACGATGCCGAGCTACCCGTGTCCAGTTGATAATT
>Ga0182030_10000295_pt1 | contig 88547 bp, 75 predicted proteins | sample 812S3MmetaG_FD_121299 | JGI IMG/M metagenome (GOLD analysis project Ga0182030, IMG submission 121299) | Permafrost microbial communities from Stordalen Mire, Sweden - 812S3M metaG (Illumina Assembly) | ecosystem: Environmental > Terrestrial > Soil > Wetlands > Permafrost | place: Sweden... | reverse complement strand
GGCAATCAAAGGCAGGGTCAGCCAGGGATGACGCCGGGGATGCTGTACGCCGCAAGGCGGAGAGCCCCGGAAAAGCCCTGGTCACGGCCCGGGAGGCGCAAGCCTCCGCCCGAATCCCCCGACTTTAGTCGTGGGGAGGTTCAATCGAGCATCGCTCCGGCTGGGTCAAGCAACGCTATATTCTTGAGCGGCGTGCCCGTCCGGCAATGCATCTGCGAGCCTCTCGGGCAATTGGAACCTCGCGAGGAGGACGGGGTCGCATAGGCCGTTCTACCCCTATCCCGAAGAACAAATGCAAGACTTGACGTGTAACTACAGGGGGAGATTCAATTTACGTCCAAACTTTAACTCAGAAATAATGAACCGATCCTTACGTTCCACGTGCCTTCCCGCTTTGGTCGCCTTCCTTACGCTAGCCGTCCGCTTGTCCGCAGACACGCCGGCTGCGCAGCAGCCGGTCACAGCGCCAACGACGGGCACAACGGCTCCCGCATCCGCTCCCGCCGCGGCGCCTGCGCCCCACGTCACCGCCCCCCCCCAACTGCCGCGTGCGCTTGAAGGTGTCATTACGCAGGATGAGTATGCCGCCTACGTGAAATTCCAGCAGGGGCTCAGGGACCTGCCGGAGATCAAGGACCTTACCACCCAGATTCGCCAGAAGATGAGCGAGATGATCGAGCTCCAGAAGAAGTCTCAGGCTGCGCAGCAGAAGGCCATTGAGTCGAATCCCGATATCAAGGCGATCGTCGACAAGATCAAGAAGGGCAAGCCGAAGCCCCCCACGGCGGCGCCAGCCCCGGCAGCGGTTGCTCCTCCGGCGGCGGTTACACCAGCGGCGCCGCCGACCCCGGCGACTAAATAGGTCGGGCGCTGGAGGCTTTTGGACTGAAGCCGCCTGCCTTTGCGCGCGGGCTGGCCTTGGCTGGCTTTAGGGTGCCCGGCATCCCGGGCGCCGGAGATGACCTTTCGGGTTGTCTCGGGTTACGCCTCCGTCTCTTCTAAGCGGGCGCCGCTATCTGCTGGCGGCCGACGAGCGCCCCACCCCATGAAAGTCCGAAAAGCCCTGATCACCGCGGCAAACCCGCGGCAGCGAGAATTGCCGCTCCAAATGCTGATCGACCAGCAGGGCGAATCGAAGTCGGCCCTGCAGATCGTCCTCGAGGAGGCGGCCGGTGCGGGCGTGGAGGAATTCGCCATCGTCGTCTGCCCCGGAGACGAGGCCGCCTATGGCGCCGCAAGCGGGCCGTTGCGCGATCGGGTGCGGTTTGTCCCGCAGCAGGATCCGCGCGGCTACGGACACGCCGTGCTGTGTTGCCGCGATTTCATTGGCGGCGAGACCTTCCTTCACCTGGTTGGGGACCATCTGCACGTCGCGACCGGCGTGGTCAGCTGCGCGCGGCAACTGATCGGCGTGGCCGAGTCCGAAAACACGCCGGTTTCCGCTGTCCAGCCCACCCACGAGGGCCTGCTGACGGCCTATGGGGCCGTCGGCGGCCGCCTCGTCGGAGGCGAGCGCCCGCTCTACCAGATTGAGACGGTGATCGAGAAGCCGACGCCCACGGTCGCGGAGCAGCAGCTGCTGGTGCCGGGACTGCGGGCCGGATACTACCTCTGCTTCTTCGGGATGCACGTGCTGCCCCCGGAGATCTTTGAATTGCTCGAGGAGCAGGGCAAGGCCGCCGGGCGGTCCCTGGGGCTCTCCCCCGCCCTCCACGCCCTGGCCACGCGCCGCCGCTACCTGGCGTTCAGCATCGCGGGCCGTCGCTATGACATCGGCGCCACCTACGGCCTCCTGTACGCGCAGCTTGCGCTCACCCTTGCCGGACGCGACCGGGACCGCATCCTGACCCAGCTCGTGGAACTGCTCGCCATCCGCTAGAGGATGACGCAATCGGAAAGCCCAGCCCCATGATACTGCGGGTCACCGACATCATCGAGTCCGCGGCTCCGGAGGCGCGCGACACCTCCATAGAGTCCTGGTGCGCCGGCAGGCCGGCTTCGGAGCTTCTGGCGGCCTGCGCCGAGCTCGAGGCCTACCGCCGCGACCAGGCGAACCTCTACCGGCGCGTGCGCGCCCTGTTCTTTCTCTCGGCCATCCACCGCTACCACCTGCCGACAAGGTCCGAATTCCGGCGCACCGGCCGCGTGCCGTACGACGGCTTCAGCCGGATGCTGGAGCGGCGCTTCGAGGAGGCCATCAGCGGGTTCCTGCGCGCCCAGGACGAGCAGGGCGCGAACGAAACACTGTCGAGCGCGCTCGCGGCGGCGTACCACGAGCTCGGCTTCCAGACGCTCGCCGACCAGGTGCGCCACACGGTGCGGGCGACCCGCGGCAACGCATGGATGTTCCGCCTCGGGCACCCGCTCGACCAGCCGCTGCGCGTCCGGCCCGAGCTGCTGCGGGCGGGCGCAAGCGACACGCCCCATCCCATCCTTCGCGAGTGCACCCCGGTGCGGATGGACCTGACCCACTGCGGCTGGAGCGACATCTTCTTCCTCGGGATGGACTTCCCCGAGGGCGCGCGGGTCCTCAACGTCTCGATCGATCTGAGCGTGCACGGCCGCGATTCCGGGCCGCGTCCCCCGGTCGAGGCGTACTTCCGCGTCATCGACGAGCCCGTCATCCGGCTGGCGAGCGTGGATCTCGAGGCGACCGCGGAGGTGCGCGGACTGGACGAGCTCTTCGACTTCGGCCGCGACTACCTCGGGCTCCTTAAGGCCTCGATCATCGCCGCGGGACTCGTGCCTCCGGGCATCGAGCGCTCCGGCGCGAGCCTCGCGGAACTGCTGGCCATCATTTTCGGGCCCGGGCGCGGCTTTGAGCTCGTGAGCAGTGTGAACCGGATCCCCAAGGGGTCCCGGCTGGCGGTCTCCACCACGCTCCTCGGGGCGCTGATCGGCGTCTGTATGCGCGCCACCGGGCAGATCCATTCCCTGGGGGGGCCGATGGAGGAGCCCGAGCGCCGCATGGTCGCGGCGCGGGCGATCCTCGGGGAGTGGCTCGGCGGCTCGGGCGGCGGCTGGCAGGACTCGGGCGGCCTCTGGCCGGGCATCAAGCTGATCGAGGGCGTCGCGGCGCAGCCGGGCGCCGTCGAGTTCGGCGTCAGCCGCGGCTGCCTCCTGCCCCGTCATACGCTGCTCGGAACCGACAGGATTGGGACAGCGGCGCGCCTCCGGCTGCAGGAGTCGCTCGTGCTGGTGCACGGCGGCATGGCCCAGAACGTCGGGCCGATCCTGGAGATGGTGACCGAGAAATACCTCCTGCGCAGCGGAGTCGAGTGGGCCGCGCGGCGCAAGGCCGTGGCGACCCTGGACGAGATCCTCGGCGAACTGGCCGCTGGCGACGTGCGCCGCCTGGGCCGCTCGCTCACCTCCAACTTCTTCGGGCCCCTGCAGACCATCATCCCCTGGGTGAGCAACCTGTACACCGAGCGGCTGATCGAGCGTACCCGTTGCGCGTTCGGCGACGATTTCTGGGGCTTCTGGATGCTCGGGGGCATGTCGGGCGGCGGCATGGGCTTCGTCTTTGCGCCGGAGCGCAAGCGCGAGGGGCAGGCGCGGCTCCAGGAGATCATGGGGACCGCCAAGCGGGAGCTTGAGAACGCCCTGCCCTTCGCGATGGACCCGGTCGTCTACGACTTCGCCATCAACGAGCACGGCTCGGTGGGCGCGCTGCTGACGGGCGCGGACGCGCTGCTTCCCGCGAGCTTCTACCAGCAGTCCGTGCCGCGGTGCCTTCGCCAGGAGGCGCGAAGCCTCACCCCGCGCGACCGCGGCGACCTGCAGCAGTTCACCCAGGCCGCGCGGCGTCATCCGGAGTACGGCGCCGTGCTTCCGACGCTTCTCGAGCGCATGCTGCCCTCGTCCGGCGCCTCACAGGACGCCGGTCGGCTGAGCTCACTCCTCGACGAAAACGGATTCGACCGTGTCCAGCATGAGCAAATCCGCGCCGACCTGCGCCACGGCCGGATCGGCCTGGCAATGAACCGGCTCCCCCCGAGCACCCGGATTGACGACGTGGCCGCCGGGGCGCTCTTCGACCCGGGATCGGCGTCGGCCGCACTGCGCGAGCGGGGCGAGGCCGCGCTGCGGGCCGGCGAGGTGGCAGTGGTGACCTACTCGGCGGGCGTGGGAAGCCGCTGGACCCAGGGTGCAGGGGTCGTGAAGGGCCTTCATCCGTTCGCGAAGCTCGCGGGCCGCCACCGGAGCTTCATCGAGGCGCACCTGGCAAAGACGCGCAAGGCGGGGCACGCCGCCGGTCTTGCGGTCCCCCACGTTTTCACGACCAGCTACCTGACGCATGCGCCGATCGAGCGCTTCCTGCGCGAGACCGCGGGTGCGGAGCTGGGCCGCACGGTCTGGCTCTCGCCCGGGCGGTCGATCGGCCAGAGACTCGTGCCCACCGTCCGCGACCTCCATTTCGCCTGGCAGGAGACCGCCCAGCAGAAGCTCGACGAGCAGAAGGAGAAGATGCGCGGGAGCGTGCGCGCCGCGCTCGCGGAGTGGGCCCGCCAGGCTGGCGAGGGCAGCGACTACACCGACAACCTGCCCAGCCAGTGCCTGCACCCCGTCGGGCACTGGTTTGAGATCCCGAACCTGCTGAAGAACGGCGTCCTCGCGCGGCTCCTCGCCGCGCGCCCCCAGCTGCGCACGCTCCTCGTGCACAACATCGACACCCTCGGCGCCACGGCGGACCCGGCGATGCTCGGCTGGTTCTGCGAATCGGGTGCAACGTTTGGCTGGGAGGTTATGGCGAAGCGGGTCGAGGACCACGGCGGAGGACTGGCGCGCATCGACGGGCGCATCCGCCTGGTCGAGGGCCTGGCCCTTCCCCGCGAGGAGGACGAATTCGCGCTCACCTACTACAATACGAACTCGTGCTGGGTGGACATCGACCGCCTGCTGGGCCTGTTTGAGTTGGGCCGCGCCGACCTGGCCGATGCCGCCAAGACGGCCGCGGCGGTCCGCGTTCTCGCCGCGCGCATGCCGACGTACGTGACGCTGAAGGACGTAAAAAAGCGGTGGGGGCACGGCCAGGAGGACGTCTACCCGGTTGCCCAGTTCGAGAAGCTCTGGGGCGACATGACGACCCTGGCGGAATGCACCCATGCCTTTGCCGTTGTCCCGCGCGCCCGCGGCCAGCAGCTCAAGGACCCGGCCCAGCTTGATGTCTGGCAGCGCGACGGATCCGCGGCCTATATCGAATCGCTCGGCGAGTGGACGTGACGCCGTGGACGCCGGCCCAGGAAATGGGCCCGTGAGGCTTCGCGTGCGCGAGGTCAATCGACGCGCGGCTTTGTCCAAATAATGCGTTGCACCCCAAGCGGCTCCCGGCGAGAATCGGCCCACGGGAGCCCGAGGGCCGTGCCAACCCCTATCCCGTGACACCCTTCTACATGAACGCAGCAATTGCATCCCGAATGGCGCGTGGCGTTGGCCGTCTGGACCGCGCCGGGCCCCCCCGCAGCGCTCCGTCCCCCGTCCTGGTCGCGCTATTCGCGGGCCTCTGGCTGCTGCCTTTAGTAGGACGCCTTTGCGGGCAGACTACGGTCTGGATCGGCGGACCGTCCCATTACAATTACAGCACCGCCAGCAACTGGTCCACCGGAGTCGTCCCGCCAAATGACGGGACGTACACCCTCGAGTTCACGGATTCGGTTGTAAATTACGGCGAGGGCTACTGGGTCTATGCCAGCGTCGCCGTGGACGAGAGCGCCGTCATCCAGGGGCTGACCTTCCTTGGTTCATCGGGAAACACCTTCTATTCCGTTTACGGATACGAGGAAAACTCGGTAACTATCGGCGCCGGCGGCATAACGGCACAGCCAGGCGTGACCCCGTTTGTCAGCTGGAGCATCCCCGTCGTCCTGTCGGCCAGCCAGACCTGGAATTCAAACAACGGGTCCTTCTGGGTTTATGGGAATATCTCCGAGACAGGCGGATCGCAGTCGTTGACGACGATGGGCAATGTCGAACTGGAAGGTACCAATACGTTCAGCGGGGGTCTTAACGTTGCGTCAGGAATGTTGTTCGTGGGTTCCAACGGCGCAGCCGGCACCGGAACGCTCACCCTCTCGGACGGAACGAGTCTCCTGCCCTGGGGCGTTTCGGTCAATCTCCCGAATCCCGTGAGCCTCGGGAACAATGTCACCTTCGCCAACTGGTACTCGAGCGCCGACACCCTCACCCTCTCAGGTGCGGTCACGGCCGCCAACGCCGCCACCACGCTCAACCTTGGTTATCAGACGACGCTCATCCTGTCGGGCTCGCTCGCGGGCCCTGCATCGCCCCCTTTGAATCTCACCGTGTCCGGCAACGGCTCCACGCTTCCAGGCGACGGTGGCTCCCTGATTGTGATCGAGGGCACCCTAAACAATGTGAGCGGCCTCAGCGTCTCGAATGCTGCCATGATCCTCGCGCCGGTGACGTCGCCCGCCACCGCATTCGCAAGCCTGTCGCCCACTGGACTGCAGGTTGGCAGCGATGGCACCGCTTACCTTGGCCTAGACGGCGCGTTCACCCAGACGAATGCCGTTGCAACGTTCCTGAGCACTTACGGTCCGAGCCTCGGCGCCTCGATCAACGGGACGCTCGGGTTCGACACCTTCGCGAGTCCCGCAAGCCCGCAGACCTTCAATGACCCGATCAACCTGGTGAATTTCACCAGCCCTAATTTCATCGGGCTCGGATCGGCCACGTCCGCCATTCTCGGCGCGGGCGCCACAATTACGCCGGCTGGCACCACCAACAACTACCTCTTTGGAGGCGGTGGCGGCACGTTGACGGTTAACAGCGCGCTGCCCGACAGCGACGGGACGCAACTGATCATGAATTATGCGCCGGAGCCGCTCACGTTGATCCTGCAGGGCAGCAATACCTACACCGGCGGCACAACGGTCTACAATGGAGTGCTGATCTTCAACTCGGCCCCCCCGGCCGGAGCGGGTTCCCTCTCCCTATACAACGGATACATCGGGTATGCGGATCTGGCCGGCATCTCGATAGCCCAGCAGTTCGTGAATCTCTTCAATACAAATGCCGCAAATGGGGTGATCGGGTTCGATTCGGATTCGCTGATTTCACCGCGGACAATCGCGGGCACCATCGATCTTTCCGCCTTCTCCGGCGGCGAGAATCCGTTTCTGGGCACCGCTACCGCCGCAACGATTTCGGCGGCGATCACGCCAGCCAACGCCAGGTACCAATTCGCGGGCGTGAAGGGCGGTCAGCTTACGGTCAGCTCGATGCTCACGGGGGCCGGCAACTCTGTGGTCGTGGGGCTTCCGAGCACAATCGAAACAAACGGCAGCGTGTCCTCCGTGACGCTCTCGGGCACCAACACCTACGCCGGAGGGACCACGCTTAACAGCGGGATATTGTATGTCACGAATTCGAGCTCGTTGGGCACCGGCCCGTTGACCACGCCGGGGTATTACGAGCCAGTCCTGGCGCCTTCGGGCGGCGATGTGGCGCTCGGCAACGCTATCGCGTTCGATTACGGCAATCTGACCCTGGGACAGAGCGGCAATGCGAATCTGCTTACGCTGAACGGGGTCATCAGCGGGTCCGGGAGCCTGGACATTGTGGGCAATGTCGCCCTTAACGGGGCAAACACCTTCACGGGAGGCACCTCGATAGGGAACTACGCCCAGGCGGTCAATGTCGCGATCGGGAACCCGAGCGCGCTCGGGGCGGGTCCGGTGTATCTTTACGCCAGCTCCAGCCTGACCGAGGACATCGCGAATCCAACGATCACGGACCTGACCGGCGATTACGGGACGACGATCAACCTGATCCCTAATTCAACCCTGACGCTCAACACCGACTCGAGCGTGTACCAGCCGGCCCGGTTCTCGGGCTCGATCAGCGGTGACTTCACGGATCAGCTCGTTAAGACGGGAACGGGTGCGGAATACCTCGACGGAACCTCGAACTACGGCGGCGGAACGACCGTGAATGGCGGCGTCCTCATCGCCGGCTCGGGTGCGGCGCTGGGCACCGGCACGGTGACGGTCGCGGCCGGCGCGGGCCTGGGAGTCGCCTCCGGAGTCACGCTCGCTAATCCCGTCATCCTTATCCCCGGCTCCGGACTGGGCGGCATGGGCATGTTTTCGCCTCCCGCAGGGGTTACGTTTGCCGGCGGAAGCAAAGTGTCTCCGGGTTCCGATGGAACCATCGCCCCGTTCGTCGCCACCCTCTCATTTGGAACCACGGTCACGTTTGGGACGGGCGGCGTCTACGAATTTGACATTCAAACCGCCTCCGGCGCCGCCGGGACGGACTACGATACCCTGAGCCTAGGATCGACCCTTGCGATCAGCGCCACGCCGGCTTTGCCCTTCGTGATCAACGTTAGGTCGATTGATCCCGCCACCGGACAGCTGGGGCTGGCCAGCTTCAATTCATCTCAGGCCTACACCTGGACCCTCCTCAGCGCCGGCTCGATAACGGGATTCGACCCAACCGCCTTCTACATCGATACTTCAAGCTTCCAGAACCCGCTTAACGGCGGAAGCTTCTTTGTTTCGGATAGCGGCAGCGCGCTCGACCTCAACTTCACGCCTGTTCCGGAGCCGGCGACATGGCTTCTCATGATGGCGGGTCTCGCAACCTTGGGCGCCCGCATCAGAGGCTCGAGGAGGCCCGAATCCCCGAGTGCGCCGTCGAGGACGGGAACGCGCCCGGGATCGAACTAGGTCCCGGACCCTACGCGGCGCGGGCGGGAGCGGGGCGTCCGCAAGGGAACACACGCAGGGGCCCATGCCCAGTTCGACCGGTCCCGCCGCGAATCCCCTCGTTCCAACTCTTGTCGCTCTCGGAAATTGCGATCGTGACGGATTCCGGCCTAAGATTGGTGGATCCATTGAATCCAAAGACCAAGAAAGAGATTCCCGAAAGAGACAGGAAGCTGCAGGCGCGCCTGCGGCTTGCGGGAGCTATCATTCTCCTCGCCGGGCTAACCTCGGCCGCCCTGATCTATCGTTTCGCCGTGACCGACTACGACAGCGCCTACGTCAAGATTCTGAACAACACCAAGAAGAACGAGTACGACATGGAGTTGATCGGGGGAAAGGCCAACATCCTCGCGTCCGAAATCAGGGAGTGGTTCGCCGGCCTGTGGCACGGAAAGGGGCTCGCGCACACGCTGACCTTCCTCTCCGTGGGCGGATCCCTCGCGTGCTTCTTCGTGGCCCACCGGCTGAACCATACCCCCGTCGAGGAGGACCGGCGCAACACCGGGGACCCCGGAGGCTAAGCGTGTGCGTTCGGGCGGCCCGGCCCGTCCCACGCCGGAATCCCGCCGCCGGCCGGCTCAACTCTCGTCGTCGGTCTGGCGCTCCGTGTCCTCGCGGCAGTCGCTGATCACCCGAAGCCAGATCTCCCGCAGGTCGAACATCCGGTGGCGCATCTCGCCGCGGACCTCGCACACCGCGGCCGCGCCGTCCGCAGCCTCCGACCCGATGCTCGCGAAGCAGTCGTTGAGCGCGGCGAGCGCCCGCTTGAAGAGGCAGATCGCCATCGCGTAGTCGCCGAAATCGAGGGCGTGGATCGCCATGACGGCCTGTTCCTCGCAGCCGTTCAGCGCCGACAGAAAACCGATCGCGAGGGCCTGCGGGATCCTCCCGGGGACGGCCGCCTGGAGCTCCCACGAGCGCCGCAGGCTCAGGAAAAGGGCCTTTGTCGCGATGAAGACGGGATTCTTCTGAAGCGTGTAGATCTCGTCTGAAAACAGCACCTTCTCCGGATTCTCGCGGTCCTCGGGCTCCTCCCCGTCCGTCCGGTCCCATCCCATCTTGTCGGCCACCAGGTCGATGCGCTCCGGCCCGGGGGCGAGCGATTCGTAGTACCCCAGATAGCGGTGAATGGCGCTGTCCTGCTCCCGAAGATAGACCTCCCAATCAAACTCGTTCCAGGCCAGATCCCCGTTCTCTTCCCACTCGTTTTCCGAGAGGCTGTCAGAATCGAAATCGCTCATCTGTTGGCGGGGACGGTTCCCCAGAAAGCGGGTTTAGGCAAATAAATTCCCGGCCGCAAGGGCGTCATACGGGCGTCCGGGACTTTGTGGATTGAACGGATCCGGGGGCGGCCCCTATAGTGCGCGCTGATGCCCGACACCCACCACGCAACAGCCTACTTCTATGGGCGCGTCCAGGGCGTCGGCTTCAGGTATTGCGCGTTCCAGGTCGCCAGGGAGTTCGACGTCGCGGGCTACGTGAGCAACCTGCCCGACGGCAGGGTCATCGTCGAGGCCGAGGGGACCAAGGACGAGGTCGATGCCTTCATCACGGCCGTGGAGGAGCGCATGCACGGCTATGTGAGGAAGCTCGACCGCCTGGCAAGCGTCCGGTCGCCGCAATTCACGGGCTTCTTAATCAAGTGATCGGCGACGCCGCCCCCACGCCTCCCGCCCCGTGGCGCACCTGGGTATCCGCGGCGCGGCCCCGGACCCTTCCCGCGGCCGTGGCGCCCGTCGTGACGGGCTCGGCCCTGGCCGGCCATGACCACCGCTTCGATCCGGCCGCCGCCTGCCTCTGCCTCGTGTTCGCGCTGCTCGTCCAGGTCGGCACCAACTTCGCCAACGACTACTACGACTTTGTCCACGGCGCCGACACCGCGGCGCGGGTCGGACCCAGGCGGGCCGTGGCCTCGGGGCTGGTCAGGCCAGCCGTCATGCGGCGGGCGATGCTGGCGGTGTTCGCGGCGGCGGTCGCCGTCGGCTTGGGGCTCGTCCACTGGGGCGGTCCCTGGATGCTCGCCGTTGGCGCGGCCTGCATCCTGTGCGGCGCCGCCTACACGGGCGGCCCCTGGCCTCTCGGCTACTACGGGCTCGGCGACATTTTCGTCTTCGTGTTCTTCGGGTTGGTCGCGGTGACCGTCACGTACTTCGTCCAGGCGGGGCGGATCTCGGGCCACGCGGCCCTCGCGGGCGTCCCCATGGGGCTGCTGGCCGCGAACATCCTCCTCGTGAACAATTACCGGGACGCCGACACGGACGCCGCGGCGAACAAGCGCACGCTGGTGGTCCGCTTCGGCCGCAGGTTCGCCCGGGCGCAGCACGCGGCTTCCCTCTGCGGCGCCCTTGCGGTGCCGATCGTCTTCAAGGCAACCGGTTTCGGCCCGTGGTGCCTGCTGCCGGTGCTCATGGCCCCGCTCGCGCTCTCGCACGTGCGCCGGCTCTCAGCCGCGCGCACGGCGGCCGAGCACGTGGCGCTCCTCGGCGACACCAGCAGGTTCCTGGCAGCCTACGCCGCCCTGTTCGCGGCCGGCGTGCTCCTCTAGTGGGGACGGGGCCCGCGCCCTCAGATCTGGGCCGCGAGCTTCGTCTTGAGCGCGGCCTTGGGCAGGAGCCCGACGATCTGCTCGATCACGCGCCCGCCCTTGAAGAGCAGCATGGTGGGGATGGCCCGGATCCCGAACTCGGCCGCAATCGACTCGTTCTCGTCGATGTTCACCTTTGCGATTGAGATCTTGCCGTCGAACTCGGTGGCGAGTTCGTCGAGGATCGGCGCGATGGCCTTGCAGGGTCCGCACCAGGGCGCCCAGAAGTCGACCAAAAGCGGCGTGGCCGACGAGGAGACGGCGGCCTTGAAGGTGTCGGTGGTGAGATGGGTGATCTTGTCGGACATGTGGAGGGTGTTGGTAAGTAAACGGGGGTGCGGCGAAAAGCAAACCGGGCGCCTATCTGGGCGAGGCCTTCTTGATGATGTCGGCCAGCTCGACGGGGCGGACCTCGCTCAGGTGCTTTCCGCGCTGCTTGAGCTCCTCGAAGGTCTTGACGACCGTCTCCGTCATGCGCTCGTGGGTCTCGGCAGAGCCCCCGAGTATCGCGAACTGCTCTCCCGTGGTGATCCGCTTGTGACCGTCGTTGTTGTCGAGGCCGAGCCCGAGAAGGGCATCCGGCCCGCGTCTTGGTTTTCTCTTGGTCACAGCTAGACCGTGGCCGTGCCGGCCGGAGTTTCAAGCGGGTTTTCGTCCGCGGCCTCGCACACGATGTCTGCAAACGTCTCGTCCTGCTTCAGGCGCATCTTCCGGAGCCGGGTCAGCTCCAGGACCGCCAGGAAGGTGGCGATCAGCCTGCGCAGCGACACGCCCTGATCGAAGAGTCTTGAGAAGACGAAGACCCTCTCGATGCGCATCCGCTCCAAAAGCCACTCCATCTGGTCGGACACGGTCACGATCTCGTCGTGGATCTCGCCGACAATGAGCTTCTCGGCCAGGCGCCTGAGGACCTGGTTGAAGGTGTTCCAAAGCTCGATCCGGCCCACGCCCTTGAGCGGCCGGTCGAGCGAGTCGGCGGGCCGTCCCGAGACCCGCCTCTCCATAAGGTCGCGCTGCAGGCGCGCCATCTCCGCGAGCCCCTGGGACGCATCCTTGAACTTCTTGTACTGGAGGAGCTGGTGGACGAGCTCCCAGCGCGGATCCATGTCCTCGTCGCCGTCGGCGTCCGGGTCCACGGCGTGAAGTCCCTTCGGCAGGAGCATCCGGCTCTTTATTTCCATTAGCGACGCTGCCATGACGAAAAATTCCCCTGCTACCTCCAAATCGAGCTGCTGCATCGCCCGAAGAACCGCCACGTATTGCTTGGTGACGGACTCGATCGGAATGTCGTAAATATCTATCTCGTTCTTGCGTATCAGGAAGAGCAGAAGGTCGAGCGGTCCCTCAAAGACCTGCAGCTTGATACGTGGGTCGGCGTCAGGAAGCACGGCTCGAAGTGTTGAAAGGGGCCGCCCGGGGACGCGACATTTTTTTCAACCGACTTGGACGGTTGACAGGCCCGCGCGCGACCCGATTGAATTAGCGTTTTGCGCACGACGCGTATCGTTCCCTTCCCAACTCACACTCATCATCATGGCCTCAAAATCAAAAACCAAGGCGAACCGCTCCAAGACCGCGGTTTCCTCGAAGAAATCAGCTCCCGCGAGGGCTCCCAAGTACGTGTACCAGTGGGGTGCAAAGAAGGCCGACGGTGACGGCGGCATGAAGAACCTCCTCGGCGGCAAGGGCGCCAACCTGCATGAGATGACCCGCATCGGGCTGCCCGTGCCCCCGGGATTCACGATCACGACCGAGGTGTGCACCTACTTCTACGCCAACAAGCGAACCTACCCGGCCGCCCTGCAGGCGCAGATGGAGGCGGGACTCGCCAACATGGAGAGGATCATGGGGACGAAATTCGGCGACGCGGTCGGCCTCCCGCTCCTGGTCAGCGTCCGCTCCGGCGCGCGCGACTCCATGCCGGGCATGATGGACACGATCCTTAACCTGGGGCTCAACGACCAGACCGTCCTCTCCCTCGCCGCCGCCACCAAGAACGAGCGCTTCGCGTGGGACTGCTACCGCCGCTTCATCCAGATGTACGGGGACGTCGTCCTCGGCCTCCAGAAGAAGGAAGGCGAGGACCACGAGCCGTTCGAGGTCGTGATCGAGGGCTTCAAGCACGAGAAGTACCGCACCAACATTGAGGACTCGAAGCTCACGGCAGAGGACCAGCGCGAGCTCGTCAAGCGCTTCAAGGCCCTCGTCCTCGAGCGCACGGGCAAGAGCTTCCCGAACGACCCCTGGGAGCAGCTGCGCGGCGCCGCGGGCGCCGTGTTCGGCTCCTGGATGAACGACCGCGCCATCGTCTACCGCCGCAAGTACAACATCCCCACGGAATGGGGCACCGCCGTCAACGTGCAGGCCATGGTCTACGGCAACACGGGCGACCTCTCCGGCTCCGGTGTCGCGTTCACGCGCAACCCGGCCAACGGAACCAATGAGTTCTACGGGGAATTCCTCATCAACGCCCAGGGCGAGGACGTCGTGGCCGGCGTGCGCACGCCGGAGCCGGTCCTGAGGCTAAAGGACCAGATGCCCGCGTCCTACGCCGAGCTCCTGAAGGTCCGCGCGACCCTCGAGAAGCATTTCAAGGACGTCCAGGACTGCGAATTCACGATCCAGGACGGCAAACTCTTCATGCTCCAGACCCGCAACGGAAAGCGCACCGCCATGGCCGCGCTCAAGTTCTCGATCGATATGGTGAAGGAGAAGCTGATCGACTGGAGAACCGCCATCCTGCGCAACCCGGCCGACCAGTTGGAGCAGCTCCTGGCCCCGGTCTTCGACCTCGCCGAGGTGAAGAAGGCGAAGGTGATCGCCACCGGCCTGCCGGCCGGCCCCGGCGCCGCCACCGGCAGGATCTACCTGAACGCGGAGCGAGCGGTCGCCGCCGCCGAGAAGGGCGAGAAGGCCCTCCTCCTGCGTGTTGAGACCTCGCCCGAGGACCTGCGCGGCATGATCGCCGCCGAGGGCATCCTCACGGCGCGCGGGGGCGTCTCCTCGCACGCGGCCCTCGTCGCCCGCCAGATGGGCAAGGTCTGCGTCTGCGGCGCGTCCGCGCTCCAGGTCGACTACGACAAGAAGACCGTGACGGTCGCCGGCCAGACCTTCAACGAGGGCGACTTCTTGTCGATCGACGGGACGATCGGCGCGGTCTACGCCGGCCAGATCAAGACGGCCCCCTCCGAGATCGTCGCCGGCCTGATCCACAACGACGCGGCCGCCCGCGCGACGGAGAAGTTCAAGAACTACAGCCAGCTGATGAAGTGGTGCTCCCAGGCCTCGAGGATGTCCGTGCGCACGAACGCCGACACCCCCGAGCAGACGCAGAACGCCATCGCGTTCGGCGCCGTCGGCATCGGCCTCACCCGCACCGAGCACATGTTCTTCGAGGGCAACCGCATCGACTCGATGCGCGAGATGATCCTCGCGGACACCGTGGCCGACCGCGAGGCCGCGCTCGCGAAGCTCCTGCCCTACCAGCGGGCCGACTTCTACGGCATCTTCAAGGCGCTCAAGGGGCTGCCCGCGACGATCCGCTTCCTCGACCCGCCGCTACACGAGTTCCTCCCGAACACGGAAGAGTCCCAGGCCGACCTGGCGAAGAAGCTCAACATCCCGGTCGAGAAGATCACCCAGCGGGTGCACGAGCTCCATGAGTTCAACCCCATGCTGGGCTTCCGCGGCTGCCGTCTCGGGATCAAGTACCCGGAGATCACGCGGATGCAGGCGCGCGCCGTGTTCGAGGCCGCCGCCGACGCCACCAAGGAGGGCTTCAAAGCCAAGCCCGAGGTCATGATCCCGCTCGTCGGCTTCAAGAAGGAGCTCGACCTGCAGGTGGCCATTGTCCACGAGGTCGCCAAGGCCGTCATGGCCGAGAAGAAGACGAAGATCGCCTATTCGGTCGGCACGATGATCGAGATCCCTCGCGGCGCCCTCACGGCCGACGAGATCGCCGAGACCGCCGAGTTCTTCAGCTTCGGCACGAATGACCTCACGCAGACCTGCCTCGGGATGTCCCGCGACGACTCCGGCTCGTTCCTCGGCGCCTACCAGGACGCCGAGATCTTCAAGAAGAATCCGTTCGCCTCGGTAGACCAGACCGGCGTGGGCCAGCTCATGAAGATCGCGATCGAGAAGGGCTCGAAGACCCGCCCGGGGATCAAGCTCGGGATCTGCGGCGAGCACGGCGGCGACCCCGATTCCGTGAAGTTCTGCCACCGGATCGGCCTGTCGTACGTCTCCTGCAGCCCGTTCCGCGTTCCCGTCGCCCGGCTCGCCGCGGCGCAGGCCGCGGTCGCCGAGCACCTGGCGAAGAAATAGCCGCAACTGGCCCGACCCTCCATCGGCCGCTCTCCCGGGACCGCCCGGGATAGCGGCTTGTCTTCGCAGGGAGGCGCCCTTTCCTTCCCCGGGATGGGCGAACACCGCGGACCCCACAGGCTTTTCATCGGCACGTACACGAGGCGGGCAAGCCTGGGGATCTACGCCGCCTCTCTGGACCGCGCGACCGGCGCCCTCGGCATGCCGGAGCTGGCGGCCGAGGCGCCGAACCCGACGTTCCTCGCCCTGTCGCCCGACCGCCGGTTCCTCTACGCCGTCTGCGCCTGCGACGGCTGGGCATCGTCGTTTCGGGTGGATCCGGCCGGTCCGCGGCTCGTTCCCGTGCAGCAGGCGCCAGCGGGCGCCGGCCCGACCCCGTGCCACATCGCGGTCGATGCGAGCGGGCGAATCGCGGTCGCGGCCAACTACCACCTGGGCCAGGCCGCCGCCATCCCCCTTGAGGCCGACGGGACGCTGGGGACGCCCCGGGTCGTCTCGCACGCCGGCCGGGGCCCGCACCCGACGCGGCAGGCCGCCGCGCACGTACATTCCGCCAACTTTTCCCCCGACGGGCGGTTCGCGATCGTGTGCGACCTCGGCCTCGACCGGATCTACACCTATACGATCGACCGGGACGCGGTCGCGCTGGCGCCGCTCTCGGCTCCGTTCGTTACGGCGGCCCCGGGCGCCGGGCCCCGCCATTTCGCGTTCGGCCCGGACGGGCGGCGCGGCTACGCGATCAACGAGCTCGATAGCACCATAACGGCCTACGACTACGCGGCCCCCAACGGCGGGCTCGTCCCCCGGCGCTCCGTGTCCCTCCTGCCGCAGGGCTACCGCGGGGACGCGACCGCGGCCGAGATTCGCTTTCATCCCAACGGAAGATTCGCCTATGGCTCCGTGCGCGGCCCGGACACCCTCGCCGTCTTGGCGGTGGACCGCGCGAGCGGCGACCTTTCGCCCGTTGAAGTGGTCCCATGCGGCGGCAGGGGCCCGAGGAGTTTCTCGATTTCCCCGGACGGCGCGTGGCTTGTCTGCGCGCACCAGGACTCCGACTCGCTGTGCGTCTTCCGCGTCGACGGCGCGACGGGCCGGCTCGAGCGGGTCCCCGGGACCGTGCCCATGTCGATGCCGGTGTGCGTCCTGTTCCTCGAGTGAGCCCGTCCGGGCGCCTAAGGCGTCTTCAGGACGGTCTCGATCGCGTCGAGGACCCCGGCCTGGCTGAAGGGTTTCTCAAGCAGGACGTGCGCGCCGAAGTTCTTTGCGATCCTCAGGTACGAATCCCTCGCGATGTGGCCGCCCCCGGACATGGCGATGATCTTCACCTGCGGGAACTTCTTCCTGACTTCCGTGATGAACTCGAGCCCGTCCCGCTCGGGCATGAGCAGGTCCGTGATCACCACGTCTATCGGGTTGGCCGCGAGGACCTTCGGGGCCTGGAGACCATCCGCGGCGGCCATCACGGTGTATCCCGAGGTCTCCAGCATGAGGCACAGCAGTTCCCGGATACCGGGTTCGTCATCGACGACTAGGATCGAGCAGGAGGGCATTAGTTTGCCATCATTGTGGCTGGTGGTAGGGTGGCCGGACGCCAAGCCCATGTCGCTTGGTCCTTTTCCGCAACCCTTTAAATGCCCGATTTCCTTCCGACCCTCCCCAAGGCGCAGCGTGCGTTTCTCGTCGGGGTTCAGACCCCCGAGATGCCGGACGGCGAGGGGGAGGAGCTGCTGGCCGAGCTGACGGAGCTCGTCGAGAACCTGAGCCTGTCCATTGTCAGGACCACCCTGGTAAGGCTGAGGGCCCCGTCCCCCGCCCTGTTCGTCGGCAAGGGAAAGGCCGAAGAGCTGGCGGCCCTCGCGAAGGAGGACGGCGCAGAGGTGATCGTGTTCGACTCGGCGCTGTCGCCCGCGCAGCAGCGCAATTGGGAGGAGCTTGCAGGAATGGCGGTCATCGACCGCCAGGAGGTGATCCTCGAGGTGTTCGCGGACCGCGCCCACACCCGCGAGGCCGTCCTGCAGGTGGCGCTCGCCCGGATGGAGTATTCGCTGCCGCGCCTGACCCGGGCGTGGACCCACCTCTCCCGCCAGCGCGGCAGGGGCGCGATGGGCGGCGAGGGCGAGACGCAGCTCGAGCAGGACCGCCGCGTCGTCCGCGACCGGATCGCGCACCTTAAGGCCGAGCTGGCGCAGGTCGTGCGCCAGCGCGGCGTCCAGCGCACGCGCAGGGTGCGTGTCCCGGTGCCGACCGCCTCGATCGTGGGCTACACGAACGCGGGAAAGTCCTCGCTCCTGAACACGCTCACCGGATCGCAGGTCCTCGCCGAGAACAAGCTCTTCGCGACCCTCGACCCCACGACCCGCCAGCTTGTCCTGCCGGGCAACCAGAAGCTGCTCCTCACCGACACGGTCGGCTTCATCAGGCGCCTGCCCCACGGGCTCGTGGAGGCCTTCAAGGCCACCCTCGAGGAGGTGCTGGTCGCCGACTTCCTTATCCATGTCGTCGACATCACGAGCCCCCATTTCGAGAAGCACCGGGCCACGACGCTCAGCGTGCTCGCCGAGCTCGGCGCCGGAGACCGGCCGGTCGTCGACGTGTTCAACAAGGTTGACCTCGCCGACCTGCTGGAGAAGCGCGCCGCCAAGCACAGCGTGCCGGACGCGCTCCTGGTGAGCGCGCGCACTGGCGAGGGGATCGGCGCGCTCGAGGAGCGCTGCCGCGAGATGATCGCCCACGGCCTGGGGACGGTGCGCCTGCTCGTCCCGCACGACCGCTATGACATCGTCGCAAAGCTCCACGCGCTCGGGCACGTCCAGACCCAGGAGCACCGGGACGACGGGGTGCTCGTCACGGGGCGCTTCCCGCCCTCCCAGCACGGACTCCTCGAGCCCTTCATTCTGAAGGCCCCGGAGCCGAGGAAAAAAGCCAGGGCCTAGGGAGGGGACACCGCCATGCCGTTCGCCAGCCCGTCGCCCGCGATGACGGAGCAGATGGCGATCTTCTCCTTCACCGAATCCACCTTGATGCGACCCTTCTCGGTGAACGCGACGTCAAGGGTCTCGCCCGTCGCGGGATCGCGCAGGATCTCCGAGGTGCCGACCTTGAAGACCTGGCCCACGGCCACGCCCTCGCGCGTGCCCCGGTTGATGTAGACCTGCGTCCCCTTGACGAGAACCACGTTCCCGCTCCAGTGCAGGCTCGGGATCTGCGTCACGATGAAGGCCACGGCGTCGTCAATCGCGTGCTCCATCGCGGTGCCGACGTTCGTCTTCTTGAAGCCCCCCATGTCGCCGCTCCAGTTGCGGTCCGTGAAGCCGACCGACAGCCCGCTGCTCTTCACCTTGCCTAGCACCTTCTTGGAAGCCACGACCTGGCCCGTGGTGGAGTCGACGACGTAGACCACGGCGTTGATCTCCGCCTCGTCCCCGCCCCCGCCCACCCGGATCCCGCCGAAGGCCACGCCCCCGTGCTGGCCCGAGGTGGTCTGGAAATTCGTGATCTCGCCCTTGATCAGCAGCTGGGCCGGGGTCATGAATCCCGTCGCCGGCGCCTTGTCGCCGCCCGCCACGCGGCCGCTCTTGGCGAAATCCTGCTCCTTCATCGCGGCGTCGCGCATGTCCGCCTCGCCCAGCACGATGAAATGGCCCGTCTGCTGGAGCGAGTCGGTCAGCATCGAACCCCAGGTGTCCGCAAGGGCGAAGTTCCCGCTGTAGTTGGCATGGTTCTCGAACTTGGTGACCCCGATGCTGAAACGCAGGCCGCCGGCCGCCGCATCGACGGGGGCGGCGGGCGCGTCGGCCCGGACGAGGGAGGGCGTGACCAGCGAGGCGGCGAGAACAATGACGGCGATTTTTTTCATGACGGTATCCGGGGGCGGTGGCGGTTGCGCTTACTGGAAGGCTCCCCGAACGAGCAACCAGCCATGGGTTTCATGTAACCGGCCGCCAGATCAGGAACTTCCCGCGTTGGTGGACGAGCACTCATTGGCCGAATTGGCAGCCGTTGGCAAGAAATACCCCGCGTCTCTCGCTTCCTCGCCGCTCCTCACGGGCTCGGGGCGACCTGGTAGAGGCCGGCCCCGTGCGCCGGAAGCGTGGCGGAAAACTCCGGGCCCTGCGCCCCGAGCTCGCGGTGCGCCCACAGGTCGCGCGCGGTCGCCCTCCCCCTGATTCCGATGGCCGCAAGGCCCACCCCCACAGGTGCGGCGGACTCGGTCGCGTTGAAGAGGGCCAGGTACTTGTCCGGGGATCCGGGGACGTCGGCAGTCCAGGCGATCCGGCCGCCGCGGTCGTAGATGGGCCGGTTGTTGGCGCTGCGCTGGTCGACCGCGAGCACCTCGTCGTTGGTGAGGAGCGAAAGCGTGAGGTCGTCCATCCTTGTCATGTCCCCGCCGAACATGAGGGGGGAGCGGGCGATCGACCAGAGCGTCATGACGGTGCGCTGCTCGTCCGGCGTGAACCGTGTGGACCGGCGCCCGAGGTCAAGGACGCCGAGGGGCAGCATGTCGGCGTCCGGCCATGCGCCCGGCAGCCGGTGCGGGTTCCAGTGCTCGAGGCGCGCGAACTGCTCGGCGAGCGACGCCCAGTTGTCCCAGAAGTCGTCGCTGATGCGCCAGAGGTTGGCGTGCCGGGCAACGTGGTCGGCCGCGTCCAGGGCCGTCTCGCCCGGGGAAAGGCTCAGCACGATCGGCCGCCCGCTGCGGTCGATCGCCCTGCGGATCCCCTCGATCTCCCGCTCGTGCTCGAGGTAGGGGCGGCTGATGTCGTCGACCTTCACGTAGTCGACGCCCCATGACGCGATCAGGGCGAAGACCGAGTCGTAGTACTGCTGCGCGCCGGGCTTCGCCATGTCGACGCCGTACATGTCGGTGTTCCACGGGCAGACGCTCCCGGTGTCCGCGATGTCGCGGGCGCGCAGCCGCGTGCCCAAGACGGGCAGGTTCGCCTCCACCGCCTGCCGGGGTATCCCGCGCATCAGGTGGATGCCAAACCGGAGTCCAAGCGCATGGACGAGCCCGGAAAGGCCCCGGAAGCCCGCGCCGCCGGCGGCGCTGGGAAAGCGGTTCTCGGCCGGCTGGAGGCGGCCCCACCCGTCCATGGCGAGCGCCGCGCCCCTGCGGTAGTCGAAGCCCGTCGCCGCGGGCTCGTACCACTGGATGTCGACGACAAGGTACTGCCAGCCGTGCGCCAACAGGTGCCGGGCCATGTAGTCGGCCTCGGCCCTCGCCTGGCTCTCCGTGACCGTCGTCGCGAAGCAGTCCCAGCTGTTCCAGCCCATGGGAGGGGTCGGGGCCCAGGAGCGGAAGTCGGCTTCGCCGGCCCGGGTCAGGACCAGGCACGCCAGGAACAGGGAAATGTGTTTCTTGGGGAGGGCTCGGACCGCGCGGATTTCCGGCCTTCGCAGGCTAGAAGGCCACATAGATGAACGGCTTGCTCGGCAGGCCGAGGCGGTAGAGGACGTAGTGAAGGAGCACGGCCAGGACGAGCCCGAGCAGCAGCGAGCCCGCGTGGGCCAGCGCCCGGACAACCGGCTCCGGCATCGTTTTCCTGAGGCGGTCCAGGTCGTTCATGGCGGGGGGGGTTCCTTCTGTAGGTAGCCGCGCTTGCCTGCGATCTCCAGGATAAGGCCCGCCACCTGCCCCGCAAGCTTGCGCCCCCCGGCGGCCGACAGGTGCGTGCGGTCCCCGAAGTCGGCGGGGTCGTAGCCCGAGCCGTAGTCGCAGGCCTCATATCCCGCCTTGCGCCATTCCGCAACGGCGTCCCGGAACGCGGCCGAGTCCCGCAGCCTCTCGTCCGCGGACAAGAGGCCCACGTAAAAGGGGTTGTTGCGGCTCAGCATGATGAGCGTGCGGCCCTTCAGGTCGTCCGGAAACGCGGACTTCGCCGTCCGCTCGAATTGCGCGCGTATGGAGGGCTTCAGCCGCCACTCGCCGCCCGCGCCCCGGTCGTAGAAGCCTTCCGAGAACCCGCGAACGATCCTCATCTCGGCGTCGCGGAACTCCGGGCGCAGCCTGTCTCCGGGCGGCGTCGCCTCAAAGTCGGGCTCCGTGTCCGCGAAGCGCCTGCGGGCCCAGGTCGCCTGCGGGAGCGTCGGCGTCACGGGGTTGGGGATCGTGAAGTAGCGCGTGTAGCCCACCCAGTTCCACAGGTCACGGAACCGGAGCGCGCGGTCCATCTCGTCCCTGCCCCACTGGTCAAAGAGCTCGGCCCGCGTGTACTGGTGCGCCTTGAGCCACGCCACCTGCTCGTCGCGCGGGGCAAAGGCCTCGAGCCTTCCCGAGCGGAGCGCCTCCCAGAAGAGATAGCGGTAGGGATCGGCCCCGTAGGGATGCGGCGGGCTGAAGGGCGACGAATTGGCCACGTAAACCTGGCGCGGGTACTCCCCGCGAAGCGCCTCGGCGACCACGGCGCCCCCGTCCGTGCAGAGCGCGCCCCGGAAGGCGAAGTTGAGCACCACGAACCCGCCCCCCAGCTGGCGCTGCAGCTCGACGGTCCACATCTTATCGGCGGGCTGCCCCACCCCGTTGAAGATCGAGTTTCCCCCGACGATGACGAGCACCTGGTCCGGCCGGCAGCGCTCCCGGGCGATGCCGCACATCTCTTCCAGGGTCGGGAAATACTGGCCCTCAGGCGAGAGGACCTGGGTGAAGCGGGTGAACGAGTCATGGTAGCCTCGGTGCGACACCCTCCGCGCGACGGCCGAGCACAGGACAAGCCCCGCAACCAGTCCGGCCAGGAACGTCTTCGGGCGGAAGAACCAGGAGCGGTCGAGGCCGGTGGAAAGGGGCAGCGGTTCGCTCATAAGCCGAAGAGCAGCCGCGCCATTTGCACGGCTTCGGGCAGCGGATAGAAGAACAGGAGCCAGCCCGTGCACGCGAAGAGCTGGGTGAGGGCGAGCCCCGCGAGGGGCTCGCGCACAAACCCCTTTCGCAGCAAGGGGCCCACGACGGGCACTCTCGCGTAGCTCCCGCATACCGTGAGGCCGAGCCCGTGGTAGAGGCCCCAGAGGACGAAGTGCCAGGCGGGCCCGTGCCAGAGGCCGCACAGGCCGAACGCGATCAGTCCGTTAAGGACGCGCCTCGCCAGCCCGTGCCGGCTGCCGCCGAGCGGGATGTAGACGTAGTCCCTGATCCAGAAGCTGAGCGAGATGTGCCAACGCTGCCAGAAGTCCTGGAGATTGCGCGCCAGGTACGGCCAGTTGAAGTTCTCCGGAAGCGTCACCCCGAGCAGCCTCGCAAAGCCGATCGCGATGTCGCTGTAGCCCGAGAAGTCCATGAGGATCCTGCCCGAGAGGGCCAGGACCACGAGCCAGCGCCCAAAAGGCCCGAGCGAGGCGAAATGGGGCTGCGTCGCGTCGACATAGAGCGTCAGGTTGTCGGCGATGATCACCTTCTTCGCAAAGCCGGTCGCGATCCGCAGGAAGCCCTCGCCCAGGTTGTCGAGCCGGAAGCGCACGCAGCCCTCTTCGAGCGACGGGAGGAACTGCGTGTAGCGCTTGATCGGCCCGGCCACGAGGCTCGGGAAGAAGATCGCGAAGAGGACGAACTTGAGCGGGTTCCTTATCGGCGCTCCGCCGCTCCTGACCTCGAAGAGGTAGTGGACGAACTCGAAGGCGAAGAAACTCACGCCGAGCGGCGGGGCGCCCGGCATGACGGACTTGGCCGCGGACCGGAGCGAGCCGGCCAGCGCCGGGCTCCAGGGTTCTAACGCCGCGTTCACCAGGAAGAGGGTGTACTTGTAGAAGCACAGGGCCCCGACGCACAGCGCCATGACCGCGAGGCAGGCCCGGCGGTCGCGCGACAGGCCCGCCAGATAGGTCACGATCATCAGGACGATGATCGGGGCCATGCCCGCGGGGCCCGCAAAATGTGCGTGAAAGACCACGCAGGCCAGCCCGAGGAACCAGAGCCTCCACGCGGCCCTCGGGACGAGCCAATAGCCCGCGACCACGAGGACCGCAAACGCGAGAAACCAGTACGTCGTGAAGATCATGGATCGGGCACTCGCCTCCAGTCACATTCCAACGGATCGCGCCTTCAAGTCCCATTTCGGCCCGGCACCTCCGCGATTGCGCTGGGCGCCGGCTCCCATCCTGGGGCCCCCGCGCTACCTGGCCTTCGCCTGCGCCGCGGCCTCGGCCGCCTTGGCCTTGTAGAACTCCTGCAGCACAAAGAACGCCTCCTTGCGCTTGCCGTTGGCGCCGATCAGGCCCTTGCGGTTCCAGCCGTCCTGGATGCCGGCCAGCGGCCTCCTCGGTGAGCGGAAATCGCAAAGGATCCACGGGCTCATGCCGCGCAGCTGCGGGATCCGCTCGAGCATGGGGAGGGTCTTTCTGTACAGGTCCGCCTGGAATTCCTCGCTGAAGCGCGTGAGCGCAGTCGCGTGAAGTCCCTGCAACGCGTCACCCCCGAATTCGCTAATGATCACCGGCTTGGCCGTGTTGACCACCCAGCTGACCTTCGCGCAGTCGTCCGGCAGGCCGACGTACCACCCGACGTACTCGTTGAAGCTCACGACGTCGGTGAGCGCCGCCAGGGGGTCCTCCACGACCTTGCGGTCCGGGTTGGCGGGGTCGGCGTGGACCTCCATGGCCGCGGAGACGAGCCGCGTGGGGTCGAGCTGGCGCGCGCGCGCGATCAGCCGGGTCATGAACGCCGTGCGCTCGGGCGACACCGGGGTCTCGTTGCCAACCGACCAGATGACGACGCTCGCGCGGTTGTGGTCGCGCAGGATGAGGCTCGTCAGCTGCTCGCGGGCGTTGTCCAGCGTGGCGGGGTCGCCCCAGTGGATCGTCCAGTACACCGGGATCTCCTCCCACAGGAGGAGCCCCAGCTCGTCGGCCACGCGGGCGACGTGCTCGTTGTGGGGGTAGTGGGCGAGCCGGATGAAGTTGCAGCCGAGCTCCTTCGCCCACCCCAGGAGAAGCCGTGCGTCGCTCTCGGAGAAGGCGCGGGCCCCGCGCAGCGGGTTCTCCTCGTGCAGACTGATCCCCCGCAGGAACACCGGCCTGCCGTTGAGCAGGATGTCGCTTCCGCGGGTCGAGATCGTGCGCAAGCCGATCATTTCGCCCACCCGGTCGCCCGCCGCCGAGATACGGACGTCGTAGCGCCGCGGGTCCTCGGGGCTCCAGAGCGCGGCGCCGGGGACGGCGAAGTCGAAGGAGGCCAGGCCGGTGGCGTCGGCGCTCGCCTCTGCCGAGACCCCGAGCCCCGCGATCTCGATCCTGACAGGCGTCGCCGGGGCGGCGCCGTCGAGCTGAACGAAGCCATGGGCCCGTCCCGAGTCCCCGGGCTTGAGCTGCACGACGTAGTCGCGGATGAACACCGCGGGCACGTCGAGCAGCAGCACGTCGCGGGTCAGCCCCCCGTAATTCCACCAGTCGGTGTTGACGGTCGGCACCCCCTCGGGCCGGCGCTGGTTGTTCACCCGCACCACGAGCGAATTGCCGCGGTCGCGCAGCCGCCCGGTCACCTCGAACTGGAACGGCGTGAAGCCCCCGATGTGGCGGCCGAGCTTGCACCCGTTCAGGTAGACCTCGGCCTCGTAGTTGGCCGCGCCGAAGTGCAGGAACTGCCGGTGCCCGGCCGGGGACGCCGGGCGGTCGAACGTGCGCCGGTACCAGACGGTGCCCTCGTAGTAGAGGAGGCGCTCGGACTGGGAGTTCCAGTCGCCGGGCACCGCGAGCTCCGGGGCGGTGTCGAAGTTGTACTCGAGGAGCTCGCTCGGGGAGCCCTGCTGCCGGTCGAGGAAGTAGCCCCCGGAGGGGCTCTCCTTTGCGTCATAGGGCTCGAGCCGGTAGTCGAGGTAGCCGTTGTCGTAGGGGTCGACAATCGTGCGCCATGCGCCATCAAGCGCGAGGGCGGTGCGTGCGGTGGGGTTTGCGATCACAGATTCGGTGGCGCCGAGCCCGGTCGCGGCCAGGAGGGCCGCCAGGAGCGGCCCGAGGAGGAGGGCGCGGGGGCTCTCGGGCCGGGCCGGCGGCCGGCTCGGGATGGGGCGGACGAGGTGTGGCACGTGGGGGGTGTCGGGGGCCGGGCTTCGGGCCCCATGGAAGCCCGACGCTGGTTCCGAGGACGGCCCGCGACAACCCCAAAACGGGCCCGCGACCCTCCCGGGGGAATTGTCAAGAATGGAGCGGTTAAAATCGCTCCGCAGCGGCCCGAAGTTGCCCTCCGCCGAAAAAGCTTCAATGATCGGCGACTCCACGACCCCGGTGACAATTTATGCGCAGCTTTAGCCAAGAAGCATTGTGACAAATGGGCCCCCTCCTGCGAAGCTTTCCGCCGTAACATGACTGCCCACCCCTACGCCTTCCTCGCCGTGTTTGCGGCGGTGGCGGTGGCTTTCCCCGTCGTGCTGCTCGGGGTGGCGCAGCTTTGGTTCCGCTTTTTCCAGCCGCCGAAGCCGGGGCCGGTCAAGAACGACGTCTACGAGTGCGGCATCGAGTCGACCGGGGACTCGTGGATCCAGTTTAAGGCCCACTACTACCTGTACGCCATACTGTTCCTGATCTTCGACGTGGAGGTCCTCTTCCTCCTGCCCTTTGCGGTGGCCTTCACCGCCCTTCCGGCGGGCGCCCTGGTTGCGATGGCCGTGTTCATCCTGCTGCTCGCCGAGGGCCTCGTCTGGGCCTGGCACCGCGGGCACCTGGAGTGGAAATAAGATGCGCGACCCGGCCACCCCGACCGCAGAAACCCCAACGAGCGCCGAGCGTGATGAGTTGCGCCGCCAGGGCATCCTGCTGACGAGCATCGAGGAGATCTACAACTGGGGGCGCAGCCGCTCGGTCTGGCCGCTCCAGTTCGGGCTCGCCTGCTGCGCGATCGAGATGATCGCCGCCTCGATGGCGCGCTTCGACATCGCCCGCTTCGGCTCCGAGGTCTTCCGCCCCTCCCCGCGGCAGGCGGACCTGCTCATCGTGTCGGGCACGGTCACCAAAAAGATGGCCCCCCAGGTCGTCCGTCTGTGGAACCAGATGCCCGAGCCCAAGTTCTGCTTCGCGATGGGCGCCTGCGCCATCTCCGGGGGACCCTTCAAGCAGGGCTACAACGTCCTTAAGGGCATCGACCGCTACATCCCGGTCGACATCTACATCCCGGGATGCCCGCCGCGGCCGGAGGCGCTCCTGCACGCCCTCATGCAGCTCCAGGAGAAGATCCGCGGGCAGCGGCTCACCGGCCCCTCCGCGCCCCCCCATCTTCAGGCCGGTGCGGCCTGCGACTGCCCGGTGCCCGCCTTCGGGGGCCACGACCTCGAGCCGCCCAAGAACCCCGCCCTCTGGCAGCCCCCCGTCCTCGTCCGAAAAGAGGGAGCCTAACCGGCCGGCCATGGAAACCCCCGACCAGATCCGCGACCGCCTGCTCGCCCGCTTCCCGGGGGCCTCGGTCGCCGTGGTCGCGAACCCGGGTCCCGCGGCGCAGCACTCGCTTCTCCTCGGCTCCGGGGAGGCCCGGGCCATGGCGGAGTTCCTGCGCGACTCGCCCGGCCTGCGGCTCGACTTCTGCTCCAACGTGACCGGCGTCGACTGGCTCGACCGCGAGGTCACCGATGTCGCCAGCAAGACGATTCCCGACCCGGCGGGCGGCCCCCCCAAGCTCGTCGAGCAGCGCACGAAGCGCCTGCAGCCGGGCTACCTCGAGGTCGTCTACCACCTGTACTCGGTCGAGCTGCGGCACGGCCCCGTGGTCCTTCGCCTGCGCACGGGGAACCGCTCCGACAGGGTCGCGGTCCCCTCGCTCACGCCCGTGTGGCGCTCCTGCGAGTTCCAGGAGCGCGAAGTCTTCGACCTGTTCGGCGTCGTGTTCGACGGCCACCCGGACCTGCGCCGCATCCTGATGTGGGACGAGTTCAAGGACCACCCCATGCGCAAGGACTACGTCGAGCCGGACGACTACGAGTGGGAGCCGACGCCCCACGCCGACGTGCTGGCGAAGGCCAGGCGCCACTACCCCGCCGCCGCGCCGGCCGCGAAGGAGGAGCCGGCGCCATGAGCTTCTCCCTGCCCTCGCCGCTCGAGTCGGCGCCCGGTGCGCGGGTGCGCGCGGTGCGCGACCCGTTCCACGGGGACCTGCTCGAGGTCTCGATGGGGCCGCACCACCCGTCGACCCACGGCGTTTTCAGGATGAACGTCACCTTGGACGGCGAGACCGTCGTCAAGCTCAAGCCCGTCTTCGGCTACCTCCACCGCAACCACGAGAAGATCGGCGAAAACGCGTCGTACCTCGGGTCGATGCCCTACACCGACCGCCTGGACTACCTCTGCTCGATGACCAACAACTGGGCCTACGCGCTGGCGGTCGAGCGGCTCTCCGGCCAGACCGTCCCCGAGCGCGCGGAGTACCTGCGGGTGATCCTCGCGGAGCTCACGCGGCTCCTCAACCACACGTGCTTCGCGGGCTTCATCCTGCAGGACTGCGGCGCGAGCGGGACCCCCCTCATGTACGCCTTCCGCGAGCGGGAGAAGATCCTCGACCTCTTCGAGTCCTTAAGCGGGTCGCGCATGATGTGCAACTTCCAGCGCTTCGGGGGCTGCCGCGCGGACGCCACGCCCGAGTGGCTGGAGGCCGCGCGCGCCCTGGTGGACGGCTACGGCGCGTTCCTCGACGAGTTCGAGGAGTTGCTCACCGGCAACGAGATCCTCATGGCCCGCACCCAGGGCGTCGGCCGGCTGCCGGCGAAGCTCGCGGTTGGCGCCGGCATCACCGGGCCGATGCTGCGCGCCTCCGGCGTGGGCTACGACCTGCGCAAGGTCGACGGCTACGGCGTCTACCCCCGCCTCGACTTCAGGGTCCCGGTGGGCGCCGACGGCGACACATACGACCGCTACATGGTGCGCGTCCTCGAGATGCGGGAGTCGATCAAGATCCTGCGCCAGGCGCTCGGCACCCTCCCCGGCGGCCCCGTCATGGACCCGAAGGCGAGGCTGCGCGGCTTCCGGGCGAAGCCGGGCGAGGTCTACAGCCGCATCGAGGGCCCGAAAGGCGAGATCGGCTTCTTCCTCATCAGCGACGGGGGCCCGAACCCCTACCGCTACCGCGTGCGCCCGCCCTCCTTCATCAACCTGACCGTCCTCGAGGACCTGTGCCTCGGCCACTCCATCGCCGACACGGTCGTCATCCTCGGGAGCATCGACATCGTCCTCGGCGAGGTCGACCGCTAGCCCCCCCCACGAACCATGCTCGGCACCGGACTCCTCCAAGGCCTCGCGGTCACCGCCAAGAACCTCGCGGGCAGCTACCACGACCCCAAGCGGTTCGTGACCACCCAGTACCCCGAGGAGCGCACGAAGCTGCCCGAGGCGTACCGCAACTTCCCGTTCCTGGTGAGCGAGAGCACGGACGACCTGATGGGGACGCTGCGCTGCGTGGCCTGCCAGATCTGCGAGAAGGAGTGCCCGCCGCAGTGCATCTACATCGAGAAGAGCAAGGACAAGAAGCCCGACGCGAGCGGCAAGATGCAGGTCTATCCGGCCGTCTTCGACATCGACACGGCGGTCTGCATGAGCTGCCAAATCTGCGTCGAGGTCTGCCCGTTCGACGCGATCAAGATGGACCAGATCTTCGAGATCGCGGCGACGGACCGCTTCACGGGCCTTCTGCTTGGCCGCGAGGCCCTGGCCAAGCCCAACGCCTACTACCACACGCTCCACCCGGTCGACGCGGCCGAGGTGGACGACCGCCTCGCCACCGCGCGCAAGGCCGCCGCGGCGAAGGCGGCCCCGAAGCCGGCCGCCGCGCCCCCGCAACCGCCCGTCGCGCCGAGCGCGCAGGCCCCGGCCCCCAAGCCCGCCGCATGAGGCTTCTGGCGACAACGGATTCGTCCCTCCTGGAGCGCGCGCCCGTCCTGCTGCGCGACGCGCTCTCCGGCCTCCTGCCGCCGCCGGCCCGCTGGACGGCCAACGCCCTGATCGAGATCGTGGCGATCCTCGCCGTGTTCGGCACGCTCTTCGCCTTCCTCACGCTCGCCGAGCGCAAGATCCTCGGCCGCGTCCAGAACCGGCCCGGCCCCAACCGCACCGGATGGTTCGGCCTCCTGCAGCCCTTTGCCGACGGGATCAAGATGCTCACCAAGGAGGACATCGTCCCGCACGCCGCGGACCCCGTGCTCCACTACCTGGCGCCGGTGGCCCTGATCGCGTTCTCGCTCCTCACCTTCTCGGTGATCCCGTACGGCCGCGACCTGCTGGCCGTCCGCATGGACGCCTCGGTGCTCTTCTTCTTCGCGGCCGGCTCCGCGACGGAGCTTTCGGTCTTCATGGCCGGGTGGTCGAGCCACAACAAGTACTCTCTCTTCGCGGCGATGCGCGCCCTGGCGCAGCTCATCAGCTACGAGCTGCCGCTGCTCCTCTCGGTCGTGCCGGTCGTCCTGGCGGCGGGCACGATCTCGACCGCGGGCGTCGTGGCGGCGCAGTCCGGGTGGAAATGGGGCCTCGTCCCGCACTGGCACGTCTTCACGCCCTGGGGGGCGGCCGGGTTCGCCATCTTCATGGTCTCCGCCCTGGCGGAGTCCAACCGCTCGCCGTTCGACCTGCCGGAGGCCGAGAGCGAGCTGATCGCCGGGCACCTGACCGAGTACTCGGGCTTCAAGTACGCCCTCTTCTTCATGGCCGAGTACTTCGGGATGTGCGCCCTTTCCGGCATGGCGGTGACGCTCTTCCTCGGGGGCTGGCAGGCGCCGCTTCCCGCGCTCGAGTTTGTCCCCTCCTACGCCTGGTTCGCCCTGAAGCTCCTCGCGCTCATTGCCGGGTTCATGTGGGTGCGCGCCACGCTGCCCCGCCTGCGGATCGACCAGCTGACGCGCCTCGCCTGGAAGTTCCTCGTGCCGCTGGCGCTCATCAACCTCGGCACGGCGGCCTTCTGGTCGCTCACCTACCCGTGGGGGGGCTCGCTCCAGCTGCTGCGCTGGGCCGTCGCGCTCGCGCTCGTCATGGGCCCGTTCCTCCTCCTCGGCCGGCGGCTGTCGGCCGGCCTCGGCGCCCGAACCTACCGCTACGCGTGAACACGGTCCTCGTCATCCTCGCGCTTGCGACGCTCGGCACGGCCGCCGTGGCGATGAGTCTGCGCAACCTCCTGCACAGTGTCCTGCTCCTGACGGCCACCTGGGCGGGGGTGGCCGCGTTCTACCTGTGGGCCGGCGCCGAGTTTGTGGCGTTCGCCCAGCTCCTGGTCTACGTGGGCGCGATCTCGATGGCGGTCCTCTTCGCTGTCCTGCTCACCCGCCACTCGCGCGACGACGTGGCCGCCCCCCCGGCCGCGCGCAGCCGCGGAGTCTACGCCGCCGCGGCGGGGGCCGCCGTGGCCGGCGTCCTCCTTGCAGCCGTCTCCCTGGCTCCCCTCGCCACGGCGCCGGCCCGCGCGCCCGCCGTGTCCGTGCGCCAGCTGGGCGGCGAGCTCATGGGCGCGCACGCCGCGTCGCTCCTCGCGGTCGCGGTCCTGCTCACGGTCGCCCTCGTCGGCGCCGTGGTCCTTGCGGCCGGCGGCCCGCCCGAGAAGCCGGGGGACACGCCATGAGCCCGCTCCAGCTCTGCCTCGCCTTCTCGAGCCTGCTCTTCGCCGTGGGCCTCACCGGCGCGCTCGCCCGCTCGAACAGCATCCTGGTCCTCCTCGGCCTCGAGCTCATGCTGACGGCGGGCAGCGTCAATTTCATCGCGTTCTGGCGCTTCGGCCCTCCCGCCTCCCCCGCCACCGGCGTCGTCTTCGCCATCTTCGCGATCGCGGTCGCGGCGGCCGAGACCGCCGTCGGCCTCGCGCTCGTGATCGCCGTCTACCGCCACCAGAGGAATATCCGCCTGCCGGAGGCCAACCGCCTGAAGGGCTGACCCATGCCGCCCTCCCTCGAGACCCTCTGGCTTGTCCCCGCGCTGCCGCTTCTGGCGGCCAGTCTGGGGGCCCTGACCCCGAGGGGCGGCCGGCGCTTCTCGGCGGGCGTCGCCATCGCCGCCATGGCCGGGGCGCTCCTCCTCTCGTGCCTCGCGCTGCGTGCCGCCCTCCTGGACCCCTCGGCGCACCTCGTCCACAACTTCCGCTGGTTCGACCTGGGCAACGGGGCCGTTGAGCTCGGGTGGCTCCTCGACCCCTTGAGCGCCCTCATGTGCGTCATGGTGAGCCTGGTGGGGCTCCTCATCTTCATCTTCAGCCTCGGCTACATGTGCGAGGACGAGAACTTCACCCGGTTCTTCTGCTTCATGAGCCTCTTCGCGGCGGCGATGCTCGGCGTCGTGATCGCGAACAGCCTGCTGCTCCTCTTCATCAGCTGGGAGCTGGTCGGACTCGCCTCGTACCTGTTGATCGGCTTCTGGTTCCACAAGCCGGCGGCGGCGGCGGCGGCGAAGAAGGCGTTCATCACGACCCGGATCGGCGACCTCGGGCTCCTCCTCGGGCTCGTGTGGCTCTACGACTCGACCGGCTCCTTGCTCCTCTACGACGGGGGCAACGGCGTCCTCGAGGCCGGCGTCCTCGGCAACCTGGGCACGATGGCGCTTGCCGGCGGCCTGGCCGTCCCGACCGCGATCAGCCTGCTCATCTTCTGCGGCGCCGCGGGCAAGTCGGGCCAGTTCCCCCTCCATGTCTGGCTGCCCGACGCGATGGAGGGCCCGACCCCGGTTAGTGCGCTCATCCACGCCGCGACGATGGTGGCGGCGGGCGTGTTCCTGATTGCGCGCGTGTTTCCCCTGATCTCGTACGACCAGGCGCTGGCGGCCGACCCCCTCCACGCGCTCACGGTCGTGGCGGCCATCGGCGCCGTGACCGCGCTCCTCGGCGCGGCGATCGCGACCGCCCAGAGCGACCTGAAGCGCGTCCTGGCCTTCTCCACTATCTCGCAGCTCGGCTACATGATGCTGGCGCTCGGCGTGGGCTCCTGGGTCGCCGCGATCTTCCACCTGCTGACGCACGCCTTCTTCAAGGCCCTCCTCTTCCTCGCCGCGGGCTCCGTCATCCACGCCGCGCACCACGAGCAGGACATCCGGCGCCTCGGCGGGCTCGGCCGGACAATGCGCACGACCTATGCGACCTTCGCCGTGGGCATGATGGCGCTCTCCGGGGTGCCGTTCCTCTTCTCGGGGTTCTGGAGCAAGGAGGCCGTGCTGCACGCCGCCTCCGAATGGGCCGTCTCCCAGCTGCCGCTCTATGCGGGGCTTGTCGGCGTCGTCCTCACGGCCTTCTACATGACCCGCCTCCTGTGCGAGGTGTTCTGGGGGCCTGCGCGCTCCCCCGAGGCCGCCCACGCCCGCGAGAACACGGGGGTCATCACGGTGCCCCTGGTCATCCTGGCCATCGGCTCGGTCGGCCTCGGCTTCCTCGGGACTCCGGCATGGCCCTGGCTCGAGTCGGCCCTGACCGGCCGGCCGGTCGCGCCGCGCTCGCTCCTTGAGGGCGGCGGCCTCATGGCGCTCTCCATCGTCCTGGTGGCCGCCGGCTTGGGCGCGGGCTGGGCCCTCTACGGCCGGAAGGTCCGCGTCTCTGCGGACGCGAAGGACCCCTTCTCGGCCGCTGCCCCCAGGCTCTTCGGGTTCCTCGGCGCCCGGATGAGGCTTGACGAGCTCTACGCCGCGACGCTCGGGCGCCTGAACACCCTTGGCGCGGCGCTCGCGGACTTCATGGACCGCTGGGTCTGGGGCGGGGCGGTCGGGTTCCTGGCGCTCCTCGGCGAGTTCACAGGGTCGGTCAACAGCGAGGTCGACGAGTCCGGCCTCAACGCCGGCTTCAACTCGGCCAGCGAGCGGATCCGCGGCGCGGGCCGCGCCTATTCGGGCGCGCAGTCGGGCGACGCCCAGGGCTATCTGCGCACGGTCGCCGTCGCCTTCGTGGTGCTCGCGCTTCTCGTGCTCCTGGGGGGTGGCCGATGAGCTCCGTTCCGCTGCTCTCCCTCCTGGTCTTTGTCCCGTGGGCCGGGGCGCTTGTCCTCGCCTGCCTGCCCGGCCTCGGCCGGCGGGCGCTGCGGATCCTGGCGCTCGGCTTCAGCCTGTCGACCCTCGTCCTCGCGCTGGCGTCCCTCGGCTCCTTCGACCGCGCCTCGACCGGCTACCAGTTCGTCGAGCGGCACGCCTGGATCCCATCCCTCGGCGTGCACTACCATCTCGGCATGGACGGGCTGAGCCTGCTGCTCGTGCTGCTGACGGGCCTCCTGGCGCCCGCCGGCCTCCTGGCATCGTGGCGGCAGGAGCGCGACGCGCGGTTTTTCAACCTGCTCTACCTCCTCCTGCAGGGCGCCGCCGTCGGCGTCTTCCTGGCGCTCGACTTCTTCCACTGGTTCATCTTCTGGGAGCTCAGCCTCATCCCCGCGTACTTTCTCATCAGGCTGTGGGGCGGGCCCGCGGCCTCGCGCGCCGCCTATCAGTTCGTGATCTACACGATCGGCGGAAGCGCGTTCCTGCTGCTCGGCTTCGCGGCCATCTTCGCCGCCACCGGCGCGCTGGATTTTGAGGCGCTCTCCCGGATGGGCGCGGACGGGACCCTTGCGGCCAAGCTCGCCGCGCTCGGGGGCTGGTGGCCGCAGGCCGTATTCCTGGGCGTCTTCCTGGGGTTCGCCGTCAAGGTCCCCCTCTATCCCTTCCACACCTGGCTGCCCCTGGCCTACGCCGAGGCGCCCACCGGGGTCTCGATGTTCCTGACCGGGGTGATGTCCAAGATGGGCGTCTACGGCTTCCTGAGGATCCTCTGGCCCCTTTTCCCGGGGCCCCTGCACGCCGCCGCCGTGCCGCTCCTCTGGCTCGCCCTCGGAGGCGCTGTCCTGGGCGCGTTCGCGGCCATGCGCCAGACCGACCTGAAGCGGATGGTCGCCTACTCCTCGGTCAACCACCTGAGCTACTGCCTCCTCGCGCTCTTCGCCGTCTGCGCGGCCACCGGGCGCCCGCACCCGACGAGCGAGGCGGCGGCGGCGGCGCTGAGCGGGACCCTCCTGCAGCTGTTCAACCACGGCCTCTCGGCAGGCGCCCTGTTCTACTGCGTCGGGATGCTCGAGGCCCGCTCCGGCGGCAGGCGCGGCATCGGCGACTTCGGCGGGGTGCGGACGGCCGCGCCGGTGTTCGCGGGGCTGTGCGGCATCGCGATGTTCTCGTCCCTCGGCCTGCCCGGGCTTAACGGGTTCATCGGCGAGTTCCTGATCTTCCGCGGCGTGTGGGGCCTCGTCCCGTGGGCGGCCGCGGTGGCCTGCCTTGGCCTCTTCGCCACGGCCTTCTTCCTGCTCACGTTCTGGCAGCGGGTCTTCCACGGCCCGCGCTCGGGCGCGGCCTCCGGGGTGTTCGCCGACGCGTCGCGCCTTGATCTCGCGGTCCTCCTCCCCCTGGTCGCCCTCATGTTCCTCTTGGGCGTGCTCCCGCAGCTCCTCACCGGGCTCTTCAACCCGCTCATCACCTCGTGGGCGAACCACATGCCGCTGCCATGAGCCTGCTGCCCTGGACCATCTATACGTCGCTGGCCGGAGCGCTCCTCGCGCTCGTTGCCGGCGCGCGCTCGGCCCGGGCGGCGCGGTGGATCGCGCTCCTTTCGGCCGGCGGCGCGTGGGCCCTGACGCTCGCGGCCGCGAGCCGCTTTGTGCCCGGTCCCTCGCTCCAGACGCTTGTCGACCTCCCCTGGGTCCCGTCCATGGGCGTCCGCTACCACCTCGCGGCCGACGGGATCAGCCTCACCCTCCTCGTCCTGACGGGGCTGGCGTCAACCGCGGGCGTCCTCTTCTCCTGGAACGTCACGGAGCGCGCCGGCGAATTCTTCGCCCTCTTCCTGACCCTCGTGGCCGGGGTCTACGGGGTGTTCCTGAGCGCGGACGCGCTCCTCTTCTTCGCCTTCTACGAGATCGCCATCGTGCCGAAGTATTTCCTGATCGCGGTCTGGGGTTCCACGAACCGCGAGTACGGGGCGATGAAGCTCGCGCTCTACTCCTTCGCCGGGAGCGCCATGGTCCTGGCCGGCCTGCTGTGGGTCTACGCGGCGGGAGGCGGGCACGGCTTCGGCTTCGCCGACCTGGCGCAGGCGGCCGCCACGCTGCCGAGGCGCCAGCAGATCGTCGTCTTCGCCTTCGTGTTCTTCGGGTTCGCCACGCTTGCCGGCCTCTTCCCCCTGCACACGTGGGCCCCGACGGGCCACGTGGCCGCCCCGACCGCGGCGTCGATGCTTCTGGCCGGCGTCGTGATGAAGCTCGGGGCCTACGGCTGCCTGCGGGTGGCGCTCCCCCTCTCGCCGGTCGGATTCGCCTACTGGCAGACGCCGATCGCGTGGCTGGCGGTGGTCGGCATCGTCTACGCGGGGCTCGTGGCGCTCATGCAGGCGGACCTGAAGTTCGTCATCGGGTACTCGAGCGTGAGCCACATGGGCTTTGTCATGCTGGGGCTCGCCGCAGCGAACCTCCAGTCGGCCGGGGGCGCGGTGCTGCAGATGTTCTCCCACGGGGTCATTGCGGGCCTCCTCTTCGCCGTCGTCGGCCGGATGGTCTACGACCGCACCCACACCCGGCAGCTGGCCGACCTGCGCGCGATGCAACTCTACCGGCGCCTGCCCTTCGCGGCCGCGGTGTTTGTCATCGCGGGCATCGCCTCGATGGGACTGCCGGGATTCAGCGGCTTCCCCGCCGAGCTCACGATCCTGGTGGGCGCATGGAAGACCCGTCCGGCGTGGGCGGCCGTCGGCGCCCTGGGTGTCCTCGTGGCCGCCGCCTTCACCCTGCGCGCCATCCAGCTGGGCTTCTTCGGGTCGGCCGACAAGGCCGCGCCCGCGGGTGACGCGGCCCCCCTGGCGCCGATCACGCTCGCGGAGAAGCTCGGGGCGTTCCTCCTCGTGGGCGCGACCGTCCTAATCGGGATCAGGCCGGATCTCCTGCTTAACTGGATCAACCCGGCGCTGCAGTCGCCGCTGCTGCAGACGGTCCTCAAGGGAGGCGCATCATGAGCCCCGACTATGCGGGCCTCTTCCGCGCGCTCGGGCCCGAGGCGGCCCTGGTGGTGGGCGCCCTGGCCGTCCTGGGACTCGACCTGACGCTCTTTCGGCGCCACAGCCTCGGCGAGCGCCTGCGGCTCGCCCTCTGGGTCGGAAGCCTGGCGGTCCTTGCCGCCGGCGTGCACGTCTGGAGGGGCGGCGCGCCCGGGCCGGTCTTCGGCGCCGTCCTGATGCTCGACCCCCTGGCCGTGGCGACCCGGTTCGGCGTCCTGGTCCTCACGCTTCTCACGCTCGGGGTGGCGCGCAGCTCCACCGCGCAGCGCCAGCCGGCCGAGTACGTCGCCTTGATCCTCTTCGCCGCGACCGGCCTCATCCTGATGGCCGCCGCCCAGCAGCTGCTCCTTGTCTTCCTTGCGCTCGAGCTGGCGAGCCTCTCCCTCTACGTGATCGCGGGCTTTGACCGGAATAGGCCCGAGACCGCGGAGGCGGCGCTCAAGTACTTCCTGTTTGGCGGGATCGCCGCGGCGTTTCTCCTCTTTGGGTTCAGCCTGATCTACGGGGTCACCGGCTCGATCGAGCTGCCGCAGATCGCGGCGCAGATCGCCGTCCAGGGCGCCAATCCCCTGCTCCTGGTCGCCCTGGCCATGGTCCTCGTGGCCTTCGGCTTCAAGACCGCCGCGGCCCCGTTCCACCTGTGGGCCCCCGACGTCTACCAGGGCGCCCCGGCGCCGTCCGCGGCGCTGGTCGCATCCGCGTCGAAACTCGCCGGCTTCACCCTCTTCACCCGGCTCCTCTGGCCGGGCCTCGGCGCGGCGGCCGGAAGCACCGCGTCCTTCAACGCCGGTCCGGGCTGGCTGCCGGCCGTGGCCGTGATCGCGGCTGCCTCGCTCCTCTTGGGCAACCTGGTCGCGCTCGCCCAGACCAACCTGCGCCGCCTCCTCGCGTACTCGGCGATCGCCCACTCCGGGGCCATGCTCCTTGGTGTCATGGCCGCCGGCCGCGCGGGCCCGGCTCCGCTCTTCTACTACGCGTCGACCTACGGGCTCGCGACCGTCGGGGCGTTCGGCGTCATCTGCGCTGCCGAGCGCGGGGGCCGCTGCGAGGCCATTTCGGACCTAGCGGGGCTTTACAAGCGCTCCCCGTTCCTGGCGGGGTGTCTCGCCGTTTTCATCCTGTCTCTGGCCGGCATCCCCCCGCTCGCCGGCTTCTTCGGCAAGTTCACGGTGTTTGCAGCCGCGCTGCGCCTGGGCGGTGTGGCGGCCCCTGCGGGCTCCCTGGCCATACTGGCGATCGCGCTAAGCGCCGTGGCGCTCTACTACTACCTGATCGTCCTGAAGCAGGCGCTGGTCGCCAAGCCGACGGCCGGCGCCCAGCCCATCAAGGTTGCTCCGGCCACGGCGCTGGCCCTATTCGCCGCAGCCGGCCTCATCGTCTGGTTCGGACTGTTCCCCGCCGAGCTTCTCGGGCTCTTCTAGGGCCGGCCGCGGGGGATTTTCCCCGCGGGCTAACGGGCGGAGTTGGCCGCCCTTGGGGTCATCCCGGTCCCGCGACTGCGGCGCCCCTTCAGTTGTCCTGGTTCTTGCCGTTGTGGCAGTCGCTGCAGATGAGGCCCAGGCCGTCGATCTCGGTCGAGGGGTGCTTGAAGGCGACGCCGTTCGGCGCCATCTTCGCAAGCTCCGCCCCAGCGCCCTGCGCCAGGATGACGTGGCAGCTGTTGCACTCCGTCGCCGGCATGGGCCGACCGTTGTCCGAGACGTGCTTCCCGTCGTGGCAGCGGAAGCAGCCCGCATTGTCCATGTGCCCGATGTTTTCGGGATACTTGCTCCAGTCGGCCTTCATCTCCGGGAAGAAATTGGCGCGGTAGACCGCGACGACGGCCTGCACCGAGTCGTCGATCTGCCTGCCGGGATACTTCGCGCGCAGGCCACTCGCGATCTTCGACTCGCCCTCGGCCTTCGTGGCGTAGGCCTGGGTGAGCAGGTCGACCGCGTTGCGCTTGATCGACGGGAGCGTGCTGTCGATCCGCCTCAGGTCGAGCGCCTCGTCGACGGCGTCGTTGGGCGAGCTGTAGCGGTGGGCCGGGCGGTTGTGGCAGTCGATGCAGTCCATCTGCCGGATCGCCGCCGGGTCGGGTTCGCCCTTGAACCCCTTGTTGCGGTAGGTCGTGACTGTCCCGGTGCTGTCGGTCACCCGGACCCAGGGGATTGTCTGGCGCTGGGGATCGGACGCGACGTACTCGACCTTCGTGTCCTTTCCCGTGTGCCAGTGGATGCCGCTTGGCTTGCCGTGCTCCTTGTCGCTGCCCCCCACCATCAGCAGCAGGCGCACCGTGTAAGGCGTGTTCGCCTCGTCCGCAAGGAAGCGCGGGAGCGTGCGCTCCAGGTTCCCGGAGTGCCTCTCGGGCCAGTGGCATTTCTCGCAGGTCTCGCGGGCGGGGCGCAGGTTGTGGATCGGCGTCGGGATCGGCCGGGGGAACGCGTTGAACGTGATGGCGTAGAGCTGGTGGACCCCGTTGATCTTCGCGTCGATGTAGTTCGCCGCCCCCTGCCCCACGTGGCAGTCGACGCAGGCCACCCGGGCGTGGGCGTTTCGGCGGTACTCGGTGAGCTCGGGGCCCATGGCCGAGTGGCAGACCATCCCGCAGAAGCTGTCCGACTCCGTGTAGATGTAGGTCTGGTAGCTCCCGATGGCCGTCAGGAGCAGGTAGACGAAGCTCCCCGTGATGAAGACCGCGAGGATCCTGCGGTCGCGCCCGCGCGATAGGTCGATCGCAAGGGGCGCCGGCTCGCCCAGGCCCCGGAGCCTCGCAAGCTCCCTCCTCTGCCTCCACCAGCCGATGAAGACCAGCGCCAGGCCGGAGGCCAGGAACGCGGGGGCGACGACATACGAGAGGATGCCGAGGTACGGGTTGGACCTCCCGCTCCCCGTCATGTCGAGCGTGAACAGGAAGAAGAACGCGAACAGGCTGCCGGTGGCTACGATCGCCCCGGCGAGGCTGCACCAGTTGCGCCAGCTGGAATGACGACCGAGATCGCCCGGATCGGGGCCTGGCGCGGGCTCAGTCACTTGCCCATCGCGCGGACGTACGCCACGAGCGCCTTGATGTCGTCATCCGAGAGCTTCTCGGCGAACGACTTCATCTTCTCGGTTCCGTCGGCCGCCTTGAAGCCGTTCTTGAGCGAGTTGAAGGCATCCGCGTCGCTGAAGGTCTTCTGGTAGTCGGCCGCGGTCAGGTCCTTCACCTCGAGCCGCTTGCCCGCCTTCGTATGGCCCGCGCCGTCCTTGCCGTGGCATGAGGCGCAGAGCGTACCCCAGTTTGCTGAGGCGTCGGCGGCGATCGCTGCGCTGGCCGAGAATGCGAGCACGGAGACAATGGAAAGGAGCGTTTTCATGATGGGTCGATGGTGACGGGGGTTGGGGTTGTTGTCGACAAAAGGCGGCGGAATACGCTGGGAATCAGGCCGGTTTACGCAGGCATCAGGCCGCGGCGCCTAGCGCATGCGCCGGAACGTCGCCTGGAGCACCTCGAGGTCCGAGGCGGACTTCGTCTTCTCCCTGGCCTTGGCGATCAGGCCGGCCTCGAGCTTGTTCTTGGTCGGCCGGTTCGACTCATAGAACACCCCGAACACGCCGGGCCACGGCTCGGAGGCTAGCCGGAAGGCCGCCACCTCGTCGGACGGGTCGTGACGCAGGGCATCCTCGGGGGTGCCGTCGTTCTTCCTGAGCTCGATCGTCCTGAACTGGCCGCCCTTGCGCGGGACGGCGGCGTCAAACGCGCCCTCGTAGAACTCCACGCACTCGGAGAGGATCTCGACCACCGAAAAGCCCTCGTGGCGGGCGGCGCGCTCCATCATCTCGGTCATGTGGTTCACCTGCCCTGCGTGGCTGCGGGCGACGAAGGTCGCGCCGCTGTTAACGAGGGTCTGCATGGGGTTGATCGGCTGGTCGATCGATCCCGTGGGGTCGGTCTTCGACTTGAAGCCGATGGGCGACGTCGGCGACGTCTGCTTCTTCGTCAGGCCGTACACGAAGTTGTCCATGATGACGTACGTCAGGTTCACGTTCTTGCGGCCCGTGTGGACCAGGTGGTTGCCGCCGATCGAGAAGCCGTCGCCATCGCCGCCGAAGACAAACACGTGCACATCGTCGCGGCCGAGGCTCACGCCGGCGGCGAACGGCAGCGAGCGGCCGTGGATGTAGTGCACGCCGTGCGTGTTGACGAAGTACGGGAAGCGCGACGAGCAGCCGATCCCCGCGAGCGTGACGATGTTCTCATGCGGGTACTGGAGCTTCTCCAGCACCCGGTAGTAGGAGGCGAGGACGGCGAAGTCGCCGCACCCCGGGCACCAGGTCGGGTGGTCGGCCGTGAGGGCCTTCTTGGTGAGCGGGACCCTGGGTGCGGTCCCGGCGGTTGCGAGCGCTGCGGAGGAGGATGACATGGCGGTCAAATTCTGGAGGGTTTGGCGTAGCCGCCGTCGGTGCCGGCGCGGCCCAGCCTTTGCAGGACCCCGTTCACGATCTCCGAGATCCTGAACGTGAGGCCGTCCGTCTTGGTGAGGCTGCCGATGGACGGCAGGGAGTAGCGCGCCCGAAGCAGCGTCGCCAGCTGCCCGAATCCGTAGAGGCCCTCGTCGTTCATCTCGACCACCAAGACCTTCTTGAAGCGGGCGAAGATCTCCTCGAGCGACGGCGGCAGCGGGTGCAGGTTTCGCAGGTGGATCTGCCCCACCCTCGTCCCTACGGCCCGCAGCTGGCCAACCGCCTCGCGGATGGGGCCCCAGGTCGAGCCCCAGCCCACGATCAGGACGTCGCCTTCGGGGTCGCCGAACACCTCGGGCACCGGAAGCGATGCGCCGAGCGCCTTGATCTTCTCGCGGCGCTTGGCCGTCATCTTCATGTGGAGGGCGGGGTTGCCCGTGGGGTGCCCCAGCTCGTCATGCTCGAGCCCGCTCACCGACGGGTACTTTCCCGTGGCGATCGAGGCGCCGGGCGGCGCGTGGCGCGTGATCTTGTCGAGGGGATAGGGCTCGAAGTCCGCGCCGCGGGGCGAAAGGTCCGGCTTCGGGTCGACCATGAGCTTCGCGAGGTCCGGCTCGTCGAAAGCCTCGATCCGGGTCGCGAGGGCCTGGTCGGTGAGGATGAGAACGGGGGTGCTGTACTTGCGCGCGATCCGGCCCGCCTCGAGGGCCACGTAGAAGCAGTCCTCGACGTCCTTCGGCGCAAGGACGACGCGGGGCGCGTCCCCGTGGCTCCCGTAGATCGCCTGCATGAGATCGCTCTGCTCGACATTGGTTGGCAGGCCCGTGCTCGGCCCTCCCCGCTGCACGTTGATCACGATGAGCGGCATCTCGGCCATGACCGCCCAGCCGAGGGCCTCCATCTTGAGCGAGAGCCCCGGCCCCGAGCTTCCGGTCACCGCGAGGTGCCCCGAATAGGCGAAGCCGAGCGCGTAGCCGGCCGCCGCCAGCTCGTCCTCGGCCTGCACGAAGATCCCGCCGTACTTGCCGAGCTCGGACCGGAGCGTCTCCATCACGGTCGTCCACGGCGTGATCGGGTATCCCGCGCCGTGGCGCACGCCGGCGGCGATGAGCCCATAGGTCAGCGCCAGGTTCCCGTCGGTCGTGATCTGCGGCCGGCCCCCGGAGACGGCCGGCGCCTCGAATTGGTACAGGCAATCGTGAAGGTTGTCCGCCGGCGTCGCGTACCCGGCGTCGAAGGCCAGCATCGCATTGCGCACGATGTCCTCGGACTTCCCCCCGAAGCGCTCCGAGATGAGCCCCCCGATCTTGGCGACGTCCAGGCTGAAGATGCGCGCCAAAAGACCGAGCACGAAGAGGTTCTTTCCCTTGTCCTTCGACGACCCGCCCACCGCCTCGACCGTAGCCCCGGTGATCGGGATCCCGATGGCCCTGAAACGGCGGTCCTCCGGGTTGGGCGCGACGTGGTCGCTGTCGTAGATCAGGACGCCGCCCGGCCGCAGCGAGTTGATGTGGCTCTCGTAGCTGTGCTGGTAGAAGGCGACGAGGACGTCGGCCTGGTCGCCGGACGACAGGATGTCGCCGTTGCCCATGCGAACCTGAAAGATCGACGGCCCCCCGGAGATCGTCGACGGGATCGTCATGTACGTCATGACCTCCTGGTCGGAGCGGCCGGCGAGGCGGGCGAGGAAGCCCCCGATCGTCTGGATTCCGTCCTGGGAATTGCCCGCAAGGCGGATGACGACGTCGTTTACGGCGCGTCTCTCTTTTGCTGATTCTGGGCTGGCCCCAGGGGTTGGGGTGGTAGCGGGCAAGACCATTTTGGGGAGTTTCAAAAGTGCTGGGCCCACCCCCGATGTCAACGTGTTCGATCCGACATAAGCCGGGCGTCGTCCTCGCCCCTTCCAGCGTTAGGGGTTCTAATGTTTACGGCGAAAAACGCCGCCGTTTTGACACCGCGGAAGGCTGCCGCCCCCGGTGGGCGGCGGCCCCTGAGCGGTCCTTGCCATTCAATTAGTGCTGCTAATGTTTTGGCGCATTCAGCTGCTTGAAGAGGGCGTCGAGCTCCGCCCGCGAGGCGCGGCTCGCCTTCGTCGAGAAGCCGCAGGTGATCTCGGGGTCCCCGCGCGCGAAGCCGGCCATCGCGGCGTCCGCGAATTCGTCCAAGGGCATCCCCGAGGCGTTCGACCCGGGAGCGCCGAGGTCGGTGTTCACGTGGGGAGGGGCGATCTCGACGACCGCGATCGGGCCCGAGCTCAGCTGTTGGCGCAAGGAGAGCGCGAAGGAGTGCAGCGCCGCCTTCGTCGCGCAGTAGACGGGGACGCTCGCCATCGGCACGAAGGCCAGCCCCGAGGTCACAAGCACGATGACCGGGGACTCCTGCGCGTGGAGGTGCTGGATGAAGAGCTGCGAGAGGTGGATCGGGGCCTCCAGGTTGATGGCGATGTCCTGGTGGATCCGCTCAAAGGGCCCGGCCTGGGCGATCTGCAGCGGGCTCCAGACGCCCGCGTTGTTGACCAGGACGTTGAGCCTCGGGAACTCGGCCGTGGCCCAAGCGAGGAGCGAGCGGCGGTCGGCCTCGTTAGACACGTCGCAAATCCTCGTGTGCAGGCGCGGATGCCGCTGCTTTGCCTCGCGCAGCTTATCCTCGCGCCGCCCGCAGACAATCACCTCGCTGCCCGCCCGCAGGAACCTCTCGGCGAGCGCCAGGCCGATGCCGGTGGCTCCGCCGGTGATCAGGACCGTGTTGGATTCGATTTTCATGGGATAGCGACTAATCGGCCAGGAACTCGGCTGCAACGGTTCCCGCGGCTTTCTCGTCCTCCTCGACGTGGTGGGCGGCGGGCTTGAGCAGGAAGCACAGCGGGATCGCGGACAGCAGGATCAGGCCCGCCAGTACGAAGCCGTTGTTGAAGCCGAGCACCTGGGCGCGCTGGGAGATGCCCTGGGCCGCCGCGAAGATCACCTTGCTCTGGGCGTGGGCGACCAGGCCCGGCTCGTGCCGGGCGACCATTGGCAGCACCCGGTAGCCGAGGCGCACGGCGAATGCCTGGGACTCCACCGGGATCGTCTCGCCGATGCGAATGGCGTGCACGTGGATAGAGTTGGTGACGAAGGTGTTAAGCAGGGCGATTCCCAGCGATCCGCCGACGTTCTGGAACACGTTTAGGAAGCTGCTGGCCATCGGCATCTCGCGGCGCGGCACCGCGTTGAGCGACGCCGCCATGAGGGGCGCCATCATGAGCGCGAGCCCGGCGCCGCGGGTGATCTGGGGCAGCACCAGCATCGGCCACTCCGACAGCGGATCCATGAGGCCGAAGACGAGGAGGGACGTGCCGACGAGGAGGCACCCCACGGACGTGAGCGCCGCCGGAGGGTACCGGTCCGCGAGCCAGCCCGCGACCGGCATCGTCACGCCGACCGCCAGCGCCCCCGGGAGCATCCAGAGGCCAGCCTCCACGGGCGTGTACCCCATCAGGTTCTGCAGGAAGATCGGGAACAGGAAGACGCTGCCGAACAGGCCGATGGCGCGGAAGATGGCCAGCAGGTTGCTCAGCAGGTAGTTTCGGATGAGGAACAGGCGCAGGTCGAGGATCGGCTGGTCGACCGCCATCTCGACCGCGATGAACATCACGGCGCCCACGACGGTGATCGCCTCGCAGATGTGGATATAATCGGAATCCCAGCCCTTGGTCTGCCCGTTGGAGAGTGCGGTGAGCCCGGCGATGAGCGCCATCGACAGGAAGATGTAGCCGTACAGGTCGAAGGCCTGCTTCTCCCCCTGGGCGCGCAGCGGGCGCATGACGATCATGCCGGCCAGGAGCGTCAGGACCCCCACCGGCAGGTTGACCGAGAAGATGGTCCTCCAGCTGTAGGCGTCGGTCAGGTACCCGCCGAGGGTCGGCCCTATGGCCGGCCCCGCCATGATGCCCATCCCCCAGATGCCGAGCGCCCTTCCCCGCTCCCGCGGCTCGAAGAGCTCGGCCACGATGGACATGCCGATCGGCTGGATGGCGCCGCCGCCCATTGCCTGGAGCACGCGGGCCGCGATCAGCGACTCGTAGCTCCACGACATGGCGCAGAGCGCGCTCGCCAGCGTGAAGACCGTGAGGCTCCCCAGGTAGAGGACCTTGTAGTTGATCCGGCTCGTCAGCCAGCCGACGAAGGGCATGACGACGGCCGAGGTCAGCATGAAGCCCGTCGCGACCCACTCGATCTGCTCCCGGTCGACCCCGAAGGTGCTCATCATGTGCGGGAGCGCCACGTTGACGATGCTCGAGTCGAGCACCGCCATGAAGGTGCCGAGCATGATGATGCCCAGCACCCCCCACCGGTTGGCCCGCAGGCTCTGGTCGCTAGTCATGCGCGGCCCCCGCGCGCGCCGAGCTCCCGGAGTGGATCCGCACCTCGACCGAAAGGCCCGGCCCGATCGCCAGATCGGGCGGCGCCGTGACGGCGATCCTGAGCGGCACGCGCTGCGTCACCTTGATGAAGGTCCCGGAGACGCCCTCGGCGGGAATGAGGCTGAACTGGGAGTTGGCGGCGCGCAGGATCTCGGTCACGCGGCCGTGCAGCCGCAGCGAGGGAAAGGCGTCGACCGAGATGTCCGCCATGTCGCCGATCGCGACGTCGTGCAGGTACTTCTCCTCGATGTTCGCGTCCACGCGCAGCGTGGCCGGGTCGAACAGGCTCACGACCGGCTGGGCCGTGAGCGGCATCGCGCCCGGGTCAAGCCAGCGCCTCACGACCCAGGCATCGAATGGCGCCTTCACCGTGCACCGGGCCAGGTCGCTGCGGGCGTTCTCCACGGCGGCCTCGGCCTCCTTCACCCGGCTGCGCGCGAGCTCGACGGCCGCCTTCGAGGCCGAGATGTCCTCCCGGCGCGTGCCGTGCTGGAGGAGCGCCAGGTTCTGGGCGGCGTTCTCCGAGGCCTGGCGCGCCGACTCGTACACGGACGCCGCCCGGTCGAGCTCGGCCTGGGACACGGCACTGTCCTTGAAGAGCGCCTTCGCCCGCTCGAAATCGAGGTGCGCCTGCCCCTCGTCGCTCTGCAGGCGCCTGGCGTTGGCCTCGGCCGCCTTGATCTCCTCGGGCCTGCTGCCGTTCACGGCCTTCTCGTTCATCGCGCTGCTCGAGGCCACGCTGGCCTCGGCGGAGGCCAGGAGCGCCTCGGCCCGGCTGAGGGCCGCCTGGGGCATCGCCGGGTCCAACTGGAAGATGACCACGCCCCTGCGGACAAACTGCCCCTCGTGCACGGCGACCTCCGTCAGGCGGCCGCTGATCTCCGGGGCGATGTCAACCAGGTGCCCGGCAAACCGCGCGTCATCGGTATAGACGATCCCCCACATGAAGATGAGCCAGTAGCCGAGGACCCCGAGTCCGATGGCTGCCACCGTGGCGATCCCGACCAAGATGCTCTTGCGACGGCGCATTCCGTTGGGGCCCGGCGCGGGGCTCCCGGCTTCGCGGGGCTCGGCACCCGCGCCAGCGGGGAGCGAGGAGGGTCTGTCATCGGTGTTCATGTTTCCTTTAGGTCATTTCCCGGCCGGAGCGGACCTGCCCGCGCCGTTCATGAAAAGGTCCACCACCCCGGCGAGGCTGCGCTGCGCCGCGGGCCAATCCTCGAGCTCCCACGAGCGGGTCCGCAGCATGCCGAGAAGGTACTCGGCGAGGATGCCGTTCGGCACGTCCGCCCGGATCTCCGTCGTCGCGACCCCCCGTGCGAGGATCGCCGACACCGCGTCGGTCATCGTCCTTCGGCGCCCGCGCCAGCGCTGCTGCAGGCCGCCCGAGGCGCTCTCCATGTCGCGGTCGCCCTCGGACAGGATGATCCGAAAAAGCGGGCGCCTTGCCCGGAAGAAGACGCTGAGGGTCTCGCAGGTGCGCAGGAGCGTCCCGCGGAACCCCTCGCCCTCGGGGGGAGCCTGGCGGAGCTCCAGGCACATCGCGTCGAAGCCCTCGACAGCGGCCTGGAAGATCAGGTCCTCCTTGTCGGAAAAGTAGAGGTAGATGGTGCCCTTTCCCACGTCCGCCGCCTTGGCGATCTCGTCCAGCGTGGTCTCGTGAAAGCGGCGCGTGCGGAACAGCTGCTCCGCCGCCTGCATGATCCGCTGTTTCTTGTCCAGTTTCATGGATACACGACTGACTGACCAGTCAGTCATAATCTGACATCAAGTCAAATCCAGAGAACATCGATGGGCGCTCGGCAAGCCCAATTATTTTGTATCTTATTCTCTGTGAGCGTCTTTTGCCTCAAAGACTGCAGCCAACGTCCGGCCTTCGATGGCCGACGCCGGAAGCGCCGAGCCACCCTCGAACGACCCACTTCCTTCAAAGCAGCGCGTTGCCCACGGAGAACGCCTGCCCCACCGGCCGCCCAATGCCGTAATACATCTGTGTATCCGGCGCGAAAACGAGCGGCGCCATCTTCTTTAAGTCCACCAGGCCCTTCCCCGCCAGGATCGACTCATCAGCCTTCACGTCGAGGATCTCCCCGACGAACTGCGTGTGCAGCCCGAGCTCAATCTTGTGCGTGAGCCGGCACTCGAGCACCAGGGGGAACTCCTTGACATAAGGCGCGTCGACCAGGTCGCTCTTCACGGGCGTCAGCTTTGCCGCCAGGAATTTATTCGCCGTCCTGCCCGTGGCCAGTCCGAGATAGTCCGCCGCCTGGACATGCTCCTCGGAGGGAATGCTCACCGTGAACGCCTTTCGCGCAACGATGCACCCGTGGGTGTAGGTCGCCTTGCGCAGGGAAACGGCGACGCAGGGCGGCTGCGAGCAGCAGATGCCGCCCCAGGCGGCGGTCATCGCGTTGGGCTTGCCGGCCTTGTCGTAGGTTCCGATGACAAACACGGGGGTTGGGTAAAGCAGGGCCTTGGCCCCAAGGGATTTTTTCATGCGGATTCTGTTTAGCCGGATTATGCGCCGAAACGCGGCCAACCGCAGTCCAAAAATGGCGAAATACGCGGCACCGTCCGGCCGGGCCTCCTTGGGGAGCAACGGGGGCGCCGTCCCGCCTGGGGTCACGGACGCCCCGGCCGCCTCACTTCGTCTTCGGAAGGGCAAGCACCCGGGCCACGGTCTCCAGAAGCGCCTCGGAGCGGATTGGCTTGGCGAGCACGCCGAGCTGGCGAGCGGTCGGCAGGTAGAGCGACTCGCTGAACTGGGAGTTGCCCGAGATGGCAATCAGGCGCGCTGCCGGATCGAGGCGCGATAGGCTTATGATGAGCTCCAGTCCGTCCATGTCGGGCATCGCGATGTCCGTGATGACGAGGTCGTGCAGCCCCGCCTCGTAGAGCGCGCGCGCTCTCTTCCCGTCGGGCGCCTCGTCCACCGTGTAGCCCGCCTCGCTCAGGATCTCCGCGGTCACCGTCCGCAGGGCGGCGGCGGCGTCAATGAGAAAAATGGAGGCCACGCGGGAAATCGGGATTAAGGCATCCGGACCCCTTTAATCGCGCGCCATACGATCGACCGCACAAGCCCCAAGCGCGGGCCTTCCCCGGGGGTGAGCCGGCGGCTCGACAGGCTGGCGCTTTCGAAGCCCCGTGACAGCGCGCACCTTCGCTGCTAGCGTGTTGCGATCACAAGCGATCTAGAGCCAGCCCAGCCGTCCCCGCCCGAAGGGGATCGCACCAAGCCGCCCCTCCTCCCCGCGCCGGCGGCCGGGGGCGCGCATGCCCAGGAGGATCCGGCGCACGTGAAGGAACTCACGCCCGAGGAGCAGATGGCACTGTTCGAGAAGGAGCTTAGGGAGAAGGACTGGGGCCACCAGCCCTGCTGATCGCGCAGGCGAACCCTCTCCCCTTGGGGCAGCCTCTCCCAAGCGTGGCCTCCCCGGGGGCCGTAAATCAGCGCGCCTCGGGATTGGCCTGCCTTCCAGCCGCCCTCAGAAATGCGGGGCAGACGGCCCTCTGATCACAATGGGGGCAGCCGAGTCCGCAGGTGACCGCGCGCGTGGCCCCCAACGCCAGGACTCCGAAAGCCAGGGTTGATCCAAGACGCCACCACGTGAAGTGAACGGCGCAGAGGACAACGCCGGCCACCAGGGGCGCCAGGAAGACCGGCGCCGCAAACCTCGCGAGCTTGAAGCGCGAGCTGAATTCGGCCGGATCCCCCCGGGCGAACAGAAGCCCGGATATCCTGCCCTGCCCCGAGTGGCAGGTCCGGCCATAGTAGGAGCAGCGGGTGCACAACCCCCAAGGCAGAAACAGGTACATGCAGGCGAGTGAGTAGCCAAGATAGGCCGCCGCGGCCCAGCCGCTCGCCACGGAGAAGATGGTCGAGCCGAGGGCGAACACCGCAAGCCACACCCCGTTCTCCAGGAGCGGTGTCGTCCAGGGATAGTCGTCGTAGCCGGTGGTCACGTGGCTCATGTCGGCTCTCGCGAGAATTTGGCCTACCTCGGGACTAGTGGGCCAAATCGCCGGCGTCCGCAACGTTGAATCCGTCCACGGCGATCGCGGGATTCTCTCCGCGGGTGTCGGCTTCCTGCAGCTCGGTCCTCAGGGTGCGCTTCTCGCCGGGCAGGAGCGTGATAAAGTTGTCGTTGTAGAGCGCCGGCAGGATCCGGTCGCCGGTCGTCCCCCGCACGGCCTTCAGGTGCACGAGCAAGGCCGGGGTCTTCGAGGTGTTCTCAAGCTCCGTCCGCAGGACCCACGTGCCCCCCTCGCGCCCGGTGGTCGTCGCACTGCGCACGGCCGCCTTCGGCAGGGCGCGGATCGAGCGGAAGTCAAACGCCGGGTAGTCGGGGATATGGAACGGGCCGCGCGAGAATCCCGGGACCGTGTAGGTCGCGAGGCTGCGCATGTAGGTGTTTTCCGACACGGTCCTGCCGCCCTCGGTGAGCTTGAGGCGCACGAAGTGGACGGGCGTCAGCCCCGCCTTGGGAAAGGCGAGCGTGAACGGCGACTGGACGCTGTCCTCGGCGCTGTCGACCGTCGCGGTCTTCTCCCACTGCACGGATCCGTCGAGGTTGAGGACGGCGGCCGAGACCCCGAGGCCGGACCGGAGGCCGGCGCTGTAGTTGACGACCTCGACCGTGCCCTCCAGCGAGTTCCACTGGATGTGCAGGGGCTCGCACCCCTTCTTCGCCCCGAAGTAGCCGGCGGTCGGCTCAAGGTAGTAGTCGTAGGTCTGCCACACGAACGACGGCCAGCACGGGTGGCTCATCCACATGAGGACGCCCATGCGGTGCTTGCTCTGGGCCTCCATCATCGCCCGGTGGCCGTCGTAGTTGGTGAACTGCGCCAGCTCGACCCACTCCTGCGCGTTCGCGGCCCCGCCGTAGGACCTCTCGATCGTGCTCCGCAGCTCCCCTCCCGACTGGGCCCCGTGAGTCGTGAAGTCGTGCAGGCCCCAGACCTCGCCCTGCGGCCACTGGTCCTTGGCCGGCATCATCTGGCGCAGGCTATCCATGCTCACGATGTTCGCCATGCCGAGCTCGCTGTGGAGCTTCGGCGTGGCGCGCTGGCCGAAGTAGAAGTCGGTCGGCATCAGGTGGTAGGGGCCGCCGCCGCTCACGACCCCGAAGGCCGAGTTCGCGATGTAGCGGATGCCGGGGTGAAGCCTGGCAACGAGGCCCTTCAGACCCTCGTTGATGACCGGGGGCGGGTCACCCTCGTTGCGGCCGCAGTAAAGGCCGACGGACGGGTGGCTGCGGATGCGCTGGATGTAGTCCTGCGCGTTCCCAAGGAACATGGCGTTGTCCTCCGGATCCGGGCCGTCCAGCGGGTTCGCGAGCCAGAAATCCTGCCAGACCACGACGCCGTTTCGGTCACAGGCCTCGTAGAACGCGTCGTCGCCGACCTGGCCCACCCAGTTGCGGATCATGGTGAAGCCCATGTCCCGGTGGTAGCGCACGGCGGCCTCGTACTCGCGGGCGCGGTACAGGAGGTTCGACTCCGAGAACCCCCAGTTTCCGCCCCGGCCGACAAACCGCCTGCCGTTGATGAAGATCCTGAGCGCGCCGTCCTCCTCCGTGTAGGTGAACTGCCTCACGCCCGCCTTGAACGACTTTGAGTCGGAGCGCGCCCCGTCGGCGGTGTCGAACTCGACGCGCACGTCGTAGAGGCTCGGCTCGCCGTAGCCGACCGGCCACCAGAGCCTGGGATTGCGAAGGTGGAGCTCCGGGACGCAAGCCGAGTCGATCCTCACCACGGACGCCCCCGCGGGCGCCTCGACCCGCCGCTCGAACCGCACGTCGCCGAACTGGACGTGCAGCGTGCCCGACACGGCCTTCGGCCCGGTGTTCCGAAGGCCCACCTCAACCGCCAGGTCGGCGCTGCTCGTGTCCGGCAGCGGCAGCCTTGCGCAGACCCACGGGTTCTCGATCGCGACCGGCCCGGTCGTGGTCAGGTAGACGTCGGACCAGATCCCGATGTCATGGCCGCGGATGATGGGGATCCAGTCCCACCCCGCCGTGGCGTGGAACGTGGGGTTATCCAGGCCGAGTGCGCCGCCGTTGGCCCCCGTCGTGTCGGCCGTCTTCTCCCGCACGCTTCCCGGCGTGTCGGGCTTGTGGATGAGGACGGCGAGCGCGTTGACCGAGCCCGGCCGGGCCAGCGCCGTCACGTCGAAGCGCGCCCGCGTGAAGGCGCCGTCGATCCTGCCCACGTGCGAGCCATTCAGGTAGACGTCGGCCTTCCAGTTGATCCCGTCGAAGTTGAGCCAGAGCTTCCCCCCGGAGTCCGGGGCGGCGATCGTGAACTCGTCGCGGTACCAGAAATCAGCGTAGAAGAAGGAGTCCGAGATCTGCAGCTGGTTGTCGCCGTAGTTCGGGTCGGGCAGCGCGCCCGCGTTCAGGTAGCTCGCGAGCACGGTGCCGGGGACGGTGGCCGCCAGCCAGTCCCCGCAGTCCGCCCCGGGCAGCGAGAGCGCCTCGCCGCCGAGGCTCACGAGCGAGTCTCGCTGGAGGCGCCAGGCGCCGCGCACGAGGTCCTGGCGCCCGCCGGGACAGGCGGCTGGCGCCGGCCGAGCCTGGGGCACCGGCCCTCCCCTGCCGAAGACCTGCAGCTCGCTCATGATGTACCCGTCGGCCGCGACGGGCCTGTCCATCTGCACCCGAACGAAGCGGGCGCTCTCAGGCTTTGGCAGCGGGTAGTCGTCCGCGGCCGCCGAGAGGGCCAGAAACGTCCGCCAGCCCTCGCCGTCATTGGAGACCCGGATCGAGCCCTCGGCCGCCCTCTGGATCCAGTGCAGGGTCACGCGGTCAAATGTGCACACCGCCCCCAAGTCCACCTGGACCCACTCGGTACCGTTACCTGCGCTCTTCCAGGCGCTCGTGAAGTCATAGGGGCCGCCCAGATCGACGCGCCTTCCCTTGGCGAACGTGTTGATGCCCTGGACGCGCCAGCCGGCCACCGATGGCGCATCCAGCTGCACGCGGTAGAAGCGGGCCCTCCCCCTCCCCGGCACGTCGAATGCGGGCTTCAGGACCTTCTGCGTAAAGAAGGTCGCCGACGCCAGGCTTTCCTCGCCACCCGCGCGCCCGAGCTCCCGCCACGATTTCCCGTCGTCGGAGGCGCTTACGACGCAGGTCCACCGCTGCGGCCTCTTGTCCTCCGTGCGCGGCGCCGCGACCACCTCGATTCGGTCGACATCGGGCACGTCCCCGCGCCCGGCCTGCTCGACCTGGACCCAGCCTCCCGCGGCCGGAAGGGCGAGCGCCGTCCCCAGGTAGTCGTCGACAAGGTGCTCCCTCTCGGACCTCGGCACGACGCCCTCGTCGCTTGAGGACACGATGAGAAACCGGGGCATGCGCAGGTCGATGATCCCGTCGGTGACCAGCTGGGCCGTAAGGCTGTAGTCGTAGTTGCTGGACGCGGTCGCGGGTCGATGCAGCGCCAGGTCGCGGTACGCGGCGCCGTCGAGGACGGTGGTCGGGCCCTGAAACGCCGCGGGCTCGCCCGGATAGACGCCGACTCCGCGAGTGAATTCGCCCGCCGCGCACGCCTGGGCCCCGCAAAGGAGCGCCCCAGAAAACATCAGGGCGGCCGGGAGGAAGATAGACGCAGCAGCGCGTCGCGAAACGTCGGGCGGGGGCATGGCCCGATACATCCCCCCAGCTCGCCCTAATCTCAAGGCAAATGCTCCCGCGCGCGATCGGTCCCCGGGGGCTGGGAAGCAAGGTTGACCTGCGGATCGGCGCATTCAGAATCGCCGGAACCCCCATGCACTCTCCTACCCGTCTGCTCCTGGCGCTCGGCGCCGCGTTCTGTTTCGCCGGGCTCGCCCGCGCCGCCGACATTTCCGGCAAATGGCAGTCCCAATTCGACTCGCAGGTCGGTGTTCAGAAGTACGTCTACACCTTCAAGGTCGACGGGGAGAAGCTGACCGGCACGGCGGAGGGCGAGCGGAGCGACGGCAAGAGCTCGGTCGCGATCGAGCAGGGAAAGGTCACAAAGGACGGGATCTTTTTCGTCGAGAAGCTGGATTTCCAGGGCAATGACCTCGTGATCGAGTACACCGGGAAGATGGCCGGCGACAATGAGATCCATTTCACCCGCAAGGTCGGCGACTTCGCGACCGAGGAGATCGTGGCCAAGCGGGTCGTGTCAAAGTAGCTTGGCCGTTCCGTCCCGGACGCGGCCCTCAGCCGCCCGCGATGGCGCCGATGATGAGGAAGGGCTCCTTCCCGCTGGCCACGGCCTCCGGAAGCGGCGCATCCGGGGATTCGAGGGACACGTCCTCGCCGCAGGCGAAGAACCGCACAAAGGCCCTTCGCTGCTGCGTCGCGCGGTCGCGGATCGTCCCGGCAAGCACCGGGTAGGAGGCCTCAACCGCGTCGAGGATCGCGCGCTGCGTCACCTGGCCTCGGATTTCGACCCGCACCGCGCCCTCCACCCCGGCTAGGGTGCGCAGGTGCTGCGGGAGCGCGACCTGGATCACGGGAGCGTCTGCACCTCGACCGACAGGACGGCCGGAAGGTCGCGCACGATCGGGGCCCAGCTGTCCCCGGAATCGGCCGAGGCGTAGACCTGCCCGCCCGTCGTCCCGAAATAGACCCCGCAGGAATCCAGCGAATCGACGGCCATCGCGTCGCGCAGCACATTGACAAAGCAGTCCCGCTGCGGAAGTCCCTTTGACAGGGCCTCCCACTCGTTGCCCCCCTGCCGGCTCCGGTAGACGCGCAGCCTCCCGTCGGGGGGATAGTGCTCGGAGTCGCTCTTGATCGGAACCACGTAGATAGTCTCGGGCTCATGGGCGTGGACCTCGATCGGGAAACCGAAGTCGCTCGGAAGGTTCCCGCTCACCTCCCGCCAGGTGTCGCCCGCGTCGTCGCTGCGCATGATGTCCCAGTGCTTCTGCATGAAGAGCACGCTCGGGCGCGAGCGGTGCATCGCGATCCGGTGGACGCAGTGGCCGACCTCCGCCTCCGGGTCTGGGATGTGCTCGGAGCGGAGCCCCCGATTGATCGCCTTCCACGTTTTCCCAGCGTCGTCGCTGCGGAACGCCCCCGCTGCCGAAATCGCGATGAAGATCCGGCCTGCGTTGGCCGGATCGAGGAGGATCGTGTGCAGGCACATTCCCCCCGCGCCAGGCTGCCAGCGGGGTCCCGAGCCGTGGCCGCGCAGGCCGGAGAGCTCGGTCCACGTGAGGCCGGCGTCGCCCGAACGAAACAGGGCGGCGTCCTCGGCGCCGGCATAGACCGTGTCCGGGTCAGTCAGCGACGGCTCGAGGTGCCAGACGCGCTTGAACTCCCAGGGATGCGCCGTCCCGTCGTACCACTGGTGGGTGCCCTTAATGCCGTCGTACCTAAAGTCGTTTCCCACCGCCTCCCAGGTGCGGCCGCCGTCGCTCGATCGCTGGATCATCTGGCCGAACCAGCCGCTGCACTGCGAGGCGTAGAGCCGGTGTGGGTCGGCGGGCGAGCCCTTCAGGTGGTAGATCTCCCAGCCGCCGAAATGGGGCCCGTCGATCCTCCACTTCCTGCGGGCGCCGTCGGACGAGAGGATGAACGCACCCTTTCGCGTGCCGACGAGAACGCGCACCCCGCTCATCGGCCGCCCCTCCCCGCGTCCCTGGCTGCCCAGCCCGAATCGTCATGCATGAACATGATATGCCCCCCTTTTTTTTGGTTTCCGCCCCGGATTGCCCCCCGGAACGGATGCCGTCAATGCACTAAATGTCCTGCGCGATCAAGAACTGTTCATAGAGCCCCTGGGGGGTCAGGTACACGGTCACGTCGACGGACCCCTTCTTCATCTGGACCGCGTAGTCGCGGAAGGTCATCCCGCCCCGCTTGGCCGACCATTTGCGCTCGACCGCCTTCACCGGCCCCATGGGCCTAAGCGACGCGCGGATGTCCTCGATCGCCCCGACGCTGAAATACCCGCTGGCGTTGGCCGTGAAGAGCGCGCGGTCGATCCGGCCTCTCCTAAGCCCCTCCACGATCGCCTGCACCTGGGAGAGCTCCGCCGCCGGCGCCTTCTCGGCCACGCGGCGCTCCGGCTCCAGGAGCCACTTCGCGACCTGCCGGGCGATGGTGCGGAAGACAAAGACGCTGTCCTGGTTCGTGCAGACGACGACGGCCGCGTCCCGCGTGGGGTAGATCGCGTTCGACGTGAGGAACCCCGTGACTTCCCCGGTGTGCGAGATCTCCGGAATCCCGTCCATGTCGCCCAGGCCGAGCCCGAGCGCGTAATGAGTGAGGTCCCCGTTCCTCAGGCGCACCTCCCCGGTCAAGTCCCGGTACGACGCCTCGCTCAGGATCCGGTGGTTGAGGAGCGCAATGTCCCACCGGGCGAGGTCCGAGGGGGTCATCGCCAGCTGGGCCGCTCCGTAGTACCAATTCGGCGCCTCTGGGGTGATCGATCGGGGCGGCCCGAGGCCGAAGCGCGTGTACGGTAACGCGTCCTGCGTTCGCCGCTCGAGGTAGCCGTCGGTCGCGCTCGCCATCCCCAGGGGCTCGAAGATCCTGCGCCTGAGGAAGGGGACCAGGGTCTCACCGGTCGCCCTCTCGAAGATCCGCGCAGCCAGGACGTAGTTCGTGTTGCTGTACTGCCAGCGCGTGCCCGGCTCGAAGTCCAGCGGCCTGCCCGCCCACACCTTGATGACGGCGTCGGGCGTCGTCGGCCGGGTCCACTCGGGGATGAGGTAGTCCTGCGGGGCGAAGTCCTCGTAGCCGGACGAGTGGCTCAAAAGCTCCCTCACCGTGATGTCGCCCGCCCGGGTGAGCTCCGGGTAGAACCTCGAAACACGGTCATCGAGCGAGAGCTTCCCTTCCTCGGCCGCCAGCAGGATGGCGGCCGCCGTGAACTGCTTGCTGACAGAGCCGACGAAGTAGCGCGTCGACGCATCCGCCGCCCGCTCGGGCGCGAGCGAGGCCTTCCCGAACGCCTTGGCATACACCAGTTCGCCGTGCTCGACGACCGCCACCGATGCGCTCGGTATCCCGCTCGCCCTTACGAGCTCGGCTATCCTCGCCTCCTCGTCGGCGCCCAGGGCGCCCTGGGCCCCGGCGAAGGGCCCGGTGGCGGCGGCAATGACGCAGGCGGCAAGGGTCCAAAGGGAGCACATAGTGGGGCCATTTTCTGGGGGCTTGTGCCCCGGCAAACGAGCCAATTCTCCCCCGGGGAAAGAGCGGGGCCCCCCTCACGCACCCGCCGCCCAAGGGGGCGGCAGTAGGAGCAACCGCCGGGACGGCATGGCGCGTGGCGTCTCTTGGGCTGGGAACTGCCGCAGGCAGTTCTTTGGCGGCACTCGAAGCGGGATCCGACGTTGATCGACCGACACGATTCGACCGGCACGCCGCTTCCCCGCCTCCCTATGCCTCTTAATCCATCAGTTTCCGTGCAAAATAGGTCATCTCCAGGGCGGTGGTGTGCGCCTTCTCCTTCAAGTTCGCACCCGAGCCGTGCCCGCCCTCGGTCACCTCGTAGAAATAATAGGGAATGCCAAATTCCGCGAGCCGGGCGGCGAACTTCCGCGCGTGCTGGGGCCCGACGCGGTCATCCTTGGTTGTGGTCCAGATAAACGGCTGGGGATAGGCCGCCCCCCGCCGGATATTCGCGTACGGAGAAATCTTCGCAAGGAAGGCCGCCTCGCCCGGATTGGACACGCTCCCGTATTCCCCCACCCACGAGCTGCCGGCCGCAATCTTCTCGTACCGGATCATGTCCAGGAGCGGCACCTGGATGTCCACCGCGTTCCACATCTCGGGATGCTGGTTGAATTCGACGCCCATGAGCAGCCCGCCGTTGGATCCGCCCTCGATCCCCAGGCGCCTCGGGCTCGTGATGCCGCGCGCGATCAGGTCCCCGGCCACGGCCGCGAAATCGTCATAGATCCGCTGCCGGTGCGTCGTCAGGCCCGCCTCGTGCCAGGCGGGCCCGAATTCCCCGCCGCCCCGGATGTTCGCCATGACGAACACGCCCCCCTTCTCGAGCCAGAGCTTGCCCATCGTCCCCGAATATCGGGGCGTCTCCGAGATCTGAAACCCGCCGTAGGCGTTCAGGATGGTCGGATTGCTCCCGTCGAGCTTCATCGGCGCTGAATGCACCACAAAGTACGGCACTTTCGTCCCGTCCTTCGACGTCGCCTCCATCTGCTCGGCTGCCAGGTGGGACGCGTCGAACTTGGGCGGCAGCGTCTTCACCTCGGTGACCCCGTAGTCCGAGGCGCTGACGAGCCAGAGGCTGCTCGGCTGCAGGAAACCGGCGATGTTCAGGAACGCGTCGTCGCCGTGGAGGTTGGAGTCGGCGATGCCGATGGTCGCATTGTCGGCCAGGTTCAGCCGCTGCGACGCCCACGTGCCGTCCGCCTTCGGCAGGTACACGAAGGCCCGTCCCCGCACGTTGTCGAACGTCGTCACGAGCAGCCGATCCCTGGCCGCGCTCACGTCGCCCAGCGTCTCGCGCGGGCCCGGAACAAAGATCGCGACCGGCTTCAGGTGCCCCGGGTCCTCCGCCATCGCCGCAATGTCCAGCGACACCAGAGAACCCGCCGTGAACACGGATTGGCCCGGCTTCCAGTCCTCCGCCAGGCTCACGACCAGGCGGCCCTCCACCAGGTCGCGGATCTCGGATTTTTTCGGCAGCATGAGTTGCCGCACCTGGTCGCCCGTCACGAGGTACTTCTCGGACTCGAACGTGGTCAGGGGCCGATTGATCAGAACGACCCGGTTCCCGCGGGCGTCATGGAGCACGACCGGGTCCACCCCGTAGCCCCCGTCGTCAGCCCGCCCGCGGAAGACCTCCCTCGCCGCCGCCGGGGCGTCGCCCCTCCTGAGCCGCTTGACGATGAACGGATATCCGGACGCCGTGAGGTCGCCCGGCGCCCACTCGCGAGACACCAGGAGCGTGTCGTCGTCCTCCCAGGCGAAGCGCTGCTTCGCACGAGGCAGGACGAAACCGCCGTCGACAAACTTCGCCGAGGGAATGTCGAACTCCCGCACGGTCACGGCGTCCTCCCCGCCGTCGGAAAGGGCGAGCAGGCACCGGCGCTCCGCCGGCTCGGCCGTCGTGATCCCCTTGAGGAACCAGTTGGCCTTCTCCGTTTGGGCCAGTAGGTCAAGGTCGAGGACGGTCGCCCACTCGGGAGTCGCGGTCCTGTAGGATTCAAGCGTGGTCTTCCGCCAGTAGCCGCGCACGTGCCCCTTCCCTTGCCAGAAATTGTACACCGCCCCGCCGACGACGGTCGGCTCCGGGATCCGGTCCTCCGCCTCCGCGATTGCGAGCGCCTCGGCGTAGAGCTCCGCGTAGCGCGGATCCTTCTCCAGCACCGCAAGGGTCTTCTCATTCTCGGCCTGTACCCACGCCATCGACCTGGCGCCGTGGGCGTCCTCAAGCCATAGGTAGGGATCGCTCTCCGAATCCGCGGCCACGACCGGCCGGGTGAGAAGCATCAGCGCAACGGGTGCAGCCAAACAGAGAATTCTTCTTTGCATAGCGAATGGAGGGCCGGGATACAGAGCCTTACGGTGCGGTCAGGCGCCTGAACGACAAGCCATTAAGATGATCTGTGCCTCACCATTCTGCTTTGCGGTGAAGGTGCGTCCTGTCCGCTAACCTGGTGCGAATGCCGGGAGTTGAAATCGGGCGTGTTCTCAATTTTCAGAGCGTGATCACAAGACAGCGACTCGGCAGCGATTAGCTGGTGTGTGCATGGCGCTGCACGATTCTGGGCGGAAATCGGACAGGAGTTTACCCCGGAGGGCGCATGCTGTGGCGTCGAGGCCTCACCGCACCGACTCCCGCGAAGTTGCGGCTTTGGCGGCGCGCTGTTGCCGTTGGCTGCTCCAAAAGAGCGGGTTTCAGAACACCATGCTTCTCGTTGCGCACCGAGGCCAAGGCGAGGCGTGCGAAGAGTCAGTGTTTCTCTGCGAAACCCTGAACGTTTTCCTCTAAGCGCATTTGCCCTGCCACCGGAATTCCGTTCCGCTTCATTTGCCGCACCGGTATCGAGTCAGAGTGATCCAATTCCAGATTCGGTACGCTGACGCGGTTGGCAGTGGATCCCACTGCTTGGAGGACTATTCCAATCCGCCTTTCTCACGGCTTAGCCTGCGTTTTCGTGGCCTGAGGAGGTTTAGTGAGAACATCGGCCACGGTTCGCAGCAACACGCCGGGCATTACCGGCTTGGCGAGGATTCGCTCGACACCGAGGTCTTTCGCGAGCGGCAAGAAGCTCGACTGACTCAACTGGGAGCCACCAGAAAAGGCGATCACGCGAGGCCTCGGCGTCGTGTAGGAAAGCTGTTCGATCAGCTGCAACCCATTCATCTCGGGCATCATAATGTCTGTGATGACCAGATCGTACTGCCCAGATTTATAAAGCTCTAGTCCCGCGTTGCCGTCATTCGCAGTGTCCACGGCGTGGCCGCCCGCTCGCAGCAACTCGGTGGTCATGACGCGCAGAATCTTGTCGTCGTCAATCAGAAGGATGGATGCCATAAGGGAAATCGGGGGTTTGGTGAAAATGGATCGGACGCCATGGACTTGTCGAGGGTTCGCCGCACTATTTTCAGCAAACTGTGGCTACAAACGGCTTGGGCAGACAAACAGTCGCGAGCTTTCCCGTTCCTCCTCGCCTTGAATCATTGTGTCGGCTGCGCAGAGCCCCATTATGATCGCGCGGGCTCCCCACCACCTGCTTGGACCGAGGTCAAACTGGACACGGCTGCCAGCAGATCCTTCCCTGAAAAGGGCTTGGAAAGGGTTTTCGATGCACCGAGTTTTTCGGCAAGATCCAGATAGTCCCTTGCATTGATCCTGCCGCCGCCTGAAATTGCGATGATCTTCATCGCGGGAAATTTTCGATGCAGCTCAATTATGGTCTCGATGCCCTCTTTCTCGGGCATGACCAAGTCCGTGATGAGAAGCTCGAACGATTCTCGCTGAGCCTGCTCCACAGCCTCCTTCCCATTGGTCGCAGTGGTCACCACGTGCCCTCCATGTTCCAGGAATCCTCTCTGCATCGCAAGAAGCCCGGGGTTGTCATCGACCAAAAGTATCTTTGCCATAAAGCGTTTGTTAAGAGAAGGAACCCGCGTCCGGCGCCGCGCGTCAGATCGAAAATGTCACATCGCTTTGGAGAACTGATTGCAGAGCTGTAATGAGCTTCTCCCTGCTGAATGGCTTTTCCAGGATCACGGTCACACCGAGTTCGTTGAACGCCAGCCGGTCTCGCTCTTCCACGCGCCCGCTGGACACGATAATGCCAACGTCGGGCATCATGTGCCTAAGAACACGCACAAAGGTCAGCCCATCCATGTTAGGCATGTGCAAGTCCGTGATGACAACCCGAAGGTCGGCCCGCCTCTCCGCCACCTGCATCAAGGCTTCGGTGCCGTCGGATGCAGTGACCACCTGGAACTTCATGGCTGTTAGGACCGCGCGGGATATCTTCCGCACGGTGACTTCATCGTCTACAACGAGGACCATTTCGCCATGGGCAAAGAACGGATTGCTCGTGATCGTAGGCGCCACGCGGCTTGCGGAGGCTGACGGGTCTGCAGGCAGATAGATTGCAAAGGTTGAGCCCTTGCCGGCTACCGAGTAGACTCGAACAAAGCCGCCGTGGCTCCTGACGATTCCCAGGACCGTCGATAGCCCGAGTCCGGTTCCTTTGTCGGGGCCCTTCGTGCTGTAGAATGGCTCGAAGATGCGCTCGAGCACCTCGGGTGGAATGCCGGTACCGGTGTCCTGGACGCGCCACACGACATAGCTCCCCGGCTTAGCGTCCGGGAAGGAGCTCGCATAGGTTTCGTCAATGTCGGTATTGCCAGCGTCCAACGTCAAGGCGCCGCCACTCGGCATGGCATCGCGGGCATTGACGCAAAGGTTTAGCAAAACTTGATAGAGCTGGGTGGCGTCGCCCAGTATCGCGTGGAGGTCACTCGGGCACCGTTTTCGCAGCACGATACTCTTGGGGAAGGTGCCCTCGACAATGGCCCCGATCTGGTCGAACAGGTGCCGAGGATTGATGAGGACTCGCTCTCCCTCGATGCCTTTCGCGAATGTAAGCAATTGCCTAACCATGCCCGCTCCATGCCGGGCGCTCGCCTCCATGATGTCCACGGTCCCCGATGCGTGCGGGTAATCCAACCGAATCAGCTCGACTCCCATCAGGATAGGAGCCAGCGCGTTGTTCAGGTCGTGAGCAATGCCGCCCGCCAATGTGCCTATGCTCTCCAGCCTTTGGGTTCGCAGCTTAAGCGCCTCTGAATCCCGGTGCTCGGTGATATCGCGCGCAACCTTCGCAAAACCGCGCAGCCTCCCGGTCGTGTCGTGCAGGGCTGTGATTACGACGCTTTCCCAGAATCGCGAGCCGTCCTTTCGAATTCGCCAGCCCTCATCCTCAAATCGGCCTTCGGTTGCGGCGGTCTCAAGCGCCTTCTGCGGTTTGCCCAGCTTGACATCCTCGGGCACGTAGAATGTCGAAAAGTGCTTCCCGATGATCTCCTCATCCGAGTAGCCCTTGAATCTTTGCGCGCCGGCGTTCCAGCTGACTACCAACCCCTCCGCATCCAGCATGATGATCGCATAGTCCTTTACGCCCTCCACCATGAGGCGGAAACGCTCCTCTGTTTCGAGCAGCTTTTCCGTCCGGTCGATCACAAGCTGGTCAAGGTGCGCATTCATCTCCCGCAATTTGGATTCGCTCTCACCAAGCGCCGCGGTGGCCTGATTGATCTGTGACAAATCTCGCGCGACCCCTAAAAAGCCGGCAATTCCGCCTTTTTCGTCATGGATGGCGCCAACCGATACCAAAGCGGGGACCCGGGATCCGTCCTTGCGGACGTAGTTCCACTCTCGGGTCTCGGATCTTCCCAGTCGACTGATGGCGACAAAGACCTCGAAGCCAGGCTCGATTTTCCTGCCCAATTCACGAGTCAGATCCTGTGCGCGGGCGGCAATCTCGACGCTGTCGTGATACAAGCTGGGATTCGCTTTGCCCACGACCTCGGCCGCCGTGTAGCCAAGCAGGTCCTCCGCACCCCGGCTGAAGCTAGTGATGACTCCGTCTACCGTGGTGGAAATGATGGCGAAATCGGCGCTGTCTAGCAGCGCCTGTTGGAAGCTGGCTTTGCGGGCAAGGTCGTCGGCTGCTTGCTTCATGGGAGTTATATCCCAATTCGTTCCGACGACGCGTAACAGCCGTCCTGAATGGTCACGCTGCCCAAGGAAAAACGCTCGGATATAATGGATGCTCCCGTCCGGCCATACGATGCGGTGTTCCAATTCGATTATCCTGTTTTTCTCAACTAGGTATCTGGTTTTTTCATGCACCTGTTGCCGGTCCTCCGGATGGACCATTTCGTACCATGCCTCGTTCGTGCCCGCAAACGAGCCCGGCGCTATTCCGTAAAGGCGGCACATCTGCTCATCCCAGCTCACGCGATTCTCGGAGAGATAGTCGACCCATACGCCCACTCCCCCTGCGCGGGTTGCAAGGGTCAAGCGATCGGTGATTTCTTCAAGTTCGCGATTCGTCCGGCGAACCGATCGAACAAACGTGAAGAACGCTCCCGAACTCAATCCAACAGTAAGAAACAAGAGGCTCCATACGATGGGGAAGCCAACGGCTACGGAGTGGATCGCATCCTTGGAAAGGCGGTCACCGCGTTCCTTGTCGATGACTGCGAGGTAATCTTCCATCCTCCGACGCTCAAGCGTCGCCTGCATGAGCTTGGTGTTGTAGATCTCTTGGGCCTCCTTTTTCTTCCCCGCCTTGACCAGGTCTTTGATCTCCAACCATGCCTGAAAGAACCGGCCCTGCGCATCAGCACTAATATTAATGGCCTCTTGATCGCGGGGATCAAATTTGGGGTAACTATTCCTGATCTCCCTTAGATCCTCCTCGGCCTTCAGTACGAGCGCTTCATAAGTGTCCCATTCAGCACCGGTGGTGGCGTTAAGGAAATTGACAATGGCGATGCGCTGGTCCTTGGCCACGCCCTTCAATTTCCCGGCCCAATAGAGCGCCGCGTACGTGTCACTGTTGAGGGCATTGACGGTGTTTCGGGTCCGATAAAGATTCATCAGGGAGATGGTGCCCTGGAGAACGTTTAGCATTCCCAAAATCAGACCAATCAGCAGCGCGGTCCGACCAAACGTTAATCCTCTAGTCGGCTTCATTCGTAAATGTTCAAGATTCTGAGCGGATCCACCTTTTAGCGCCACCTTCTGTTCCGATCTGGACGGGTTAATGTTATACACCTGACGCTGGTTGTCCATCCTTAGCGGGGGAAGGCCCGGCTCGGCGGCCCTGACCGGAGCCAGGAATGCATATAGAAAAAATAGCAACGGTTATGTAAACGTTGCCTTCGGTCCCCAAACCGTGGTGGAGATCCATTACATGGTGCGAATGCCGGGAGTCGAACCCGGATCGACGGCTTCGGAGGCCGCTACACTATCCATTGTGCTACATTCGCAGAATCTTGCTCCGAGCGTTGAGCAAACCGCCCGCCAAACCCGAGGTCAAGCCGTAGCGAGGAACCGCGCAATCCGCCTTTCGACCCTTTCGCGGCCGAGTACGCGCAGGAGTCCGTAGAAGCTAGGCCCCACCGCCGTTCCCGAGAGGGCGAGCCTTGCGGGGTGGATGTAGTCCCCCGTTCCCGCCGCGTGCTGGGCGGCGAGCCCCTGGATGAGCGCCTCGAGCGTTGTGTCGCTTGAGAAGTCCGCCTGGGGGAGTGCCGCAAGCAGCTCGCCAAGACGCGCCTTCGGGTCGCCCTTCGAGAAGACCTTCTCCCTCGCCTTGGGGTCGATCGCGTACTCGTCGCTGAAGAAGTAGCCGATGAACCCGGGCAGGTCCTCGACCGCCCGCACCTTGGGCTGGCAGAGCGCGATCACCTCGCGTAGGTAGGCCTCTTCCGGCTCGGCGCCCGCGAAGTAGTTTCGCGACTTGAGGTAGTCCCGCGCAAAGCTGAAGCATTTCCCGGGGTCCATCTCGTGCAGGTAGACCATGTTCATGTGGGCCAGCTTCTTCTCGTCAAAGCGGGCGTTGCTCTGGTTCACCCCGGGCAGGTCAAAGAGGCGCACGATCTCGGCGAGGGGCAGCTTCTCGCGGTCGTCCTTCGGCGACCATCCTAGGAGGCAGAGGAAGTTGACGAGGGCCTCCGGCAGGAAGCCCCGCTTCTGGTACTCCTCGACGAGGGCGCCCTGGTCCCGCTTCGACATCTTGCCGGGACCGTTCTGCTTAAGGATGAGCGGAATGTGGGCGTAGGTCGGAAGCGGCGCCCCAAACGCCTTGAAGAGCTCCGTGTGCTTGCTCGTGTTCGAGAGGTGGTCCTCGCCCCGGATCACATGGGTCACCTTCATCGCGATGTCGTCGACGACGTTCACGAAATGGAAGACCGGGTTGCCGTCGGAGCGCACGATGACGAAGTCCTTCTCCTCGGTCCGCTCGACCCTGCCGCGGATCGCGTCCTCGATCACCTGCGGCTCGCCCGAGATCCTGAAGTACAGGGCGCCGTCCTTCTCGTAGGTGCGCCCAGAGGCCTTCAGCCTCTCCAGGTACTCCTTGTAGACGGAGGCCCGCTCGCTCTGGCGGTAGGGGCCAAAGTCGCCGCCCTTGCCCGGGCCCTCGTCCCAGTCCAGTCCCAGCCAGCGAAGGCTGTCGTAGATCAGCCGCAGGAACTCGTCGCTATTGCGCGTCTGGTCCGTGTCCTCGACCCTGAGGATGAAGACGCCCCCGTTGTGCCGGGCGTAGAGCCAGTTGAAGAGGGCGGTCCTGGCGCTTCCGATATGGAAGAAGCCCGTGGGACTGGGGGCGAAGCGGACGCGGACCTGGGGCATGGAGGGGAGTGTGGTTTGCGGCTTGTGATTCGGGCGAAGGGCAAGCAAGAACCAACCCATGTCCCCTGTCAAAGCCGCACCCTTCGATCCCGCCGCCCTCGCGGCCCGGTTCGAAGGCGCCGGGGCCAAGGCCGGGTTCAGGACCGAGGTGTTCGGCTCCGCGGACAATTGCCCCCTCTTCGCGCTGACGAAGCGCACACCGGGGCCGCGGCCCCGCATCTACCTGTCCGCCGGCAGCCACGGGGACGAGCCCGCCCCGCCCCGGGCGCTCCTCGCCCTTCTCGAATCGGGCGCCCTGGATGCGAGGGCAGTCTGGTTCCTCTGCCCGACCCTCAATCCCGACGGCCTCTCGCGGGGGACCCGCGAGAACGCCGGGGGGCTGGACCTCAACAGGGATTACCGCCACCTGAATTCGCCCGAGGTCCGTGCGCATGTCGGCTGGCTCCGGCGCCAGCCGAACTTCGACCTCGCGGTCTGCGTCCACGAGGACTGGGAGTCCAAGGGGTTCTATCTCTACGAGCTCAATCCCGACAAGCGGCCGAGCCTCGCCGAGGCCCTGACCGCCGCGGCGGCCAGGGTTTGTCCGATTGACATGAGCCCCGAGATCGAGGGCCGCGAGGCGAAGGCGGGGATCATCCGCCCCCTCTTCGACCCGCCGAGCCGCGAGAAATGGCCCGAATCGATCTACCTGCAGGTGAACCACACGCGCCTCTCCTATACGATCGAGACGCCGTCGTCCCTCCCGCTCGAGACCCGCGTCGAGGCGCTGCGGGCGGTCCTCGGCAAGGCGATCGACCTGGCCGTCCGGGCCAAGCGCTGATTAGGCGGCCGGAGCCGTGGCCCTCCCCGCGTCCAGGCCGTGGAGCGCGCAGAAGCCGGCCATGTCCGCAGGCAGCGGCGCCTCGAAGACAAAGGGCTGCCCCGCGCCCCTGAGGTCAATCCGCGCGCAGTGCAGCGCCTGGCGCGGGAGCAGGAGGCGGCGGGCGAGCTCCGGCGTCCATCCCCCGTCCACAAACTCGATGTAGAGCCGGGCGTCCGGCCCGTAGATCTTGTCGCCGACGACGCAGTGCCCGAGCCACTGGGCGTGGGCGCGGATCTGGTGCTTGCGGCCGGTCTCGGTCCGGACCCTCGCGAGCGTGAAGCCCCCGCCGCTTGCGAGCGGCTCGAACCGGGTGACCGACGGCTGGCCGTCCGCCCGGACGGCCGACTTCATGAAGACGGGGCTCGCCGTGTCGGCGCCGAGCGGCTGGTCGACCGTCACCGGCGCGGCGAGCACGCCCGTGAGGATCGCAAGGTAGGTCTTCCCCACCCGCCTGTCCTGCATCGCCGTCTGCAGGACGCTCGCCATCCGGGGCTCCTTCGCGAGAACGACCACCCCGCTCGTCTCGCGGTCGAGCCTGAAGACCAGGTGGGTCCGCTCGAGCCTGAAGTGCTCCCGCGCAGCCCCGACCAGGCTCGACCATGGGCCGTGCTTCGAGGGGTGGCACACGACATCGCCCGGCTTGTTGATGGCCAGGATCCGCTCGTCCTCGTGGATCACCCACGAGGCGAGTTCCCCCGGGGTGATCATACGGGCCGGCCCCTGCAAGAGGCGCCTTGGCCAGGCAGAGGCCCGCGGACCCGCGTATCCGGGCTCGGTCACTTCTTCACCCGCTTCAGCCGCCAGCGCGCGAGCGCAAGGGCGGCCATCCTGGACACGAAAGGCTTGGGGAGCTTCGACGAGACCGCCGTTTGCAGCTTGTTCTTCCAGCCGCTGACGACCAAGGGCTTGCCCGCCGCCAGGGCCCGCAGCGCGGCCAAGACGACCTGCTCGCTCGTCTCCCCGAACATGCCCGGCACGGAGCCCTTCTCGAGGCCCGCGCGCATGAAGAAGTCGGTCGACGTGGGCCCTGGGCAGAGTGCCAGTGCCCGCACCCCCGAGCCGCGGAGTTCCTCGTTAAGCGCCAGGCTCCAGTGGAGGACAAACGCCTTGCTCGCGCCGTAGGCGGCGAGGTACGGGGTCGGCTGGAACGCGGCCGTGGACGCCACTGTGACGATGGCCCCCCCGCGGGCCTTGAGGGTCGGCAGGAGGGCGCCCGTCAGGTGGAGCACGGCCCGCACATTCAGGTCGACCATCTCAAGCTGCTCTTTCGTTGCGGGTTCGGGAAAGCTGCCGTAGAGGCCGAAACCGCTGTTGTTGACGAGCAGGATCCCCCCCTTCGGGGCGTCCACCGCGAGGAAGTCCATCACCTGTACGAGGGCGCGCGAAACCTGCGCCGAATCCGACAGATCGCACGCGACATGGCGCAGCTTAAGCTTTGGAATATTTATGACAGGGTCGCGCCGAGAGAGGTTGCAAAACGCCAAGTCCGGGCGGAGCTTCGCGCAGAGCTCGATGAAAGATTTTCCAATACCGGAAGATCCGCCGGTGATGATCACCGCTGAGAGGTTCTTAAGGGCGGATTCGGGCGATGGCATTGGAAACGAGCGGGTTTATTTCGCAGCCGGTACTTGTTCCGGCCGCGCAGGGCACAACCAAAAACAAAGCCACAGACATGAACAGACAAAATCGTCAGGAACTGATCGTTTCGGGAATACACCTCGAACTCACTCCATCGCTGAAAATCTTTGTGAACGAGAAATCCGACCGATTGTTCCGACACGAGGAGCGCATCCTGCGGCTGCGTGTGGAGTTGGAGTGTGACCGAAAGGAGAAGTTCGGGACCCGGTTCAAGGCGAAGGGCCATGTGACGATCCACGGACCGGGCCTGGACGCCAGCGTCGAGTCCGACGAGTGCCACAAGGCGGTCTCCCTGCTTGTCGACAAGCTGGACCGGATGCTATGCCGCCGGGCGCAGATGTTCAAAGTCAAGCGGCACTACCTTCACGGGGTCGAGTTCGACGCGGCGCTGCCGAAGGCGGGCTAACCTCACCAGCGGACCTCGGCCGCCAGGCCGAGTTTCGCAACAAGCTCGGCTGGCGGCCCGTCGAAATGGGCGAGCGGCACGTTGCCGACGTAGCCGAGGTCCCTCATCCCCGCGGGCGTCGTGTAGAAGCCGCCGCACGCGAGGTCCCTGAAGCGCCTGAGGAAGCTCGAGGCCGCGGAGGGCTCCGAGCCCTCGGCCGGAGCGCGGGCCATTTCCTCGCAGAGCGCCAGGCGCTCCGCGCCGCTCGAGTCGGCGAACCCCGAGCCGAAGCGCCTCCTCGACTCCGCCTCGAGCCACGCCAGGCCCTCGATGACCGGCCTCCTGTCCGCGGCCGTCATCGGGTACGGCGCGCTGATCCACTCGTCGATGAAGTCCTGGACCCCGAGCGCCGACGCGCTCGGGCAGTCCCCCTCGACCGGCAGGATCATGTCGCAGAGGGCGGCGGCCTCGCGGCGCTCGGCGTCCGTGAAGGTGAGGGGCCAGTACTCCCCGGGCTTGTGGGCCTTCACGAGGTCCGGATCCACGCCGTAGCCCTGCCGCGCGGCGGCCGGGGCCGGCGCGGCCGCCCCAAGGGCCATGCGGTCGGCCAGGAGCGCGCCCGCGCCCGCGGCGAGCATCCACTTGATCGCAAGGCGCCGGTCGATACGCGGGGGGAGCTCGGGGGTCATCGTTGTCGCTTAAAGGTTGCCCCGGCGCATCTCATCCAGGATGCGGTCGGCGGTGCGCCACGCGAGCGCCATGATCGTGAGCGTCGGGTTCTTGTCGGCGTTCGAGGCGAAGACCGCTCCGTCGGCGATGAAGACGTTCTTCACGTCCCAGGTCTGCGCCCAGGAATTCGTGACCGAGCGCGCCGCGTCGGAGCCCATGACGGCGCCCCCCACCTCGTGGATCACGAAGCCGCCGTTCAAGATCGCCTTCGTCCCGTCGGGGTCGGGCCTGCGCGCGTTCGTGCCGCCCATGGCCTCGATCCAGTCGGCGAACGTCCGCTGCATGTGCGCGACCTGGCGGATCTCGTGCTCGGACCACTTCCAGTGGAAGCGCAGGACGGGGACCCCCCACTTGTCGACCACCGCGGGGTCCAGATCGCAGAACGAGTCCGCGTTCGGGATCATCTCGCCGCGGCCCGTGAACGTGACCTGGGAGCCGTAGTAGCGCCGGGCCTCCTCCTTCATCCGGGGCCCGAAGCTCGTCCGCCCGTCCGCGTCCGGCAGGTAGGGCGCGCCGCCCGGCATCCCCTTGCCCGTCCCGAATTCCACGTGGTAGCCGCGCGCGAAGCCGAGCTTGCCGGCGCGCTGCTCCTTGTAGAGCCACCAGGGCGCGTAGACGTGAAGGCCCCCCGCGCCGTCCTCGTTGTGCGCCGGAAGGTTCTCAAGGAGCGGGATCTGGCCTCCCCAGCTGGCCCCGACCGTGTCCATGATGTATTTGCCGAGCAGGCCGCTCGAGTTGCCGAGGCCGTTCGGGAACTGGCTGCTCCTGGAATTGAGCATGAGGCGCACGGTCTCGCACGCGCTTGCCGCGAGGACCACCACCCTCGCCTTCGCGTGGTGCTCCCGGCCGGTCGCCTTGTCGATGTAGGTGACCCCGGTCGCGTTGCCCGAAGGGCCGACCGTGACCTCGCGCGCCATTCCGTTGACGACGAGGTCGAGGTTGCCGCTCGCCAAGGCCGGCGGCAGGTGCACGGTCGTCGACTGGTAGTTCGCGCGAATGGAGCAGCCCCGCCCGCACGAGGTGGCCCAGAAGCACGCGGCCCTGCTTTGCATGTCCTCGGCGAGGATGCGCTGGGCCTTGGCGTTACCGGGATGGAGCCTGGCGGGGAGCGTCTTGTGGTCGAGCGGCCGCGTGAGGACGGCCCGCCGCACGGGGATGACGGGGATCCCGAGCGTGCGGCCCCGCTGGCGGGCCAGGAGTTCGCCGATCCTCGCCTTCGGCGGCGGCAGGAGGCACCCCTCCGGAGAGTCGGGCGTGTTTTCAAGTCCGTCGTTCGTCCCGTAGACGCCGACGAGCATCTCGACCTTGTCGTAGTAGGGGGCCACGTCCTCGTAGGAGATCGGCCAGTCGAGCCCCAAGCCGTCGCGGCTCCGCGGCTTGAAGTCGTAGGGACCGTTTCGAAGCGCGATCCGGCCCCAGTGGTTCGTCCTGCCGCCGAGCATCCTCGCCCGGTACCACTTGAACTGGCGGCCCTCCTCCGCCGCGGCGTTCGTGTAGGGCTCCCCGGGGACTGTCCAGCCGCCTCCGGCTGTGGCGTCGAAGAAGCCGAAATACTTGTCCGGGGTGGCGACCCCGCGAAGCGGCGCCGTGTCGGGGGTCTGGAACATCGGCGTCTCGCTCCCCGGGTCGTAGTTGCGCCCCGCCTCGAGCATGAGGACCCGGGCGCCGTCCATCGTCAGCGTGTAGGCCGCCTGCCCCCCGGCCGCCCCGGATCCTACGACGATCACGTCGTAAGCTTCCGCGGCCGATGAGGGGGTGACATACGCCATGGGGTGTTCCTTCGCGGCCGCATACCAAACGGGGATTCCCGCCAATGTCCACTCCCGGAGTTGGAAGACCAAGGTGTTGATTGTCTCCGGACTTGCGCCAAAGTCCCCAGCCCGTGCGTTCCCTAAAGGCATTAGCCGCCCTGGCCGTCCTGTCCCCCGCCTTCGGGCAGGTCCAGGTCATGGACCCGCTCACCGTGAGCGCAACCCGCGCCCCCGAGCCGCAGTCTCAAGTGCCGTTCACGGTGGAGGTCCTCCCCGCCGACGCGTTCGCGGACGGCGCGTCGCCCACCGTGGACGACGCGCTCCGGGGCCTCGCCGACTTCAGCCTCTTCCGGCGCAACGACAGCGTTACGGCGAACCCGACCTCGCAGGGCGTCTCGCTCCGCGGACTTGGCCCAAGCGGCGCCAGCCGCTCGCTCGTCCTCCTGGACGGCGTCCCGCTGAACGATCCCTTCGGGGGATGGGTCCCGTGGAGTTCCGTGCCCGTCGACTCGCTCGGGGGCGCGGAGGTCGTGCCCGGGGGCGGGGCCTCGGCCTGGGGAAACGAGGCCCTGTCGGGCGTCATCCAGCTCTTCTCGGCGCGGCCGCTCCCCGGGGAAGGCGCCTTTGCTGTGGACGTGGCCGACTTCGGAACAAGGAGCGCGGAAGTCTCGCAGGCCGTGACCGCGGGCCCGGGGACCCTCGAAATCCGGGGCCAGGATTTCGCGACGGACGGGATCGTCCTCGTGGCCCCTGAGGGCCGGGGCCCCATCGACGTCGCCGCCGCGAGCCGCCACAACCTCGAGTCGGCCCGCTGGTCGGGGGACATAGGGGACGGCGTGACCGCCACGGTCACGCTCCGGCGTTTCGAGGAGTGGCGCGACAACGGGACCCCCTACCAGCAGAACGGACTCCGGCAGCTTCTGGCTTCCGTGACCCTGTCCGGACGGGCGACCCCCGGCGAGGCCTGGTCCGCGACCGCTTACCTGCAGGGGCAGAGTTCCTGGCAGACCTTCAGCTCGGTCAACTCTACCCGCTCGTCCGAAACGCCGGCAAGCGACCAGTTCGACGTGCCCGCGACCGCGGCTGGCATTGCCGGCTCGTCCACGTGGAGGGACGCGGCAGGCGCCTCGACGACCGTGGGCGCCGACATCCGGGACGTCCGCGGCGAGACGCGCGAGGACTTCCTGTACTCGAGGGGCGCCTACACCGAGCAGCGCTTCGCCGGCGGCCGCCAGACCCTTGCCGGGCTCTTCGCCGAGCGAAGCCAGCCGCTCGGGGCCGACGCCCACGCGACGGCCGGGGTGCGCCTCGACCGCTCGGAGGACAGCGACGGCCACCTGCGAAACGTCGCCCTGTCGACCGGCGCCCTCCTCCAGGGCGACGCCTACCCCACGAGGACGGGCACGGAGCTTAGCCCGGGCGCCGGGATCGCGTGGCAGGCGGCTCGCGAGCTTGAGCTGCACCTCTCGGGCCAGCGCGCCTTCAGGCAGCCGACGCTAAACGAGCTCTACCGGCCCTTCCGCCAGGGGACGACGACCACGCTCTCCAACCCGGAGCTCTCCACCGAGCACGCGGACTCCGCCGAGATCGGCGCCACGTGGAAGCACGGGGGCCTGAGCGCCACGGCGACCGCCTTCGCGGCGCGCCTCGACGACGCCGTCGCCAACGTCACCCTGGCGCAGGGGCCCGGCACCTTCCCGCTCTTCGGCGCGCTGGCCGCGGGCGCGGTCGGCCAGGAAAGGCTGAACCTGGGCCGTGTCGACACCCGGGGCCTTCAGCTCGGGGTGGACTGGAAGCTCTCCGACACCCTGAGCCTCGAGCTTTCGGCCATCGACGAGGAGGCCACGGTCGGCGCGGCCTCGGTCGCCCCGGGCCTCGTCGGCAAGACGCTCCCCGAGGTGCCGCGCACCAGCGCCTCCCTCGGCCTCGCGTGGCGCCCGACCCAAAGGCTCCAAATCGAGGGGCGCGTCCGGCGGACCGGCTCGCAGTTCGATGACGACCAGAACCTGCTCCCGCTCGCCGCGGCCACGGTGGCCGACGTTTCGCTTCGCCTGAGGCTCACGGAGCGGGCCGAGCTCTTCGCCGGCGCGCAGAACCTGGGGAGCGCCCGGGTGGAGACCGCGCACAGCGCGCTCGGCGTCTACAACCTGGCCCCCCCGAGGACCGCGGGCGCGGGAGCGCGGCTCAATTGGTGAGCCCAATCGGCGGGTTTTTAGCGGTCTGTTAAGGGGAGAAGTGAGCCTCTTAATCTTTTCTTTACGGTTTGGGCGGCCCTATTGACTGAGGGGTTTGGGCCGCCGGTGCTACGATGGCCGGCGTGAACACAGACTCCTTTTTCTCCGGCCCGCTCCCAACACGGCCACAGCCTATCGGCAGGGGGACACTCCTGTGAGCGACACGGCCTTCATCATCCTCTCGGTCGCCTTCTTTGTCCTCGCCGCGGCCTTCGCCTATTTCTGCGACAAGGTGCGCTAAGAAGGCGCCCTCCACGCTCCAACCCGCCCGCCACCCATGGAAACTGCAATCTTCGGCACCATCGCCGTCCTCCTCCTCGTCTACCTCGTCGTCGCCGTCCTGCGGCCCGAGTGGTTCTAAAGTAGCCCACCGAAATGAACACTCCCCTGCCTTGGTTCCAGCTCGCCCTCTACGTGGGCGCGCTGCTCCTCATCACGAAGCCCCTCGGGCTCTACCTGGTCCGGGTGCTGGACGCCCAGGGCGCGACCTTCCTCGACCGGATCGTAAGGCCCATTGAGCGGGCCACGTACCGGATCTGCGGCATCGACCCGGCCAAGGAGCAGGGATGGATCGGCTACGCGATCTCGCTCCTAGCCTTCAGCCTCGTGGGGATGCTGGCGACCTACTTCATCCTGCGCTTCCAGGACCACCTGCCGCTCAACCCCCAGGCGCTTCCCGGCCTCGTGCCGCACCTTGCGTTCAACACCGCGGCCAGCTTCACGACGAACACCAACTGGCAGAGCTACACGGGCGAGTCGACGATGTCGTACTTCTCGCAGATGGTGGCGCTCGCGATCCACAACTTCACCTCCGCCGCGTCCGGGATCGCCGTCGCGGCCGCCCTTGTCCGGGGGATCGCCCGCCAGTCGGTGAGGACGATCGGCAACTTCTGGGTCGATGTGGTGCGGGTCACCTACTACCTGCTGGTCCCGATCTGCCTGGTCTTCGCCCTCCTCCTCGCCTCCCAGGGCATGATCCAGAACTTCAAGCCGTACACGGTCGCGAAGACGTACGAGCCGTACACGATCCAGGTGCCGAAGACCGACGCGGCGGGAAAGCCGGTCATGGCCGCCGACGGCAAGACCCCCGTCATGGTCGACCAGTCGGTCGACACCCAGACGATCGTCCAGGGCCCGATGGCCTCGCAGATGGCGATCAAGATGCTGGGGACCAACGGCGGCGGCTACACGAACGCGAACGCCGCCCATCCCTTCGAGAACCCGACCCCGCTCTCCAATTTCCTGCAGATCCTCTCCATCTTCGCGATCCCGAGCGCCCTCACCTATTACCTCGGCCGGATGGTCAAGAACCAGAGGCACGGCTGGGCGGTGTGGGGCGCCATGTTCGCCATGTTCATCGCGGGCGTCCTCGTGTGCTGGAGGGCCGAGGCGAACGGCAACCCGATCCACCAGAAGCTGGGGGTCGCCGCGGCCGACGGGAACATGGAGGGCAAGGAGGTGCGCTTCGGCATCTTCAACTCCGCCCTCTTCGCCACCATCACGACGGACGCCTCGTGCGGGGCCGTGAACGCGATGCATGACTCCTTCACGCCGCTCGGCGGCCTGGTGCCCCTCTTCAACATTGAGACCGGGGAAGTGATCTTCGGCGGCGTGGGCGCGGGCCTCTACGGCATGCTGATCTTCGTCGTCCTGGCGGTCTTCATCGCGGGGCTCATGGTCGGCCGGACGCCCGAGTACCTCGGCAAGAAGATCGAGGCCTACGACGTGAAGCTCGTCATGCTGGTCCTCATGGTGCTCTCGGCCACTATCCTCGGCTTCACGGCCTGGGCCAGCGTCAGCGACTGGGGCCAGGCGGGCCTGGGCAACGCGGGCCCGCACGGCTTCAGCGAGATCCTCTACGCGTACAGCTCCAGCGTCGGCAACAACGGGAGCGCCTTCGCCGGCCTCACGGCGGCCCCGGCTGACGGCAACCCGCACTGGGACACGACGCTCGGGATCGCGATGCTCTTCGGGCGGTTCCTCATGATCGTCCCCATCCTGGCGCTCGCCGGCAACCTGGCGTCCAAGAAGCTCATCCCGGCCAGCGCCGGCACCTTCAAGACCGAAGGGGTGACCTTCGTGGTGCTCCTCATCGGAACGGTGCTCCTCGTCGGGGCTCTCACGTTCCTGCCCGCCCTCGCCGTGGGTCCCATCGTGGAGCACTACCTCATGGGCGCCGGCACCCTCTTCTGACAGCCCCCAAGCCAACCCAACCCTCTCAAGCGCCCATGAGCACCAAGACCATTTCACTCTTTGACCGCGGGATCATGCAGAAGGCTGTCGTGGACTCGTTTGCGAAGCTGAACCCGAGGCAGCAGCTGAAGAACCCGGTGATGTTCGTCACCCTGGTGGGGGCCGCCCTCACCTTCCAGCAGCTCTTCACCTCCAAGGAGCCCTTCAGCTACGTGCTCCAGATCGCCCTCTGGCTGCTCTTCACGGTCGTCTTCGCCAACTTCGCCGAGGCCGTGGCCGAGGGTCGCGGCAAGGCCCAGGCCCGTGCGCTTCGCGCATCGAGGAAGCAGTTGGTCGCCAAGCGGCGCACCAAGGACGGGAGGACGGAGTCGATCGACGCCTCGCAGCTGCGCAGGGGCGACCTGGTCGTGGTCATCGCGGGCGAGCTCATCCCCGGGGACGGCGAGGTGGTCGAGGGCGCGGCCTCCGTCGACGAGTCGGCGATCACCGGCGAGTCGGCGCCCGTCATCCGGGAGGCCGGCGGCGACCGGAGCGCCGTCACCGGCGGCACGGGCGTCCTCTCGGACAGCCTGCTCATCCGCATCACCGCGAACCCGGGCGAGGGGTTCCTGGACCACATGATTAGCCTCGTCGAGGGCGCCACCCGCCAGAAGACGCCGAACGAGATCGCGCTCACGATCCTCCTGTCGGCCCTCACGTTCATCTTCCTCTTGGTCATCATCGCGCTGAAGCCCTTCGGGATCTACTCCAACGTCGCGTTCTCGATCACGGCGCTGATCGCGCTCCTCGTGTGCCTCATACCGACGACGATCGGCGGCCTCCTCTCGGCGATCGGGATCGCCGGCATGGACCGCCTCCTCCAGAGAAACGTGCTCGCGATGAGCGGGCGCGCCGTCGAGGCGGCGGGCGACATCGACGTCCTCCTCCTCGACAAGACGGGCACGATCACGCTCGGCAACCGCATGGCCTCCGAGTTCATCGCGGCGCCGGGAGTCAGTGTGGAGCGCCTGGCCGACGCGGCCCAGCTGGCTTCGCTCGCCGACGAGACCCCCGAGGGCCGCAGCATCGTCGTCCTCGCCAAGGAGCGCTTCAACCTGCGGGGTCGCGACCTTTCCGCGGCGCGTGCGACCTTCGTCCCCTTCGCCGCGCAGACCCGCATGAGCGGCGTCGACCTGGCCGCCGCCGACGGCTCTCCCGCCCGCTCCATACGAAAGGGCGCGGCCGCCAACGTGAAAACCTGGGTCGAGGCGCAGGGCGGCGCCTATCCGGCCCAGGTCTCGGCGTCGGTGGACGAGATTTCACGCAGGGGCGGCACACCGCTCGTGGTCGCGGAGGGCCGCGAGACGCTCGGCGTCATCTTCCTTAAGGACGTCGTGAAGGGCGGGATCAAGGAGCGGTTCGCACAGCTCCGGGCCATGGGCATCCGCACCGTGATGATCACCGGCGACAACCCGCTCACGGCCGCGGCCATCGCCGCCGAGGCCGGAGTCGACGACTTCCTCGCCCAGGCGACCCCCGAGATGAAGCTCGCCCGCATCCGCGAGGAGCAGGCCGCCGGCCACCTGGTTGCCATGACGGGCGACGGCACGAACGACGCCCCCGCTCTGGCCCAGGCCGACGTCGGCGTCGCCATGAACACCGGCACCCAGGCCGCAAAGGAGGCCGGCAACATGGTCGACCTCGACTCCAACCCGACGAAGCTCCTCGACATAGTCGAGATCGGAAAGCAGCTCCTGATCACCCGCGGGGCGCTCACCACCTTCAGCATCGCCAACGACGTCGCCAAGTACTTCGCCATCATCCCGGCGATGCTGGTCGGCGTCTTCCCGGCGATCGCACCCCTGAACGTGATGCACCTTGCGTCGCCCTTGAGCGCAATCCTGAGCGCCGTCATCTTCAACGCCCTCATCATCGTGGCGCTCATCCCGCTGGCGCTCAAAGGCGTGGCCTACCGCCCGATCGGAGCGGCGGCCATGCTCCGGCGCAACCTCGTCATCTACGGCTTCGGCGGAATCGTGATCCCGTTCATCGGTATTAAGCTGATCGACTTGATCGTGCACGCCGTCCACCTCGCCTAAGTCCCATGAAAACGCTCCTCACCGAACTCAGGGTCTCCTTCCTGCTGACGCTCGTCTTCGCGGTTATCCTCTGCGGGGTGTATCCGCTCGCAGTCTGGGCCGGCGCCCAGGCCCTCTTCCCCGCGAAGGCGAACGGCAGCCTCATCGCCGACAGGGACGGGGTCGTCCGCGGCTCCGCGCTCCTTGCGCAGAACTTTTCGAGCGACAAGTACTTCCAGCCCCGCCCGTCCGCCGCGGGCACGGGCTACGATGCGACGAGCTCCGGCGGCACAAACCTGGGCCCCACAAGCCAGAAGCTAAGCGACGCCATCAAGGCCGCGGTCGCCGCCTACCGGACGGCGAACGGCCTTGCGGCCGATGCGCAGGTCCCGGCCGACGCCGTCACGTCGTCCGCAAGCGGCCTCGACCCACACATCAGCACCGCCAACGCGGCGATCCAGGCGGCGCGAGTCGCCAAGGCCCGGAGCCTGCCCGTCGAAAAGGTGACAGCGCTCGTGGCGGCGAGCACCGATGGAAGGGACCTGGGAGTCCTGGGCGAGCCTGGCGTGAACGTCCTGCGCCTGAACGTGGCGCTCGACGCTTTAGCGGCCGCGCCGCCCGGGGCCGGAAAGTGACCCCATGCGAGGCGCTGTCGATCCAGGGCTCAGCCGGTCGTGGGCGCTGGTACTCATCGCCCTCGCGGCCTTCCTTGCGGGGCTCGCCGTGGGCCATCTGGGTGCGGACCGGGGGCCCGGGCACTTGCGCGCCCACGCGCCCGGCGCCGAGCCGGCACACCCGCGCTCGCTGAGCCCTTAGGGCAGCCCGCCGCGCCCCTCGGCGGCTTGCGCCCAATCGGCGCCGCACCCACAATCGACAGACCCCATGCCCGACCAACGCCCAGACCCCGACGCGCTGCTCGCCTCGCTTCACCGCGAGGAGGAGCGCGCCCGCCGCGGAAAGCTGAAGGTCTTCTTCGGCATGTGCCCGGGGGTGGGAAAGACGTTCGCGATGCTGCGGGCGGCCCAGCAGGAGCTCAAGGACGGGGTGGACCTCGTGGTCGGCGTCGTGGAGACCCACGGCCGCGCCGAGACCGAGGCGCTCCTCGCCGGGCTTCCCGTCATCCCCCGCAAGCAGATCGAGTACAAGAACATCACGATCACCGAGATGGACCTGGAGGCCGTCCTGGCGAGGAAACCCAGGCTGGTCCTCGTGGACGAGTTCGCCCACACGAACGCCCCGGGCTCGCGCCACCCGAAGCGCTACCAGGACGTGGTCGAGCTCCTGGACGCCGGCATCGACGTCTTCACGACCCTCAACGTCCAGCACATCGAGAGCCGGGCGGACGCCGTGCGCCAGATAACGGGCGCGACGGTCCACGAGACCGTGCCGGACTCCGTCTTCGGGCTGGCGGACCAGATCGAGCTTGTCGACATCACCCCGGAGGCGCTCCGGGAGCGCCTCTCCGAGGGCAAGGTCTACATGGAGGGACGCGCGGCTGCGGCGGCCGAGAACTTCTTCAAGGACACGCACCTGACGGCGCTGCGCGAACTGGCCCTTCGCTTCGTCGCCGAGCACGTCGACAAGCGCCTTCGCGAGCTGCGCTCGGTCGGCACCTTCAAGACCGTCTGGCGCTCCGGCGAGAGGCTGCTGGTCGCCGTGGGCCCGAGCCCGTCCTCGACCCAGCTCGTCCGCTGGACGCGGCGCATGGCCGCCTCCCAGGGGGCGTCCTGGATCGCAGTCTGCGTCGAGACGACGACCCCGCTCGACGCCGAGGGCCAGCGCCGCCTCGAGAAGAACCTCTCGCTCGCGCGCGAACTGGGGGCCGAGGTTGTCGTGACCCACGACAACAACGTCGCCCAGGCGCTGGTGCGGGTTGCGCTGCAGAACAACGCGACGCAGATCGTCGTCGGGAAATCCCGCAACCCGAGGTGGTTCGACCTCATCCGGGGCGGCAACCTCGTGGACAAGCTCCTGAGGTCCGCGGGCTCGATCGACATCTACGTCGTCCCGGCGGAGCGCGCGGCCGAGAAGCCCCCGGTCTGGCTCGACTGGCGTCCGGCGCAGGTCTCGCCCGCCCGTGAATACGCCGAGGTGTTTGCGCTCCTGGCGGCGCTCACCGCGGTCGGCTGGTTCATCGTCCCCCACTCGGGATACGTGGCGGTGGGCCTCTTCTACCTGCTTGCCGTCATCATCCTGAGCCTGCGTGTCGGCCCGGGCCCCGTCTTCGTCGCCGGAGTCGTGAGCGCGCTCACGTGGGACTACCTCTTCATCCCGCCCGTCTTCACCTTCACGATCGGCCGGTTCGAGGACATGCTGCTCTTCGCGACCTACTTCGCGGTGGCGCTCATCACGGGCCAGCTGACCGCGCGCGTCCGCGCCCAGGAGCGAAACGAGCGCATGAGGGAGGACCGGGCGACCGCGCTCTTCCACCTGACCCAGGCCTTGAGCGCCGCGCGCACGCTCGACGACGCCGTCTTCGCGGCGCTGCGCCAGGCCGACGCGCACTTCGGGGCAAAGACGGCGCTTCTTCTCGATGACGGCAACGGGTCGGCCCTCATGCCGCACTTCGCGGGCTCCTTCGTGATCTCGGACAAGGAGCGCGCGGTGGCCGACTGGGCCTGGCGCAACAAGAGGAAGGCCGGGCGCTTCACCGACACGCTCCCCTCGTCCGAGGGCTTCCACGTTCCGCTCGTGCGCGAGGACACCGCCGTCGGCGTCCTGATCCTCAAGCTCCCGGCGGATGCGACGCTCACGCTGGCGCAGCGCGACCTTGCGGAGAGCTTCGCCGCCCAGCTTGCCCAGTTGGTCGAACGCGAGCAGCTGCGCGCCGTCGGCGAGCGCGAGAAGCTCCTCGCCGAGTCGGACAAGCTCCACCGCACGCTCCTTGACGGGGTGTCCCACGAGCTGAAGACGCCGCTTGCGGTCCTAAGCGCCGCGGTCGAGAACCTCACGACGGCCGACGAGGCGACGCGGGCGGACCTGGCGCACGAGATCCGGACCGCCACCCGGCGCCTGAACCGCCTGGTCAACAGCCTCCTGGACCAGACGCGGCTCGAGTCGGGAGCGCTCCGGCCAAGGCTCGACTGGTGCGACGGACACGACCTGCTAAACGCCGCGATCGACGGGGTCAGCGACTCTCTGGAGGGGCACCCCTTCGAAGTCGACGTCCCGAAGGACCTGCCACTCTTCCGCGCGGACGCCGCGCTCATGGAGCAGGTGATCGCGAACCTCCTCCTTAACTCGGCGCTCCACACCCCGGCGGGCACCGAGATCTTCCTTGCGGCCGGCGTCGACCGGGCAAGGTCGCGGATCTTCTTCACCGTGGCGGACCGGGGGCCCGGGCTTCCCGCCGCGATGCGCGAGAGGCTCTTCCAGAAGTTCCAGCGCGGCGACGCGGCGAAGGCCGGCGGTCTCGGCCTCGGCCTCTCGATCATCCGCGGCTTTGTCACCGCCCAGGGGGGCGACGTCGTGGCCGGCGAGAACCCCGGGGGGGGCGCGGTCCTTACGGTCTACCTGCCCTACACGGAGCACGGCGACGTGCCCGCGGAATGACTTCTATGTGCGCAGCAAAGACCAACGTTCTGGTTATCGATGACGAGGTGCAGATAAGGCGCCTGCTCAGGATCACGCTTGAGGCGGCGGGCATGTCGGTCCTCGAGGCCAACGCCGGCCGGGCCGGCCTCGAGGAGGTCGCGCGGTGCCAGCCCGATGTGGTCGTCCTCGACCTCGGCCTGCCGGACATGAGCGGGCTCGACGTCCTGAAGCAGATTCGCGAGTGGTCCCGGGTGCCCGTCCTCATCCTCACCGTGCTGGCGGCAGAGAGCGACAAGGTGGCCGCCCTCGACGCCGGGGCGGACGACTACCTGACGAAGCCCTTCGGGTCCGCGGAGTTGACCGCCAGGCTCCGGGCCATCCTCCGGCGCTCGTCGGAGGAGAGCGAGCCGGCCGTGGTCCGGTTCGGCGACATCGAGGTGGACTTGGCGGCGCGCGTCGTGCGGCGGGCCGGCTCCGAGGTGCGCCTCACCGCGAAGGAATACGCGATGCTCAGGATGCTGGTCGTCCACCGGGGCAAGGTGGTGACCCACGGGCAGATGCTCAGGGAGTTGTGGGGGCCCAAGGCAGAGGAGAACACCCACTACCTGAGGGTCCATATGACGCACATCCGCCAGAAGCTCGAGGCCGAGCCCCACAAGCCGAGGCACCTGAGGACCGAGTCGGGAATCGGCTACAGGCTCGTGGAGGATTGAGCCGTCGGGGCTAATCGGCCCCGCGGCAGGAGGTGCCCGTGAAGCGAATCTGCCCGGTCAGGATTTCAGCCGCTTGATGAACTGTTCCGCAAAGACCTCGTAAACCAGGCTCCGTTCTTCGACAAAGGGAACCTCGATCGTGGCCTCATTCCTGTACCGGAAGATGATTCGATATTTGCCCACGCGCACCCGATAATAGCCGGCCAGTTCCTGTTCAAGCGAACGGATGTCGCCGCTCTCGGTGCAGAGTGCCTTGAGCGCCTTCTTGATTGCCCGCCGCGGTTCCGGAGAAAGATGCCGGATGAAGCTGGATGCGGGCTCACCGACTGCAACGTGGAAGTTCAATCCGGAATGTCGTCCAAGGTGTAGAACTTCAATTTCCCGGCCTCATTGTCACGGATTGCCTTCATTGCGGCAGGGTTCGCCAGAATCTCCATCGTCTCGACAATCGCGCTCATGCGCTCCCTGCTGACGAGGTACGCCACGGGTTCGTCCCGCTTCGTGATCGTCGTGATGTACCCGGCCTGCACCTCCTTCACCATCTTCGGGAAATGGGCCTGCCCCTCAGTAATGGAATATGTAGATGCCATGCGATTACTATGTATATAAAATCACGCGCGTCAAGAAGCCATTCAAGGTTCGAACGGGAATGGCCCAATTCTTCTCAGTGAACTCGCCGGCCGCCAGTCTCCCGGGATAAAATCATCCTAACCGCATGCCCCGCGAGGCGGTTGTCGGGGCTACCACGGAAGCGCCAACGATAGGGGTCGTATTTCCCGACGTGCGCTCCTAAAATGACCCTTCCATGAGAGATGACTACATCAAGGACGCGCTGAAAGTAATCAGCGATCCCAACATACTGGTCAACGTAGTCTCCCGCCGTGTGAAACAGTTAAGGCGCGGTAACCGCCCACTGGTCGAATCGCTCGAAAAGCTTTCGGCGGAGGACACGGCGCTCCGGGAGATCATTGATGGGAAGATCAGCTACGAGCTGGCTTCCTATACGGCGAGAAGCTAGGGGCAGCGCGACGGCGGCCTAGCGATTTGCGGCAGCCGCCATGAACGGCTGCCGGCGGAGCCACGCGATCAGCTCGTCCGCAAGCTTCCGATGGTCCGCGACCCGCGGATGCTGGTCCGTCCAGTGCGAGAAGGCGAAGTGGCAAGCCCTCGGATCACGGGCCTCGATCCGGCCCACCGCGTCCGCCCACGCGGCTCCCAGCGCCGGGTCCGTCGAGCCCTGGGTCATCCCGCCCCGGACCGAGGCGATCTCCGCGCGGGGGTAGGCGCCGCGCACCCACGAATAGAGCTCGACGTACCGGTCGGCAAACGAGCCCGGGAACGGCAGCCCGTGGTCATGGGGATAAGAGGCGTCGTTGTCCCCCAGGTTGATGATGACCACGTCGGGCTGCCAGGCCGCCAGGTCGGCCTTTGCCGAGTCCCTGGCCGGGTAAAGGCGGTCCCAGATCTCGCCGAACGCGATGTCGACGTAGCCAGTCACGATGCCGATGCCGCTGACGGAGATGTTCTGAAAGTCTGCGCCGAACGCCTCGGCCGTCAGCGCCATGAAGCTCACCGTGGCGTTGTGCGTTCTGCGGCTCTCCCACTGGTCCTTCGTCCCGTCCTCGGCGCACGCCCCCGCCCCGACCGAATCCCCAAAGAAGAGGATCCTCATCCGGGGCTTGGACTCCGCGGGCCTCCTCGCCCACCCCCCCGCGCTCAGTTCCAGGCCACGGAAGACCGCCGTGCCCGCGGAGGCCTCGGACCGCTTGACCAGGACCATGTGGTGGAGGCCGGGCCCAAGCGGCCCCGTCCACGGGACGGTCGAGCCCGCGCCCGGATCCGCTGAGATGGCCGCGGAGCGGCCGTCCACCTCCAGGTTGAAGTAGTTCTCGCCGGTCGAGCGGCCGAAGCGAAGCGCAAGCGCCGCACCCTGGAAGTCGGCTGAAATCCGGCTCGATTCCCAGATGTCCACGGGCGCGGCCGCGTCGGCCCTGTCGAACCTCCCGTCATAGACGAAGGCAGGGTCGGACGCCGCGACGACCACGTGGCCTCCGGTCCAGGACGCAAGGGGCCGGGCGTCCTGCGCGCGGCAGGCGACGGCGAGCGCAAGAAGGCAAAGCTGCCGCACAAGGGGATGATCCAGGCTGCCTTTCGGATTCATGGGGCGAAGGCTCAATGAGCGCGCGATCGCGGCGCAATGTCGACCCCAGGATTTGAGGGCCGCCCTTCCCCGTCGCCGACGCACCGCACATTTCCGTGGAGTTTCGGACCATGGATTGGCAAGCTTGTGCGATCCGAAGGAAGGCCAGTCCCCGGCGACCCGGGCCCAATCCAGAGCCTGCTCCCAAACCCGACTTCGGCCCAGCCCATGATCACGCCTCGCTTCACTGGAACAGCGCACCGCCACCGGATCCTGAAGCTCCTCTGGCTGTGCCCCCTGATGCCGGCAACGCTGCTTCTTGGCGAGCCGCGGACGGTCACCTTCGGAAAGGTGGCCGGCGACGTCGACGCCTACGACTACGCCGAGGTGGCGGCAAACGTGGAGGCCCCCGACGCGCGCAATCCGTTCATGGACGCAGCCCTCAGCGGGTCCTTTGCAAGATCGGATGGAAGTGAAGGCCGCGAGGTCGAGGGGTTCTGTGATTCGGTCGACGGAAGCACGCTGCGAATCCGGTTCATGCCCTCCAGGCCCGGCGACTACACCTACACGGTCAGGTACCGCCAGGGCTCCTTTGAGGCGAAGGGGTCGGGCACGTTCCGGGCCCTGGACGGGCACAGGCGCGGGCCCATCCGTGTGGATCCCAAGTATCCCTGGCACTTCATCTGGGAAGGAACCGGGGAGCACTATTTCTTCAACGGGACGACCGCCTACTTCCTCCTCGGCTGGAAGGACGACCGGACAATCCAGTATTCCATCGACCGGCTGCACCGCCTGAAGGTCAACCGACTGCGGGTGACGATCGCCGGCCGGGAGAACATGTTCTTCGGGGAGCCGGTCATGAACGGCGACAATTTCACGACCTTCCCCACCCCGTGGCCGGCCCAAAGGGCTGACGACGAGTACCATCCGGGATTCGACTACACGCGGTTTGACCTGGACTACTGGCGCAAGTGGGATCGGGCGCTGCGCTTCGCGAGGGACCGGGACATGACGGTCTCGCTCGTCCTCGACATGAACGACAACCAGGTCCATCCCGCGGCGGGAGGCGAGGATGAGCGCCGGTATATCCGCTACGCCGTCGACCGGCTTGGCGCCTTCTCAAACATCACGTGGGACCTTGGCGACGATATGGAGCGGTACCGCTCGGACGCATGGGTCCACGAGACCGGCACCCTGCTCGAGAAATGGGATCCCTACCGCCACCTGGCCACCAGCCACCCGGTCGAGGACACCCACCAGGACAGGACGTCAGATTGGTTCGGATTCACCTCGTTCCAGGACTGGAGCCGCACCCAGCACGCCTACATCCTCAAGCAGAGGGCGCTTCAGCAGAAGACCGGGCGGATCATCCCCCAGGCCAACGAGGAATACGGCTACGAGGACCACTATCCCTTGTGGGCCCCCGGCCCCGGCTCGGAGTCCGCCGATGTCCTGCGCCGCACGGCATGGGACATCTACATGGCCGGCGGCTACCAGACCGCGGGCGAGAGCTGCCGGCGGGGCACGAACATCTGGCCCGACACCGGCGGCGGATGGCTCAACGGTCGCGGCGACGACACGATGACCATGTTCGTCGGCTTCGGGCACATCGTCGACTTCTTCGCGAGCTTCGACTGGTGGAAGACGGACCCGCACGACGAACTGGTGACCAACGGCGCCTACTGCCTGGCGAGGCCCGGCGAGATCTACGCGGTGTACCTGCCGAAGGAAGGCCCCGTGACCGTCCGCCTCGAGCCGGGCACCTACTCGGCACATTGGTTCGGTGCAAACACGGGCGAAACAATCCCGCTTGCGCCCGCCAGCGGGCCCGCGTGGACCTCGCCGAACTCGCCGGACCGTCAGGACTGGGCGCTGCTGCTGCTCAGGCAGCGTTAAAGCCGCCGCGCGGCGGACCCGGGGCGCCCCCCCCGTTCGTACCGGAAATATCCCGTTGCGGCACGGGGCGGCTGAAACACTATGGGGGCGATGAGCAATGGGCCACATGCTCCACGCCGGAGATTCTGGGGGGTCCTCGCGTTTGCGCTCCTTGGGGCCGCCCCCGTCCACGCGCTCACGCTCGCGGACCTGCTGGCCGATTCGAAGATGACGCCCAAGCGGTTCGCGGGCTATTTCGAGGACTTCGACTTCGAGCTCCACCCCTTCGACGTTCAGGACCCCGAGGTCTTCCTGGCGACGCGGCGCGGCGACTGCATCGACTACGCGGTCATGGCCGACTATGTCCTCAGGCGGGACCAGTATGGGACCCGCCTGGTTCGAGTCGAAATGGTGGGCAAGAACATGGGCCATGCCGTCTGCTACGTGACCGAGAGCGCAGCCTACCTGGACTACAACAACCGGAGGTACTTCCTCAAACTCGCGCACTCGGGCTCGAGGCTCAGGGAGATCGCGAGCATGGTTGCGGATTCTTTCGAGGCCAATTGGACCTTTGCTTCCGAGTTCACCTACACATACAAGGAGGGGGTGAAGCACGCCGTGATGACCGTGGTGAAGACTGACCCCCCGGAGATCGACCCCGACTCGGGAAGCGCCGCCGCGCGGCACTCCGGCGCCGGCTCATGAGCCCACTTAAGCCGTGAACGACAAGACGACGAGGCGGGTCCTGATTCTGTTCCTCTTGATCATCGCCGTGTTTGTCGCGGTCGCCGTCCTGTCGGTGAGGAATATCAACCGGTCGGTCGCCGCAAGCGACTGGGTCAACCACACCCACGCGGTGATCCTTGAGACCGAGGGGCTCCGGTCCGCCCTCTACGTCGGCGACGGCGCGTCGCACGCCTACGTGGTGACGGGCGACGCAAGGGACAAGCGCTCCTGCGTCGAGGCGCTCTCCGACGTCGACGAGCACCTGCAGATCCTGGCCGCGCTGACGCGCACCGAGCCCTCCCAGAAGGAGCAGGTCGCCAGGATCGCCGTCCTGGTCAACCGGCGGTCGGATTTCATCCGGGGCGTCGTTGCAGCCCGCCAGGCTGCCGGCCCGGAGGCGGTCCGGAGCATGCTCGCCGAGGATGCGGGCCAGCCCGCCCTAAAAGGGATCCAGGGGGCCGTCGACAAGCTGAAGGACGACGAACTCGGGCTCCTCACGGAGCGCGACACGGCCTCCTTCCTGCAGGCGCAGACGGTCAGGTGGACCGTCTGGACGGGCGTCACGCTAGATTTCCTGCTTCTTGCGGGAACCGGCTGGCTCGTCAGCGACGACATCGCGGCGCGCCGGCGCGCCGCCGCGGTGCTCACGGAGGCCAATGAACGCCTGGAGGCCAAGGTGCTCGAGCGCACCGCGGAGCTCGCGTCGGCCAACGGGCTGCTGACGACCGAGAACCTCGAGCGGCGGTGGGCCAACCAGGGATTGGAGCATCAGCTGCGTTACAACCAGTTGATCATCAATTCTATCAATGACCTTGTATTCGTCATTACGAAGGCGACAAACATCTCGCGCGTGAATCCCGCAGTCGTCAGGCTTACGGGCCACGAGACGCACGAGCTCATCCACGTTCCCTTTTCGAGCATCGCCCGGATTACCGGCGAAGGTGCACCGGCGATGATCGACCCGATTCCCCAGGCCATGAACGCCGGCCATGACCTCAGGGAGCAGCGCGCCGTGATCGTGGACAAGCTCGGCCGCGAGATCCCCGTGCGCATGGCATTGTTTCCGCTGCGCGACCGTGACAAGGTGGTCGGCGGAGTGGTGATTCTCCAGGTTGTGCCGTCCGCAGAAACCGGTAAGACATGAGACCCACCTGAGGGATCCGACCCCAAGGAACACCGAACCCGCGCCCATGCAAAAGCACATCCTGATCGTCGACGACGAACCTTCCATCCGCGAGGTACTGGAATCCTTTCTCACGCAGAGCGGCTACCGCGTGACGGCGGTCTCCACGGCCCACGAGGCGGAGTCCGTCGCGAGCCGGGACGTCCCGAACCTGGTGATCACCGACCTGCAATTGGAGGATTCGGACGGCCTGGAAATGATTGATCGCCTGAAGACGCTTCTGCCCGACACGCCGATGATGCTGCTCACCGGGGTCCTTTTCGACCCAAAGGTCGTCCGCAACGTCCTCAACAAAAAGGTCTCCTGCTACGTCGACAAGCTGGCCCCCCTCTCCCGCATCATGGAGGAGGTGGAGCGTTTGGCCGGCAAGTGACTCCGCCCCAGAGGGGCTGGAGCGCCTCCCGCTCTGCTTCTGCGGGACGCGGGATCTCCTCGCGGGGGAAAGGGCGCCTCCCAAGCCTTTTCGGGGCCGAGGCCGCCGGCATCTACGTGCCGTGGCGTTCCATGCGCACCACCCGGTCCAGCACCCATCTGCCGTCCCTCATCTCGTAGATCTTCGCCGACATGGCGTCTGCGCCGGACATCTTCGCCCTGATCTTCGCCTTGAGGATTGCGCCGTCCTTCCTGGCGACGGTGATGTCGGACGCGTAGACCTCGCCGTCAAAGTTCGTCACGCTCTCCTTCAAGTCCCCGTCCCTGTAGGTGCCAAGAAGCGTGAAGTTTCTCTCCAGCGGGTTCCAGACGAAGCGCTGGGAGGTGTGCGAGACCCGCTTGCCGCCCTTCACGACCCATATGTCGGATTGGATACCCTGCCTGTCGTCACACCAGGCGAAGCCCGTCTCCTGGTGGCGCGGGATTCCATCGCTCTCGGGCGGCAGCGAACTCCACCAGATGCCGATCAAAGGCTCCAGCGGGGCGTAGGGCGACCTGCTCTGCGCCTGCTCGGCGCCGGAGACAAGGCAAGGCAAACAGATGAGCAAGGATGCCGCCGTCACCAGTCGTAGTGCGTTCATGGGGTTTCTCGAATCGTGGCCAATTTCTCGTCGTTGTTTCGCCGCCCCCGGTGCCGGCCGACACCCGCCGTCATCGCGGCCACAGGGCGGCATTCGTGGCGCGCACCGGGAACAGGGTGTCGGTTACCCGCAGACTGAGCCTCTGGAAAAAGAGCCATAGTGAACCAAGGTTCTTCCGGTTTCTTAGTGGGTCGCTGACTCAGGGAGGACCGGAAGCATGTTGAGTTTACCACAGTGAAAAAGGATCCGAGAGCGATAGTTGATGAATCGGCGGAAGCCGCGGGCGTCG